>Ga0209755_10001570_pt1 | contig 34808 bp, 23 predicted proteins | sample TergutCo191P1_FD_187301 | JGI IMG/M metagenome (GOLD analysis project Ga0209755, IMG submission 187301) | Cornitermes sp. P1 segment gut microbial communities from Petit-Saut dam, French Guiana - Co191P1 (SPAdes) (version 2) | ecosystem: Host-associated > Arthropoda: Insects > Digestive system... | reverse complement strand
CTCCGGCGGGGGCGGGGAGTGCCGCTGGCGGTGCATCCACAGGAGCTAATGTTGTTCCTACGGCAGAAGCATCGCCAAAGTCCGAACGCCCTCTTCCAATCAAGGCTGAGTCCCTGCCAAAGTTCATAAAGATTAAAGCAGCAGCTATGGCTGTAATAACAATTCCTACAACAACGAGGAGCGCCTTTTTGCTTGCGGGCTTTTTTGCGGGAATCGCCGCTGCTTGCGTCGCCCCCCCTTGAGTGGCTGAGGCAGCATTTTGCTCACCGCTTCTCTTTGCACCGCAATTTGGGCAAAATGCGCCCTCTACACCCGCCATGTTATGACCGCAATTTTGACAGAACATGTTTGATACCTCCAAATAAATTCTAAGTTCCGCCTTTGTCTTGCATAATTTGGCGGATTTTAGCAGCACGATCGGCCGCTTCTGCCTCGTCGGATAATTTAACAGAATACTGCGTGCCTCCGGCGATGAGAACTATCCATTTTCCGGTCGTGCTCACGCTTGTTATCTGGCTATAAGAAAGCGAAAAGTCCAAGTGTGAACCATGTGCTTTATCATCATACGCATCGGAACCTGCTGCGCCTACAAAGCCTTTGCCGCCAACATAATCAACCCCAACATTTATTGCCGTATCACCTGCCTGGCGCGCTCTTATTAACAAAAAGGCAATATAACCAACAACGCCTATAACACCGACCGCAATAAGTATTGGTGCCGTCCGATGGTTAACACTGTGCCCGCTACACTGAAATCAAAAGCATATCCGCTTTCATCGTTATCAGGAAGTATCATTAATTGTTCTGGAGTTGCCCTCCAGCTAAGGGGGGAGGACCCAGACATAAAACTCCCATTAGGCGACTCAACAAGTCTGCCACCAGGGGAAAAAATCCAAACTACACCTAGCTCACTCGATTCCCACTCTCCTATCAAAGGATGGTTGTTTAGGTCATCAAATCGTGAATTTCTCTGTCTGACAAGTGTGTTTCCCAATATAGTGAGCTGCCTTCCCGACAATTCAAAATCAAAATTCTCTGCCCATGATTGATCAAATTCCTCTTCGCGCACAGCCATCCATAGCTCATCGTCTACAACACGCCATCGCAAATGGGTTACCATGTGCGTCATTTCGTCTTGCGCTATCATTAGCCCATCGTCAAAAAATTCAATCCACTGTACTACAAGAGCTGAATGTGTGCTATCCTGAAGCTCCCACCTACCCAGCACCTCCGAGTCCCTCATGCCGCCCGAGTGCACAAAGGCAGCAACCAGCGCCACAATTAGCACAGAACATTTGCATTCCTCCCCCAATTTTTTAGCCGATAAACGTGGTGAGCTTAAATTCGCCTGCAGCGAATTAGATTTAGAGATTCAAGATTACAGATTGATCCACAAAGCGGGGCGAACACCACCATTACCATGAGTGACACCGGTGCCACCTACGCCGACACCGCCGCCAATACCGACGCTCGCGGCACGAATACCACTGCGGCCGGGCGACCGCAGCCACCACCACGAAGCATCGCCGTTGGCATCTCTTGCTATCCGTTCGGAATTATATTCGTCACTTATCGACCACTCATCTGGACTATTTTCCAACTGCCCGCTGTCGCCAAAGTACCTTACCACTTCTTCTAAGCTCAGTAGGAATATCCGGTCACTTGTGCCACTGCCGCCATTCGTGCCAAACCATTGGTTGCTTCTATTTATGTTCCTTGTTTCCACTATGCGCGACCGTTCCCCAGCTCTAAACGTATTGTAAAATTCATTGTTTAGATAGTGGCGCAACGAGCTGGTTTCCCACGTCAATGATGAATCATCTGTATCGTCGTATGCTTTTTCAAACAGCACCTTTTCGCTCAGCAACAACGCCCGCCCATCTTGCACGTCCAAAACCCGCCATTCGATTCCTCCAAACGCCATTATGTCTCCCACGCTTGGTGCAGGCGAACTCATAAAGACAAGGACAGCAGCTATGACGACAATGGCTATTCCCGCAACGGCAAAAAGCAGCTTTTTCCCAGCAGGCTTTTTTGCAGATGCGCCCGTTGCTGCCGCACTTCCGGCTTGAGCCGTCGGAGCTGAAGTTTGCTCACCGTTTTTCTTTGCGCCGCAATTTGGGCAAAATGCGCCCTCTACACCCGCCATGTTGTGGCCGCAATTTTGACAAAACATGCTTGTCTACCTCCTCAATTTTATTTTCTCCAGCGAGGCATGGCAAGCCACACCTACCGTAAATTCGGAAGGCCATACAAAAAGCGCGCAGGGGCATTATTGCCTTGCCTACGCGCTTGAAATTACCTTTTAAGCGTATGTACACGTCAACCACAACCGCACCAACGGCAAAATCAGCTTGAAAACACCCGGGAAAATGGGTATACTGATTTACGTCGTAGCGGCGGGATATTCCGTGTTTGTAGGCTTGGTATTGAAGTTTTCCCTACATTCGCCGTGATGGTGTGGGGACACCTCCACGGTCGCTGCGGCCCCTTGTTATGGCCTCACTAAATGGCATAGTATCACAGAATCTGCGCACGTTCAAGAAAATTCTGCAATTACCAGCAGAATTTTGCTTTTATTTGGTTACTACTCAGCGCCCACCCCTCGTCCTAGGCGAGCTCTGTTCGAGCCGCAGCGAGTTAGCGAGCCCGGGGTTCCAAGGGGTATCCCCTTGGCGTGTCTTTTGGTTACTTTTCTGCACGGCGAATGTTTTTACAGCACCAAACAGAAAGCCTAGCATTTGCAGTGCTTTGCAGGTAGTGGCAGACAGTGTTTACCTAAAATCATAATATAAACAGGGCCAAAACTCAAATAATTCAGCTTTGACACCGTGCATTTCCCAATCGTTTGGGGATGTCACGGTGTTTTTGCATTCCAATAAGGAGGTGTGTGCCAATGGCAAGACCTGTTGATCCAGACGCTCAGTACAGGGTAAAACCACACGTTACGAACGGATATACGTACGCCAGCACCCAGCCATCACATTTCGATCCTGAAACGGGCAAAAAGAAGTACCGTTACGTCCGTTGGGGGACAGTTGATGGGAATCTGAAGTTCACACCGGGGTCGAAGTTCTTTCTGGCACCCCCCGAAGAGCGGCAGCGGCTCATCTTCCCCAAAAACTGGGATACGCGCGAGGCGGAAAAGCTTGCCGGCTTGCGGCAGCCTGGCAGACCCGCATACAGCATTTACTATAATGCCACAGCCGAGGACAGTACCCGAAAATTCCACAACTTCATAGGCTCGACATTTGCCGTCCGGCACTTGTCCGACCGCATCTGCATTGAGCATGGTTTATCCATCATAGTCAGCCCAAAGCAGCGCAGCAAAAGCAAATTCAAGCACTATGGGCAATGGTTAGGTACGGACAAGCCTCCGACATTCAAGGAGCAATTAAAGGCGGCTATTGACTCAGTCTTATCCAAGCAACCACAGGATTTTGACGTTTTTCTTGCCCTAATGAGCGAGGCGGGATTTGAGAATAAATGGGGGCGTGGCGGTGTCCTCTCGTTTCGCACTGTAGGACAGGAACGGTTTACCCGACTTCGCTCGTCCACGCTTGGCGATGGCTACGATTTGGGCGATATACGTGCTATTATCAAAGGACTTGCTCCATTCCCGAATAGCCGAGCGAAGCCTATAACCAAAAAGGTCAATCTCATTATTGACATACAGGAGAAAATGAGGGACGGCAAAGGCGCGGCTTATGCGAGGTGGGCCACGGTGTACAACCTAAAGCAGATGGCGGCGGCGCTTCAATATTTACAGGAAAATAATCTACTCGTGTATGAGGAGTTGGCGGCAAAAGCGGAAACGGCAACGGAGCATTTTTATACTACGGGCGACAGCCTGAAAGCGACCGAGGCGGCCATTAAACGTAACACCGACCTGAAAGCGGCGATTGTGGACTATGTTAGAACCCGTCCGATTTTTGAGGAATACAAAGCTAAAAAATACAGCAATAAATATCTCGCAGAGCATGAGGCCGACATAGCCGCTTACCGTGCGGCACAGGCTACCATGCGGGAAATATTGCAGGGCGAAAAGCTCCCAAAAATGGACGCGCTCAAAGCCGAGTGGCAAAGCCTGAAAATGGCGAAAAGCCACGGCTACGCAGACTACCGCACCGCACAAAAAAATATGCGCGAGGTTATAGCGGTCAAAGCAAATATTGACTATCTGCTTGGCATTACGGGCAAGGAGAAAAACAAGGAAATGGAGCGATAGCGTAATGACGCGACAACAAGGCCGATAGGCCGCCACACTTCGGGCCAACTTGGCCCGAAGTAACGGGTTTGGGGCTTGCCCAACAAGCATTTTCAAGTGGTGGATTGCCACTTGAATTGCTTGCGGTTTAGCGGAAACCGTTGCAGATTGGCGTTTTGCGGTTAGTCTTTACTGCTTTGCTGTTAATAAAAAAGACCATCGCTCACGATTTTGTAAAACCGCTTCGCAACAGCCTTTTTGGTTTTTATGGTCGTCCAAACAGGTGGGGCGACAGTTCCCACATCTCCTACCGCACAAGGCGTGGCGACGGCTGCCCGTTCCGTCCTCGTTGTTTGGTCGATCTATGCTCAATGTACCCCATTTTCAACGTTTTGTCAATGGTTTTAATGTACCTTTCTCTGCACGGGATTTTACCGTGCGCTCAAGAATCTCGTACAACGACCGGGCAAATAAAAAATTGTCCTTAGAAACACGCACAGCAAGTTTTAGGTATTGTAAATCATTCGTTGGAAAAGTCTTGATATACTCAATAGAACCGTCTTTTGGGTTTATCCCAACAAAATCAGGGGCAGATATGATTTCGGGCAAGAATCCAAAAAATCGCTCATACTCAATGGGATGTTCCCTCTCCATGTGTGCGATGTTCGATGGCCCGACGTATATTGGGGTGCCAACAGCCAAATCTAGCTTGAGGGCGGTTTTGACATTTTCGGAGATTTCCCCGATTTTTTCTGCACCGATTGGGGTTTGCGTGTTTTTCATGGGGCAAGATCCTTTCGGCACTCAAAACATTCAAAAGCCAATGCAAGGCTGACTCTATTTTATTCGCTTCTTTGAAAAATTACAAGATAAAGTCATGGAAAAAGTCTTTGTATGTTACTACTCAGCGCCCATCTCTCGTCCTAGGCGAGCTCTGTTCGAGCCGCAGCGAGTTAGCGAGCCCGGGGTTCCAAGGGGCATCCCCTTGGCGTGTCTTTTGGTTACTTTTCTGCACGAGCAGAAAAGTGACCCGCCGGAGGCCGTTCTCCGCCGGAGGCCAAACCTCAATTAGCATTACTTAAAGAAGCAATGCCGCTTGCGATATAGAAGTATAAGCGTTAGCAATTGCCTGACTCCATGCAGATTTTGTCAAAGTAGCCTTCTTCAATCATGTCTGCGGCAATCGACGCTATCTGCGGGTCAAACTGTGTACCCGAATATTTTTTCAGCTCTGCCTGAATGACTTCCCTAGAGAGCGCCTTGCGATAGGAGCGGTCGGTGGACATAGCATCATAAGCGTCGGCAACGGATATGATGCGCGCTTGCAATGAGATATCCTCGCCGGCAGTGCCTTTTTGATATCCTTTACCATCCCAGCGTTCATGATGCTCGGCCGCACCCGCAGTTAGGTTTGGAATGGCGGTGATGCCTTTTAGGATTTCGTAGCCTATACCCGTGTGCGCTTTCATAGCTTCATATTCTTCATCGGTCAGCTTGCCTGGTTTGTTGATAATATCATTTGATACGCCTATTTTGCCAACATCATGCAGTAGTCCTGTGTAGTACAGGTTTTCGATATATTCCTTGTCCAGCCCCATGCGTCGGGCAATTTCTGCCGAATATGTCGCCACCCGCACCGAATGGCCGCTGGTGTAGGCGTCTTTGGCGTCTATCGCATTTGCAATAGCTGTCAGCGATTGCGTGATGATATTGCGGTATTCTTGCTGCCTTGCGAGATAGCGGCGCGTTCTTATGCGGATAATAGCGCAAGTGACAGCAACCACCAACAGCAAACCCAAGATAACGACAGCAACCCACACGACGGTATGCTCAAAAAACGCCAGCTCCTTGAACATTTGGATTTCGATTACGTTGCCGACATTGCCCAGCGAATCCTCTGTCCACACCCGCAAGGTGTACTCTCCACCACGCAAATTGGTATATGATATGCTCATGTTGTCGCCCCGCGTGAGGGTAAGCGTCTCTGCATCCTGCCCGACCAGCATAAAACGTAGCACTGCATCATCGTCCATAAAGCCGAACGAGAGCAGCGACAGCTCTGCCGTTAAGCGGTAAGCGTCTATGGGAATAGTTATCTGCTGCCCTAAGTTCGTCTGCCGAACGCCGTCGATATAAATTTCGGCCACCCCCGCGTGTGGGATGAATGTCGCAAGTTGGGCTTCCATGTTGAATATCTTGACGCCCCGGTCTGTGTTGAAGAACAAGCGCCCATCGGGAGTTATTAAGTTCCACGCATTAGCGTTGACAAGCGCTGTAAGACCCAGGCTTCTGTTGATTGCGGTGTACTCAAAGGGGGTGTACGGGTCAAGCAGCGCCGCGGCATTGGTGCGTATGATAGCCCCCGAGTGCATAAGCAGCAAGTCGTCGCCATATTGCATGATGTCGAGAAATGTGTGCGGCGGCACTTTGTCAATGACATGCACCTGCCCATCTGCGTCAATAAACGACAGCCCGGGCGAAGCCGCCACCCACACACCGCCAAGGTTTGCATCGTACAGCAGTCGCAGCACAACGCCGCCTGTCAGGCCGTCCTCTTCACCGATCCGGGTGTATCCTTGCCTATTAATGGCGTAGATGCCGTTGCCGTCCGTGCCTATAAAAAGCGTGCCATCGGTTGTGTATGCCGTGGACAGCACCATTATATCCGGAGTTCGGATAACGCTTGCCGTGCCAAAAACATCACTCACGGAAGCGACATTGCCTTCCATGATGAAGTTTACGCCCACCGCCGTGCCGACCACAATCACGCCATCGGATATTTCCGCCACAAACCGTGTGCGGTCTGTGGCCAGGCCGTCTTCGGGTGTCCAATTTTTGTGCTCACCGGTAGCGGGGTTAAAGCGCACAACGCCCCAATTTTCGTGCGTTGCTAACCAGATATACCCGCCCGAACAAGCCAAAATCCCGCGTATGCGGGTCTCGAAAAGCTCCGAAAACTCCGTATGTACAGGCTGCCAGTTCGAGTCGAAAATTTGAAGCCCCGCATCGGTGCCGATGAACGTCAAGTCTTGCCACGCCACCACCGCATTGGTAGGTCCGCTGTCTGCGCCTATTAGACCATCCACCCGGGTGAGCGCACTGGGCGAGAGCTTGGCAACACCGCCCCTAGTGGCCGTGAACCAAAAGCCGCTTTGATAATCCTCCCACATATCTCTGTAAAAACCTGCGCCGTTGGGGTTACCCATGTCATGAAAAACTTCGTCCGCATCCAGAAAGCCGATGCCATTCGATGCTAAAAGCCAGATGAAGCCATTGGAGCATTCAAAAACAGCTTCAATGTTGCCAAGCGGCGTTTCTATCACATCTGAGCGGCGCAGACTTGCGCTATCGCGCAAAACATGTACGCTGCCGACATTCGTGCCTGCTAAAATACGGCCATCCGACGCAACGCTAACCGCCCTTGCGTTGCTGCCCTGCATGTTGTGCCGCAGTGTGCCTCCATCCGCAGTGAGTATGTACAGCTCGCCGCTGCCAAGCACCGCAAAGACATTGCCCTGCGCGTCAACGGTAAGCGAGGTGACAAACTGGCGTACCTGTGTGCCCAGCGCGACAGGTGCAATCGTGCGCTCGGCATCGATATAAAACAGCCCCTCGGTTGTGCCGCCCCACACTCTACCCTGCGCATCGCTTGTTATGTCGCGCACGGTGTTGGACGGCAGCCCCGCCGTCCTGTCATAAACCGTGAACACCCCGCTCTCAAAAGCCACGATTCCCCTATCGTTGGTGCCAATCCACAGCACACCGTTTTCGCACTCGTACAGCGCACGGATATTGGAGCTGCCAAATCCTTCGGGTGAGAGGGCGTCCCAAGTGGTGAACCGCGCCCCGTCATACCGGTGTAGGCCGCTGTAGCCACCAAACCACATAAATCCATCGCGGGTTTGCAGCACGGCGTTGGCTTCGTCACTGGGGAAGTTGTTGTAGAGCGTGCTGTAAATTGTCACTACGTAGTTCGCCAGAAAGCTTTCGGAGCCGCCTTCGACACGCTGCGTTGCCAAGCTACGAACAGTCATCGGGTTCATTGCGACAAGCATTAGCGCAAACGCTAACACAATTAGCCTTTTGAGTTTAGGCGCCCTTTTTGCCATGACCAATCCTCCTATTTCAAATCAAACGATGTTTCCAATGAGCAGACTTCGCTCGAAGGTGTAGCCCTCTTTGGTCTTGTTGGGAATGGTGTAGCCGCTCCCTTCCAGCTTTTTTCGCAGATTGGAAATCTGAAACTGTATAGCCCCGGCGTTTTCAGCCATTTGCTGGTTCCATGCCGTTTCATAAAGCCGCTCAGCACTCACCGACTTGCCCTCGCTCTGCATGAGGGTCAGCAGTATTGCATACTCCTTCGGCTGTAGGTTCATGTCCTCGCCGCCAAGATATGCCCGCTGTGCCACAAGATTCAGCGTGATGGGGCCGGCTTCGAGCTTGTCCGCCGCTTGCGCCCTTGCCATGCGGCGCAGGAGAACTTCAATTCTGGCTTTTAGAATGGCGAAAGTATATGGCTTGGGCATATAGTCATCACAGCCGCTTGTAAGCCCGGTCACTATGTCTTGCTCCGCCGTGTTGTCCGTCAGGGCAATCACAGGGATGGCGGAAAATTCTGCTTTGCCCGCACGCAGTTCACATAAAAAATCAAGCCCATTGCCGTCCGGCAGATGAATGTCAAGCACGATTAGCGATGGAATTTCCTCTGCTACGGCTTTCCTTGCTTCGGCAAGGGTCATTGCCGTTTCCACCCGGTAACCGTTATCCTCCAAAAGCGGCTTGTTGAACATCTGCACCTGTATGTTGTCCTCAATGCACAAGATTAAATGGCTCATTCGCTTTGCCCTCCGTATACAGGTATTGTAAAGGTTACGGCTGTGCCGCTTCCTTTCTCGGACTCTATGCCAATCGTGCCGCCATGCGCTTCTATGATTGTTTTGCAGATGGAAAGCCCGAAGCCCTTGCTGCCTTTGCCAGATATGCCGCGCTCAAAAACTTTGGGGAGAAGTCCGGAGGGTATACCCTCGCCTGTATCGCGCATCCGCACCGTGACATACCCCTCGTCTGCTGTGGCGGTGATTACAATTTTACCGTCTTGCCCGTGGCCTATAGCGTTTGTGGCGTTGTTTATAAGGTTAATGGGAACGCGCACCATCTGCTCCGCTTCAACATACACATGGGGGAGGCTCGGGGCGGCGTCAATATGCAGGGCGATATTCTTTTGTTTGAGCAGCAGCCGTGATGTTTCGGCGCAATTTTTGAGCATTGCCGCAAGGTCGGTTTTCTTGCGGTTAATATTGCCGCTCATGGTGGCAAGCTCAACCATGCCGTTTACCATATGCCCAAGCCGCATAGCTTCGTGCTGGACAGCGGTAAGGGCATTTTTTGCATCAGGTTCCCTTTCGGGGTTGCTTATGCAGCCTGCGACAAAATCCGTACCCAGCGAAATGACTTGCAGGGGGTTGCGGATTTCGTGTTTGATGTCCTGTAAAAATTCTGTTTTCATATGCGACAGGCTTTCAAGCGCGGCGTTTTCATCTGCAAGGCGGTTAAATTCCATTTTGGACAGCACAGACACATTTTTAGTAACAAAAATTCCTAGCACAAGGGCAAGGACTATCACGGTAATAATCATGATAAACAGCACATTAAACAGCATCCTGTTTACTTCATTAGCATGGGCGGCCTGCCGCACCCTTGCATACGCAAGATAATCAAGGGCCTCCATGATAAAATCGGTGGGAACCACCAAATCGTCCATCATCAAAATCATCTGCACAGGCGGGGCATGCACCCTTGCACTGGCGATAATTTGCTGCATACTCGGTTGGTATGCGGCAAAGATGGACATGATGTCGTCGTAGAGCTCTATTATGCTTGGGTCGTTTATGGTTTGCCTGTATGACTCCATATTTTCAAGAAAACCGCGCTCTTGACCTATCAGGTCGGCTTCGATTAGGGCAAGCGCATAAGTATCACCGCTGGCAAGCACAATATCCCTAAGCTGTACCCGCAGGCGTTGGAAATACTCCCGCGCCATACCCAAATCGGCAAGCGGCTGGGATTGGCTTTCGTACATTTCCATACTGCCCCGGTTGATTTGCACCATGCCGACTACACCCGCCAAACCCACAAGGACAGTCAGGGCAATAACGATGAAAAAACTCATGGTTAGCTTGGTGGAAACTTTTTTGCCCTTCATCGCATATACACCCCCAAGCCCTCAACGCTGTTCCACATTTCGGACAAATAGGCATGCGCTTCACCAAAGGGGACAAAATATGTGGGCAAGCCCACGACATCAAATACTTGTTGCACAAATATGGGGTCGCTGACTATCTGCTCCACGGCATCACTAAGCCGTTGTAAAATAATTTCATCCACGCCGTGGGGGAATGCAAAGAAATAGGAGCGTCCCATAAAGCCGCTATATATTCCGATTTCGGCCATCGTGGGCACATCGGACAAAAGGGAGTTACGCTGTGCGGCGGCCACCCACAGGGGTATCATTTCCCCGCTTTCGATATAGGGCATGAACAGGGCTATATTGTTGTAACCCACCTGCGTATGCCCCGCCAGTATGGACGGCGCCATCATAGAGCCGCCGCCAACATGGACGGCATTGGTTTGAAAGTCCCCTGCAATTTCCGCGAGGCGCAGCAGTTTGAAGGAAAACCCTGTGATGGTAGTGGCTACATCACGGCTACCTGGGTTTGCGCGTATGTGAGAAAGAAACTCTTGTGCCGTGTTTATTCCCAAATCAGAACGGACGACCAAAATATTGGCGGTACAATGCATGGCGATTGCGGCTATGTCAAAATCGTGGTAGTTAAGTTCCGTCGTGCCGGTTAGCACGTTGGCAAACAGATTGCCGGTATGGTAAAAAAGCAAAGTGTAGCCGTCATTTGTAACACCGCGCACCATTTTCGCACCCTCGGTGCCGCTGCCGCCGTCCACGTTCATAACATAAACAGGCTGGCCAAGCACCTCCGCTAACTGCGGCGCAAACATTCGGGCGTACATGTCCGTGTCGCCGCCGGGTAAAAACGGTACAATGAGCGTAAGGGGGCGTGTCGGCCACTTACCTTCTTCGGGCATCACAGATGGTCTGTAGGGTGCGCCGGGCGCTAATGTTACTACTCGGTCGGAAAGGTCGGGCAGCACAGGGCGCTCACGAGTATGCTCCGGGGGTGGTTCTACGGCGCATGAGGTTTGCAGGGCGATGGCAAGCACTATTATAAGCAATATGGGCACGATTCTTTCTTTTTTCATTTTGGATTGCCCTCCTTTTTAATTGCTTGGTTGCAAGCTTGCCTGTTCATCTACATCATTTGAGCAGGTAAAATCCATACATCGTCAGTAAGCGGCAGTCGCTCCTTGGCAAGACATATGATCGCACCTGTTCCGACTTTCTTAGTTGGAATATTTCCTAACCGGCTGAAGGCATTAAGCATTGACCTTGTGGGGTCGCTCGTGGTTTTTATCTCTATGGGATGAAGATAATCCCCATCAGCTATAATCAAATCTACTTCGTTTTTGTCGGTATCACGGTAGTAATAAATAGGGGGCTTAACTATCCCATCATTGTAGTAGCTTTTTAGAATTTCAGCAAACACAAAACTTTCAAAGATATGTCCCCACATTGCACCACTTGTTAGTTGCTCTGGGGTATTCCACCCTAACAGCCAGCAGGCAAATCCCGTATCAAGGAAATAGAGCTTAGGAGCCTTTACCATTCTTTTGTTGAAATTATCAAAATAAGGCTCCAAAAGGTAGACTAGGCCGCTTGACTCCAGCACCGAAAGCCATGCCCCCACTGTTTTAGCATCTTTTCCACACATCTTCGCTAAGGTTGACTTATTAAGCATCTCTCCTGTCAGTGATGCAGTCGCTTTTACAAATTTGATAAATGCCGATTCGTCTTGAACATTTAGGGCATCCCTAATATCTCTCTCAATGTAAGTCTGAAAATAGGCGCTGTAGTAGTCCGACCAGTCATGAAGGTCACTTTCGGTTTCGTGCAGTTCGGGGAAAAATCCTTTATGAATTAAGGACACAAGCTTTGAATAATCGTAAGCTGAGCTCTCCTGCTCTCGCCTCTCCATGCGCTCTTTCACAGGAATAAATGGCTCGCGGTAGGAAGTTTCGGCAAGCTCCCGCACGGAGAGTCCCAGCATCTTAATAATGCCTGCCCGCCCCGCAAGGCTGTCGCTCACATTTTTCATTAGCTTAATGCTCTGTGATCCCGTAAGGTAGAACTGCCCCTTTACTTTATCTTCGTCAACAATATCCTTGATATAATCAAACAGTTCAACCGCCTTCTGTATCTCATCAACAATGACAGGGGGCTCATTAACATCAAAGAACAAAGAGGGATTTTCTTTTGCACTTTCTCGCACAAGCGGCCGATTCAAAGCTACATAGTTTATATTCTTATAGACTTCTTTAAGCATAGTGGATTTGCCAACTTGCCGGGACCCTGTCAGGACAATTACGGGTTTACGCTTTGAAAGCCGCCTGACGACCGGCTCTATGTGTCTATGATAATACATCGCGCATCTCTCCAACGAAAGTCCGGTTATTTTGGAACACAACTCCATTATACACGAGTTTTCGTTAGGGGTCAATACAAATGAAAACGCCGGTATCCTGACAGAGGTTTATGTTGGCTTTCCCGACGGCACGGGAGTTTTCGGCGGTGGCTTCATCCCTCCCGATTGGTGGATTTCTTATGAGCGGCCATGGTATGTGCTGGGCGCGCAGAACCCCGGCCGACCAATGGTAACCTCCCCATTTGTTGACGCCGGAACAGGGCAGTTAGCTATGGCAGCTGTCCACACCGTGAACACGAACAATGCCGACGCCGGAGTTGTGGCAATTGATATGCAACTCACCACCGTTGCAAACTTTATCGAGGAGGCTGATGTTGGCGACACAATGTCCTTGATGGTGACGCCCACCGGATATATACTCATGCATAGCAATCCGGAGCTTGCCCCTACAGATGACGGCGAGTTCCGCAATATCCAGAACGTGGACGGCGGCGGGCTGTCCGGCATGTGGGATAACGTAATGGGCGGAAGCCTTTCGTACCACGGTCGTGGCGGCGTATATCTCACAGCGCCGCTAATCACAGGCTGGTATGTCATCACATTCACTCCAACCAATATGCTGCGAGACAACCTGCCGCTTATCGCCTCGCTTGTGATCATTTTGTTGGTCGCCATATCCATTTTGTTTGCTTACACGAAGCGAATGATCACCAAGCCTCTGCGCGTATTCGATGAATATATGCGGGAAGCCGCAACGACTGGAAACATTGTGTTAAAGCCGGGTGAACTTGCCGTACTCGAGCAATACAAAGGCCGACGTGATGAAGTCGGAACGCTGTTCGGCTCATACGCAGAGTTGATTGACTATATGGACGATGTGCGCAGACGCTCGCTAAAGGCGCTACCGAACAAGCCTCCACAGTCCGGCAGCTGTCGGTTTCCATTCAAGAAATCACCGACAAGACAAAAGCCAACGCAGGGATGGCCGGAAAAGCCGCCGAGCTTGCAACGACCATCAAAAGCAACGCCGAAAAGGGCAGCGGGCAGATGGACAAAATGGTCATCGCCGAAACATCGTTTGCTTTGAAATAATGGATTCTCAAAAAATTATTCTTAGATTTTGCAAAGGATACGCAATTCACCCCTTGATAATGCTATAATATCGGCATACACATGTTATTGATTACCGTGCCAATTTGTAGGGGGCAACATGAAGAACGGCCCGATTCGCCTTCCCATAATAATTTTCTATGTGTTGGCAGTGTTCGCTGTATTTGCCGCTGTAATATTCCTGACGGATAGTGAAGCGGAATACATAAACAATGCCGAGGCACTTAGCCGTTTTGATTTTTCCGTGGGTTTGACTTTAATTTCACCCGACGCTTTTGACAGGCATCCCGAAGCACTTTATACACCAAATGATTTTTTGGAAGGGCGCGCATCTGCGCCAACTGATGCGTCTACCAGTGGGCGATATGCAACCTACCGCCTTGTGCTTAATTTGCAAGAGGGCGTACTTTACGGAATTACAGGACCGAGCGCCACCCATTCCATGACGCTTTGGGTGGACGGTGTTATGCTTGCTCAAGTGGGCGCTCCCGGCAATAGCTACGAAAACATGACGGCACAAACAAACTTTTTTACAGTTTATTTTGTAGCGGGGTACGAGCCTACGGAAATAATTATACAGCGTTCCGGGTTTGTGCTTGCACATGGCGGACGGTTAAATCCGCTGTACTTTGGCGAACAGCCCCTCATTACCTCATGGAATATCTTAGGGCACATTCGGATAAGCATACTTATTGGCGTTACGCTTATGTCGGTTCTGCTTTACCTTGGAATATATTTGTTTTTTAGAAATCAGAAGCGGTTTTTGTGGTTTTCCCTTGTGTGTGTGATGATTGCTTTGCGTACACTTGGGATTGATTTTAGGATTATCGCCACTTTGCTTCCGCAAATGACATGGCAGCTTGACTATCTGCTGGCGTACTTGGTTACATCGGTGTTTGCAGTTGCCATGATTTTATATATTGATGCGATGTTTAACAATGGCGCAAATAGGCTTTTCAAATATGTGGCTATTGGCTTCTTTGCCGTACATGGCGTTTTTATGGTATTTACTAGCCCTGCTGTGTATTCTCAATTCAACACACCATACAACATTTTGATGGTGCTTTTTATCAGCGGGATTTTGGCAAACAACATTTGGCAAACTGTAAGAAATAGAGCCAAGTGGCAGACCGAATATGTACTGGTAATAATGGGCTCGGTTGTCAACATTGTGCTTGGTGTTACAGAAGTAGCAATCCGCGCCGCCACTCCGGAGGTTGTGGCCAATTACACCCAAGCAGGAACCCTTGTTTTTATATTTATCAACACTATTGCACTCACAATTTACTTTCGCCGCAATGAAATGGAACTTGACGAAACAAAAAAACATGAGCAACAGCTTGCAAATGAAAACGCCACCCTTGAAAGTCTTAACCGCTTAAAAAATAATTATTTGGCAAACATGGCGCATGAAACAAAAACGCCGCTTACCCTTATATCCGTCGATATTCAACTAGCAGAGGCACTGTATGAGGGGGATGGCGAGGATGCAAAATTAATTTCGGAGGCACTTGGGCGTGCGCGGGAAGAAATTTTACGGGTGACACGCATTACAGAAAATAATTTGAAGCTGGCAAAAATGCAGTCGAGTTATGAAAAAATGACTGCGCTTGATTTTTCAGAAATTCTAAAAAGCGGTGCGGAAGTACGCCGAAGGCTTACAGAAAAAAATGGCAATGCACTTGTTGTAAGCGTACCCGACGATTTGCCAAAAGTCTACGGCAACGCCGATCAGTTGATTCAAGTGCTGTCAAATCTTATAGACAATTCCAACAGACACACAAAATATGGAAAAATCACTATAACGGCAGGTGTTCACGATGGGTTTGTGGTTGCAAAAGTTTTAGACAACGGCACCGGTATCCCTTATGAATTACTACCCAAAATTTTCGTAAGAGGTGTCAGCAACTCTGACAGTACAGGCATTGGCCTTCCAATAAGCAAGCAAATTGTCGAATCTCACGGCGGGACAATTTCTGTCCAAAGTGAAGAAGGCAAAGGATGCGCTGTGATAATCAATTTGCCGATTTATCCTGAAGAGGGGGAGACTGAAAATGTATAAGGTGCTTCTTGTGGAAGATGAACAGCGCATCTTGTTTGCGAACAAGATTATTTTAGAGCGCAAAGGCGGTTATGGCGTACAAACCGCCACGAATCTTGCCGAGGCAAGAAAATGTGTATCAGAGAACCCGCCGGATATTATAGTCCTTGATATTATGCTGCCCGACGGCAGCGGATTGGATTTTTTAGAAGAACTGCGGCGAGATAGCGGCATCCCCGTACTACTTCTTACCGCCCTTTCGGAGAGTGCCGACGAATTAAAAGGAATAGCGGCGGGGGGTGATGATTACATCACCAAGCCCTATAATAATGATGTTTTGCTTGGGCGCATAGAAATGGCCTTGCGCCGCGCATACTCAACGCCCGAATCTCTGAAAAATACGATTCCGGTTGCTCTTAAAGAAGAAAAGGCAGCTTGGCCGCCGCCGGTTAGCGAATTATTAGAAGAAATGGCTGAGAAATTAAAGCACCGCGAACGGCTATTAAATGCGATGAATCAATCCGCAGAAGTTCTATTGACGACCGATGAATCTAACAGCTTGAACGCGCTAATGAAAGGCATGGAAATTGTTGGGCGTTGTGTCGATGCTGACCGTGTTCAGATTTGGCGAAACGAAGTCATTGACGGCGAATTGCACTTTGTCATGCGTTATGAGTGGTTAAGCGAGGTAGGCAGACAGAAGGCAGAAGTCCCCATAGGCTTAAAATTCCCATACAGCAGTGTTCCCGGATGGCTTGAAATGTTTTTACAGGGCGAGAGTATAAATTCGCCTGTTTCAAAGTTGTCGACAAGGGATGCGTCGTTTTTGGGTGCTTACGAAATGTTGTCGATTGTTTGTTTGCCTTTGTTTTCAAACAAAGAATTTATTGGTTTCTTTAGTGTAGATGATTGCCGTCACGAAAAAACATACACAGATGATGAAATGAACATGTTCGCTTCTACCGGTTTGATGTTCACAACTGTATTCAATCAAAGTTTACAAAGAGATGCGGCATGCACAGACGCTCTTACAGGGGCTTACAACAGGCATTATTTGATGGGAACGGCAGACCAAGAGTTGCAAAACTGCCTAAACAAAAACATGGATTTTTCGCTGATAATGATTGATGTAGATCATTTCAAGTCTATCAACGACAGATTTGGCCATGTGATTGGTGATGAGGTGCTGAAAATATTTACCGAGCGAATACGCCATGTTATGAAAAAAGATACGCCTCTTTCCCGATACGGCGGCGAAGAATTTGTAGTTACGTTATCTGGGGTCAATCGTGAAAGCGCAGTAAATACAGCGTGGAGGATTCATAAAAATCTTGTATCATCGGCGTTTCAGGTTTCAGATTTTGAAATAAAAGTCACAGCTTCATTTGGTGTGGCATCGGCGACAACCGGACACACAACACTGTCCGAAATTATCAACACTGCAGATGCGGCTCTTTACCAAGCAAAAGAAGCAGGGCGGAATACTGTGGTTTCAAAAGAGGGAATTACAGGGGGTAAACATGGAAAGTAAGAAAAGAAAAACAATATTTTTAGTCGATGATAACATGACAAATCTCACTATCGGCAAACGCGCATTGTCCGGCGTCTATAATGTATTCACTTTGGATTCCGGCGCAGATATGCTTGAGATGTTAGAAAATTTACACCCTGATTTAATTTTATTGGATGTAAATATGCCGGAAATGGATGGGCATGAAGCAATAAAACGGCTCAAATCTGATGCAAAAACAGCAAACATCCCTGTTATTTTCCTGACTGCATTAAACGACGAAGAAATGGAACTAAAGGGGTTAAGTCTCGGGGCTATTGACTATATTGCAAAACCCTTTTCTGCGCCTTTGCTTTTAAAGCGGTTGGAGGTTCATCTTTTAGTTGAGGAACAGAAAAAAGAATTAGTCTCCCAAAAACGAGAGCTTCTTTTCCTTAATAATAACCTTGAGCAAATTGTAGATGAAAAAACCGAAACGGTTGTGGAGCTTAAAAACGCAATTCTTTCCACAATGGCAGAGCTTGTGGAATACAGGGACGAAATTACAGGCGGGCATATCATAAGAACACAGAGGTATATGAAGGTGCTTATGGATGCTATGCGGAGCGAAGGTGTGTACGTAGATGAAGTAAGCACCTTGGACGAAGAGCTTGTGCTGCAATCCTGCCAGCTACACGATGTCGGCAAGATTGCGGTAAAAGATGAAATACTCAACAAGCCCGACAAACTTACGCCGGAAGAATTTGATTCAATAAAAAGCCATACCATTTTTGGCGAAAAAGTAATCGAACGACTTAAAGAAAAAACAATGGACAGCGACTTTTTGGAGTATGCCAGGATATTCGCAATATCCCATCACGAAAAATGGGATGGCAGCGGCTATCCTCGCGGGCTTGCGGGGGAAGAAATCCCGCTCCTTGGCAGGATGATGGCGATAGGAGATGTTTACGACGCTCTTGTAGAACCTCGGCCTTACAAAGGCGCAGTTGCTCATGAAAAAGCCATGGAAATCATTCTGGAGGGCAAGGGTGGCCATTTTGATCCTGTTCTGGCAGATGTGTTTGAAAAAGTCGGTCATGTGTTTGAAAAAATATCCGTGGAAGTAAAGGGGTGACCGCTTATGTATTATGGCGAAATAGAATTTAAAACTTTTGTATAGGGGAAATTGTTGTGATTATAAAATTTGTCAACAGCTTGTCGGTTAAAACAAGAATCCTTATTGTGTTTATCATTGTAATGGCAGTCACTATAGTGGCTGTAGCAACAGTAAGAGCAGGCCAAATAAACGCACAAATGGATGTGCTGATAGAGGAGCGTTTGAAGGGCAATGCCAACATGACCTTTGGCATTTTTGAAACAGTAAGAAGCTCTACCCTTTGGATACTTGGTACTGCGGCAGACCATGCCCTGCAAGGTTTTTCTGAGGAAGAATATAATTTGGACCCGCAGCTTATGCGTTTGTACGGCAATATGAACCATGAGGTAAACAACATTAGTGTTTACGAAAATATAGCTGTATTTGACGCTTCTTTTAACATGGTTTCCGTAGCAAATCCAGACTCAGATTTGCCCGACATATTAATGTTTTACACATATTTAAGAGATGTGCCGGCAGAGCCGTGGGTTTCGCCGGTATTTGTGAGCGGTGAAAGCGGCAGGCTGCAGTTTATGTACGTACAATCTGTTGTGTATGACGGCGATGTGCTTGGGTGGGTCGCCGTAACAAGAAATAATATAATGCTGGAGCATTTTTTAAGGGATTTTATACAAGCATACGACAGTTTTATTAACATCGCAGACCGCTCCGGCGTAATTTTCTTTTCCAACAGGCCGGAGGCGTACATGGGCAGGCATGTTAGTGATTTGGGCGTGGTAGAAGCCTTTGGAGAAATCCCCATGAACACCGTATTTGAGCATAATTCTGCGTTAACAGGCATAGACAAAATCGCCTATGTTACTTATGACCCCCATTTGGACTGGACAATCGTGAGCTTTTTTGATGCCCACGCCGTGGAGGATACGGCGCAGATTATATTTACATCACTGCTACCTACGGTGACGGGGATGCTTTTTGCGGCGGGTTTGGTTGTAATTATTATTCATTACTCTCTAAAGCCCTTGCAGGCTTTGGCTGAAAGTGCAAAAGAAGTTTCAAAAGGAAATATGGCGGTTACCTTTAGAGTAAACAAAAATGATGAAATGAGCCAGGTAGGTAACGCTTTTATAGAGATTGTGCGGGTTTTAGATATTTTGCGTAGTAATTTTAAAAAAGCGGAAAACGCCATGGCTCGCGGAGAAACGGAATACAGTTTGTTGGACTCACGTTTAAACGGCATATATGACGATATGCTCACAAGCACAAGCAACATTGTGGGGCATATGAAGCAGGCAAAAATTGACGCAGAAAATGCGTCCAAGGCAAAAAGCGACTTCCTTTCCAAAATGAGCCACGAAATACGCACACCCATGAACGCAATTATTGGAATGGCGGAGCTTATTCTGCGGGAAAATCTTTCTGCCGCAGCAAGGGAGCAGGCTGTAACAATTAAACAATCCGGCGACCATCTTCTTTCCATCATCAATGATATTTTGGATTTGTCAAAAGTAGAAAGCGGAAAGCTGGAGCTTGTGGAATCCAATTATCTTTTCCACTCCACCATACAAGATGTAGTCAGCATCATAAAAATGCGTATGTCAAACCCCGATGTCCGTTTTGCCGCCTATATGCAAGCGGATATTCCATCTGCCCTTCATGGTGACGAAGTGCGAGTGCGGCAAGTGCTGTTAAATATCCTAACAAACGCTCTAAAATACACAAAATCAGGACATTTTTCTTTGGACATAACAGGAGAGAGAGAAAGCGAAGAAGTTTATGTCCTCACAATGAAAATTAAAGACACAGGTATAGGTATAAAACCGGAAGATATGACGATGCTTTTTAGCGATTTTGCACAATTTGACCTTGAGAAAAACCGTAATGTAGAAGGTACGGGGCTGGGTCTTTCCATAACCAATAGCCTCGTAAAACTTATGGGCGGCAATATCGAAGTTAAAAGCGTTTACGGTGAGGGCAGTGAGTTTATCATTACTTTACCGCAGAGATATACAGAAAGCAAAACCGAAACACCGCATTTTTCAGATAAAAATGTGCTTCTGTATTGCCGCACTTCGTTATGCGTGGATTATATTTCACGGGCATTTAATGATTTGGCAGTGACCTACACGATCGCAAATAATACTGCCGAACTAAGCAACCATCTTGCACAATCCGAGTGGGACTTTGTTTTTGCGGAAGCTGATATGGCTTACGACGTTCGCAAAATAGCGGTGGAGCATGACCGAAATGCAAAAATCGTCATGCTCTCCGATTCATATGACGCCTTTTACGAAGCAAGGGATAATCAAGATTATTCTTTGCTTGTGATGCCCGCATATTTTATTTCAATTGTAAATGTTTTAAGCGGACGCGACGGGGATTATATAATGGGCAGCCAAAGCACCGAGCAGTTTATTGCGCCGAATGCAAGGGTTCTGATTGTTGACGATATAGAAACAAATCTGAAGGTTGGGGCGGGTTTGCTCAAATTATATAGCCTAACCGTTGACACTTGTTTAAGTGGAAAATCTGCAATTGAGGCCGTTTTGCAGACGGAATATGACATGGTGCTTATGGACCACATGATGCCGGAAATGGATGGTATCGAAGCCACAAAAATCATAAGAAGCCTTGGTGGTAAGCATACAGATTTACCCATTATTGCACTAACAGCAAACGCTATAGTAGGTGCGCGAGAAATGTTTTTGCAAAATGGGTTTAATGATTTTCTTTCAAAGCCCATTGAGGTAAACAAGCTAAACGGCATTTTGGCAAAATGGATTCCGGAAGAAAAGCAACAACCGGCAGATACTACCGCCCAAACAGAGGAAATCCCGGAAAAACCGTTAGTGATTAAAGGGGTAGATACTGCAAAAGGCATACAGCGCTCCGGGGGGCTTAGGGAATATTATATCGACACCCTTAAAGTATTCCATACAGACGGGCTAAACAAACTAAAGCAACTGGCTGAATGTTTAGAAAAAAATGATTTATCCCTTTTTACAACCTTTGTACACGCCTTGAAATCGGCAGGCGCGAATATTGGAGCAATCAAGTTATCCGAGGATGCAAAAAATTTGGAAACTGCGGGTATTAACCAAGATACAGATTACATCACAAAGCATACTGCCGATTTTTTGAACACTCTAACAACGCTTCTTGACGAAATAGGGAAAATGCTTTCAGATAATAACGAAAGCACGAACAGCAGTGAAGCTTTTGACATTAACGAACTAAAAACCAAGCTGACCGCCCTTAAATCTGCTATGGAAAATTTCAATTTAGATGAAATTGAGGGGATTTCCGAAGCGTTGCAAGGCTATACGGATTTGCCGGGTATTGGTGACGGGTTAAGTTCGATATTGAAAAGCGTTTTTCTAAGCAAGTACAAGCAAGCGATTGTTCAAATTGATGAAATGGTTTTTGAATAAAAACAAATTGTTCATGAAAATGGCGCCACTGCGTTATATTGCTTGATTGAAACACCCCCGTAATGTACAATGGGTAGCGTAGTGGATTTTCGGAGGTGCCCTTAATATTAAGAAACAGCATAGGAGCGTCAAAAATGAGCAAGAAGATTTTAGCAGCAGCCTTCGAGCCTTTCGGCGGCGAAAGTATCAACCCGGCATTGGAAGCAGTTATGCGCTTGCCAGATGAAATTGATGGCTTCAAGGTAGTCAAAACGCAACTCCCGGTAGTTTACCGCAAAAGCATTGATGTACTGTACGAAGCGCTGAAAAACGAGAAGCCTCTCGCTGTAATAAGCGTGGGTCAAGCAGGTGGGCAACCTGACATCCGCATTGAGCGTGTGGCGATCAACATAGACGACACCGCCAATCCGGATAATGATGGCGCAAAGCCTGTTGACATTCCGATTTACGAAGGTGCGCCTGCGGCGTATTTCGCAACCTTTCCTATCAAATGCATAATCAGCAATCTGAAAGAACACGGCATCCCTGCATCAATATCGAACTCGGCAGGAACTTATGTATGCAACCACGTTATGTACGCCACCCTACACTATGCAGCGCAGCATCAACCGGATATGAAGGCGGGATTCGTGCATATCCCGTTCTTACCGTCTCAAGCCATCGATAAATCAAACACACCGTCAATGTCAGCGGAAATTGTGGTGGATGCCTTGGAAATAATCATCAAGACGGTTGTGCAGGGGATTTGACTCATGGGCGCCGCCCTGTGTACCGTATGCCAATCGCACTTGTTGTTGCATAAAAGCCGATAACGTTTTCTTATTTCATCCGACAACTGCTTTACTGTCAGTATAATATTGCGCCTGTGCGCACCATAGTTCGTGGTACTTGCCGTTTGTGTCGGCTACAAGCGTGTCGTGACTGCCTCGTTGCACCAGCTCCCCCCCATCAAAAACCGCAATATCATCACAAAATCGACAAGATGCCAAGCGGTGAGATATATAAACCGCTGTTTTGTTACCCACGATTTTGTTGAATGAAGTATAGACTTCGTATTCGGCAATGGGGTCAAGGGCAGCGGTAGGCTCGTCAAATATGACAAAAGGTGCGTTTTTATACAAAGCGCGAGCAAGAGCAATTTTTTGCGATTCACCACCTGACATTTCTACCCCGGATTCTTCAAATTCCTTTCCAAGGTAAGTGTCAAGGCCCTCCGGCAAAGATTCAAGTCTATCACCAAATCCGGAAATTGTTAAAACCTCTTTAACGCGGTTGGCATCGTACCCAACATTCGTTGCTATGTTTTGCCCCAGTGTAAAGGGCAGCAGTTCAAAATCCTGAAAAATCACACCGAAAATAGCCATGTATTCGTCGTAGTTATATTTTTTAATGTCAATCCCATTAAGGGTGATTTCACCTTCTGTGGGGTCATACAGGCGTGTCAAGAGCTTAATCATCGTGGTTTTGCCACTACCGTTTTCACCCACTACTGCCATACGCTCTCCAATGTTTAACGCGAGGTTCAAATTTTTAAGCGCATATGAATCACTTCCGGGATATTTGAAGGAAACATTACGAAATTCGAGCGCATAGTCAATATCCTCTCGTTTTTCAATGTGAATCGTGCCTTGGTATTTTTTATTGGGAATATCTAAAAATTTGAAGGCACGTTCGAGGAAGGGGTTGTTGTTTTTAATTTCGCCGACAACATGGTTTATGGATGAAAACCCGTTGCTAAACTGCGTAATTGCGCCGACATATAACACAATGCCGCCAACATCAAAGGCACCAGCATAGGCTTTTAAAGCGATATAAAGAAAGATAAGCCCGTTTGCTGTGTATGTTACTGTTTGTGAAAGTGCCGAATATCGTGCGTACTTTTTCTCGGCTTGTAAAAAATCACTCATGTCGGCTATACCCACCACGTCGCGCATAATCATCTTTTGTTGTTTATATATTCTAATATCCTTCGCTTTCTCTCCGGGGGAAAGCATACGTCCGTAATGATAATCAAACATTCGATTAACCTGCATATTATCATTTGCCAAGTTCTGCCACGCCCTGCCGCCGACCGTGTTGATATATGGTGCAAGGAAGATCAGGCAACAAAGTACCACCAGAATAACCATGTGCATCCAAACCGAATCCAAAAATGCATATTGGGAACTTTCAGGCACCCTCAAGGTAAACAGAGAGAAAGCGAACCCCGCTGATACAACAAGACTTACCGCACCACTCACAATTTCATCATAAAATGAAAGTAATTGCCTAAAACCAAAACCCCAACTGCGCTGATGACTCAACAGTTCAGAAAATTCCTTGCGGATTTCTGCATTTTCTGCATCAGCATAATCCATGCTGAAAATTTTATTTGTGTACATATTGTGGGTCAAATCCGGTTGAGGATATTCACAATAGTTTTTCCACGATTTAATGAAATGTGAAATACATTGCACGGTTAAATTGAGTGCAACGACAAGGATTGCCAAAAAGAACAAACGCTCACGATTTTGTCCTCCCACAAGCTCACTTAATATAAGTGCAGAAAACCAGATATTTATAAAGGGCAACAGGGATGTAGCAATAGAATCAAGGGTTTTCGCCAAAAGCACCGGGCGCGGAAATGCACCGTGCATTATTTTCAGTCCGCGAATTACTGTACGCATAATTAAAACACCACCCCTTCACGATAATATTTGCTCTGGATTTCAAAAAGTTCGGCGTATTTTCCGTTTTTTTTCATAAGCTCATCATGAGTTCCTTCTTCTGCGATGGCTTTGTTATCAATTAAAACTATGCGGTCGCAAAAGCGGGTCGAAGCTAAACGATGGGAGATATACACCGATGTGCGTCCTTTGGACAACTCGGCATAACGGTTGTACAATTCGCTTTCGGCGATGGGGTCAAGTGCCGCCGTAGGTTCATCGAGAATAAGTATCGGCGCATTTTTATATAGAGCGCGAGCTAACATCAATCGTTGTGTTTCACCACCCGAAAGTTCCTCGCCTTCAAGATGAACTTCTTTTATAAGAAATGAATCCAAGCCGTTCGGGAGCGATGAAAGTTTACCCTGTATACCGGCAAGCAGGGCAGCATTTTGTACGCGCCTGTTGTCGCACGTTGTATCTTGAATTATATTGTCAGAGATGGTTGCCGGAAGAATATTGAACTCTTGAAAAACAGCAGTAAACAGGGCATAGTATTCATCGCGGTTAAACTCGCGTATGTCAATGCCGTTTAGCAAAACTGCGCCGACCGTTGGGTCATACAGCCCGCACATCAACTTCACAAGCGTAGTTTTCCCTGCGCCGTTAAGACCCACTACCGCAAGTTTTTCACCGGGTTTTATTTGCATGTTAATGTTTTCAATGGCACTATTAACTGAGCCTTGATATTGATAACTTACATTTCTCAATTCAAGGGAATATGCCGCAACTTTGGGGATTTCCGCTCCCCCTTTGCGCTTAAATGTATCGGGATATTCTAAAAACTCACGCATTCTGCCTATGTTCATGCCGTGGCGTGAAAGCTCAACCCATTCTCGCAGTACGTCCGAAATCCAACCGGAAAATCCTGCGACAGCGGCAAATAATAAAACAAAAACATCCGGAGTTATTTCACCGGACAACATCAGTCCTATCAAATAAATATATGTTATACCTTCCCTCACAAAAATTGTGAAGGCATCTGCCGTCCCTGCAAGGGCGTTTCGCATTTCCCCTCGTTTACGAAAGCCGTAGACCAGATTCATGTTGGCAGTAAACAACTCTTTTATCCATGTCGTCATGGCAAACAGGCGCAAATCTTTCGCAAGACCTTGTCGTTCGCTCATGTGATTGATGTTTCTTATGCGCTTGCCGGGCGTGGCTTGCAGGTCATCATTTTTATGCCACCATAAATTAACACGATGGCGCGCTACCACGCCAACTATGCAAGTGCAGGCAGCTAATAAAAACACCCAAGGATGTACAGCAGAAAGCACCGCTATATAAATAAAAACCCCAAGGATACCCGCACCAAAATCCTTGAAGCATTGCCAAATGGCCATGAATGAACCGCCATCCAGTACCTTCCCGACGGCTTTTTGTTGCGCATCATTAAAAGATTGGTGTTCAAGGTTTGCATAGTCTGTGTGCATCGTTTTTTCCATCGCATCGCAAATAGCAAATATTAAAATACGCTCGCGCCGACCGTTTGCGGAGGATTCAAGATAGCGGTTAATTGTTTGTAAGATAACCGTAACTGTCGTAAATGCGAGGATAGTGATAATCAGAGCTTGAAGCTCTGCCCCAAAGGTTATCTGCTGCACAACAGTTGCCGGAAGAAAAATTCCGACAAGCGCAAGCGCTACTGAAAGAAGTATTTGCGCCACAACGACAAGAATAACTGATTTTTCTTTCCGCCAAGTATCTCTGATGAAATAACTCATGTTTTGCCACACAGTGTATCGGGACTTTTTTGCGGATTCCTTTTTATCCATGTGCATCACCTCGAAACAAGCGTATCATATATTTGCGTGTTTTCTACAGGGTTATCCCGAAGCTATCAGTACATACTCGCTTTATTTGTGTACTGATGTCGTTGCCTTCGTTAGTCTCAATCAACCGACCGGGAAAATGTTTTTCATACCATTTTTTCTTAACTTCGGTTTGCGCTGCATATCGCTCCTTATCAAGTAATCCCCAATGCTCCCAATAGTAGTCATTACCTTGAAATGTAACCGTAAAGTCAGGTAGATACATTGTGCCGTCGGGTGCGAACAGCGGTTTTTCGTAGCTAAAATCAAGCTCCGTAAGATGCAGCGTATTCGCTATGAGGGCCTCTGATTTTGACCGCACGAAATAATCTTCCAAAGTTGATATGACTTTGTATTCCTCGTAGTAGCTAGGCAAATATGACAACTGCTCAGGTAGCGGTTCAAACTTGAACACGGATGAATTGATACGGCGAACTGCCGACCTTTCAATCTTTGTTAAGCACGATAAGGCAGAAATATCCTCTTGGATGAACAGCACTAATTTGCCTTTAGCTCTGGTTACAGCCGTGTATAGCAATTCCATTGAAAGCGTGGAGCTTTTGCGTTTTGGCAAAATAAGATAGACTGTTCCGAATTCGCTGCCTTGTGACTTGTGAACAGAGATTGCATAAGCAAGCTCAAGGTTGTCAATCGGGGGTTCTTTTATATACCAGCCACGGTCATTTTTCCCCAAGCCTGTTCCATACCCCACGGAAAAATTGGATTTTCCTTTGAATTTTACATTAAAATGTTCTAATCGATTCATGTATCTGAGTTTGCTTTTATCAAACGGATGCAGATATGCAAACCCCATATCTCCGTTAAAGACTTCAATCCATTCATTCTTGCTTGTTTCCCAGTTATACGCATAAATAGGACGCGAACGTGGCCTGTTAATAAATTGAATGACTTTATCAAATAGCGTAATGGTATCAAGAGTAAATTTACTCGACCAACCTCCATTGAGCAATTTTTGCAATGTAGCATTCAATCGATCAGTCCCATGTTCGTCGCCTCTAAACGGTGACAATATTTGAAAGAAAGAGGGGTTGCGGTCTTGGCTATTAGGTAATTTGCAAGCGTTCATCCAATATTCCGGTAGTTTTTCGGGTTCTTTACCAACGCCTAAATCCTGCATCAGTTCTAACCGAAGAAGCTCATCGAGGTCATCAACGTTCTGCCAATAGCGAACGGTCAAATCCTTATCAACGACATCACCCTCTTGGATTTTTCGTAACACTTCTTCACGAGCTGATTTGGGAATATCGTTCTGCTTCTCTTGAATAAGAATTTCAGCAAGATCTACAATTCCCGTCCCGCGATTGTTGATGCGGTTTTCCATTTGGCGAATGTTGTGTTTTAGCTCCCCTACATTTTCAGGATAATCATTGCGAAGCCACTCAATCGTGTCTGAAAAAACCTTTCCTCTTCCGATGGGCGGAAGTTGATTAGGGTCGCCCACGAGGATAAGCCGCTTCACGTTGTTCCAATGAATGGCTCGAAAAAGCGTGGCAAGTAGGCTTAAATCCACCATCGAGGTTTCATCAATTATAACAGTATTAACATCTTTATCCTGTTTGCCGCCGGAACGTTTGAAAGACACGTTGTCATTCAACCAGCCTCCACTTGCAATCAACGAATGGATAGTTGTGGCAGTCTGCCCGGTTTTTTCTCTTATACGTTCAGCCGCTTTGCCTGTTGGTGCAAGCAGTTTGATGCTTACGCCTGCGCCCTCGGTTTGTTTGATTTTTTCGATAATGCGACTAACGAGCGAGGTTTTGCCCGTGCCTGCCGCTCCCGAAATGACACATAACCCTTTTCTGAATACTTCGGCACATACTTCGGCTTGTTTTTGTATTGCCTCACTGTATTCAGGGATGCGCACAAGAGGACTGGCGCCTTCAAAAAGCGTATCTTTGAATTTGTCGGCGGTTACAGGTTGTTTTAGTAAAATATCCGCTCTCGTCGCAAGGTTTTTAAGGGTGCTTTCAACAAGTCGCTCGTCTTCGTACACCTCGTTAAGATAAAGATACAATCTATCGCTTTTTTCATCTGTTCGGAATGTAATTGCTTTAGCGAGTGTTTCACGGTCTACTTCAAAATAAACGTCAGCGAAGGCGTTCTGCCGCCAGTCTCTCATTTTACTTACGCGGTGATTTACTAAATCAAGAATGCGCTCACTGGGCGTGAACGTGTGCGTGTTATCCCAACGCAATGCATCAACACACAGGGCACGAAAACGCTCAGCAGAGTCCGCATCACTCATTTTTTCAACACCATACTCCGGTGAAGGTAAAGCTCCGTTATCTATCTGATAAAACGAAATCACATCGTCTTGATTATTTCCTATATACTGCTCGCAAAGTAGATACGGATTTTCTGCGATTTCCTTCGCTGAAACCACTATTCCGTTGTCCGCACCACCTTTATCAATGAGCGCAGCAATTTGCTCTTTCGTTAGGTTGAATCTTGGGATAATGTCTAAAAGTAAACACTCCTTGTCCTTGCCTTTTAATGCGATTGTGCGTTTCATTTTTGGGTCGCCAAGAAGTTCGGCTTTTATTGCTTCATAAGCTGATACACTACCATTTGTCCTTGTTTCGGCAAGATACCGCTTAGCAAGTTCGGCGCGGTCGAGATAATTCAATACCTGTGGAAATCCCGGATATGCGCCTCGATTTTTCCAAAGGTCGCTGAGCAGCTCTGTTAGCCATTGTTTGCGCAAATCCCAATTCTGTGAAGTGTCGTTGATTTCTGTAAGATAATCCGCAACACCAATAAATCTCTCGACAAGAGTTATTAGGTCATCATCAGAAATTTCACGAGTCGCGTATTTGAAGGCTCTCGGATTATCTGGTTCGATAATAATATTGTCTAAAATTTTTTGATTTTCGTAATAAAGGTCATAGGGTATCCGCATCCCTTGTTCGGGATATGCCGAAGTCAGAGAACGCTGCCAAACAAGGCCATTCGCATAGTCTCGCTTATTTTCATCGGAAACGTTTTCAAAGAACTGTTCTTTACCGACAGGCTCATTTAAACGAGCGATTCCAACAACGATGTACCGCTGCTTTTCCTCATCGCTGAAGGGGTTGCTGTAGTTGGAATAATAAACAAGGACAGTTTCATTCGGAGTCAATTTGTCAAAATATTCTTTTGATAATTTGCGTCTTGTATCATGGTTGTATGACCGACCTTTGGCGGCAGTAGCAATGACCTCATCTGTATACATTTGTTCATACGGCCAAATATTAACCGTATATGGGGGCACATCAGCCCACACGCCTTGTGCGCCGTTAAACCATTCTGGAGGGTTGTGCAGACAGCGGATGCTTTCGCTCCCAAAAGCATTACAACTAAGAGCGCAGGGAGGCGGGATATCCAGCTTGCTAGAATGTTCCCCAGCGCACTTGATTTCGTATTCCACATTTTTTGAATGAGATATAGCATCTCCCGGATACGAATGCCGCCCCGAACAATAGGTATTTCCCTTTGGGTCTTCGCATACAGTCCCATTCCAGCCGTTCATGTGCCAAGGCAGTCGTACAGTAATATTTGCAGCCATCACGCACCTCCTGCTTTCGTTTCAAAGTCCTCGTAACTATTTGCCCATGCAAAGCGCACCTTGTCGCACAGCGAAACTCTCTTTCAGCACTTTATCTTGATTTTGGTGTGTGTCAACGGCGCAACCTTGCCTTTCATTTTGTGCCTGCATCAATATCCCTTTAATGTGCGCCATCTTTACACCACAACTATAGCGTATTGAGCCTATTTGCGCAAGAACCTAATTATCTGCAATTCCAGTTGAATAGCACGAACAGCAAGCCAAAAGCGTCTTGACGCTGCAAGGCTCCGGTAAAACATTGGGGTACTTGGAAACGGCAAAATTGAAGCCACTCCGTATGAACACCATAAACCTATCCATGAAAAATTCAAAACATGACGTGCAGATGTCATATTTACATGGTATACTCATTATAGAAAGGTCAGCTGCAGGGAAGAACCTATACAGCTGTGGTTCAAGTCAAGGGCTCGGAAATGGCGTACCGTGTACTTGATGGAGAAGGCGAAAAAAATTTACGAGCAATATTTATAATATGACACGCTGTTGTCAAATTCGTTCTGATATGCTTATGGCATAACTGAAACTTAAAAATAACAGGAGGATTTTATCTATGGAAAACCTAATCCATTGCCAGTCATGCGGTATGCCCATAAGCGAGGAATCCCACTATGGGAAAAACACCGATGGGAGCAAAAACGAGGACTACTGCTGCCATTGCTACCCTGCCGGGGCTTTTACCAATCCACACGAAACACTGGATGAAATGATTGAAAGCTGTATACCGTTCATTGTCGAGGATGGCATTCACGCTAAGGACGAAGAAAGTGCAAGGGCGTTGCTTACTGAATTTTTGCCGACACTCAAACGGTGGAAAAAGGCTTAAGGGAGAAAAAGAATGGTAGTGTATTTCAACACATACAAGCTGAGAAAAGGGGCTTCCATACCCGATTTCAAAGAAGCGGTAAAATCATTGATTGAAAAGGATTTTACCAATCGGCAAGGGTTTATCTCCTTTAAGTTACTTGCCGAGAGTGACGGCTTTGCGGATTACTCAGAATGGGAAACTATGGAGGACTACAACGCTTTTCTGGAAGCGGCTCAAAGTAGCCCGTCTGAAACGGCACTGGCTTTTTATGAGTTCCTGAACATGAACTCGTGCAAAAGCCGTGTGTACTCGGTTGAAATTGATATGTGAGTTGATTATGGCTGAATTATCTACTTTAATGAACATTGGTATGGAAATGGAGCGCAAGCTAAAGACAGGAGGCATGGTCAGACACTAGATTTTACCGACAGGGACACAACAAACCGCTTGTTGATTATGTACGGACTTCAGCAGGCAGATGATAAAAGTCGCACAACGTAAAGCTGAAAAAGCAAAAGCACCGAATATTACTTTTGACTTTTTGACTACCATTAAATGCAAAAAAAGGATAAATCAAATGGGATACGAGAACAGTGCAATATGGCTTGATATGCAGAACTTTCTGCCCTCGCAAAACCGGTTGACCTCTGAAACCATGCCCGAAGAATACTTCGTAAATCTTGCAGGGTTCAATGTCCATATTGACCATTACAATGTGGACAACCCAAAAGCGACACTCATTCTTTTTCATGGCGTAGGCGGCAATGGCAGGCTTCTATCTTTTATTGCTGTAAGACTGGCAGCTCACGGTTATGAGGTTATTTGCCCTGATTTACCTCTTTATGGATATACAGAGTATATCGGAAATATAGTCTATAGCGATTGGGTTAAGTGCGGCGTTGCTGTTGTTCAGCATTACAAGGAGCAAGGTGTCGATGACATTGTTCTGTTTGGGCTTAGCGCAGGGGGTATGCTTGCATATCAAGTGGCTGAAAAATGCGATGGCATAGGAGGTATAATCGCTACTTGCATTTTAGACCAGCGTATATCCGAAGTAACGAGAAAGACAGCTATCAATCAGCTAATGGGCTTCACAGGCAAACCATTTATGGCTTTATTTCATAAGCCTTTTGGCGGTGTAAAGCTGCCCATGAAAATGGTTACGAAGATGAACGCATTGGCTAACAACGCTGATTTAGTCAGCCTGTTGGTAAAAGACAAGAGGGCATCAGGCATCTCTGTTCCCATATCATTTTTGCATTCCATGTTAAATCCGCAAATTGAGATTGAACCGGAAAACTTTGATAAATGCCCCTTTCTGTTAGTCCACCCTGAAAATGACAATTGGACAGATGTTTCTCTCAGCCGTTTGTTTTTTGACAGGCTGAAGTGCGAAAAAGAACTCGTCATATTAAAGGGGGCAGGTCATTTTCCTATTGAAGCTGCGGGTCTGTTGACGCTGGAAGCATCGTGTCTTTCATTTATTGAGAACTTAAGGGGATGAAAAATGTTAATGATATATTTTAGGTCTTTCTAGCAGGCGATTTTGGACAAATCGGGAGGTCTACTTGCGGCGTATTTGCTGAGCAGATCATGGACACATCAGGTTAGCATTTACATTTGTCATAAAATGCAAAACGCTGCATACAACGGCACTGATTTTATTTCGTTTTCGAATCCGAAGTCTTAACGGATATTATCAGTTCTTCAAGCATCCAAGCGGTACAATCCATATGCCGTTCTTCATTTGAAAAGCATACTCCGTGCCGGTCAGCACCATCAGAAAAGACGGCTCGTTCATTTTGTCTGTATCAACGACTTTTTGCAACTTGAGAAGATTATCGCAGGCTTTATCTACTTCGCCCGCTCCGAGTTTTACTTCTACGGCACCCCACCGCCCATCGGCAAGCTGGATGACGGCGTCGATCTCAAGACCGTTTTTGTCGCGGTAGTGGTATACACTGCCGTCAATACTGTCGGCATATATCCTCAAATCACGAATACACAATGATTCGAACAGCAAACCGAAGGTATTAAAATCAGACAGCAACCTTTTCGGCGTTGCCCGCAATGCGGCGGTTGCGATGGACGGGTCGGTAAAGTGTCGTTTCGCCGTAGTTCGCATAGCCGTTTTTGAGCGTAGCTTGGCGCTCCAAGCGGGCAAATCATCCAAAACAAAGATTTTATTCAGTGCTTTCAAGTAGCTGTCAATCGTTACATGTGACAGGGATTCGTCGTTGGCAAGCAAATCATTCACAAGCGTAGTAATTTTGGCTTCACAGGAAATGTGGCGGGATATAGCGCGCAAGAGAGCCTTGACGCGGTCGGGGTCTTTTTCGACACCGTCAGCTTTTGATATATCCTCATTCGCCACTGCTTCAACATAATCGGCAGCAACGGTCAGAGCGATTTTTTCATCCGTTTCGTGAGGGACAGCAGGCCAACCGCCGCGGTTGATTAGAAATGCGTACTGCTCGACGGATACTTCCGATTTGCCGTCTAAATCCACAGCACCGTCAAATAGTGCTTCGAGGGAGATGGCACCGTTTGAGTCGCCTGTTTCATATAAGGACATCGTCCGCATCTTCATTCGGGCAATGCGCCCTGTTCCTGTGTGCATATCATCGGTTCTGGTCGGGATAACTGAGCCGGTCAAAATAAACTGCCCGACAGCACGGCGTTTGTCAACGGCAAAACGCACCGCATTCCACAACTCAGGGGCGACTTGCCATTCGTCAAGCAAGCGCGGCGTTTCGCCCTCCAAGAGCAGAGAAGGCTTTGACTGCGCAGTTGCTTTATTCATTGCAGCTTTATCCGGATCTTGCATATACAAAACGCTTCCGGCTAACTGTTCAGCCGAGCTTGTTTTCCCGCACCACTTTGGCCCTTCGATAAGAACGGCACCTTTAGCGCGTAAAAACAACTTCAGTTTTTCATCCGAAATCCGGGTTAAGTAGTTTGGATTCACAAAAATATTCTCCCGCACAAATGCAGCCCAAACAAGGGTAACAATCACATAATAACAAGCGGTTTATGATTTGTCAAGCATTCACTTTATGAATTGCCGAACTATCGTTTTATGCTTTGGCTGATTTTTGTTTTATATTATCGCCCTGTGTTCGCAAGATTGTCTGCGGTACAAGAAAAAATGTTATCGTTGCTGCCGACACCACCAAGACCAAATCCAGTTACCGGACATTGCCGCTTATCCCTATAATGAGGGCGAAGCTGTTGGCGGTGAAAGCGGAGCAAGAAGCAAACCGTCAGCTCTGCGGCAAATCCTACAACAGTGCGGAGGGGCATTATAGCTACACCGATGTACTGGGTAACAGAATCAAGCCTGATTACCTGTCGGGCGAGTTTCCGAAGTTTTTAGCAAAGCACGGGTTCAAGCGGATACGGTTTCACGACCTGCGCCATAGCTGTGCATCATTGCTACTGGCTAACGGCGTATCTGTTTGAATTTGTTGCTACGCACAGGTTTCTTGCTCTGAGCAGCGACTCGGATGCGTACAAGAAAGTACCGACGCGGCGTGCAGGCAGAACGCAAGGAGGTGGCTGACGCAGAATTGCGGTAAAAGACCGAAAGTATACCGACTCTATTTCGGAAAAATGGTATTAATTCCACGACCAAATGTTTTGAGGATTGAAAACATTCCAGTGGTATGGTATCTCGACTTTGACACATGCCGCTAAAAAAATGAGTCCGCAAATGTTGCTACGCAACAAATTGCGGACTTTTTGTGATAGTGTAATATAGATTGTGTAAACTCCGAATCTGAATATAATATTAAGAAAAGGAGATGACACAATGGCAAAGAGAGCAAGAAATCCAGAGCGCGACCGGTTGGTAAAGGAATTGATATCCGAATATCAGCCAAAAGACTTGTTGGATCTGCAAGAGGTACTGAAGGA
>Ga0209755_10001569_pt1 | contig 34827 bp, 32 predicted proteins | sample TergutCo191P1_FD_187301 | JGI IMG/M metagenome (GOLD analysis project Ga0209755, IMG submission 187301) | Cornitermes sp. P1 segment gut microbial communities from Petit-Saut dam, French Guiana - Co191P1 (SPAdes) (version 2) | ecosystem: Host-associated > Arthropoda: Insects > Digestive system... | reverse complement strand
GATTTCGCAATTCCGGCGGGCGATCGGGGACGATCGCCCCTACAACCGCCGGATGTCGTCTGGGGTTAATCCGGTGATTCTGGCTATGGTGGCGGGGTCGAGACCTTCGGCTTTCATCGCCCGGGCGTTTTTTAGCCGTTCTTCGGCCATGCCTTTGGTCATGCCTTGGGCATTGCCTTTCCTGACCCCCCTGGCCTCGGCCTCTTCCTGCCAGACCTCTTTGGCCTCTTTAAGGTTAAATTTGGTGAATATCATGTTATCGGCTCCTTTCGCGAATATTTCTATAATTTCCTCCTGCACACCGCGCCGGCGGCAGGAGGCTATGGTGCGCGAGAGCGCACTGCCGCGGTCGCGCGTCTCGGCGTAGTCACGGCTGAACCGCTCTACAAAATCCTCGTAATCGCCGAGGATGCGGCTGCGGCTCAGGAGGCCGGGGTTGGCGCCTCCATAAATATTATAAATGTCAACCTCAAGTTCAAGTTTTGGGCGGATATTTTTTCTATCTACGGGCCGCATATCGGAAAGTTTGAGCGTTTTGTGCTCGTCGAAGGGCTTTACCCCGTTGTAGATGACGTAAAATTCGACGTCCGGGATCTCCACCATCTCCTCGCGGTAGATGTCACGGCTCTTCATAAGCGTCTCCATGACCCGGCCAACGTAGATCAGCATCCGCAGGGGCATGTTGTAGTTGACCGTCGATTGGTGCTCAACGAAGACTATCACCCTGCCGTCTATCAGGTACGAAACGTCGTTCACCTCGTCCATGATCAGGGCGTTCTCAAGCGTGGTCTCCACCATCGGCGTGTCAGGCCCGTAATTGGTGCCCTTGACCGCGTTGCAGAGCTCGCAGAAGCGGGCGCGGTTGCGGAAAAGGGCCCTGAACATTATGGTCTGGGGATAAATGGGGATTTTTAGCAATTCCCGGCATCGCGGGCTGGCACACAGGCCCGCCCCTACGGCGGATACCGGTCTGTAGGGGCGGCCCTGTGTGGCCGTTTGTTTTTGGCATTACGTCAGGGCGAACTCTTTCTCTGCCTCTTCGAGGGTATGGCCGTTTTTGAGGAATTCGAAGATATTACGCCTTTCCTCCTGCCGCCCCTCCTGCCATCCTTCCAGTCTTCCTTCCTGCCATCCCGTCTGCCGCGCTTCCAGTCTTTCATCGTCCATAAACCCTGTTTCGTCGGCCAATTCCTTTAAAATCGCGTGGGTGTCCATCATACCGCCCTCCTTCGTTAAAATGTCCATGTTTTCTTTGTATACCGTCAGTAACCACGGGAGCAGGTGTTCCCGGCAGCTACGGCCAAGCTCCGCAATTTTCCTCGCCGACGCGCGGTCTATGCCGCGTTTAAGGGTTTTAAGGAAAAATTCGCTGTCGGGCAGCTCGGAGCTTACCACTACCGGTTTACGTCAGGGCGAACGCTTTTTTGGCTTCCTCTAAGGAATGCCCGCTTTCGAGGAATTCGAGTATGTTCCTGGATCCTTCCAGCCGTCCCTCCTGCCGTCCTTCCAGCCGCGCTTCCAGTATTTCATCGTCCATAAACCCTGTTTCGTCAGCCAATTCCTTTAAAATCGCGTGGGTGTCCATCATACCGCCCTCCTTCGTTAAAATGTCCATGTTTTCTTTGTATACCGTCAGTAACCACGGGAGCAGGTGTTCCCGGCAGCTGCGGCCGAGCTCCGCTATTTTCCTTGCCGACGCGCGGTCTATGCCGCGTTTAAGGGTTTTCAGGAAAAACTCGCTGTCGGGTAGCTCGGAGCTTACCACTATCTGCACCGCCAACGATTTCTCGGGTGCGGTACCATTATTATTAATATAATATATCCCGCCCTCTTCTCGCAACACCCTGTAATCTAAATCTTTTTCGAGGGTTTCGAGCAATTTTTCCGGTTTTTTGAAACAGACTATGGTCGCGCTCATATCGGTGAGGCAAACCTTTTTCTGCGAAGCGTAGAGGCCGGTGTACCCAAACGCTACCTTGTTGAAGACGTGGATGGACGGTGGGGCGTCAACAGGGCTTTTGTACTCTAAGATGTTGTGGCCGCGAAAGATACGCGCCCAGCACCTGTCTATTTTGGTGGCTGGGTTCTTCTTTATGATGATGATGTCGATCCGCGGCGGCTCCTTGGAGAGGCTGTGCTCCTCTTCAAGTGTGACCTCGCCGCTCTTTTGGTACTCCAGCAGGTAAAACCCGATGGCGGAAAACGCCGCGGGGTGGTACGGCGTGGGCGGCTTGCGCACGGGTTTTTCGGCCTCGGCGCCAATGGTATTAACGGCATTTTCTGGCATGGCGGCTGCACTTTCCGCGATAATGCTATCGCACGGTCGTTTTGTGACATTTTGGGTACAACGGAAAAGTGTAGAGATTCGCCGTCAGCGGTTATTGCCAACCGTGATGGCCGGAGTTGCTCCCCGCAAATTTGGGGGCCGCCGTTTTCAACCGTGAGATTCGCCGTCATTTTTTCAGACGGCCGGAGTTGCGTGCCCGATAATCTTCCTCCTGCGGGTGCGCTGCCGTGCTACGGATATAAGATAATAATTTATTGACGTTAAAGTCAAATCCTTTGGGAATTATTTTTATGGGTGCAATAAATGTAATTTTATCGGTGTGTTGTCGCTGATTGTCTGAACCATGATTTGCCTGATTAAAGGATTAACATGATTAAACGTCAAAAGACAACGTCAAAATCACCGATAATCCGGGTTTTGATAACGATAATACCCGTAGGGGCGACCGTCCCCGGTCGCCCGCAACGCATGGATTGCAATATCCCGCAAAATACACCAACAATCCAACGTAGGGGCGTTGCGTGCAACGCCCTGCGATGCCGGGATTGCGTTATACGTTGAAATCAAACGCAATATCGTAATTCCGGCGGGCGATCGGGGACGATCGCCCCTACAAAACCGTTTTGTTTTTATCATCCATTATAACAATAAATTGGCATTTGGCGCGCATCCAACCGAAGGGGCGTTGCACGCAACGCCCCTACAAAGCCGCATATCCATCACACCGGCAAAAAAACCAATTTACCGCCAACGCCCGGTGTTTTAAACCCTTGATTTGTTGAATTGCGGGCATACTGCTGTAAAAAAGCCCCGTAAGCTGTTTATCTTACGGGGCTTGATAAATACCCCCAGCAAGGTTCGAACTTGCGACCCCAGGTTTAGGAAACCTGTGCTCTATCCAGCTGAGCTATGAGGGCGGTTTAGTCGTCTAAGCGCGCGTCTATGTGTTTTTTGTCCTCGGCGTCGAGAAAATGGTTCTTTTCGAGGATGAACGTCATCTCCCTTACAGTTCTGCTGAGATGGGCGAAGTCGTTTGTCTTGAGCATGGCGTGAAAGCCATTGAACCTTTCGTCTATTTTCTTGTCAAAAGACCTGCTTTGCCAAACAAATCCGCAAAGTATGGCGACAAGAATAACGCCTGTTCTTATGTTTTCCCCATTCAAGATTAAGTCCAGCAGGTCCATAGCGCCATCCCTTTTTCTATAATATACTATATCCCCGCTTCAAAAGCAAATTTTTTATGCGGTTGTCTGGTTGGCGTCGGCCTTTACTACGGATGTGTAGGCTTCCGATTTGGCGTATTCGGCGAGGAAGTCGGACTGGAGGCGTTCGGTGTCGGTTTGGTCTATGGGTACGCCGGCGGCTGCGAAGATGTCCCATAGGCGGTCGTCGTAATTTGGGGGGGCGTTTCTGGCGGAGTCGCCGGTTTGGGTGAGGTGGCAGAGGATGTCTGCTACCGTTATGTGCGCTACGAAGGCTGGGTCGGACTCGGCGTTCCAGGGGTCGTGGTGGTGTTTGACGGTGTCGCAGATGATGGACGGGAGGTTCCATTTTTCGGCGAGCCATGCGCCCACCTGCCCGTGGCTGACGCCCATGACCTCCAGTTCGGCGGCGTCGAGGTCCATTTCGCCGGCTTGGGCGATTTTGAGGGCCTCGGTGAGTTCGGGGCCGAAGTACTGGTTTAGTATCATCTTGCCCATGTCGTGGAGCAGGCCGGCCACGAAGGCCTCCCCGGCGTGGCGGGAGTTGGTGTTTTTGGAGAGCATGCGGGCCGCCACGCCGCACCCGGCGCTGTGCTCCCAGAATTTGACGGCGTCGAAGTTGGCGGCGCCGGCCGAGTTTTTGAATACGTCGTAGAACGAGTGGCCGAGGCCGAGGTCCTTCACGGCGTTGAAGCCTACCACTATGATGGCCATGTTGACGGTCGAGACCTCGCGCGAGTAGCCGTAGTAGGCGGAGTTGGCCATTTTGAGGAGTTTGGCAGTTAGGGCCTGGTCTGTGGAGATGAGGCGCGCCAGGGTGTCGGCGGAGGCCCGTTTGCTGTCTATCATCTGGAGCATCTTGGATATGACGGTTGGGAGCGTAGGGAGCCCTATGACGCTGTTCGCGACCTTGCGGATCCTGTCGGTGTTGGCGATTCTGTCTGTCATTACGCTTCCAGGTCTACGAGTTTGCCTGAGTTGGTCATCGTGACCGTTGTTTCGGGTATCAGCTCATCCTGCCCGTCCTGCCCTTCCTGCCCGTCTTCTTCCTCTTTATGGCGTTTTTTGCCTTTGCGCTCCTCTTCGCGTTTGTCTTCGGGGTCTATGTTTTTGCCCTCGGCGCCCTCGGCCTCTCTTGCTATGCGCATGTTGTGGTCGAATCTGTCGCGGGCAATGTCGGCGTTTTGGTGCTGGTGCACCATGGGCGCGCGCACGGTCTCCGACTGCTGCGTGCTGACCTGCGGCATATTCATGACCGGAAGATTGGCGTTTATGCTGTTCATGCGCGTCCCCTACGGTTCGAATTTCTGAAGCAGCCTTGCCCGCAGCTTCATCATAGCCTTGGAGTGGATCTGGCTCACGCGGCTCTCCGTGAGGTTCAGGACTACCCCTATTTCCTTGAGCGTCAGTTCCTCGTAGTGGTATAGCGCCACCACTACGCGCTCGTTTTCCGGCAGGTCGGCTATGGCGCCCTTGAGCAGTTCCTTGATTTCGCCGAAGCCGAGCTCCCGCAGCGGGTTGACGCTGTCGTGGTCCTCTATCTGGTCAGACATTTTCATATCCTTTGAGTCAGAAAAGGGGTCGGACGAGGTTTCGTCCATGGATACGATGGTTGTGGGGGTTACCTCGCAGAGTATCTGTTCGTACTCTTCGATGGACACGCCCAGTTCCTTGCACACTTCGTCGTCGTATGGGGAGCGGCCGAGCTTGTTTTCGAGCCTTGTGAAGACCTTTTGGAGCTCGCGCGATTTTTGCCGCACCGACCGCGGCACCCAGTCGAGGGCGCGCAGTTCGTCGAGGATGGCCCCGCGGATTTTGTGCCCCGCGTAGGTCTCGAACTTGAAGCCGCGCTCCGGCTCGAAGGTGTCAACCGCCTTTATAAGGCCCAGGATCCCTGCGCCGTAAAGGTCATCGCGGTCAACCGAGGCAGGCAGGTTTATGGCGAGGCGCACCGTGGTGTACTTCACTAAATGCGAGTACTCCACGAGCAGCTTGTCCTTGGCGACCTTGGACCCGTTCTCTTTAAATTCGCGCCACAAATTATCCAATCCCGACATCAACATACCTCACTAACGTAAATATCTTTTACGGTTATTATCATTTTGCACCCGTATACGGACGGGTGGGCACGGTTTGCCCCTGCGGGGCGTTTGCGGCTGTTTTTCATATAACCAGCCTCCTCTACTTGTCGTTCTTCACGTTTCTTCTGACGATCGTATCGGTCCTTGGGTCTACCTGTATGACGTTTCCGTCCTGGTCGTAGTTGAGCAGCTGCTGGTACAGGTAAATGCGCTGCAGCATGCCGCCTTCGAGCAGGTGGTCCTGATCGACCGGGATGTCGGTGATCAGGCCCTTCAGGAAGATGTTGCCGATGATCAGCCCGGCCATCCAGAAGAGCATAGCGGTGCCCAGCCCCTTTACGGTTGCGATGATTATGACCGAATAATTAAAATAATCATCGAAGTCAAAGCTTACCAAAAACATGACGACAAAGCCGCAGAAGCCCAGGAAGAACGCCAGGCGCCTCGTCCACAAGAGCATGCCCGCGGCCTTTACTTTGCTGACGGCGTCTTTACGGGCCTCGTCATCGTCGTCGTCATCGTCTTCGTCTTCGTCGTATTCCGGTTTTTCGTTTTTCTTTGCCATATCCGCCGTCATCCGCCCTTTCCGAACAGTCGTCCGAAGAAACCGCCGCCGGCCCCGGCCGCGGGCCCGCCCCTTACGATTTTGCGCGCCAGCATCGCAACGAGCCCGTAGAAGCGGCTGCCCTCCGCCTGGCCGCTCAAATGCGCCTGTTTGCGCCCGAGGCGCTGCACGTCGCGGTCATTAGGTAATATAGCATATAACTCGACCGGTTTTTTCAAAAATTTTACAACGAGCTGATTAAGCCGCCCGAACGCCTCGTGCCCCTCGCGCTCGTTTGCTATGTTGTTGACCACCACCGCGATATTGTCGGAGCCCTTCTCGTAGAGCACCTTAACCATAGCGTAGGCGTCGGCCATAGACGACGGGTCGGGCGTTATGACGAGCGCGACGAGGTCGGCGTAGCGGGCGAATCCGGTCACCATGGTGCCTATCCCGGCGCCGGTGTCCATAAGCAGGTAGTCGTACTGCGACTCGAGCCCCATAAAGTCCATGCGGAGGCGCTCGAGCCGCCCCGCGTCGAGGTTGGCCAGCTTCTCAAGCCCCGACGCGCCGGGGGCGAGGCAGACGCCGGGGGCCGCCTCCACGATGATGTCGGAGATCGCGCACTCGCCGGATATCACGTGCGAGATGTTGAAGCGCGGGCTTATGCCGAGCAGGATGTTGACGTTGGCCAGCCCCAAATCGGCGTCCATGAGCAGCACCTTTTTGCCCTCATTGGCAATGCTCGCCGCGAGCACAACGGAGAGGGTGGTCTTGCCCACCCCGCCCTTGCCGCTGGTCACGGCGATGCTGGTGCAGGTGCCCGTCCGCCCCGCCGTTTTGGAGGGCATAGACGGCCTGACACCGGCGGCCTGCGCCATTTCGCGTAATTTTTGAGCCTGGTCGCTCACAACACCCACCCTTTCCGTTTTTCGCATCGCCTAATGATTACCCGTACCATACAAATTGCCATTTGCCCTATGCATTAACATTACCGGTATTGCACAAAAACCGCCTGTAGGGGCGACCGTCCCCGGTCGCCCGCAACGCATGAATTACAATATCACGCAAAATACACCAACAATCCAACGTAGGGGCGTTGCGTGCAACGCCCCGTAATGCGGTGATTGCGGTATACGTTGAATCAGACGCATTTTCGCAATTCAGGCACGGGCGATCGGGGACGATCGCCCCTACAAAATCGTTTTTTTGTCACACATTACACGGGTAAATTACCATTTACCGCGTATCCCGCCGTAGAGACGCAATGCATTGCGTCTCTACGATACCGGGCCGAAACAAATTACCATTTATCCGTACACCCAACCGCAGGGGCGACCGTCCCCTACATTGCCCGCCCTTCCATCAGCCTCTTCACAAACTTGCCCGCCTGCGCGAGCTCAATGTCGTCGGGCACGCTCTGCCCCGCCGTGAAGTACGAGACGGGGATGCCAAGCTCGCTCACCGCGTTGAAGATGCTGCCGAGCTTCGTCGTCTCGTCGAGCTTTGTGAAGAGCAGCCTGTTGACCCTTATGCCGCGGTACTTGTTCGCCATGTCTATCAGGTCCGAGTCCTTGGTTGTAGCGCTCAGCACCAAGTGCGTTTCGTCCGGGCGCAGCACCCGTATCAGCTGCTTTAGGTCTTCCATGTGCTCCTCGTTGCGCTGGCTCCTTCCCGCCGTGTCAACGAATATGATTTCGCTTTCGGTGCACGCGGCGAGCGCGTCCGGTATCTCGCCGGGCGAGAATACGACCTGCAGGCCCACGTGCACGATGTCGGCGAAAGTGCGTATCTGCTCGATGGCGGCGATGCGGTACGTGTCGGCGGTGATGATGGAGATTTTGCGGCGGTTGCTGAAGCAGCAGTGCGCGGCGAGCTTGGCGAGCGTCGTGGTCTTGCCGGAGCCTGTGGGGCCTACGAATGCGACTACGAGCGGCTCGCCCTTTTTGACCTTGAGTGGGCCGGAGACGGGGAACTGCTCGCTTAGCGCGAACTCCAGCTTTTGCTCGAGTTCGATATCCGTAAACTGCGCCCCGCCGCGTATGTTGCCGACTAACCTCCTGGCGATATCCGGTTTGACCTCCGAGTCTACGAGGCGCTTGACGAACGCGTCCCAGCCGCTGTCGTAAGATATTGCGGGGGCGGGCGCGGCGTGAACCGCAGGGGCGGGCGGCGGCGCGGAGACGGCGCTCTCGAGTATAGTCTTGACGAGGTCCTTTAGCTCGTTGACGTCGGCCTTGATCTCCGAGATTTCGTTTAGCCCCCTGACGGTGGAGGGGAACGTGCCGGTTTTTGTGTGGCGCGGGTGCTGATTCGAATCGGCGTGGTCCCCGCCTAAGTGGTCCTGGCGGGGCGGGATGTAGGGCCGCACCGCCTGCGGTGCCGGGAACGCAGGCTCGGCCGCCTCGGCCGTCTCCGGGTCTACGATGGACGACACCGGCTGGCGCGGGCGCCCGTAGACCCCCGGCTCGGCAGGGCTGACCTTGATCGGCGAGAAGGCGGGCGCCTTGGCCGGCGCGGCGTTCTCGTCTACCCCCGCTACTACGTGGTACTCCTTGCCGCCGAGGAACGAGCTGCGCTCCTCCTTCGAGATCACAACGGCATCGTCGCCCAGCTCCTCCTTGATCTTGAGGAGGGCCTCGCGCATGCTCTTCGTGGTGTACGTCTTAATTCGCATCAATGTCTGTCCTTAAGATTAAAATCAACATCAAAAACAAAAATCCCTGCCACATCGCAATTCCGGCACGGGCGATCGGGGACGATCGCCCCTACAAATACGTTTTTTTATCATCCATTACAACACCAAATTCCCTTTCTACCCATCATCCAACGATATCATTCCCAGCGACCTTATCTCTACGCCTGCTACTATTTCGTTGTACGACAGCACTACTAGTTCCGGGAAATTTGTTTCGGACAATCTCTTTAGCTGCGGGCGGACGGTTGGCGAGCAGATTAGTACCGGGTACTCGCCTATCTGCTTTACTAACTCTATCTGCTCCCCGAGCGCTTCGAGGATGCGGTTCGCGTCTACCGGCGACAGCGAGAAGTGGAACACGCCGTCGCGCTCCTGTATAGCCCCCTCGAGCTTCGCCTCGAGGTTCGGGTCGAGCGTGATCACCGGCACTACGCCTTCGTCGTTCTTGTACGCCTCGCATATCTGCGGCGCGAGGGCGTTGCGCACGTACTCGGTGAGCACGTCGCTGTTCTTGGTACGCATGGCGATGTTGGCCAGCGTTTCGAGTATGAGCAGCAGGTCCCTTATGGATACCCGCTCCCGCAAGAGGTTCTGCAGCACCTTGTGCACCTCGCCGAGCGCCATCATCTTGGGTATCAGCTCTTCAATCACCGCCGACCCCTGCTCGCCGATGTTGTCTATGAGCGTTTTCACGTTCTGGCGTGTGAGTATTTCGTGCGAGTGCTTCTTGATCGTCTCGGTGAGGTGCGTGGCCAGCACCGCGGGCAGCTCGACGACCGTGTAGCCGGCCACCTCGGCGTCGCTCTTCTGGCTTTCGGTGATCCATATCGCGGGCAGCCCAAACGCCGGCTCTACCGTGGGGACGCCGCGGATTTTGCGGGTCGCGGTGCCGGGGTCCATGGCGAGGTGCGCGCCGCTCATAAGCTCGCCCTTGCCCACTACCACCGTGCGTATCTTTATCTTGTACTCGTTCGGCGTAAGCTGAATGTTGTCCCTTATGCGTATGGACGGGATGATGATGCCGAGCTCGGTAGCGAGCTGCTTGCGGATCATAGTTATACGCTCAAGCAAATCGCCCCCCTGCTTGGCGTCTACTATGGGGATGAGCCCGTAACCGATCTCGAGTTCCATAGGGTCTACGTGGAGGTAGTTCTCGACCGGCTCGGCGCCCGGCTTGACGGCCTGATGGTCGGACTGTTTCTGCGCGGCCTCGGCGGCGGCGGCCTCGGCGGCAACGGTCTTTTCGCGCTGCGTAGTCACGTAGGCTATTGCGAAACAGGCGCCGCCGAGGATGATGAACGGCGGCTTGGGGAAACCGGGGATGAGCGCGAAGATCGTCATAAGGCTGCCGGCTACCCACATCACCTTAGGGTTGGCGAAGAGCTGGTTCGTTATCTCCATGCCGAGGTTGCCCTCAGAGGCGGAGCGGCTGACTATCATGCCGGCTCCAACCGAGATCATGAGCGCGGGTATCTGCGACATCAGGCCGTCGCCGATGGTCAGCCGCGTGTAGGCCTGTATCGCGTCGTTCCAGTTCATCCCGTTCATGGCCACGCCTATGATGAAGCCGCCCACAATCTGTACGATGATGATGATGATGCCGGCGATGGCGTCGCCGCGCACGAACTTGGATGCGCCGTCCATAGCGCCGTGGAACTCCGACTCGCGGGAGATTTTGTCGCGCCGCGCGCGCGCCTGCTCCTCGTTTATGAGCCCGGCGTTCAGGTCGGCGTCTATAGCCATCTGCTTGCCCGGCATGGCGTCGAGCGTGAAGCGGGCGGCAACCTCGGCAATACGCCCCGCGCCCTTGGTGATAACTATGAAATTGATAAGCACCAATATCAGGAATATGATGACGCCCACAACGATGTTATCCCCCGTGACAAACCCGCCGAACGTATTGATAACCTGCCCGGCGTATGGCGGGTTCGACCCCAGGATAAGGCGCAGCGTGGCCACGTTGAGCGAGAGCCTGAACAGCGTAATAGTCAACAGCAGCGCCGGAAATACGGAAAACTCCAGAGACTCCTTTGTGTACATGGACACGAGGAGGATCAGAAGCGCGATGCAGAGGTTCAGCGTGAGCAGCACGTCTATGAAAAAGGTAGGCACGGGGATGACGAGTATGACGACAATGCTTATGACACCGATAACGACCATGAGGTCGCGGTGCTTGCCGACGTTCATCAGAAAGTTAGTAATCGAGCCCAAAGTCCCGCCGGGCGCGGCCCCTGCCGGTGTGTTCATAATCCCCTTGCCGAAATAGCCAATAACCGCCCCTATGACAGTTATACGTATATAATATATATAATAATATTATTAATATCAAGGAAAAGTCAAAAATTCTTGATGATGGCATTGCATGGAGCCGGCGAGCCCGGCGTTTACAGAGATGGCGGCACCGCAGGGGCGGCCGTTACCGGCCGCCGGCGCCTGTATTGCGATATTTCTTTAAAAACATCTAAATGCCCGCATGTATGATATGCGGGGTAACAAATATCACCAAATCCCTCTTATTCGCGTTTTTGGTAGACCTCTTGAACAGGTTGCCCAGTATTGGTATATTCTTGAGCACCGGGATCCCCATATCCACATCCTGTTTCTCGTTTGATGTGAGGCCCGCGATCACCACCGTTTCGCCGTTGTTGACTAAAACGTTTGTTGTGGCGCTTTGCTGGTTTATAATGGGGGTGTTGTCGGGCGTGAGGGTATACGACTCTTTGCTCGGGCTTAGCGAGAGCATGATTTTGCCGTCGCCGGCAACGTAGGGGGTTACAGTCAGCTGGGTGCCTGCGTTTACCATTTGGGTTACCGTGTTGTTGGCGTCGTCTTTGGTGTTTATGGGTATCTGCTGGCCCATGAATATTTTGGCCTCTTTGTTGTTTAGCGTCGTGATCTGCGGCTGGGCCACTATTTCGGCTTTTGAGTCTTCGAGGAGGTACTCGAGGGTAACTCCGAAGCGTTCGGGCGAGAGCAGGCCGTAGCTTATGGTGTGCCTTGGGGCCGTTCCGTCTTGCGGGAACGGTGTAGTGCCCTTGGGCCATATATCGGGAGCGGGGGCGCCGTTTGGGTTCCAGAACTGTCCGGCGGTCACGTTGTTTTTGTTATCGGCGAACCCCCAGTTTACGCCCATGTTTTGCACGAGCCCCGAGCTGACCTCAATAATTTTGCACGAGATCGAGACCTGCGCGGTCTGGATGTCTATTTGCTCTATGAGGCTTTTGATCTCTTTTATATTTTCGTCGGTGTCTACGATCAGCAGCGCGTTCGTGTGTTTGATGGCGGCCATTTTGCCGCGCGCGGTGAGGAACGGGGTAATGGCGGCGGACACTTCGTCGGCGGTGGTGTAGCGCATGGGTATTACCTCGCGGTGCAGCGGCCCGGAGTCTTCGGCGGGGGTGAGTATGCCCGTTGGGCCTATTATGGGCGACGTTCCGTGTGCGGCGCCGGCGCTGGCGCCTCTGGCAGCGGCTTCGGCGGCGGTCATCACGTATACGAAACCTTTTTCCTCGATAAACGCGAGGTTGTGGACCATGCAGAGGATGGCCAGAATTTCGCGCCACGACTTGTTGGTGACCGAAACCGAGACCATGGCTTTGGCCGCGTCGCTTGGGACGATGTCGGTCCCGCTGTAGGCGCTGAGCTGGCGCAGCACCGAGCGCAGTTCGGCGCCGTGCACGTCGAACAGCTCGATGATTCTGTCGCCGGCCTGGTTGTGGCGGTCGCCCGCCGCGATGGTGCGGCCGGGCTGCTGCGCCGTCGCGAGCGACGAGGCCAGGATAACGGTTAGCGCAATGGCTAATGCTGTTTTCTTTATCATAGTTACCTCTCACGCCTACGGCGCGCTTAATGTTAGTACGTATGAACGAGATATATCGAAGTCTCTTATCAGGAATACGACTCTGTCTCTTTGTACCCGCAATACCTTGCCGTGCTCCACCTCGTCGTTTGCCCTCAGCGCGAAGGCCCTGTTGTCGTTTTTGAAGTCTTCCACGAGCGCGATCTTCTCGTTGTAGTCTTCAAGGATGCCTACGAGGCGCAGGTTTTCTACCCTGGGCAGGTCTGTGGAAACAGTATCCTTGACCAGCGGTACAAACGGGTCGCGGCCGCGTGTCCGGTACCTTACGAGCCCTGCGCCGCGCGGCGGTTCGGGTTCCGGGGGCGCGTTTTCTTCGACCACGGCGGTTTCGGCCTTGGGCGCGATTGTGGGCGCGGCCTGGGCGGGCGGTACGGCATGTGCTGCCGGCATGCTCTGCGCCGGCGTTTGCGGCGGGGGCAGGGGCGGCGGCATTTGCGGCGGGGGCGGCGGCGTTTGCGATGTTTGCAGCGGCGGCGTTTGCTTAGGCTGCGCTGCGGTTTTCGGCCCGTCTTTTACCGTGAACATTTCGCCGCCGGAGGCGTGTACGTCTTTGACGGCGCGTTCCTCCGCTTTTTTCATATCGAGCGGTTCTGTTTTTATGGCGCCTGCCGCAGGGGCGCCGGTCTGAGCGGCCGGCGGCAGGGGCGCAGCCTTTATGGCGGCAGGCGCCGGAGGCGCGGGCCTGGCGGCCGGAGGCGCCGGGGGCGGCGACCAGATCATCTCGGGCTGCGGGTCCCTTGTGAGCAGTATGCGCACCTGATTAACGCCGCTCCTCACATCGACCGGCCCGTTGACCGCGCCGCGCATCTTGACGGAAAGGGCTACCCCTTCGGCGGTCTCGGCGAGGGATATTTCTCTGACCGGGAGCTGTTCCGGCGGTAAAATAGCGGCAGAGCCCATGCCCGACCTGATATTGCTGATGTTGACGTGCAGTTCCGGGTAGCGGGTAGTCGTGGTCTCGAGGTCGGCCGGCATTGCGCCAAGAGTTATGGGGCCGGTCCCGCTGAGGGTGAGTATGAGCCCGCGCGGCCCGGAGCTGAGTTCCACGCCGGTAATGGCGGTCACACCCTGCCCCTGCGCGGCAAAGATGAAGGCCATGCACAGGATCAGGGCTGTCGCGGCTTTGCTCCAGGCCCGGTTCGTGTTTCGCGTTTTGCGTTTCGCATTCATAGTTACGGCACCCATCACTTTTTCGATGAGAAAGTGGTCATTTCGAATGTTACGTTTACGGACGGCTGGCGCTCGACCGACATCGCCCCGCCCGACCCGCTGCCGCCCCGCCGTATGTCGCTCCCGTAAGACGGGTTGGCCGTTATCAACATGTTCGACAGGTTTATGATCAGCTGGAAATTTGCCATGTAGCTGAATAGGGCGCCTATGTTGTGGAAGTCGCCGTTCATCGCCACATCGTACTTGTTTTCTACGTAATACTCCCTGACTACGTCGGGCTTTGGCATGAACCTCGTGACGGTGACGCTGCTCCTGCGGTTGACCGTCGTCATCTCGCGGATCAGGCGCGGCAGCTCCTTGCCGTCGGGGAACATGTTTTTGAGGGAGTCAAGCTCGGCCTCGAGCGCGGCGGCTTCCTGCCGCAGGCGCTGTATCTGCGGCTTAAGCGCGTTGATTTTGAGGAGCTCCTCCTGGGCCTTCTTCTTATCTTCATTGAGCCGGATTATATTTTCGTTTGCCGGCGCGAAAGCCTGCTCGTACCACACGTACCCCAAAAGGCCGGCTACGAGCACAGACATGAGAATATTTCTCACGCCGGGGTCTTTGAGGTTCAGCTTAGACTTGTGTTTTTTGCCGGACATAGGCTACCTCCCCCTCCTGCCGCGCCTGCCGGGCTCCCCGGCGGCGTTTGGCGTTTCAGGCGCAACAGGGGCGGCGGCAACCAGGGCGCAGGCCAAATTGAACCTGTAGAGCCTGCGGTCCTGCCCCTGTATCTGCTCTACGCCCTCAAGCGCTACATGGTCGATGAGTTCGTGCCCCTCAAGACGGCTCATGTAGTGCGCAACCTCTGGAAATGAGTATGTCCGCGCCTCGATGAGGAGGCGTTCGGGCTGCCCCTCGGGCGTATCGTTCCTCACCGACATGAGCCACGTGTAGACCGGTAGCGCGTCGGAGAGCATTTCTAAAAGGCGTACCCACTTTTCGCGGTCTACGCTTATCTGCTTGAGGGCGGCGATCTTGCCCTCGGTAACCGTCTTGTTCTGGCGGAGTTCGTTGAGCTCCTTTTGCAGCCCCTTGTTGGCCTCGATCTCCGCGTTTATCGCAGCGATCTCGCCGTTGAGGTTCGATATCTCCTCCCCCTGCCAGATAGTTATGCCCGCCGCGCACACGGCCAGAATGAGTATCACTACCGCCGGGTAAATTACCGTGCGCGGTATGGCTATGCCGCGCGGGCGGAGGCGGTACTCAGACGGGAGCAGGTTGATTTCGATTCTTTCGATCATCACACCCCCGTCTTCCTGAGCGCGAGGCCCACCGCTACAGTGAGGAGCGCCGAAATGCTCTCCACGTCGGTCTCGCCGAAGAGGTCGCGGCTGTACTGCACGTGGGCCAGCGGGTTCGCGATCTGAACCTTAGTCTGGTGCCTCTCCTCAAGAAACTGTATGAGGCTTGGGATGTAGGCCCCGCCGCCGGAGAGGATAATTTTGTCTATGGAATCGGTGTTCTCAGACGTTTTGTAGTAGGAGAAGGCCAGGTCTATGCCGGAAGAGAGCTCTTCGGCCGCGTAGCTCACGCTCTGCTTGAGCTGCGACATGTCTATGGACCCGGTGGTCTTGCCCTTTATGGCCTGCAGCGCGTCTTCGCTCGAAAGCCCCATGTTGCGCTGGAGGATGCGGTTGAAGAACTCGCCCGCGGTCGAAATATCGCGGGTGGAGTGGTAGATGCCGTCCTTTATAAAGGTGATGTTGGTCATGCTGTGCCCGATGTTTAGCAGCGCGACGGTGCCCATATCCGGCAGCCCGGCGCACTCGAGCGCGTAGCTGTTGGTTATGGCGAAGGCGTCTACGTCTACTATGACCGGGACGAGCGCCGCGTCGTAGATCAGGTCGAGGTAGCTCTGCATAATCTGGTTCTTGGCGGCGACTAAGAGTACCTCCGTTTCGTTCGTTTCCGGGAAGCGCCTCAATATCTTATAGTCTAAAGTGATGTCGTCCACATCGAACGGGCTGCGCTGGCTGGCCTCCCAGAGAATGAGCTCCTCGGCGTTGTCGTCGTCTTCGATCTTGAAGGTGATTTTGTCTGATATGATTCCGTGCCCGCCCATAGAGAAAACGACCTCGCGGATGGAGGGGTCGCACTGGCTGATTAAGTGGGTAATGGAGTCTATCAGGGCGTCTCTCTTTTTGATCTCGCCGCCCTCTATGGTTCCCTTGGGCAGTTCCTTAATGCCCGTAGCCTCCAAAAAGTAGCCGTCTTTCTGGTGCCGCAGTTTTACGATTTTAAGCGAATGATTCCCGATGTCGAGGCCGACGGTCGAGTTTCCCCCGCGCATTTTGCCGAATAGTCCCATACTAACCTTGTTTCCCGTCCCCCCGGCGGTTACCGGATAACTTCCTTGTTCCACGTTGAGTCGCCGTCCCCGGAGACGGTGAGCGTCATGCGCACCACCTCCTCCTTGGTTTTTTGGATGGACCCGCTTGTCCCCGTGGATACTATTTTTATGTCGATGGTATCGCCCCTGTTATCACGGGCAATGGCCACTGCGAAGCTCCCCCCCAAATCATCCATCGGCCCGTCTGCGAACCCGTCGCTCCAGTCGCTGGAGACGCCAAGCTCCATGTAGGCCTGCGTAAGGCCGTGGTCGGCCAGCGTCTCGGCCCTGCGGTGGTCGTCCACCTTGCCGGACTGAAACGTCTGCATCAGGAACACTATGGCCCCCGCCAAAAGCAATAATGAGGCCGCGCAGACAACGACACGCGTCGCCACCACGCCTCCGGAATTTGATCTGCCGTAACGCATCATATTCTATATAATATATAATGGAAATGCAAAATGCAAGCAAAAAATGAAAAAATTTTGCCGGTTACCTCATCTGCAGTATCTCTCTCTGTTTCTCGAATATATATTTTACTATCCGTTCCCGCTGCTGCGCGTCTATATCTATGAACTGCGTTAAGTGCTTGTGCCGCACGCCGGTAGAGGTATCGAGCCCCACCACTTTCACGATTTTTCCCTTAATTCCGCCCATGGAGTAGCCGGGTATCTGCAGGGTAATTAGTATCTGGTCGCCCATTTGCAGCGGCGTATCGGCCAGAAAGCAGAGGCCGCCGCCGCTGATGTCAACCGTGCGGACCTTTACGACGTCGGCGGTGGGCGTTTTTTCGGGGTCTGAGTACTCAACCACCCGGTACACCATGGGCATGCTCGCCTCTAAGCGGATATGCTTGCGGTTTTGGTTGCGCGTGAACCTAAGGGTGTGCAGAACGGTGAAGCGCCCGGTATCCGTTGCGGTCACGGTCACCGGCACGCCGTAGCCCCCGTCGCCGTGGCGCAGGAAGGAGAGCATGAGCTGCGTCCCAGGCGGAATTACCGTCTCATTGTTCATCCCGTCGATCAGTTTGACGGTCATGGAGAACTCGCTTACCCGTATCACCTGCCCGCCGCGCGGGTGCAAACCCTGCCCCGGCACCGACACCGCGACGGTCTGCCCGGCGGCGATGTTGCGCGTGGAGGCCAGCGGCACGTCGGACGGCAGCACGCTGTAGCCGAGCTTCCGCCGCAGCGAGCGGAGCAGGTCGTCCTGCACCTGGCTCGCCCCGGCCCGCAGAAGCCGCGTAACGTGCGCCTCCAGGGCACGCTCGAAAAGCAGCTGGTTGTCGAGCAGGTGGTGCGCCTCGGTCTCCCTCTGCGGGACAAAAACGGCAAGCGCCCGCAGCGCGCCGGCCTCCTCCTCGGTGAGCTCGCACTTGGCGCACCCCTCGCGCAGCATCTTCTCGGAGGCATCCTGCGCGGTCTGGCTGTTCCTGCGCCTTGAGTTGAAATAGAGGCTGATCAGCATGCCAATGGCGGCAACAAAGACGGCCGACAGGCATATTATCATGCCCACGGACGGGGAGGTCCACTTGAACCGGCCGGCGATCTCATGCCCGCGCGGCACGGCAATCTGCGCAACGGCGCAGGCGGCCTGAAGCAGAACCAAGAGGGCGGCGGTCGGTACGTTTAATTGATTGCGCATATACATATATTATATATCGGTGGAGTGATAAATGTCTATAACTATTTTTGATTACGGCGATTTTCGGGTATATATTGCATGAACCATGATTCGCCCCGATTAAGGCAAAACGGGGGCTGACTGTGTTGCCCCCCGCATCAGAATTTGACCCCCCTGCGCCGCAGCAGCGTCCCGTCCTTAGTATATAGAGATATGAGGGCGGTGGTGTAGGCGGTTCTGGCCTGCGCCTCGTCAAGCTGGGCGGAGACTACGTCGCGCTGTACCTGAAGCACCGCGTAGCCGGTCGATTTCCCGGCGTCCATCTTATCCTGCTCGGCCTCGAGTTTTTGCGCTTGCAGGGCGCCCACCTCGGCGGCGGTAGCCACCTGCTGGCGGGCGCGCAGGACCTCCATGTGGGCGGAGCGGACCTCGTACTCCATGAGCTTTGCGTAGTTCTCTATGGAGAGTTTCTGCTGCTCTAACGAAAATCCGGTGCGGCGGTGGCGCTCCTGAGCGGCGCGGTTTTTGAACGGGTAGTTGAGCGTCAGGCCGGCGGAGACCGCGCCCGATATGCCCGAACCGGGGATGAGCGCGCCGGGGAAGGTCTCGGCTGGGGTGAGGCCCTGCAGGGAGACGAACGCGTCAAGCTTGGGCATCATGCCGTTTTTGGTCTGCACAAGGTCGAGCACGCCCTTTTCGGCCTGCTTGAAGGCGACGAGGTAGTCGGTACGGAACATTTTTGCGGCCTCTATGTGCTCGGCGATCCCGTCGGCGGTGCTGAGGGACGACGCCGAATCGGTCAGCGCGAGCTCGGCGTCCCAGAGGGCCGGGGCATTCATCAGGTACTTGAGGTAGAGCGCTTTCTGGTCGTACGACACCTGCGCGTCGAAGAGCTGCCGTTCGCGGGAGGCTACCTCGGCCCGGATCGCGACGAGGTCTATGGGGGCTATGCCGCCGAGCTTGAGCCGCTCTTCGGATTCGTAAAGCAGCCGCTGGGCAAGCTCTAAGGAGTATTTGTAGATATTCATCTGCTCGCCGCTGAAGCGCAGGTCCCAGTAGGCGCGCTCGGTATCGGCGAGGATGCGCTGCGCGTAGGCGGCCAGCTCCTCCTGGCGTATGTCTATGTCTAACCTTGCCTTCTTCAGCTGAACGAGGTTGGCCGCCGCGCCCCTGCCCTGCAAAAGCGCCTGGGTGACGGTAACGCCTATGCTGTTCTGGAAATTCATCAGCGAATCTTTCGCCGAGGAGTAGGGCGACGCGCCTATGCCGGCCTCGACCGTGGTCCCCGTGGAGAAGGGCGCGGTTACTGAAACGGCGAAGTCGTGCGAGTTGGCGATCCCGCGGGCCGCGCGCTCGCTTACAGTGTACGAGGCGCGCAGGCGCGGGTCGTAGGCGGCATCGTTGTCGGCCTCGAGGGATTTGGCGATCCCGGTGTTGATGCGCTCAATCTGTACCAGCGGATTGTCGCGGATTGACCTTTGCAGCGCGTCTTCCAAAGAGAGGTTGTGCCGCGGCTTGCCGGGCGGCAGCGCGGCAGGCGCAACGGCTGACGGGGCATTGCCGGCTGTCAAGGCGTTATTATTTGCGGATATGCCGTTATCTGCGGAGACATTCCCGGCGGATTCCTGGGCGACAGCCATAAATGCCGCCGCCGCGACTGCCGTCAATGCCGTCAATACCGGTTTTTTCATGCTAACGACTCCATTTTCTTCCTCTTTTTCTCGGCCCTCTGCTCAACTAACGAGTAGACGACCGGTATCAGCACCAGCGTTATTAACGTTGACGTCATCAGCCCGCCTATGACCACGCGGGCCATGGGGACCTGCGCCTCGCTGCCCTCGCCAAGGCCGATCGCCATCGGCAAGAGCCCAAGCACAGTTGAGAACGACGTCATCAATATCGGCCTTAAGCGGCGCTCCCCGGCGAGCTCAAGCGCACGGAACAGTTCGATATTCTCCTCGCGGCGCATCCTGTTGACAAGGTCCACGAGGACGATCGCGTTGTTGATGGATATACCCACCAATATTATCAGCCCGATAAACGCCTGAATGGTAAACGGAGTTTTTGTCAGCAGCATAACGGCTACGACGCCTATCATCGACACGGGTATGGCGAAGATTACGATGAACGGGTCTTTGAACGACTCAAACTGCCCGGCCATCACCAAGAATATGAGGATGATAGCCATCACCACGGCCAAAATCATCTCGCGCTGCGCTTTCTGCTGCTCTTCCCAGTCGCCGCGTATGAGCACCGCGAACTCTTGCGGGACGGGAATGTCTTTGAGGGCGGCCCTCAAATCTTCTACGACGCTGCCCATGTCGCGGCCCACGTAGTTGATGCTTACGGTGACGATGCGCTCGCGGTCGCGGCGCTCTACGCGCACCGGGCCCTCGCCCGACTGGAGCCACGCGGCGCTTTGCAGGGCCACCGGCAGGCCGGCGTTGTTCAGGACGGTAAGGTTGTTGATGTTGTCGAGACCCTTGCGGTCGGCCTCGGCGAGCCTCACGATAACGTCGTACTCCTTTCCCTCCACGCGCACTTTCGTAGCCGCGGTGCCGCCCATCGCGGTCTGGACGGTGCCGCCGATCTGCGTGGCGGTGAGGCCAAGCTCGGCGGCCTTGTTGCGGTCAATCTTCACGCGGAACTCCGGCTGCCCGGCCTCGCGGCTGATGCGCACGTCGGTTACGCCGGGCACGTCGGCAACGGCGTCGTTTATCTGTTTCGCCAAATCCTGCCCAATCTGCAAATCGTAGCCGCGGATCTCAATGCCTATCGCCTGCTCGGTGTTGCCCATCCTCATTATGAACAGGCCCTGCCCCTCGCGCACGCGGATGGTGGTACCCGGCAAGCCCTTGAGCTTTTCGCGCAGATGGTTGGCAATGTCGGCCGACGACCTGTCGCGCTGCGCAACGGGGACGAGCCACGCGCGCACGCGGGCGGTGTTGGTCCCCACAGCCTGGAACCCAGGGCTCGACGCGATGTTCGCCAGCATGTTGACCATCTCCGGAACCTCGTTGCGGACTATCTCTTCTATTTTGAGGACGGTCTCGTCGAGGCGGTCGAGCTTTGTGCCGACCTCCATCTCTATGTTGATGATAACATCGCTCTCATCGGCGGCGGGCATTAGGTCTACACCCACCATCGGCAGCATGAACATCGACAGCGAGAAGAGGAGTACGACGAACGCTATGACCGTTACGCGGTTGCGCAAGGCCCAGTGGATGATCCTCCTGTAGAGATGCTCGATACCTACATAAAATTTTTCAGAGGCGCGGAAGACCCGGTCCACCGGCCCCTTACCCTCGTGCTTGAAAGTTTTGGGGTTGAGGTATTTGGATGTGAGCATGGGCACCAGCATAAGCGCCACAAAAAGCGAGCATGTAAGCGAAAACGCTACCACGTAGGCGAGGGACTGGTACATGATGCCGGACATCCCGCGCATGAATATCACGGGGATGAACACGACAAGCGTAGTGATTGTGCTGGCGGTTACGGCGGACCATACCTCGCTTGTACCCTTAACGGCGGCATCGTACGCGTTGACGCCGTTTTCGCGCTTGTTGTAGATGTTGTCGAGCACAACAATGGAGTTGTCTAAGAGCATCCCGATCCCCAGCGCGAGGCCGCCGAAGGTCATCATGTTGAGCGTGAACCCGCAGAAGTAGACAAGCGCGAATGTGGCTATGATGGATATGGGTATTGCGACGCTTATAATTACCGTGGTCGAGATATTGCGCAGGAAGAGGAGGATAACGACAATGGCTATCAAACCGCCGAGCACAAGCGCCTGCGCTACCGACATCATCGCGCGCTCCACGTACTTCGCGTTGTCGATGAGGGTGATGATCTCTAAGCCTTCAATGTCCTGATTGACGCGCCGCACCTCGCGCTGCACGCCCTGGGCCACGGCAACGGTGTTGCTGCCGGTCTGCTTGGCGACCGAGAGGCGGATCCCCGGCTGCCCGTTGATACGCTCCAGCGATGTCAGTTCCTCTAACCCGTCGAACACCTCCGCCACGTCGGATATGCGTATCGGCACGCCGTCCTTCACCGTTACGACAGTGGCGCTCACGTCGTTTACGTTGGAGTATTCGGCGAGGGTGCGGACCATCACGTCGCGGTTGCCGGCTACAACCGACCCGGCGGGGATGTTCCTGTTCTCGCGCTGCAGGGCAGCCACGACCATGTCGGTAGACATGCCGTACGCCTCCATGCTTGCCGCGCGCAAAGCGACCTGCACCTGCCGCCTGCGCCCGCCGCGGATATCTACGGTGGCCACGCCCGGCACGCGCTCCAAGCGGTACTGCACCTGGTCTTCGAGTATCTGCTGCAGCGTCGCCAGATCCTTGTCGCCGCCCGTGGTGCCGAGGGTGAGTATGGGCATGGCCGAGACATCGAACTTGCGGATCATAGGCCGCTCCACGCCGTCGGGCAGCCGCCCCAAAATACGGTCGAGCCTGTCGCGCATGTCGTTTATCGCGGCCTCCTGGTCGGTCCCCCACGGGAACGTAACGCGAACGGTGCTGCGCCCTTCGGTTGACGTGGAGGTAATCTCCTCGATCCCCTGCAGCGCGGAGAGCGCGGACTCGATTGGGCGCGTGATGAGCTCCTCGATCTCTAACGGCCCGGCGTTTTCGTACGTGGTGACGACCGTGACCGTGGGCATCGTGATCTCGGGCATGAGGTCTATGGGGAGACGCGTGAGGGAAAAGAGGCCGATGATCACCACTACCAAAAAGATGACCGAGGTCATGATAGGCCGGCGCACGGGGAACGCTATAAGCCCCGAATGCCCGCTCGACGAATCTCCGGCCGGTACCTGCCCGCTCATCAGTTTTTCCCCTGCGGCGGCGTTGATTTGCGTTCGGCGGTTATATTAACCACCGACCCGTTCCTGAGCAGATGCTGGCCCAGCGTGACGATCTGGCCGTCTAAATCCGCCGGCGACAATATCTGCGCGTAATTTCCGTCGTTAATGCCCACCTTTACTGGGATGCCCTTCACCTTGAGCGAATCGCCCACCACGAAGACCGAGTAGTTCCCCTCTTTCTCGACCAGCGCGGCGGCCGGCACCACGCGGGCGGCGGGGTCGTTGCCGAGGGTGATGTTGATGCGGGCGAACATGCCGGGCTTGAGCGCCATGTCGCTGTTGCGCAGGGCGATCTCAACCGCGGCGGTGCGCGAGGCCGACTGGAAGAACGGGGCCTTGCGGTAGACCACCCCCTCAAACGTCTTGCCGGGGATGGCGTCGGTGGTAACTCTTGCGGCCTTGCCGGGCTGGAGGCTCTGGTAGTCGCGCTCGGTAACGGCAAGCTCAACGAATACGGTATCGAGGCCGACTACCGTGATGATTGCCCCGCCGACCGACATGAGCGTCCCGCCGTCTACGTGGCGCTGGGCTACAAAACCCGGCTGCGAGGCCCTCACCTGCGTATAGTCGAAGTTGGTCCTGGCCCTGTCCAACAATACCTGGCGTTGCTCAAGCTGGGCCTTGGCGAGCTCAAGGCGCGACCGCTGGGTCTCGACCTGCGTCTGCAGCGCGTCGAGCTCCGACTGCGAGGAGATACCTTTGGAGACAAGCCCCCGCGCCCGCTCAAGTTCCCGGTCCGCCTGCGACAGCTGCGCCTGCGCCTCCTGCACCGACGCCCGGCTGACGCGCACCTGCGTCTGCGCCTCGTCGAGCGCGTTTTTGTACTCGGTGTCGTCTATGCGCCCCACCATCTCGTTGGCCCGCACCACGTCGCCGATGCGCTTGCCTATGCTGAGCAGCCGCCCGCCCACCTTGGCCGATATGACGTAAGTGTAGGAGGCCTTCACCGTCCCGGCGAACTCCCGGATATCGACCATGGGCCGCACCGACGCCTCCCCCACCTCCACCGCGACAGGGCCCCGCGCGCCCGTACCCGGCGCGGCAGCTGCGGCGGCCTTCGTCTGCGCCGCCATCATCTGCATCACCACAATCACCGCCACGCCGGCAAGGGCGAAAACGGCCAGCACTATCCCATGCTTCTTCTTCATTGGAGGGTCCCCGGGTAAACGCTACCTGTTACAGTTAGATACCGGCACTATAAACATCGTTTCAATAAATCTTTATAATATAATTAACGCCAATATGATATATGCATAAATGGGGTAAAAATATTATGGGATTTGACTTTGACCGCAATTTTATTATTTTACGGATATATGGATAACCCGAACCCGGCTTTCTCAATCATCACCCCAATGTACAACGGCGCCGCCCTGATCTGCGCCACCATCGACTCCGTACTGCGGCAAACCGCGGTGGACTGGGAGATGATTATAGTAGACGACTGCTCGCCCGACGGCGGGGCCGGGGCAAATGCCGTCAAAAAATACGCTGATAGCGATCCGAGGATATTACTCATAGTATCACCAACGAACCGAGGGTCGTCCGGGGCGCGGAATCTGGCTATGGAGCGGGCCCGGGGGCGGTACATCGCTTTTTTGGATTCGGACGATATCTGGGATGACGGCTATTTAGAGCGGATGAGCCGGCACATCAATAACAATACCGATGATGATGTCGCTATTTATTTTTGCGGATATAGGCGGAAAGACAGCAGTTGTCAACAAGAGATACTCCCCCCATACAGCTGCACCGGCAAGAAGGACTTCAAAAAAATGCTCTTCCACGACCCCATCTTCCCCTCGGCTTCGATATTCGATCCCGGCAAATTGAAGTCCGAAGTGTGGTTTAACGAAGATTTGAAGAATCTGAGGGACGATTACGTCTTCTGGCTGGACATAATGGTGCAGGGGTTGGCGGCTATGGGATATGATGATATACTTGTGGATTACCGTATGCGGGATGATTCGGTAACGGCATCGAAGCGCAGGATGATCGTGCCGCAGTGGAACATCTACCGCAAGGTTTTGGGGATGGGGATCATAAGGAGCGGATTTTACATGATGTCTTGGGCTATTAACGGGATATTGAAGTACCGCCGGGTATGATTGCGCTCCCGGATTTCACAAACATTATGCCCGGGCAACCGCCCGCGCCCGGTTCGCCGCAGCCGCGGCATTCTCAGACACCGGAGGTTGTAACCAAGATATCGGCCCCCCCGTCGCCGTATATCCTGACCTCAGAGAGCCCCGACGGTACGAGCAGGCTCTGGCCCCGCGTGAGGTGCGCACACCCGTCTCCCGCCGTCACCTCCGCCGCGCCGGCCGTCACCGACATTACGCGGAAGCCGTTTATCGTCTCCAGTTCCGCCTTGCCGGCCTTCGAAAACGAGTATCTGTTCATAATGAATTTAGTGCTGGTGCACAGGGTTTCGTACCTGAAGGAGTCGTTGCCGTCAACCAGTACCGGCGCGGGGTGAAGCGGCCTCTTCTCGTCGAAGTTGATGATCTCAAGCGCGTCGTAAATTTGCAGCTCCCTCAGATGCCCGGCGAGGCAGAGGCGGTTCCAGTCGTAGAGGCGCAGCGTGGTGTTCGACTCCTCCTGGACCTCGTATATCAGCACGCCCCCGAGAATTGCGTGGACAGTCCCGGCGGGGATGAAGAACGCGTCGCGTCGCTTGACCGGGATAAAATTCATAAGCGACTCAACGGTGCCGTCCCTCACGGCGTCGCCCAATTCCTCCCGCGTAACGCCGCGGTGGTTGAAACCGAGCGCTATCTGCGCCCCCTTATCGGCGTCTACGACGTACCAGGCCTCGGTCTTCCCGCAATCGCCCCACCCGTGCCTGCGCGCCTGCTCGCTGTTGGGGTGCACCTGAATTGAGAGGTTCTGGCGGGCGTCTATAAACTTGAACAGGAGCGGAAAGTGCTTCTTGGACGCCGCGGCATGCCCTACAAGCTGCTCCGGCGAGAGCGCCAAAAGCTCGCCCAGCGTAAGACCGGCGTACTCCCCGGTGGAAACGACCGTCTGGCTGTCCCCCCACCCGCTCACCTCCCACGACTCCCCCACGTTGCGCCCCTCCGGCGCGGCCTTGCCCAAAACGTCGCGCAAAGCGGAGCCCCCCCAGATCTTCTCCTTGAAGATGGGCTCGAAACGCAGCGGGGATGGGAATATGCCTGACATGTACTGTAAATTAACATAAGGGGATGATATTTGTCAAAAAAAGATGCGGGAATTATGTATATTATAAATATGAGGACCATCCTTGCAGCCATCGCCGTCATCATAGCCGCCACCGCCGCGCCGGCCCAGTGGAGAACGCTGGAACCGGGGCTTGAGCTGGCCCGCTTCCCCTCCCCTTCGTACAAAAACGACTCCGCCGCCACGGTCAACATCCTGCGTATCGATACAAAACGGCATGACCTGGTGCTTATGAACGCGAGCCACCCGGACCAGGGGGAGCTTATGACCGCGCGGGGATGGGCGAAGAAGGAACGGCTGACGGCAGCCATCAATGCTGCAATGTACCAGGCCGACTACCTCAAAAGCGTATCATACATGAAGACGTCCGGGCACGTTAACAACACGAGGGTGTCCAAGGATAAGACGATCCTGCTGTTCGAGCCGCTGGCAAAAAACATCCCGCCGGTAACGATTGTAGACCGGGACTGCGACGATTACGAGAAGATAAGCAAGCAGTACGGCTCGGCGGTGCAGTCTATACGCATGATCTCCTGCAGCGGCGGCAATGTCTGGCAGGAGAGCGCTAAGAGGTGGAGCATTGCGGCGGTGGGCACCGATAAATCCGGGAAGATACTTTTCATGCAGAGTACCGCCCCGCACTCCGTCCACGAATTCATCAACATATTGCTGGAATTACCGATATCAATCGACCGCGCAATGTACATGGAGGGCGGCGGCCCGTCGCAGATGTACATCGGCGCCTCCAAAGACACACTCGAATTCTTCGGCGATTTCTCCGCGGGCGGAAAAGCCGCCGCGGCCCCCCATCTGCCCAACATCCTCGGCATCCGCCCGCGTAAATAAAAATATCCCCTGCAAAATCCTGCCCGTGCTTATGGCCACGCCGCGCTTGTACTTGCCGAATATTTTGCCGGCGCCCGGGCAAACCAGCCGGTTTCCGCCAAAAACAGCACAACCCGCTTAACCCGGTTACGGCTGCATTGCGAGGCGGAAACCTGTAGTGCTGCCTTTCCACCCTGCCGATGAGTATTTGCGGCCCGTAACGCGGCAGCCGCGCGCCGGTTCGCCCCAGTACCCGCCGCGGTGCACGCGTTCGTTCAGCGTATTTGCCGACGGCCCCTGCGGGTTGACCGGCGGCGCAGCCCTGTAGTAAGATTCAGCGTACCGGTCGTAGACCCACTCGCCTACGTTCCCGCTCATGTCGTATAGCCCAAGTTCGTTCGGATTTTTCCGGCCCACGGGATGTGTCGTTCTCTCTTCCGGAACCTTCGCCCCAAACCACGCTACATCTTCGGGGTTATCGCTTCCGGCGTATTTGAAACCTCTGCTCTTTTGCCCGCCGCGCGCCGCGTACTCCCACTCGGCCTCGGTGGGCAGGCGAAACCTCCTGCCCGTAGCCGCGCTTATTTTCGCGATAAATTCGAGCGCGTCGTTCCAGCTGACCATATCGACCGGCAGGCTGCCTGACCCCTTGTTGTACGACGGGTTGCCACCCATCACATCCATCCACAGCTTTTGCGTAACCTCATATTTCCCTATGTAAAAATCCCCTACTGTCACGCTGCCCCCGGTCATTTCGTGCCTTGCCTTGCAATCGGAGTCAATATCTTTGTCGCACCCCCGTTTGAACGTGCCGCCCTCCACAAACACCATCTCAAAACCGCCTATTACAGATACAGGCGCAGAGGAGGAACTTGCCGGCGGTGCGGGAGCGGGCCCGTCCGAAATCCCAAGCGTTGACACGATCCTGTTTATCGCCACCTTCAGATCGTTGTTGTTTTCGAGCTTGCTCGTAGCCACGCCCATCGCGGCGATGTACGCGCCCTCCACGTCAACCATCTTGGCGGAGAGGAAGTAGCCGTCAAGCGACTTCGACGCCTCCACGGCGATAACGTACTTCACGCCCCACTGCTTGCCAAGCGCGGAGATCTGTTCGTCGTCTACCGCCCCGCTTCTCTGGTACACCTGCTCTTTCGCTATCATGTCGAGAACCTGCGCGGTGCGGTCAACCGCGGCGTATTTCCCGCCGTTCACGATCTCCATAGTCAAAAAACCGCCGAGGGCCGCGTAAAGCCCCTGTATGGGCGCGTCTCCGGCGAAATAGAACGCCACGTTCTCCTTCTTGCCCTGCCCGGCGTAAGCGGGAGTGAAGACCGCGCAATGCAATATGCAGTACATTACGCAGCGGATAATAACAGCGGCGCGTCCTATTCGCGCATCCTTACGGTAACGGCCGCTCATTTCGGCGCGTCCTCAAGGTCTTCAACGCACTTAAACTCCTTCCAGCTGCGCGGCCCGCGGCCGGTGGCGGTAGGATCCCTCCAGGCCTCGCGGTACGCGTCGATGCTCTTTTGGGGAACGTACAGACAAGCGCTCAAAGGAATACCGTAAAACGTCTCCTGCCCAATAGATGGCGGGACAGGGTTCAGGCTGATGATGGATTCTAAGCGCGGGGTAACGGACAGGCTCTGCTGAAACGCCCCTTTCCCGATGCTCTTCACGCCGGCCGGGATTGTCAGGGAAGTCAGAAACGCGCAGCGGGTAAACGCGTAATCCCCTATTTCAGTCACACTCTTGGGGATGACGTACGCGCCCTCTTTACCTCTCGGGCACATTATAACGACAGTTTTGTTCTTATTGAACATAACGCCGTCTGCGGAACTGTAATTGGGGTTATTCGCCGCGACATTTATGGAAGCGAGCTTGGGAGCGGCGAACGCCGACTGCTCAATCGTCTTAGCGCCGCTGCCGATATTAACAGATGTCAGCCTGAGGCATTCGTTAAACGCCATCTTGTCTATTAACGTCACGCTGTTGGGGATGGTAACGGAAGTCAGCTTGTTGCAATCGCCGAAAGCCACGGCTCCAATAGACGTTACGCCCTCGGGAATGGTAATTGATGCCAGTGCTACGGAACCGACAAACGCAAAATTACCGATAGTCTTCACGCTTTTGGCAATAGTAACGGAAGTGAGGCGGCTGCATTCGGCAAACACACCGTCGCCGATAGAAGTCACGCCGTCCTCAATGACCGCACTGGTAATATGCTCAACATTTTTCATGGTCGAGTTGGCAATGGAGATCCTTACGCCGAGCCATGGGGGCTTGGGGGAGTTTTTGTCCAGAATATTGTAATTCTCCATTGGCCCCTTACCGCTTATGGTGAGCTTCCCGTCGTCGGTCAGCGTAACCGTCGTAGAGCCAGACTTCCACGTCTCCGTCTCCCCCCACGCCGCAACCGTCATAAGGGCCAGAAGTACAACCGGAGCAATAAATGATTTTTTCATTGCGGGCAATCCTTTCGGTTTATTTTGGATAGATTCTATAATAATAACAATATAATACATTTATTCAGCCGATATATAATATTTATATAGATTCACCTATTAAATATTATACCTGCGCCGCCCTGAAACATCACGGCTGCCGTGCAGTTGCAGGGTGGTGCGGGTATAATATTTAATCGTTTCTTCAATATTTATTCTCCGTCATAACAAGGCGGAAGCCCAGCGAACCCGAGCCTTTGCGCTCATCTATGCGCCCCATGTCGTATGTGCGCACCGGTATGCGGCAGTTGTAATCCCGCTGCATGGAGTTGCCGCCGCGCTGTACGCGCCCTTCCCCCTGCGGCGGGCCCTGCGGGTTGGCCTTAGGCGCCGCCGTGTAGGGCGCGTACCAGTCCGATACCCACTCCCACACATTCCCGGTCATGTCGTACAGACCGATCTCGTTTGGCTTTTTAAGCCCTACGGGGTTCAGCCCCCTGCCCCTGCTGTCTTTATTTTTGCCGTGCCAGGCGACCTCGTCGAGATCGTTGCCCCCGGCGTATATGTAGCCCTTGCTTGCCCCGCCGCCGCGGGCGGCGTACTCCCATTCAGCTTCCGTCGGCAGGCGGTAGGTCATGGAGCCACCACTGAACAGGTTTACCCTCTCGATAAAATCCATCATTTTTGCCCACGTAAAATTAGTTACCGGCAGATCATCCCCAACAAGCGGCGACGGATTATCATCGCCGCCCATCATCAGGCGCCACTGTATCTGCGTTACAACAAATTTGCCGATGTAAAAATCATCCAATGCCGCGCTGAACGCCGGAGCCTCTCTTTTTGCGTCGCACTTCTCCTGCTCTTTTGTGCAGCCCATGGTAAACGTACCGCCCTTCACAAAAACCATCTCCATGCCGCCCGGGCCAACTACGCTATGGAATGCGCCGGATATTTCCAGCCATCCGGCAATCTCCTGCGCCGCGGCCCTTATGTCGTTATCGCTCTTGAGCCTGCTGTCTAACATGTCTTTCTTTACGATATTCCCATTGTCAACGTCAACGATCGTCGCCGCAAGAAGATACCTCTCCCCCTTTTGGGACACTTTGATGTCAAATACGTACCTCGCCTTCCACTCCCTTCCAAGCGCGGATATCTGTTCATCGTCCACCGCGCCGGCCCTCTGATATACCTGCTCCGCCTCAATCATCTTTCGGACCTGCGGCGTACGGTCTACGGCGGTGTATTTCCCGCCGCTTACGATTGCCATCGTCATAAACCCGCTAAACGGCCTGTAGACGGCATCGTCAAGTTTGACGCCGGTGAGGTAGAACGCGATTGCCGGCTTTTTCTCTTGTGCGAAAGCGGCGCAAAAAGCCATACATAAAATCAAAACCGTCATCAACGTACATCTCATAAATACCCCCTCCCCCCCAGGTCAATCCGGTGTCAGCGCCAGACGGAATCCGTAAAAATACCCCTGATCATTGGGGGAACTGTAGTTCCGGTAATCCGCGCGGAAGTAGTCGTCCCGGCTCCTGTCCGCCCAGCTCCCGCCCCTCAAAACGCGGTAATCGCCCTTCTCCGGCCCGCGCGGGTTGGTCTTTGGCTCAGGATCATATTTACTCGTGTGCCTGTCGTAAACCCACTCCCAAACATTACCGCTCATATCGTATATCAGCAGCTCATTTGGTTTTTTACTGCCAACGGCATTTGTCTTCCCGCCGCCGTTGCCGGTATACCAGGCCACTTCGTTCAAATCGTTGCCGCCGGCATATTTGTAACCGTTGCTCTTCTCTCCCCCGCGCGCCGCGTACTCCCATTCGGATTCGGTCGGCAGGCGGTACTTTTTGCCCGTCAGCGCATTCAGCTTTTCGATAAATTGATGCGCGTCGTTCCAGCTGACCTGCTCAACCGGCAGATCGTCCCCGCGGAAGAACGACGGATTGCCGCCCATCACCGCCACCCATAATTTTTGCGTAACCGCGAAAGCGCCTATGTAGTAATCGTCAAGCGTAACGCTGTGCGCGGGGCGGCCGTTGGTGCAGCAGTCGAGCTCGATGGGCGCGTCGCTCCCCATGGTGAACGTGCCGCCTTTTACCAATACCATATCAATATTGTTGACGACAGCCATAACCGCCGCGGAGGGCGCGGCGGTTTTTGCGGATACGTTAACATGCGCACCGGATTTGGTTTCAGCCCCTTCCGCCCCGGTTTGCGCCTGCTGGGCAGATACCGCCTTACCGCCGCATCCTGAATTGACAAACAGTAAAGCCGCGGCGCACATCCGCAATGTTATCGTTATAACTCTTTTCATCATAATACCCTTACTTCTTCTTCCGCGGCGCAGTCCGGCCCAGCATCTCTTTAAGCGCCTCGATCTCCCACTCAGGGCCGCCGCCTTTGGCCGCCCTTATAAGGCCATCGTCTAACTTCTGCTCCATCTTTTCTATAAATGCGTCGTACTCCTTCTTATACTTAGCGAACTCAGCCGGGGCAGAGTTGTTTTTCACCATGTCAAGCATAGAATCCAAACTCGATTTATGCGCCATCATCATTGTAAAATTTTGTGTGGATGTGGCTATCGAGGCCCACCACGCACGGTGGTCGGCCGGGTAATTTGTCATAATTGCCTGCAAGATCCTGCCCGCGCTCGCAATGTCACCCCTGGCCAAACTCTCACTGTGGCCTTTGATCATCTCCTCAATGGGCAGCACAAACTTTTGCGTAGCGCGACCGGCCTCCTGGGGCTGGGCCGCTTGGGCGGCTTCCCGCTGCCCCTGCCCGCCGCGCGAATCATCGGCAGCCATCTTTTTACCGCCCACCGTACCAGTGTACGACGCACCGGCAGTAGCCGGCCTCTGAGCCGACGCCGCCCTCTTCTCAGCCCGCTTCGCCTCCTCCTCCGCCTTCTTCGCCGCCTCACGCTTCTGGCGCCGTATCTCCGTCGCCTCACGGTCCCTTATTATAGCCGAAACCAACTTAAACCCTTTCCCCGCACGCATAAAACTGTAGCGGGCCTGCTCCCCGTCTTCTACTGTAAGCGACAGCACTATCAACGGATGCTCCCAATATTTGTACCTGTCGCAATCGTCAAAATATTTGGAGGATTTGGTCGCTACGCTGTTGGCGCCGTCGTTTACGTCTTCATAAATGCTGCAATCTTCGCAACCTGGCTTAAGCACGTCTGTCCAGTCCCTCTGCATAAATTTGAAATAGTCGGGAATAAAATCCTTCGGCTCGCTCACCCCGGTGACGTAAGACTGCCCCCCCAAGTGCCAGTCTATAGAGTCGTGCGAGGCGGCTATCAGCTTCGCGACGGTCATATTGGGAAGCAGTTCCTTTTCAAGCCACTGCCTGAACTCCTTTACCAGCGCTTCACTCTGTTTAGCGGTGCGTTCGGGCGGCTTTGGCAGCTTTTTGCACCGCTGGCTCTTCGCCTCCAGCGCGGCCTTGAGAGAATCGGCTACAATCACGAAACGCGGCTTGGCTGCGCAGTTGTAGCTTTCGGCCTGCTTAGTCTTTTTTGCGGATTTGGATTTGGGCGCGTCGAGGGCAAGCCGGAAACCGGCTTCGTCGCCGACACTGTAGGAGGCCCTGCTTATTACACGGACACTTCTGCGCCTGTCTGACTTCTCGTCATCGCAGTCCTTGCTGCAGCCCCGCGCCACCCGGCGGGCATATTCGCTGTCCGGCGCCGGCCCCAAAGGATTGGCCTCACCGGCCTTCCAAACGTACTCGCCGTATACGTCGCTGACCCACTCCCGCACGTTGCCGGCCATATCGTGTATACCCAACTCGTTGGCCCTCTTTTGGCCCACCGGATGGGTCTTGTAATAGATCTCCTTCACATTGTACTTGCCGCCGCGTGAAACCTCATGCCGCTCGCTGTTGCCGCTGAACCACGCGACCTCACCAAGGTTATTCCCCCCGGCGTACCTGTACCCCTCGCTCTTCAATCCGCCCCGCGCCGCGTACTCCCACTCCGCCTCCGTAGGCAGGCGGTATGCCTTGCCGGTCATACCATTCAGCTTTTTGATAAACTCCTGCGCCATGTTCCAGTTTACGCCCTCCACGGGGCGCGAGTCGTCCCCCGTCCACTTGGAGGGGTTCTCGCCCATCACCTGCACCCACAGCTTCTGCGTCACCTCGTACTTCCCGATGTGGAAATTGTCGAGCGTCACGCACCGCGCCGGCCGCTCCTCCGCCCGGCAGGTAGTGTCCGGCTCGTCCGCGCACCCCATAACAAACGTCCCCCCCTCCACAAGCACCATCTCAACGCCAATCTTGGCCGAAGAAGCCGCCTGCTGCGCCGAAGCATGGGCGTTGAACAGCAATAACAGGGTAATTGAGGCCAAAAACGCAGTTTTCATCGTTTTTTTTCCTTTGACAGGGTTTATCCAATACATATTACGAATATAATACATTCTCAATCCGGGCGCAATTCAGCCATCAAATAAAAAAGCGGCATCCAGCCGCACCCGCAAAAAAATTAATAAAAAAAGGAAGAAAACTGGCTCTGAAAATAACGGGTGAATTATATTCTGTCATCCCCTCCAATAAAAGTACGAGCCGTTCATCAGTCAGACGAACGGCTCTATAATAACCCCCGGCGGTGTGCCCTGCTCTCCCACACAATACCATCGGCGAAAGCCCGGCTTAACTTCCGTGTGATGTTAATTCCATTTTTACCTATCGCCAATTTTTCCATTTATATAGCTTTCTACCGCCTCCAAAAACACCTTCGCATTTTCAAATTGCGCCGCAGCCTCCGCTTTCGCTATGAGATAAAAATCATGATAATCGCTGTCGGTACGTACATCAAAGGCGTTATCAACAATTTTTGAGAACTCTTTTGGAAAAATGCCGTTCCTTATGTAATCTCTATGAAAAGCGGTAATTATACCGGAATGTTTCTTGGAATCAAACCTGTCAAAGGCCAAAACTGCCCGCATCGCGTGAAAGATGGCGTAATACGAACGGTTAACGGAATTTTTCAGCGAATCTGCGGCCAACTCCCTCTCCGCACCCGCGAGACACTCTTTCGCCTGCTCAAAACGGAATTCGGCCAAATCTTCAGGGGTACGGTCAATTTGCATACAATTCTACCCCATCCTTCTTTACGTTCATATAGAATGGAGATGCCCCAAGATATTTATGGTATATGGCGCTGCAGGCTATATGCAGGCAGACAAGCACACCGTATTCTAAACTCAGGTAACCCAAACGATCGCGGATCCTTTTGCGTACATCATTAGCGTCCTCCTGCGCAATATCGGCCAGCACTAGAATATCAATATCAGACTCGTCATCGTAGTCACCTCTGGCGTAAGAGCCGAAGAGGACTACTTTTTCAAGTTTTTCGCCTAAAACGTCTTTGGCGGAAACACATATTTTGTCTGTGACTTCATTCAATACTGATTTTGTACACATAGCATCCTCCTTTTACAGAAAATAATATATGCGCGAAATCAATACCCCCAAAAAAGAGAGCCGTCCATCGTGATGAGATGAACGGCTCTAGAAAAAACCCCGGCGGTGTCCTACTCTCCCACGCAGTCGCCCACGCAGTACCATCGGCGCAGCAGGGCTTAACTTCCGTGTTCGGAATGGGAACGGGTGTGACACCTGCGCAATAGCCACCGGGAAATG
>Ga0209755_10001567_pt1 | contig 34835 bp, 28 predicted proteins | sample TergutCo191P1_FD_187301 | JGI IMG/M metagenome (GOLD analysis project Ga0209755, IMG submission 187301) | Cornitermes sp. P1 segment gut microbial communities from Petit-Saut dam, French Guiana - Co191P1 (SPAdes) (version 2) | ecosystem: Host-associated > Arthropoda: Insects > Digestive system... | reverse complement strand
CCCCCCGTTACATACGAAGTATAACCCGTTTAAGGGATTACGTAACAAACCGCTTATCGGCGGCATATTTTTTCCGGACCAAAAAAAACGACATAAACCTCAAAAGCCCGGTTCAAACGGCGGTTTCCGTGGGGAAATCCGCCGGTGCCGGGCTTTTTTGCGTCCAAAACGGCAAACCGGAGATTTTAGGAGAGTGTATGGGGCGGAGAATTTTTAAAAAAGCGGCTGCATTTACAGCCGTCTTAACGGTTTTGGCGATTTTAGGCTGCGCCAGGTATGACGACAACGGGCCGTTGAGACTCGTAATCTACTATGCCGACAACGCCACCCTCCCGTTTAGGCAAAACTGGCTGACCATCCGAACCATAGAGGAAATGTTCAACGTGAGGATTCAGTGGGAGGTTTTTCCCATAGCGGACTACCGCACAAAGGTTTCTATCGCCCTTAACACCGGTATTAACACTCCCGACGTTATACTGTTCCAGTCCATCGCCGGGGAAAATATCCCCCTGGCAATGAACGGGGCCATAGTCCCGATAAGCGAATACGCCGAATGGACACCCCACTGGAATTACTGGGTGGAAAAATTCGACCTGCGGTATGAAGTGGACGCGCTGAAACTACTTAGCGGAAGGCGCTACAGCCTTCCAAGCCTTACGGACATACCTTTCTACGACGCGGGGCTTATACTGCGGGAAGACATACTGGAATACTACGGGTTCCCCCCTCCCAGAACCTTTGAAGACCTTTATCAAATTCTCAGGGCCTACAAAAACGACAATCCGGCCTCTTTTCCCCTGACCATGCTGGTAGGCCCCAGAGTCCATTACCGCATGACCCAGCCGTCCTGGGGTATAAGCGTTCACCTGAACGGTGCGTGCGGAAGCCGGGTGCTAAGCTGGGACTACGAGGAAAGGGTCTATTTTGCCGGGGCAATCAGCGAGCGGTACCGGGAGTATATGCGCTTCTGGAACAGACTCTTCCGGGCGGGGCTCCTGGATCCGGAAATGGCGGAACCGATCAGCGGCGAGGTCTGGACGCGGAAAATGGCGACCGGCTCCGCCATCGCGACTTTTGCCTTTTACGATCAGATTGGCGGGGTAACGGCGGCAAGTTCAATCCCCGGCTTTAGACTCAACCTGTTCCCCCCTCTTGAGGGCCCCGTCGGTGCGCATCATCAGCCCAGAAACAGAACCGGCCCGGGGATAATTTTCCCAATGGCCGTCTCCAGGCGACCGGACTTCGAACAGGTTGTCAGAATGGTTGACAAGATATTTTTCAGTCCGGAAGCGGTTCGCCTGTGGACCTTCGGCGTGGAGGGTATAACCTACGCCATGGACGGGGACGATATAGTGTTTTCGGACAGCATTCTCGAATCTCCTGACGGAATATTCAAGATTATGCAGTTGCGCTACGGCGCCGGCGTAACGGTTACCCAGATGGTATGGGTAAAGGAGCAGGAACTCACAAAGTACACCGAAAATTTCGCGGAAATCAATCGCAGGGTAATGGAAATGCCCAACGCGATTCAGTATGTCCCCCCGGCGCCGCGTTTCAGTGCGCGTGACGGGGAAAGGGCCGCGGCTCTGATTGGGCCGCTTTTCAACACCTTTATGGTCTGGGACGACGCGTTCCTTACCGGAACCAGATGTCTGGACGCGGATTGGGACGCTTACGTGCGGGAAATGAAAGCCAGGGGGATAATGGAGCTCCTGGAACTGTACAACAACAACATAGGACGTTAACGATGGTCGTAAAAAACAAGGAAACTTTGTCCGCGCACATTTGGAAACACAAGGCTCTCTACACCATGCTTATCGTGCCGGTTCTCTACTTCGTGATATTCAGGTACCTTCCCATGTTCGGGAACATTTTGGCCTTTAGACGTTTCCAGCCCGCCATGGGGCCGTGGGGAACCGAGTGGGTTGGGTTTCGGTACTTTGAACGGTTTCTTGTGGACGAGACTTTCTGGCGGGCTTTCCGCAACACCTTGGTTCTTTCGTTCTGGGGTATTGTCATAAATTTCCCCCTGCCTATTTTCTTCGCGATAATCCTGAACGAAGTTCGGATCAAGTGGTTTAGGAAAACCGTTCAGACGATTTCCTATATGCCGCGCTTTATTTCCACCGTTGTCGTGATTGCCATGCTGGGGGAAATCCTGTCTCCTTCCAGCGGCATTCTGAACCGTTTTCTTGTGAACACGTTTGGCATGGATCCCATTTACTTCATGAATCTGCCGCAGTGGTTCCGGCCCATTTACATTCTTACCGACAGTTGGCAGTTCACCGGTTGGACCTCGATTATTTATCTGGCGGCCATGACGAATATCAATCCCGATCTGTACGAAGCGGCGGAAATTGACGGGGTTAGTCGTCTTCAAAAAATATTCCGCGTTACCATCCCCTCCATAATGCCGACGGCAATGGTAATGCTGATACTCCAGATAGGGCGTATGCTTGGTTTGGGCTTTGAAAAAGTACTTCTGCTTTTTACTCCGGCCAACTCCCCCGTCAGCGATATTATTGACACTCTGGTTTTCCGTACTGGTCTGGCGGGGGGAATGCCCAATTATTCCTACGCCACGGCTATTGGGCTTTTCAGCGGCGTTGTTGCCCTTATTCTGATTAGCTCCGCGAATTTTGCCAGCCGGAAGATCACCGGGGAATCAATTTATTAAGGGAAACGGCATGAAAGCAAACACGGGTTATACGGGACGGCGGCACAGACTTTCGCCTTTTGATTTTGTCGTTTACGGGAGCATGTTCTTTTCCCTCTTTGTCTGCATCATACCGTTCCTCTACATGATTGCCCTTTCCTTTTCCGACGCGGTGGAAATTCTCAACAACAGGGTTGGACTTTGGCCCAGGGGGTTTAACGTTGAAGCCTACCGCGTGATCTTCAACTTCCCCAATTTTTTCCTCGCCTATCGCAACACTCTGCTGTACACCTCCTTTGGCACCACCATAGCGCTGACTTGCACAATACTCTTTGCCTATCCGCTGTCCAAGCCGTTTCTCAAGGGCAGAAAATTTCTGATAAAGATGGTGATATTTTCCATGTTTTTCTCCGGGGGGCTTATCCCCACCTTCTTGCTCATTGCGAATTTGCACCTGATACACACACCGCTGGCGATAATTCTGCCTTTCGCTATCGTTCCCTTCAACCTTATTATCATGGTCAGTTTTCTCAAGGGAATTCCCAGCGAGATCGAAGAGGCCGCGATTATTGACGGGCTGGGGTATTACGGCATTCTTGTACGAATAGTGCTTCCGCTTTCCACCGCAGCCATGGCCACCATCGGGCTGTACTACGCGGTGTTTTTCTGGAACGACTGGTTTAACGCGCTTATTTTTCTTAGAAGCAGGCAGTTCCCCGTAATGCTTCTTTTGCGGAACATCGTGGCCGGAACAATGATGGTCGGCGAGGGGGCCGGTTCTGCGGAGGGTGCCAGTCTGGGTATCGCGATTAAGGCGGCTGTTATCATTGTTTCGACCCTGCCGATTATCGTCCTGTATCCGCTGCTGCAGCGGTTTTTTATCGCCGGTCTTACGGTGGGGAGCGTAAAGGGATGATGCGGATTCACGACATGACCCCAAGGCAAAAAGTTGGTCAGCGTTTCGCCGTCGGGTTTTCCGGAACCGAGATTAGCGACGAACTGCGCCGACTTGTAAGGGAATACAAAGTGGGGAACGTGATTCTGTTCAGGGAAAATCTTGCAAGCGCCGCCCAGGCAAAAAATCTTTGCAGGGAAATTAAGAATCTTGTTCTGGAGGAAACCGGATGTCCGGCGTTTATCGCAATCGACCAGGAGGGCGGCTCCGTGGTCAGGTTGCCGGACGACATGGTGAACGTACCCGGGGCCATGGCTCTTGCGGCATCCGGAAGCACGGAAAACGTTTCACAGGCCGCAGGGATTACCGCGGCGGAACTTGGGCGCATAGGGGTAAACCTTAACCTGGCGCCGGTGCTGGACGTTAATTCCGCCAGGGACAACCCCGCGATTGGAAACAGAAGCTTTTCCGTAACGGCACGGGAAACCGCCTCCTTTGCCGTTGCCGCAATACGCGCTTACATGGAGGCGGGTCTTATGTGCTGCGGCAAGCACTTTCCTGGCCACGGGGATACGGTCGTGGACTCTCACCTGGACCTTCCCGTGGAGGATCGCGGCTTGGTGGAACTGGAGGAAAGGGAACTTGTTCCGTTCCGGGCCGCCGTCAACGCCGGCGTTCCGGCCATAATGACCACTCACATTCTCTTCCCCCGGATTGAGCCGGAAAGACTTCCCGCCACGATGTCTCCGGAAATAATCAAAGGCCTGTTACGGAAAAAACTGGGGTTCGAAGGACTCGTTTTAAGCGACGGCATGGAGATGAACGCGATAAAAAACCACTACGGGGTTTCCGCCGGCTGCGTGCTGGCCCTTGTCGCCGGAGTGGACATGGTTTTCGTGTGCCACGAATCGCCGGACGTGGAAGCAAGCCTTAGGGACGTAAACGCGGCATTCGAAGAAGGCCGTTTTGAATTGAGCGAATTCGACGCCTCCGTGGAGCGCATACTTGGTTGCAAGGAACGTTACGCAAATTTCGGAAACGGCGGGACGGAAAACCCGCCCCGGAACGGGGCAACGGAAGCCCGAAAAAACAGAAACAACATTCTGATGCGGAGCGCCGTGGCTTCCCGGCGGGAACCGGAAACGTGCGCGGAGGCCGAAAAGCCGCCGTTACTGGGGGACAGTCCGTTTTTTGCGGGCTGTCTTGAGTACCGTTCCACTTTTGCGTCAACCGGACCGGGCGACGATCTTAGTTTTTGCCGCTGGTTTGCGGAACGTTTTGGGGGCAGCTTTGCGGAAACCCCGGCAAACCCAACCGGCGATTATATCGCCGGCGTTGCGTCGGCCATGCCGCAGGCGACTTCCGTTGTTGTCGGAACGTACAACGGGCACCTAAACCGGGGGCAGACGGAACTGGCCCGCGCGTTGTTTGAGGTTGCCGCACGCAGGGGGATTCCCTTTGCCTGGCTTGCCCTTGGAAATCCGTGGGACCTTTGCTGTTTGCCGAAAGGCGCGTACGGGCTTGCGCTGTGGGAGTACACCGAAAAAAGTTTTGAGGCGGCGGCGGCGGTTTTCCGGGGAGAATTTATTCCGTCCGGTCGTCTGTCCGGACTGTAGTTGTTTGGGGAAGATGCCGTGCGTTGCACGGCTCGGAAAAAATTTCGGGAGGTTTTTATGAAAAAACCAAAAGCGATTGTCCGCATTCCGGTCGTACTTGTTCTGGCTCTTGCTTTCGCGGCGTGTGCGACAGGCGGTGCCGAAGGGCAAAGGCCTCTTGCAAGGTGGAGGCCGGTACCGAACACCACGTTTGGCACGTCCTTTATCCGCGCCCTCTACTTTGACGGCGGCAGATTCCTGGCGGCAGGAGACCACGGCGCAATGGCGCACTCGACGGACGGCATAAACTGGACATCCGTTAACAGCGCGTTCAACGGTGTACGCATCCAGTCCATTGCCAGCGGAAACGGAATCTACGTCGCGGTGGGCGACGACGGCGTAATGGCCCATTCGGGCAACGGAACAAGCTGGACCGGCGGAACGACAATTCACTCTGGGGCGCAGGTTTTCGTGGTGGTGTTTGCCAGCGAAAAATTCATTGCTGGGGGGGCCGGGGGGCAAATATCGTATTCGACGGACGGCGTAAACTGGACCGGAACGGACAGCACCTTTGGGGGATTGGACGTTAACGCCATTGCCTACGGAAACGGGAAATTCGTGGCCACGGGTGCCGGTGGCAGAATGGCCTATTCCCGGGACGGCGTAAACTGGAACGGCGTGGCGGACAGCGGATTCGCCGGAAACGTTGCAATAAACGTTGTTGCCTACAACGGCCGGGGAACCTGGGTCGCCGGCGGAGCCGGCGGCAGAATGGCCCATTCCCAGGACGGAACAAACTGGACCGCCCTGCCGAACATGCCAAGGGTTTTCGACAACAGGGACGTAAGAAGAATCACCCACGGAAACGGTATCTTTGTTACCGGCGGGGCCGGCGGCGTAATCGCGGTTTCAAGGGACGGCGTAAACTGGGAATCGGTAAGGTACAGATTTGAGGACAGGCTTATCCTGTCCATCGCCTACGGCAACGGGATGTTTGTCGTCGGAGGACAGAGCGGCAGAATGGCATTTTCGGTTATCGAATAACCGTCGGCAATAAAACGCACAAGGAGTTTTTATGAAAGGATTGTTCAAGGCTTTTGCGGTTGCCGCTATTGCGGCAGTGATCGGGCTGGGGATAACGGCCTGCGGCGGGCCCGGGGGGGGGCCCATAAACGGCGGTGGAGGCGACAACGGTTTCGTCGAGCCAAGCACGCCCAGAGCGCCCGAAATGTGGCATCATGTGCACATAGCTTTTTTCGGAGTCCATCTGGATGACCGTGTCTGGTCCATTGCCGCCGGAACGGGCAGTTTTGTAGCGGTTGGCGGCTGGAGACCCAACGGAACACACGCGGTGATACACTCGACCGACGGGATTACGTGGACACCCGCCGCCGGAAATTTCCGCACGGAACTGAGAACGGTCGCCTACGGGAACCGAAGGTTTATAGCTGCGGACGTCGGCACCTTCGGCGATTTTGGTGTCAACGCCGGAAACTACGAACCGGCCGCTTTTTACTTTTCCACGGACGGGGGCCTCACATGGCAGGGGCCGATTGTCGTGGGTACTGGCGGACAGGGCGGCAGTGCCGCAGAGGGGTGGATTCCCGGAACCGGTTTAAGAAGCGTTATAAACATTGCATACGGCGACGGGAGATGGCTTGCCGTTGGTCTGGACGGCCAGATGGTGTACTCCGTCAACGACGGCGTAAGCTGGACGCCGATGTTTGACAACATCGAAGACAGACTGCTGCCGCCGGGCGAGGACAGCGCCATAAGGGACGCAATTTTCGTGGACGGAACGTGGATAGTCGTGGGAGACCGCGGAATGACGGCATGGTCGAACGACTTCCAAACGTGGAACACCGTAATGGTGCCCAATTTTTCGGACGCGCAGTCTTTCCAGCGCGTTATCCAGAGGAGGGACGGGGCGCTTATCGCGGTGTCGTCCAACGCCAATATATACATTCTGGATGACATGGAGCGGTTTAAGAAGGATACGGCGGATTCGGAGCATCAGGGTTGGAGACTGCTGCCCGCTTGGTCCAACGCTTTCGGAAACGCGGACATCTACAACATCGCGTACGGCAACGGGTACTACGTCATTCTGGGGTCGGGCGGCAACATAGGGTATTCCAACGATGGGGAGACGTTCAATCCGGTTAACAGTCCGGTCTCCGCCATGACGGCCCTTTACGGTCTGGCCTACGGCGGCGGTATGTGGATTGGCGGCGGAAGAGGCGGAGCATTGGTAATCTCAAACGTGCAGGACTGATGTCCAAAAAATAGCGACAGGAGGAAGCAGATGAAAGTAGCGAGACATGTACTACCCATATTTGCGGTAGCGGTACTTGCCGTCCTAACGGGTTGTCCAAATGGGAACGTCCCAAGCAATCCGGTTACCGGCATGACGGTTCGACTTGGTGCCAACGTCGTTGGGCCGGGCGAGATATTGTTTATAGAAGAAGGGCGCGAACTGAACCTGACGGTGGCGCTTGAACCCGCCGGCATAACCGGAGTCGTTACCTGGTCGCCGGCGGACAGCGAGAACCTTGGAATAGAGACTTCGAACAACGGCGCTAACGCAACCCTGGAAGGGCTTGAGCCGGCGAACGAGGCGATTGTCGTTACTGTTTCGGCGGGCAACAGCGACAACAGCGCGCCGGTAACCCAGACCTTCTACGTCATGGTGGTACCGGAAGGGGAGATACCGATTCTTGGCATAAGCATTGTCGGTGTTCCCAACGGCGGAAGCGTCGCCATTTTTGACGGCGAGGAAAGAACCCTGCGGGTAACGCTTAGCCCCCTTGGCGTAAGCGGAACCCTTAGCGTGACTCCTTCCGGCAGCGCGTTCGTGGATATAGACGTTACCGGCGACACCGTTACCCTTACAGGGGCTGGCGCCGGTGGGCCGCTTGAGCTTACCGTTTCCGCGACAAATGACAATACCGTTACGCCGGTATCAACGTCGTTTGCGCTTACGGTAATGGAACTGCCGCCGCCGCCCACGGAATGGTTCCAGAGAAGGCACAACAATTTTGAGGGAAGCATTATCTACGGTGTCGTTTACGGCGGTCCCGCAGGAGGCCCCTCCGGATTTTTTGCCGGAGCCGATGCCGGCAGGATCGGTGTTTCGGACAACAGCATGGTTTGGACCGGGCTTGATACCGGTCTGACTCCAAATATCAGGGGCATTGCCTACGGGAACGGACGAATTGTCGCGGGGCTTCAATCCCTACCGTCCCTGGCCGTTTCGGCCGACGGCGGTGCGACTTGGACCCATCCCAGCACCACAGTAAGTGGGTTTTTAAGCATGGGTTCCGACGGGGGCCAGGTTTTTGTCGGCGGCGGCTTCAGCGGACATATCGGATTTTCGGAAAACGGAGGCGTAACCTGGTGGACGGGGGGGAACGTCAATCTTGGCATCGGCGACAACAATGTCAGAGGCGTGGCCATCGGCAACGGAATAGTGGTTGCCGTGGGTGACGGCACGTACGCACAGGCATTCTCCGAAAACAACGGTCGAACCTGGACTGCGGGTACTCGCGCCCAAGGAACCACGGCTAATCTTCAAGATGTCGCTTTTGGTCGCGGAAGGTTTGTGGCCGTGGGTAACGATGGTCAGATAGCCTGGTCTATCGACGGAAGAGTCTGGACTGCGGCCGAGAACACCGGAGGTCTTACCGGCCAAATATGGGCCGTTGCCTATGGCAACGGGTATTTTGTCGCCGGCGGCGCGGGCGGCAGGATTGCGTGGTCAACGGACGGCTCCAACTGGGTTGCAGCGGAATCGCCTCTTACCACCCAGATATGGGGCCTTGGTTGGGGCGGCGACAAATGGGTCGCCGTAGGTGCCGGCGGGGCAATAGCTTTCTCCGGCGGACTGGACACGGTGGAAAACCCGATTATGGCCATGGAAGTGGTCAACGCCGACACCGGCGCCGCCATTCCGGAAGGCACGTCTTTCCGTCTTAGGGAAGGTGTTGAGATGAACCTGACGGCAACGATTGACTCCGACGAGATTGTCGCGGACGGCGATCGCATTACCGGAACCGTTACCTGGATTTCCTCCGACAACAACGCCGTGACGATAACGGAAACCCCCGGCACCTACGGAACCGGGGCCGTCTTAACAGCGACTGCCAGGGGCAGCGCCTACGTTACCGTTTCGGCGCAAAACGATTTCAACGTCGAACCGGTGCTGTTGACGTTCGAGATAACCGTCCTGGGCGACGAAGACCCGTTCCCGGTGGAAAGCATAATCCTGAGGGACGGGAACCTTACCGTTAGCGACGGCGGCCGCCTGACACTTGACCTGAACCAGACAAGAACCTTCTACGTGGAGCTTTATCCAACCGGCGTGGAGGGCGACATAACCTGGTCTGCCGGCAATGCCGACGTTAGCGTGGTGCCGGGCGACGACGGCGCATACGGAACGATAACCGGGTTAACCGCCGGCGGGTATCTGGAAATTACCGTTACCGCGGAAAACGTCGAAACCCCGGAACTGGTAACGCTGACATTTACCGTTAACGTTATTATAGCCCCCAGCGCCTGGAGTTCCAGCGAAAGCGGCGCGGACATATTCGGGGCCCTTGGTCATGACGGCCAGTCCGTGACCGGGGTCGCTTTTGGCAACGGCGTATGGGTGGCCGGCGGTGCCGCCGCTCCGGAAGCCGGTCTCATAAGCGCGGCTCCGGCCGGATCCGCCAGGATGGCGTGGTCAATCGACGGGCGAAACTGGACCAGATCCGAAAACGACGGCATTGTCGTGTGCACTTCCATTAGGTCCGTCAACTTTATTCGAAGCCTTGGCGAAAGCGGCCTGTTTATCGCCGGCGGCAGCACGGGCCGGCTTTACACCTCCGCCGACGGCCGGACTTGGACAGCCATGAACGACAATCAGCAAATACCGGGCCTGGGTGTCGGTATTGTGTCGTCCATGACTTACGCCAACGGAATGCTTTTCTCCACGAACACCGGCAATCCCCGTGCGAGTTTTTCCGATGACGGCGGCGCAACGTGGACCGGCGTGATACCGGCGGCGGACGGCGGACTTGGGCTTTGGGACGGTACCTACGGAAACGGCGTCTGGGTGGCCGTCGGAAACCCCGGTATCATACGGCACTCAACGAACCTGACAGATTGGACCCTTGCGACCCATCCGGCTGCCGGTGTCAATTTGCAGGGCGTGGCGTACGGAAACGGCAGGTTTGTGGCGGTAGGCCTTGGCGGTAATATAGTCTGGTCTTACGACGGAGCGGACTGGACCGCCGCAACCAGCGGTACCTCCGCCAACCTTAACGCCATTGTTTTTGCCAACGGATACTTCGTCGCGGTGGGTGACAGCAACAACATAAGGGTATCCGCCGACGGAGTAAACTGGACGGCCGGGACAACCCCGGGGGCCAACAACGCGATAAACCCCAATCTTAGGGACGTTGCCTTTGGCGACAACCTTTGGGTAACCGGCGGAAGGGGCGCGAACCTGCGCTTCTCCGACGTGGCACCCGCACCGTAACGACGCTACCATCCGGCGCCAAAAAAGCCGGCGCCGGGTGGTTTTTCTTGACAAGGCTTTAAAAATCCGCTTTCGCCCGGCGTCCACAGATTGCCGGACGGGAGCCTCGCATCACAGGAGGCATGCGTGCTGAAAAAAACGAAAACCCATTCCCTTGCAAAGGCGACGGCGGTATTGCTGGTGGCGGCTTTGGGGATAGCAACGGCGGTAACGAGCTGCAGGACGGTGGCTCCCGTGCCGGAAAGGGAAACCGGAATCCGGGACGGTGTTCTGCATAGATTCGTCAGGTTCGCGGAAGGCAAATACGGTTACGACTTTGACATCCCCGTTCCCTACCACCCGTTTACCGACGAACCCGTCCGCATTCCGGAGGTTCTGGTACCGGTGAAACACCAGTTCCGGGCGGCGTGGGTCGCTACCGTTTTTAGTCTTAACAAACCCAACACGACTTCGCGGGAAGGTTTTCAGCGCGAGTTCATCCACATACTGGACACGCTGGTGGACTGGAACATGAACGCCGTCATTTTCCAGGTAAGGCCGCTTCTGGACGCGTTCTATCCGTCGGAAATAAACCCGTGGTCGCAGCACGTTACGGGCACGTATGTGGAAACGCAGCACGGCATCGAAATTCTGGGAAGGCAGGGCGTGGATCCCGGCTGGGACCCGCTTGAGTGGATGATAGCGGAAACCCACAAGCGCGGTCTGGAATACCACGCGTGGTTCAACCCGTTCCGCGTTACCGCCTCCAGACACAGATTTTTTAACGTTCCCGGAAAGACAAACGAGGAACTTGCCGAACTTTCCGCGTCGGAACTGGTCCAGGCCCTGAACGGTGCCGGCATACTGGCCGACAACAACTTCGCGGTACTGAACCCGGACATGGTGTTCATGTTCGACGAAAGACTGTACCTGGACGCCGGTATCCCCGAAGTTCGCCAGCACGTTTTTGACACGATCCGGGAAGTGGTGGAAAGGTACGACATTGACGCCGTTCATTTCGACGACTATTTCTACCCATACTTCGTAAGGGGCCAAAGGTTCGGCGACCTTAACGAAGACAGGGCGACCTTCGAAAGATTCGGCCTGGGGCGGTTTCCGGACACCGCCGAGGGGATTGAGGCCTGGCGCAGGGACAACAACACCGAACTTATCAGGGGCGTGAGGGAAGTCATTACCGAGGAAAACCGCAGAAACAACAGGGCAATCCAGTTGGGAATAAGCCCGTTCGGAATCTGGGAACACTATCAGAACGATCCCAGGGGCTCGCACACGCCCACCGGTTCCGGCCGCACTTTTTCCGGCCAGGTGTTCGCGGACACCTACAAGTGGGTGAGGGAGGAGCTTATCGACTACATCGCGCCGCAAATCTACTGGAGCTTCGATCAGCGGGCCGCCCCCTATGCCGAACTGGTTCGCTGGTGGGCGCAGGCCGCCGACGGCGTAAACGTTCACCTGTACATAGGCCACGCCAACTACAAACACGTAACCAACGGAGGCTGGGAAGTGGCGTGGCTCAACCCGGAGGAAATTTACCGCCAACTGAAGTACAACCAACTGCACCCACAGGTCCGGGGCAGCATCTTTTTCAGCTTTACCGATCTGATTCCCTCCGCCGGAGACGAGCCCAGACACATTGCGGCGGCGGCGGCTACAAATCTGCTTAGGGAGGTTTTCAGAAGGCACAAAACGCTGAATCCGCCAATGCCCTGGTTAATGGAATCCGCGCCGGCGGTGCCGATTAACGTAAGGCAGAACGGCAACGTAATTACGTGGGAGGACACCCTCGACAACAACACCAGGTATTACGTGGTTTACCGCGTTCGCGCGTCTTCCGGAGTAACGGACGCGGACACGGTTGTCAACGATCCCAACAACATAGTCGCCAGGGTTTGGCGAAACGGCCAAGCCCACACGTTTACGGACAACGACGTAAGAAGACCGCAACGCTACACCTATTTTGTAACGGCGGTCAACGCCGCCAACATGGAATCCGAGGCGGTAATCGCCACAAGAAGGAGATAATATGCAACTGTTCAAACTGCCGAAAACCCGCCGCGTACTTGGCTTCGCGGCAATAGCTGCGGCTCTGACACTGGCAGCCGCCCTGACGATAACAGGCTGTCGCATGGATACGGACGATCCTCCCCCCCCGCCGGACCCCGACGTGCCCGAGGACATTTTTAGGGACGACCTTAACAAGTACCAGTTCAGGGCGGTCTGGGTTTCGACGGCGTGGAATATCGATCTTCCGGTTTCGCCGGTGGAACAACTTTTCAGAAACAGGTTCACCGCCATTCTGAACACGGTCGTTGACTGGAACATGAATGCGATTATTTTCCAGGTAAGCCCGATGCTGGACGCGTTCTACCCGTCGCAGATAAACCCCTGGTCGGAATTCCTGACCGGTCAACAGGGCAGGAGCGTCGAGGGAATCTGGGATCCGCTTGCCCTCATGATAGAGGAAACGCACAGGCGCGGCCTGGAGTTCCACGCCTGGTTTAATCCGTATCGGGTTACGGGCAACAGAAACGTTTCCGGTTACACGCAGGCGCAGTTGGCCGCCCTTTCGATTCCGGAGCACATGCAGCGTTTTATAACGGCAGGGCATCTTTCCTCCGACAATTTCGCCGTGCGTAATCCGCATTTTGTGTATCGCCACGACGGCCTGCTCTGGCTGGATCCGGGGTTTCCGGAAGTCCGCCAGCACGTTGTGAACACGATTATGGAAGTCGTCCTGAACTACGACGTTGACGCCATCCATTTTGACGACTACTTTTATCCGTTTACCTTTCCGGTCGGGACGGCCGTGGGGCCGGCCGGGGGAACCGGGGTAACCAGAGGAACGTTCGAGTTGCACGGCGCCGGTTTTCCCGACAATCCGGACGGATGGGCTAACTGGCTTAGGTTCAACAACGATGAAATGATTCGCAAAGTGGGCGAAGCCATTCGCGCGGAAAACTCAAGAAGCGGCAGGGCGGTTCAGCTTGGGGTCAGTCCTTTCGGCATTTGGGACAACGACAGAAACCAGCCCGGACTCGGCACCCCCGGTCTGGGCGGAACAACCCTTACCAACACGGGCGGGGTATGGGCCGACACCCGCAGATGGGTTGTGGAGGAAATGGTGGATTACATGGCCCCGCAGATTTACTGGGAATTTACCCATGCGGTCGCCCCTTACGAGCCGATAGCCCGGTGGTGGGCGCAGCTTCACCAGGACAGGAACGTTTCCCTTTACGTGGGTTTGGCCCACTACAAACACAGATCGGCTCCGTTCCGGTACCTGGCGGCATGGCAGGATCCCACGCAGATACCGCGCCAGTTGGACTTCAATCAGACTTACCCGTCGATTCGGGGAAACATTTTTTTCACGTTCCAGGATATCAACCGCGTCACCGGGCCTTTGCCATGGGGCCCCATACAGGTTGAGGCCAACAGACTGCTGCGCACCCGCTGGCAACAGTACATCACGGTTGTTCCGCCCATGACGTGGCTTCTGCCCTCCCCCCCCTCCCCGCCGCAAAACGTAACCAGGCAGGGCAACACTATTACGTGGAACAGCGCTGCAGCGGAAAGCGGCACGCCCAGGTCCAGGTACTACGTGATTTACCGCGTAACCACGGCAACTCCCGGAAGCGACGACCCGAACAGGGTTATCCGGGACCCGTCAAGGATTGTCGCCAGGGTTTGGCGGGATCCGCGCGGAACCCTGGCCGGGGAAACTCCGGAGGGCGAACTGCATACGTTCGTTGACGGGGAAGTGGAATTCCCGAACCAGTTTACGTACGTCGTAACGGCGTTTAACGCCGCGCACGTCGAATCCGCGCCGGCCGTCGCCGTCGCCGAAAACTAGGGGGAAGCGTGAAAAAAACAGCCGTGATTTTTGTTCTGCTTGTCCTGCTGCCCCAGGCCCTGTTCGCCTTTAACATCAGGTTCGGGGGCGAGTTCAGAAGTTCGCTCGCGCTAAGGGGTATCTTCAACAAGTACGACAGCAGTGGAAACCCGATTGGCGGTATGCAGGGGGACGACGGTCTGTTCAACCGGCCCTGGCTTTTCTCCTTCTTTGCGCCGTACGCGCAGCGGATAAGGTTCAGGGTGGACGTGAGCAACAACGACAATACCTTTGGCGGGTTTTTCAGGGTTACCCTGCTTCCCAGATTCTGGATGAACTCGACCAACCTCCAGTACTTCGAGAACAACGAGGAGCCCAGGGGGCACGTCTGGTGGCAGCCCGTTCCGCAGGTGAGGGCCACGTTTGGCTACTTCGCGGGGCGCGGCGACATGATTGGCAGAATATACCTTGCCGACGAGGTTATTCTTCCGGTCGCGTATTTCGGGCGGTATCATCCGGACAGGTTCAACAGCGCGTGGACGAATCGCCTGGTACACGCGTGGGGCTGGGAGGAGGAGGCGGTGGGCCTTTCCGTCGAGCTGTTCCCAAACAGCGACCTTTACATCGTGGCCACTCTGCCGCTTCTTCAGCATTACCGTCTGTTCGGTTTGGGGGAAACCAGAAAAGACGGCATTCTGGATTTACCGTCCGACCCCGGTTTCGACGAACGCAAGGTTCCGGCCTGGGACATACTGGCGCAGACCGGCGTGCGCGTTGCCTACAACATCCGGGGCTTCGGTCAGGTGGTTGCGTCGTGGGACGGCGGAACCGGAACCTTGAGCCGGTTTTCGCCGGCTTCCGTAACCAGAAACTTTTTCGGCTTTGACGGCCAGTTCATAAACGCGCACCTGAACCTTACCGCGGTAAGAAACCTGCAAGCGTCCTTTGGCGTGGAAATACCTTTGCCGATAACCAGGTACCGCAGGGGCATAGACATCGCGCTGGGCCAACTGTGGTCGCCGGAAGATCTGGAGGCAAGGCACGGGCCGTTCAGAAGGCAGTTCCCGTTCGGAATAGACATACGGGCAACCTTCACCCATCCGTCGGGCGACTGGGCCATAGGCTCCGGAATCGCCATGTACATAGGCGGTTATCTGGAAGCCGGCTGGACGCATGTTATGCAGGAGGGCGGCAGGATAGAGGACCCCTTCGAAATAGGCATAAGCCTGAATCCGGTGTACAGGGGTTTTACCAATTTCGACGTGGGAATAATCGCCGAGTTCAGGTTTGTCGAGTACAAGCACTCGAACATACTCGCCCATCCGTTCACCATTACCGGACTGCACGGGGATCGCGGCCCGTGGATGGCGTTTAACGTTATTCCCTACGTGTCCATGACCATGGCCGCCGGCGGCACGGCGTGGGCCGGTCTGCAGCTTAGGGGGCAGCCGTATCACGGTTTCCCGGACGACGACGGAACCAGGTGGAGACACCTGTTCATGTGGTCCATTCCGGTCGGTTTGTCGTTTTTGTTTTGATGAAAATCGTCGTCCCGATAAAGCAGGTGCCGGAAAGCGGCAACGTAAAAATGGACCCCGTTACCGGCACCGTCATACGTTCCGGAATCGAGACAGTGGTAAACCCGTTGGACCTTTACGCGCTGGAAACCGCGCTGCGTATTAAGGAAAGCTGCGGCGGAACGGTAACCGCCGTTTCCATGGGACCGCCTCAGGCCGTCAAGGTGCTGAAGGAGGCGGTCGCGATGGGCTGCGATGACGCGGCGCTGGTGTCCGACAAAAAATTCGGCGGCGCGGACACCCACGCGACTTCCTACACTTTGGCGCAGGCCGTTCTTACCATGGCCGCCGAGCGCGGAGCTTTCGACTTGATAGTAACCGGTGAACGCGCCATTGACGGCGACACCGCGCAGGTGGGTCCGGGAATAGCCGCCTGGCTGGATTTGCCGTTGGCAACGTACGTGTCAAAAATACTGAACGTGGATTTGGCGAACAAAACGATCCTGGCGGAGCGCCTGGTGGAGGAAGGCTACCAGACGCTTTCCATACCGTACCCCTGTCTTGTCTCCGTCGTGAAAGAGGCGGCGACTCCAAGGCTTCCCACCCTTGACGGCAAAATCAGATCAATGGAATCGCGGTATCCGGTTTACTCCTCGGAAAACATGAATCTGGAGGACAGGTACCTGGGCTTAAAGGGTTCCCCCACCAAAGTCGCCGGTATCAGCACTCCCAGGATTACCCGCAACGGCAGGGTCGTAACCGTGGACGACGACGCTTCCCTGAACGAAGCCGTTGACGCGATTATCGCCCTGCTTGAAACAAAGGGGGTACTGCCGTGAACGACATTCCGCGCGCGGTTTCAAAAAAAGAGTTTAGGGCCGTCTGGGTTGCGACGGTTCGCAATCTGGATATTCCGGTGGCGCGAACGGAAAGCGATTTTGAAAACAGCTTTAGCGCGATTCTTGACGCGCTTGAGGACCGGAACATGAACGCCGTCATTTTTCAGGTCAGGCCCGCGCTGGACGCGTTTTACCCGTCAAGGATAAACCCCTGGTCGGAATTTCTTACGGGCAAACAGGGCGAAAGCGTTTTGGGCGGTTGGGACCCGCTTGCCCTTATGATCGCGGCCGCCCACAAACGCGGTTTGGAATACCACGCCTGGCTTAACCCGTACCGCGTTACGTGTTTGGGGTATACCGCCGACACGTTTCAGGGCCTTGGGCTTGAGCCGCCGGACAACATGCCGGTTCCGGAACTGGTACGGCTTTACGCGGAAAAAGGCTTGCTGGCCCCGAACAACTTCGCCGTGCTGCATCCCCGCATGGTGTATCGCCACAATCGGCTTCTGTATTTGGACGCGGGGTTTCCGGAAGTCCGCCGGCACGTCGTGGAAACTGTTGAGGAAATTATTCAAAAGTACGATGTTGACGCCGTTCACTTCGACGACTACTTTTATCCCTACGACGTTCCGGTTGGCGCGATGATTGACAAAACCGAAACCGCGTTTGAGCTCCACGGCGCGGGTTTTCCGGACAACGACGAAGGCTGGGGAAACTGGCTGCGGCACAACAACGACGAAGCCGTTCGCGGGGTTTGCAAAGCCGTTCGCGCCGAAAACGCAAAAAGCGGCAGGGCCGTTCAGTTTGGAATCAGCCCATTCGGCATATGGTGGAACCGGGCGAACCACCTGGACGGCTCGTCCACCGGCGACACCGGTTTTACGTTTACCGGCGGGGTCTACGCCGACACCAGAAAATGGGTTCTGGAGGAGTGGGTTGACTACATTGCCCCGCAACTGTACTGGGAATTCGACCACCCCACCGCGCCCTACGCGGAACTGGTTCGGTGGTGGGCGAATCTTTGCGACGGGAAAAACGTTCACCTGTACATAGGGCACGGCAACTACAAACACGCTACCGCCCCTTTCCGCGATCTTGCGGCCTGGCGGGATTCCCGCGAAATACCAAACCAGTTGATTTACAACGCCGGTTTCGCGCAGGTCAACGGCGGCGTTTTTTTTGCGTTCAACCACATCAACAATACCGACGCGTCCGGGCCGGACAACCGGGTACTGGTTGATTCCAGCAGGCTGTTGCGGGAACACTGGCGGAAACACATGCCCGTGGTTCCGGCCAAACCGTGGCTTCTGCCCAAGGCTCCCGCCGCGCCGCGAAACGCAACCAGACACGGCGACACGGTAACGTGGGAGGACAACGACGAAAACAACGCCAGGTACTACGCGGTATACCGCGTAGCCGCCGCAGGCGAAGGAAACGAAGACGCGCGCCGCGCAATCCGGGACCCGTCCGGAATAGTCGCCAGGGTTTGGAGGGAAGGCCGCCGGAACTCGTTTACCGACGCAAACGCAAAGTCCCCGGAACGGTTTACGTATATCGTAACGGCGTTTAACGCCGCTCACGTCGAATCCTCCCCGGCCGTAGCTTCGGTCGCAAAACCGGAGGCCGATTGTGAACGATCATGAAAACGCCGTCTGGGTTATGGCGGAACAGTTTGAGGGCAAACTCAAGGCCGTTTCCTTCGAGCTTCTTGCCCGGGGGAGAAAACTGGCGGACAAACTGGGAGTTTCCCTTGTCTCGGTGCTGATCGGCAGCGACGTGAACGACGGCGAACTGGAACGGCTGATCCGGCACGGCGCGGACGCGGTGTACTCCGTGCAGAATCCGGACCTCGCCTGCTTCGTGTGCGAACCGTACGCGGAAGTTCTTGAAAAACTTGTTCGCGATTATAACCCCGTCATTCTGCTGGCTGCGGCAACCAGTTCCGGCAGAACCCTTATGCCTTACGTGGCGGTAAAGTTGCGCACGGGCCTTACCGCGGACTGCACGGAACTGGACATAGAGGAAGGAACGGGCAACCTCCTCCAGACCAGACCGGCCATAGGCGGCAACATCATGGCCTGCATCAAAACGCCGGACCGTCGACCGCAGATTGCCACCGTCAGGCCCAAGTCCTCCGGGTCGCTTGCTCCGGACGGCAACCGGAAAGGGGAAATCCGGCACATCATCCACGGTTCCCCGTTTCGCGGTGGGGTGGAGCTGAAGGGCTACCGCCGGGAGGAAACCGGAGGGGCGCAGCTTGAGGAAGCGGACGTAATCGTGGCCGGCGGCAAGGGTCTCAAAAAGGGGGATGGTTTTACGATGATTCACAAACTTGTCCAAACCCTGGGCGGCGCGGCGGGCGCTTCCCGCGACGCGGTGGATCGCGCGTGGATTTCCTATCCGCACCAGATTGGGCTTTCCGGAAAGACGGTGTCCCCAAAAGTGTACATCGCGGCCGGTATTTCCGGTGCGATTCAGCACCTGGCGGGTATCAAAACCAGTGAAGCCATAGTTTCCGTCAACGTCGATCCGGACGCGAACCTGCACAAGCTGGCCGACCTTGCCGTCGTGGGCGACGCTTTTCGGGTAATTCCGGAACTTCAAAAACGGCTTGAGGCCCGTTTGGGGGGAAACAATGTCCGGCTATAACAAAGTAACTCAGGCGGTGGTGGAAGCCCTGCGGAACATCTGCGGTGCCGGAAACGTTTTTGCGGACGCGGAAAAAATGGAAGCGTATTCCCGCGACGAAACCGACAAAGCCGAATACGGCAACATGCCGGAAGCGGTGGCGCTGCCCGGAAACACCGAACAGGTGGCGCGGATAGTAAAACTGGCAAACAGGGAACGTATTCCGGTTACCCCCAGGGGGGCGGGCTCCGGGCTTTCCGGCGGAGCCATTCCGCAGCTTGGCGGCATCGTGGTTTCCATGGAACGGATGAACAGGTTCCTGGAACTGGACAGGGAAAACATGGTCGCCGTGGCGGAGGCCGGAATTGTTACAAACGATCTTGCCAACATCGTACAGGCCGAGGGTTTGTTCTTTGCGGGGTATCCCATGAGCCTTCAAACCTGTCTTATCGGCGGCAATATTGCCGAAAACGCCGGGGGCGGCAAGGCCGTCAAATACGGGGTAACGGGCCGGTACGTTGTCGGCATGGAACTGGTAACGCCGGAAGGGGACGTGGTTAATCTGGGGGGCAAACTTTCCAAGGACGTTTCCGGCTACGACCTTAAATCGCTTGTAGTCGGTTCGGAGGGCACCCTTGGCATTGTTACAAAAGCCGTCATAAAACTTGTCGGGTATCCGACGCACAGGTCGGACATTCTGGTTTTGTTCGGGACTCCCAAAGAGGCCATCGACGCGGTGCCGGCCATTCTTGCCCGCGGACTGGACCCGACCGGCATTGAGTTCATGGACCGGAAATCGTTCGTCGCCAGTTGCGAATACCTTAACGAGACACTGCCGTACGGAAACTGCGGGGCCATGCTGCTTATCGAGTTTGACGGAAGCAACGCCGCGCAGGTCGAAACGAATCTTGTCGAGGCCGGAAAACTTTGCAAGGAACACGGTGCCGTCGAAGTGTACGTGGCGGAGGACAAAAACAACATTGAGCGCATCTGGAACGTGCGAAGAAACATTGCCGAAGCCTGGAAAATATTCAGCCCCGTGCAGAGTCTGGAAGACATTGTGCTGCCCATTTCCGGAATACCCAAAATCGTTCCCGAACTGGAGCGACTGGGGAAAAAGTACGGCATCGAGATTCCCTGCTACGGGCACGCCGGGGACGGCAACCTCCACGCAACGCTGGTAAAAAGCCCCGACATGTCGATGGAGGATTGGAAAAAAAACGGGGCGGACTGCCTCGGGGAACTGTACCGGGTTGCGACCGAACTGGGAGGGAAAATATCCGGGGAACACGGCATAGGAATCAAACGGAGGGAGTACCTAAAGGAGCTTGTCGATCCCGTGGAACTCCGGATGATGCGGGCAATCAAGAGAGCTCTCGACCCAAACAACATCATGAACCCCGGGAAAATTTTCGCGCAATAAATTTAGCGGTTTTCGCGGAACAGTCCAAACCGGTGCGACACAAGTCGCGTAACATGACAGGAGGAGAAGAATCATGACAAAAACGAAAAACGGACGGTTAACCGGCGGAACGGTTACCTGGCTGCCGGTTGTTCCGGCGGTCCTTGGCCTGTCCCTGGTTTTAACCGGTTGCCCCACGATCGCCATAGACAACGGAAACAACGACGGCAACGGTTTAGGCCTCCTGCTTTTGAGCGGGCAGGTGTGGACAATGGAAGAAGGCTTTAACCGGGACACCGAAACCTGGGAAAGCGTTACCGCGAAATTCACCGAAAACCGGGAGGTCTTTTCGGACTTTGGCGGAACGGGGTGGATTACCGGCGGACTACTGGACTTCAGGGGCGGCACGCCCGGCGACAACGATCTGGCGGACATGGAGGAAGCCTTGCGGGCGTTTTCCGGCTGGGAGACCGGCGACATTCCCAACGTAACGGTTTCCGGCAGCGCGGACGCCCGGGCGGTTTGGCTGACCACTCTTGAGACCGCCGCCGGCACCATTTCCAGAAGGGCTGTTACCCTTTCCGCGAACGGCAGAACCGACGAATGGGTAAACTACATATTCGTGGACCGGAACGTAACCGTAACCGGTGAACTGCGGACGCACACCGACCGGTGGGAATGGGACGGCGACACTTTCGGTGTAACAACCAGACACGAGGCGTTTACCCTTCCGCTTAGAGCGGGCTGGAATACGGTACACTTTGCGTTAAGCGCGCAAAGCGCGGGAAACATCGCCGCAAACACCTGGGGAGTGTCCCACGGCGATCCTCCGCATCTGAAATGGGTGATATTCTAAGCGCCGGAATAGCCGCCTGCTCCCCGGGGGAGGGGGGTAGGTGGAGCTAAACCAGCCTGAGTTCCTTGGCGGCTTCCTCCAGCGCCTTGTTCCAGTAGGGCTGCGTAAGGTACTGCCGGCGTATCTCCGGACTGTCTATCCGGCCAAGGCGAACCTGGAGCCGCTTGTGGGCCATGCTTACCGTGGTGCGAAGGTCAATCTGCCCCGCGCCGGTTTGCCGCAGTATCTTGTACAGAACGTAGTGGTAGAACGTGTCGCAGGGGTCGATTTCCGCGAAACGGCTGTTTTGCAGAATCTGCTGCATGGAATGGATTGCCGTGCGCCCCTCGTTGGGGGAAAGATGGCTCTGGGCCAGCGATCGGTACGCGCCGAGCATTCTGTTCCGCAAGTCCGGCCACGAAAAACACAGAAGCTCGCACTGCGCAAAACCGCTGCGCCAGTCCGGCTGCTCGGTGCCGTAGAAGAACTCCTCCCCCGGGGGGACGGCCTCGAGTTTTTCGGCCAGCGCCGCCATTCCGGAGTGGTTCCCCGCAAAATACAGCGCCTCCAGCTCGAACAGATTCGTGTCCGGATTGCGGCGCTTGGGACAGGGCGCGGGCGAGTTCGTCTCGTAGGTTCTGGCGCGGTAAATCCACGCGTCAAGCAGATCCAGTTTTTCCTGATACCTGCCGCCGTGGGGCCTTTCCCGCACCGTTTCGAAAATGTCCGCCGCCTGACCGTAACTGCCGTTTTCGAAAACCAGTCTGCCTTCGAGAAACCGGGAACGGTCCGCCCACTCCGGGCTTCCCGCCTCCAGAAAATGCCTGAACGCTTTTTTCACCAGTGTCAGCGATCGCGAAAGGTTCCCGTGCAAAAGCTGCACCGACGCGGTGTAATATGAAGCGATACCCTTTTCCTGCGGATCGCCGGACTTTACCGCGTTCTCCAGCGCGAAGCCAAGGTACTCGTTGGTTTCGCCGACGCGCCTTTCCGAAAGGCTCGCCAGCGCGAAAAGACGGTGGCAGCGCGAAAGCCAGGAGTTGCCGTTTTTTTGGCAGAGCAGCGTCGCCGCCTTTATCGTTTTCTTTGCGGATTCGCCGTCGTGCCAGCCCAGATGGTACAGCGCCCGGTTCAGCAGCGTCTGGGTTTTCAGAAGCGGAAAGGCCGAGCTTTCCGGTGGCTGGCCCGCGAAAGTGTCGCGTATTTTCTGTTCGCTGCCGAAATGGAGCGCCAGCAGCGTTTTGACGATATGCCGAAGCGCCGGCACTCTGGCCTTGCCCACCACGGCCTCCGGAGTCCCGGAGTCCATGAACCGTTCCAGGGCGGTTCCGTCCGTGCAGCCCAGTTCGCCGTGAATCGCCTGGAGAATCAGCGTGTCCTCTATTTCCTGGCTGCCGCCAAGTTCCGCGAGCTTTTCCAGAAGACGCACGCAGGGGTTTATTTTTTTCCGCGCAACCCAGGCGAAAAGCCGTTTGCGAACCAGCGCGCGCAGGCCGTCCCTTTTCTCCCCCAGCGCGATCTCCGCCTGGCCCAGAAAGCCCGCCTGCCAGGGGCGCGGGTCCAGCGGCGTGTCGATTATCCGCAGGGCGTGCAGAAGGGAAATGGCGCGGGAAATCATCATGGAGTTTTTCCCCATTTCCTCCAGCACGGTCGGAATCAAATCCGGCGGAAAAATGCGGCCAATCAGCAGACAAAGGTAGCCCATTTCCCACATATCCAGCGGCAGCTCCGGTGTGGGAGAGCCGGCCGCGTCCCTTTCGCCGTACCGGAACTTGCGCGGAAACAGGGCGGCCCATTTTCCGAACCGCGCCGGTTCCACGCCCTCCTCGCAAACCCCCGCCAGAAGAAAATCCTTGCGTCCGGACAGCGCCGAAATCACGATGTCCGCCGCCGGCGGTTCGGCAAGGTGAATGTCCTCCAGAATCAGAACCGGCTGAACGCCCTCCCGCCCGGCGCGGCCGCTGTACAGCGTCAAAAGCGCGTCGAAAAAGTCGCGCGCCATGTTAATCGCAAACTGCGAAGGTTCTGCCCGCAGACGGTGCCTAAAAAAGAACTCCCGCATGGCGGCGGTCTTTTCCCATGTTTCCCTGTCCGCGTCCTCCCGGGCAATCCACGACGGCCACGAATCCGTAACCGCGTTAAGCCCGCCGCAGCCGAAGCGGACGAACAGCGGCAAAAGCCCGTCCTCCCCCTCCGCCGTTCCGGTTTTCGCGACTCTGGCAATGCGGTGGTAAAGGTCGTCCCGTTTCCCCTCGAAAACGCGTTTGGAAACCAGCGCGGAAGGCCGGTGCCCCAGCTCGAACAGCCTGATGTTTTTTTCCGGCAGAAGAAAACCGGCCCGGGCCGACGAGACAAAGATTTTTTCCTCCTTGAGCCTGAAAAAACCGTTTCCGGCCCAGGTTCCGCGTTCCTCCACGGTAACGTAGGGGCGCAGCGCCTCGGATGTCTTGGAGTCCATGTAAACGCCGCCGCCGTGAAGCGCGCCGGACAGAATCCTGCCCAGCCTGTCGCTGGAATCCGGCAGCGATTCCCCCATAAGCACGGTAAACCCGTGCAGGTCAATCGCCGCGCCGTCCACTATCCTTGTCAGCCTCTCTATCAGGAAGAGAATGTCAAGCCAAAACCCGGGGGAGTTTTCGTCGAACGCCGCGTGAATCGCGCCGCCCCTTCCCCCGGAAATTTCCCCCCCCGCTTCCCGGACAGCCTGCACAACCATGTCTTCAAGACGCGGAACAAGATTGGGCTTTGTCCGCTTGAGCTGCAGTCTGAACCGAAGAAAAAAGGCCATTTGTACCATGCTCGTATTATCGGCACAATCGCCGCATTATCGGCGCGATATGTCGGGAAAAATAGGAAAATCGCGTTTTAGCGTTTTACGGGCAAAACCCCGAGGCAACCGCTTGACAAAACACCGTAAAATAGGACAAGCTGGGGAATAGGCAAGATGGAGCTGTGGACGTGCGGGCTTACGATTAGGCGCGCCGGCCGCTTCTTACGGCAAGCATTCGGGATCGGGCCCGAACCCGCACCGGCGGGTTCCCGCGCGTAGCGCGAGCGTGCCTCGACGCAAAGGGCGTTGCCGCTTTGCCTATGCAGGAGGAACTATGACAAGGTCGAAAAAGTTCAAGATTATCCTGATCACGGGCGTTCTGGCCGCGATCGTCGCCATGCCGGCGTTTTCGGACCACAGGCTTCAGGGCGCATGGCTGTGGGACGGTCCCTCTCACGCCGCGTTGCTTATCAACGGCAACAGCTTTGTGTGGATAGTGGACTCGCTGGAATACGTCGGCACTTTTACCGTTTCCGGGAACGTCGCGATTTTTACCGTCACGCATCTTTCGGACGCAAACACCGGTTTGTGGTACATCCATCACGAAACCTGGCGTTACAACTTTTCGTTCCAGGCCAACAACAGGCTGCTAATCAACAACTGGATTTACCTGCGCAGTTAGCGGTTCGAAAACGCCGTTCCGCCGGCCCGGCAAGGGCGGCGGAACGTTCGTGCCCCCTTTTTACGTTCCAACTCTAAAAACACGATGGCGATTATGTTCTTCATTAGGCGATGCGGGAAGTAACCTGTCGGGAATTCCGACAGGTTCCAATGCTATCGTCCCGGCACCAAACCCGCAAGATAATCCGCTAGCAGATTCCCATACTCGCGGCCTATCGTCTCCACGGCGCGGCGAAAGACCCAGTCCTCGGCCCAGGTCCTGTTCACATGGCCCTCGCGCTCGCGGACGGTGTAGGGTAGCAGAACCGTTCCCGTCCTTGCGTCCCTGAGTTCCGCGCGGAGCGTCTTGTACGCCCATGTAAGCCATGCGTCATGGTGCGCGGAAAACCTTTGATCCAGAGTGACGCTTATGTCCACGTCAAGCACGTAACGGGAACCGGTTCCGCCGATCCTGAAACCGAGATCGGAAAAGGCCCTGGCGAAAGCGTCCCGTATCCTTCCGTCCCTGTCGTTCCTTACGTTTATGCCTATGGGGATCGCCCCGCGTATTTCCCGGGCCTCGCGCCTAAAGTCTTCGCCGCGCTGCAGTCCATGCACCGGAACCCCAAGAACCGAAAGCACCGTTCCATAGCTGACGTTCATGTCGGCGAACACCGCCGCAAGCTGGTAGCGCGAGAATCCTTCCAGTGTGTTTCTCTGGACGGCGGACATGTTAACAAGGTTGTTGATTGTTTCGCGGTTTGCCCTTAGCAGTTCGGAGTATATCTGGATGGCCCTTTCCCTGTTCATAACGGCAAGGGCAAAGTTGGAACCCCTGCCGTCGTTCCAGGAATCGACTATCTGTGCGCCGATAAGGTTGTCCATGCCGACCACCGCGCGGATCTCGCTGTCCAGATGGACGTGGTGCGCCCAGACCGCGGCGGCACCGCTTTGCGTAACCTCCCGGTACGATTCCCTTATGGTTTCGTCAACATGAATGCCAACGCCAAATGTCGCGGCAAGCCGCCCCAGCGCGTCCCTTTCGGCGCTGGCACGGGAAACGCCGCTGCCCACCACGGCAAGATAGGTTTGCCTGTTGAACCTTGTGTATGGATTGGCAACCCATCCCGGTTGGGCTGTTTGAGCCACAACGGGAAGGGACGCAAGGAAAAGACAGAAAAACGCAAGGCAAGCCTTCGACAACGAAAACGGTTTAACCCGAAACATACGCACCCCCGCAGAATTAGTCGGCGTTCCTGAAATAGATGTCGAGAGCCTCGTCCATACGCCGCAGGGCATCCATTGCGGAAAGCCGTCCTTGTTCCAGGGGACTTAGCCGCGCGGCGGGCGCGGGCGCGGGTGGGGATGTGGGTGCCGGTGCGGCGACCGCGTTTTCCGCGACCGCCGCTGCTGCGGAGATTTCCGCGATTGCGTTGTCCCTGGAAAGGGCCATTACCACCCAGTGCCGCCCGTCGCCTTCCCGATGTTCGTAGATTACCGAAGAACCCAAAAGCCGCGATTCGGCCACCGACGAGATTATGTCCTCGAAGAAGGTCTGCGTAATTGAGCAATGGTTGACCTCCAGAGCCACCATGTGGAGAGTCTGCGCCGTGCTGATTATAACGCCAAGCTCGCGGGCTATTCCCCCTCTTGCGGACAGAGTCGCGGAGTTGCGCGAAACGGTGGCGTTTGCGTGCCTTGCCTCACCGGCGGCCGCGACAATGCCCTGCGCCTGGGCGTTTCTTCTTGCCTCCTGTACGCTGGGGGGCATGGCGTGCAGGGTTGCGGGTACGGCTATAATGAAGAGGGCGAGTGTGAGTGCTTTTTCCATGATACGACTCCTTGCAAAAATATTTTTTGCCCCATGCGAGGCGAGTTTTTACGACATCAGGCTTTTAACTATTGCAGTAATGGCTGCTTGGAGAGCACTCCCACCAATTTTTCCAATATTGGCGAAAATACCTTCGAGCTTATTTTTATCTGGTTTTTTCTTGTTATGCTCGGCTACGATGTCAGCAATTTGATCTTTTATTTTTTCAATGGCTTCTTTTGAGATAGCCCTTTCCATAAGTTTTTGTATTATAGATTCTGAATCAATTCGTTCCGTAGTAGTAATATTACTATTAATAGTAATATTGTCGCCAATAGCAATAGTGGAATTTTCAATTTTTCGTGCACCAAAAACGGTTTTCATTATCGCCTCCTTATCCTCACTGTTCATTTTCTCCCACCCAGAATTGATGTTCGATAAATATCGAGCCGCCACATCTTTACTCTTACTCTTGGATATCTTATGCACAGCCAAGAACAAGGCCCCAAATACAAGTGGAAGCACCACCTGAAAATCATGCCCTTTAAAAAAATTCAAAAACCAGTTCAGTGGCGCTAAAATTACAGCTAGTGCGGAAAAAAGTAAAAAGCCTGTATCAATACCTTGCCACTTTTCTGCCTCATTATATGTTTCGTATATGCCATAATCAGGATACTTGATAGCCATTAAAGCAGCTATTTTACGATGCAAATTGGCCGCATCCTGCTCCGTTTTACACTCTTTCAGGAATATATACCTTGATTCACCAGATTGTTTATTCTTCAAGTCAGTAGCACACTCTTCCGCTACACTTCCATCACGAAATTTCCAATACAGGAAATTTTGCCATCGGCCATACTTTCTAATTGTTTTCCCTTTCTTCTTTGCTTCTGCTATGCGTTTCTGCCTTTTCTTGTATACCGTCTTATAGTAATAAAACCCGGCATCCCGCAAGCTTGGGATAAAATACCCTGTGCCAAACGCGATAACCAGCGCAACACCAGCAACAATAATCTTTGAAGTAGGTGACGAAAGCCCTAAAAAATATGAATAATAGATTGGCACAAAACACAAAGCTCCTGCAAGCGTAAAAACAACGCCTGTCATTAAACCAGAAACCGGTTTTCGTCCTTTACTTCTTCTCATATAGTTTCCTCCGCATTTAGGCCATCAGTTTTTTGTAAACTAAAACTTTGTTGTTCGAGTTATTGCCGTTAAACAACAACCTGTGTACATATGTCTTTTCAATGACTTTTTCGCAATAACTTTCGAGGTATTTTCTTATTAGGCTTTGCCCCTTTAGCTCCTGTTCCCGAATATTAAAAACGATATACCCTCCTGTGCTCACTATATCTAATATTGATTTGAACTCATTGATTTCCACATCATGGGAATCTTGATCGTCGTCAGAGCCACCTGATGCCGAAACTATTGTTATGCAGTTGAAATTCTTGCTTTTCAAAAAACTCTGTTGCTCTGTGGTCAAATTTGCTAAGTCCCAAACTAAATAGTCATCATATATCTTTCCGTAGTCACGCAAACAGGCTGCTTTGGCGGATGGCAGAATATCAAGAGCTATAAGTGTTTCCGGATTGGATTTTTCTCTGATGTATTTGCCGCTCAATCCTGAACCTGCGCCGATGTCAAGTATTTTGTAATTTTCCAGTAATTTTACTGAACAAAATGTATCCCATACTTCGTAAATGGAATTCGACTCGCAAATTTCCTGATATATGATCTCAAACAAAAACGGCTCTTTGTAAAGTGATTCGTAATCCCATATACCGATAAGCTTTTTCTCGTTTGTTGATTTTATGAGAATTTCAAAAGTTTCATCGCCCTGCTTTTTAGAAACCGGGAAACAAACGATTTTATAATCTTCGTTTTCGTATTCCATTTGCTTTCTCCTTAAGAAATTTCAAGTTTAAAACGTCGGTTTGTTCCTCCACGGAAAGAAACCGTAAAAGAGTCGCCGAACAATTAACGCCAGCATTTCCATGTTTTCCCCCTTGGGGTTAAAGTTTGCTGCGATGGAAACGCCGGCTTGTTTCCCAATGAAAACAAACCGGCGTTTTCCCGACCGTATGTTACACAGCCACCGGTATTACCATGTCTGCCTAGTTTCCTGGTATGTCAATTTGGATAGCAACAGTGCGATTCATCATTGTTCCGTCGCCAAGCTGGCCCTCCCTATTGGATCCCCAAGCCCAAAGCGAGCCGTCCGTCCTGATCGCCACGCTATGGGAACTATGGTGACCGCCAGCGGACACCGCCGCCCAGTCCGACGCGCTGCCTATCCGCACCGGACTATTACGGCCGGTTGTCGTGCCGTCGCCAAGCTGGCCACCCGATCCCCAAGCCCAAAGCGAGCCGTCTGCCCTGATCCCCACGACATGAGAGCTGCCAGCGGACACCGCAGTCCAGTCCGACGCGGTGCCTATCCGCACCGGACTATTACGGGCGGTTGCCGTCGTGCCGTCGCCAAGCTGCCTGGTCCTATTGTATCCCCAAGCCCAAAGCGAGCCGTCCGCTCTGATCGCCATCGTATGGCGACTCCCAGCGGACACCGCAGTCCAGTCCGACGCGGTGCCTATCCGCACCGGACTATTACGGCCGGTTGTCGTGCCGTCGCCAAGCTGGCCTTGCCAATTTCCTCCCCAAGCCCAAAGCGAGCCGTCCGTCCTGATCGCCATGTTATGGTAATCGCCAGCGGACACCGCCGCCCAGTCCGACGCGGTGCCTATCCGCACCGGACTGAGCCAACGGGTTGCTGTGCCGTCGCCAAGCTGGCCTTGCCAATTTCCTCCCCAAGCCCAAAGCGAGCCGTCTGCCCTGATCCCCACGACATGATACCTGCCAGCGGACACCGCAGTCCAGTCCGACGCGGTGCCTATCCGCACCGGACTATTACGGGTGGTTGTCGTGCCGTCGCCAAGCACCGCTCCCCAAGCCCAAAGCGAGCCATCCGACCTGATCGCCACGCTATGGACACTGCCAGCGGACACGACTTTGAAGGAGCGCAGAAGCGCGGGGTTGGTCATAAGTATGGCAAGCTCGGCCATCAATTCCACGCCGTCGGCAATGGCCCGGTACTGCCTAGATTCGGCCTCTATCACCCTGCCGTCTTCCACGTTCAGTATTTGGGCCATAAAAAGGTTTGTCGCGCCGAGCCCCATTACCGAACCGCCAAGCACCAGCTGGGCGTTCATGGCGCGCCCCAGCGATACCATGCCGGCGTTGTCGGTATAGTCCGTCATCTGAAACCCCTGCTCCCTTAACGCGGCCTGTATTATGGAAAGCCGCGGCACGACGGCGTGTAGGCCGGCATTGAGAATTTCTATGGCGAGTAACTGCGCCAATGTTTCGGCATCCTGTGCGCTTACGCCGATACGGTGGTCGAACGGAACCACCGCAAGGGTTTGCCGGCCCGCGGGACGCGGTCTGGATGCGGCCCTGACCAAGCCCGCCGACATCGAAGGCAAAAGGCCGATTACTTCCTCTATGCTGCCGTATGTAACGGTCAAACCCGCCACCTGCTCGAAAGTTTCGACATGGATGATCGAGGCAATCAAAAGGTTTCTGCCGCCAAGATCGGTTATGCTGCCCGAAAGCACGTAATTGGCGTTGAACATTCGGTTTAGGCTTGCCATGGTGTTGGGGTTTGTAAGATCGGACAACTGAAACTGCCTTTCGGTGAATATCGTGTTCAACGCCATGTTTCGCGGAACCACGTTAAAGGCATTGCGAAGCTCGTGCTGGGTTAGGAAAAGGTTTGCTATGACTTCGCCGTCGTGCCCCGCGCCCCCGGTAAATGGCAACACTCCAAGCGTGGGTCTTGCCTGTGCAAATGCGGATGCAACGAGCCCCGCAATCAGAACGACAACGAACATCAGTTTTTTCATAAAGTACCTCCTCTGTTTCCTGTAACTTAACAGTCACGCCTGTAGCATTTAGTTCCATTATACCGCCGTCCAGTTAGTTGTCAATACCTTTCCGTTCGGTAAACTCGAAAATATATAACACTGAGATATATGACTAAGCTAAGAATGGTTCTGGCCGAAAACCTCAAGGTTTACAGGAACGAAATGGGAATTTCACAGGCAAGTCTGTCGGAGTTGGTGGACACCGCCCCCAACTACATAGGCATGATCGAGGCGCGTAAGCGGTTCCCAAGCGACGAGATGCTGGAAAAAATCGCAAATGCCCTTCAAAGAGAATCTGTAGACTTATTTTCAAAAACTCCGTTGCAAAAACAGTGGCAGGAAACCCTGCTGGAACAGTTGCAGAAATCCCTGCTGGTGGAATTTGCGGAGTTTATGGCTTTGAAGCTGAAAACGCTGCGGGAGGAATCCGGTAATACGCCGCGTAACACTGTAAAGTAGGGCTACGGGTTTACCGGTTCCACGTCAAGCCCGTGCTTTTCGGCAACTGGTCGCGCTTTTAATGTACAAAATAATATGCCGTCCGCTGGCTAACCGCCAAAGGTTGGAATCTTGGATTCTTTGCTTGTTATTTCCGCTCCGTCGCCTATGTAGTTGGAAGAAGAAATATCCAGTGTGCCACACCGACATGTACAGCAAAAAGGAGATTGGCAGACGTGATAACCGACAAAACCGGTGAAACAAATGTAAAAAAAACAAAGTTTTCCGTGAAGCTTGCATTGGGCATTATCGCCATTTCCGCTGCGGAGCTTACCGCCGCTTTCCTTGTCGTGCACACCGTGGTACGTTCCACAATTTACGACAACGCCGTTAACATTGTCCGGCGGGATATGCTAATCCGGGCGCGTGAGATTGACGCGTGCTTCCTGAAACACAGCCAACTGGTGGAGCACATAGACACCGCCTTGGGATAAAGCAGCGCCCGTACCGTCCCAAATACCATGAGTGATGGTTGTAACGGCAGCACTACCCGATATCTCCCCACCGTTCATCGTAAACGTTCCGCCGCTGTTTATTCGCACAAACTGATTTTACTTTGGCGTACGCCCGGTTTGCCGGAAAACTGCCGTGCGAACCCGCATAAAAGTTTTACCGCAAAGCGTCCGGAGTCGTGCGGTTTTTGCGGAGCTTGAGCCATTTTATGAAGTCTATGACAAATTTGCGTTTATCATCGTCAAGCTGCTCGGCAAGCTGGGCTATAAGCAATGCGTCGCCGCTTAGGTTTTGCGCCTGTTTGGTTTGCTTTCCTTCCGCGCCGGTAACAAGAAACTCCGCCGAAACACCAAGGGCTTGGGCAATTTTAACCCCGACTTCTACCGACGGTATTTGTCCACGAATATTCAGATAATTGTTGAGGCTGTGCTTTGGCACCCCGGATTTGGCCGCAAGTTCCTTTACCAACATCCCCGAATATGTTAGCTCGGACTTCAAATTCTCCCTGAATCCCATCCCATCCAGTTTATAAGCGAAAAATCCCGTTGTTTTGGGGAATATAACTATAGGACGTTGGCTGTTGACAAATATGACTATAGGATGCTACAATGTGGTGAATAGGACTATAGGACTATTTCGAACGGAAAACATCTGTCCTTCACAAGCCCCGTATGGGGCTTGAAGCAGGCCTTGCGGCAGCCTTCAAAGTCGCAAAGGGGGTTCTTTTATGAAGAACAGATTCAAACATTTCGGGATTGTCGTCGCGGTGGCGGTAATCGGGTTTTCGATCATGGGGTGTGCAACCAGTGCTTCTAGGGTAAATCCTGGTTGGGATCAACAATTAATGCTTCCTGATGGCGAGTATGTCCGCGATTATACAATCTTGGGTGTGGTGCAGGTGGAAGAGAGGCGAACGCTCGTTCTTGGTGCTTTTCTTCCTAGCGTTCCCATTATTGGAGGAACAGAAGGGGCATCGATGCATCTTATCAGGAGAACTAGAGGACAGGCTACTTATGCAGCCCTTCTTGCCGAGGCAAGAAGGCGGTTCCCGAATGCAAATGCCGTCATCGGTGTACAGGTTGACAGGGTTGACAGCAATTTTTTTATCTTCACTTCCTCTCGTACGTATATTTTAACAGGTATTGCCGTGGAATTTGCCGCAGAGCCTCTTTCTCGGCGAGAATAAACTGCGAATCTCTACTGTTTTTACGCTACTACTGGGACAAAGAATGCAAGGCGCTTGGTGCAGATTTCGTTTTTCCAACCTGCTCCACGCGCGGGCTTTGTGCGTATGTTTTTTTGGAGGCCATATGAAAAGGATTGTTCCGGGAATGATTTCGGCTTTGTTTGCCGTGGGGTTTCTTTTTTCCTGCGCTACGGCTCCGGTAGACAGGCCCTTAACTGCGGGAGATAGGGATGCGGTTATTGGAAATGTGGAAACGGAATTTCCAATAAACAGAGGGAGCAGTCGTGAAGTGATATTGGCTGCGGCAAACAGTAGACTATTGGAAAAAGCCAGAATGATGTACGGTAACAACGTGGAAATAAGGAATGTCGAAATAACCAGAAGGGCCGCATTGGGAGCGGCTCTGATGCATGGCGAGGATATGATCAGGGCAAGGGGAGCGGTAATTTCGCGTGATATACAAATGGCAAGGGCCAGGACCGGAACAATCGAACACGCGTTAAGGGAAGTGCGAACGGTGCTCCCCGCGGACGCAAGGGTGTGGCTCCACAACAACGCGACAACGGATCGAAGTTTGGCGAACGATGCCGTGGACGACATTACCTCCGCGTTCATACGCGACAGAATAACCGTCGTCGAGCGCGGATTGCTGAATCTGATTGCGGCCGAGCAAGGCATTCACCTGGACGGCTTCGTTACGGACGGCGACTTTGTCAGCATCGGCAACGCCGCCGGCGCAAACACTATTGTCGTTGTCGGCATAACTGGAACCGGCGTCCTGCGCCGCCTGAACGTTCGCGTATTGGACATTGTGGCGGGAACCGTCAGAATGCAAAGCGACACGGGCGAAGCCTGGAGGTTGTAAAAACCATACCGGACAACTTTGCAACATTCAGGTCATTGTTTGCGTAGCGGAACCGCCGCGTAAAGGATGCTGTTTTTTATGGCGATGATTTCATCGGCGGCCATTGTTCCCCCGTGAATGCCTCCATTGGTTTCCCCTTTTTGTGGGATGCATAATATTGGAACGTGCGTACAACCAATACAGGTGGATGTTTGCGTTCCCCTATTGCGTCCCAAGCCCTTTGATGGTTTCCATGTCAAGGCCAGTTATCTTTTGCACGAAATCCACGGAGGCTCCTTCCGCCAGGGCGTTCCGAGCAACGGAATGCGCTTTTGCCGTTTCGCCTTGCTCCCGCGCATGTCGGAGGGCGGCGGCCTCGTTGTGGCGTGCGTAGGAACGCTGGCGTTCCAGTTCGCGGAACTCGGGGGTTACGGTGATTTTCCTGTAGGCGTTGATGGCCTGTTCCATAATTTCTTCCCTGCGGGGTAAAAGCTGGGGATTTGGGAGGCAGAAGCTCAAAGCCGTTCAGTCACGGGCGGCAAGCTCTCACCGAATGTCTTCCGCCGTGTAGCCCTTGGCGATAAAATCCAAGACCTCCATGCGTTCTTCGCGTCTGCCTTCCCGTTTCGCGCCGCCCAGCTTGCTTTGCAGATCGACCTCGGCCTTGTACTCGCTTTCCAGCCGGGCGCGTTCCGCCTCGTTTCGGCTTATGCCCAAGAGTACTTCATTCGCCATTTCAACTTTGAGCCTCAATTTCTCTTCTGATGTCATCCGCCGTGTAGCCCTTGGCAATGAGGCCCAGCAATTCCTTGTCCCTTTCCTGTCTGCCTTCGCGTCTGCCTTTCCGTTCCGCGCCGCCCAGCTTGCTTTGCAGATCGACCTCGGCCTTGTACTCGCTTTCCAGCCGGGCGCGTTCCGCCTCGTTTCGGCTTATGCCCAGCAATACGGTTCCTGCCATCTCGATTCCCTCCTCGCGT
>Ga0209755_10001566_pt1 | contig 34844 bp, 30 predicted proteins | sample TergutCo191P1_FD_187301 | JGI IMG/M metagenome (GOLD analysis project Ga0209755, IMG submission 187301) | Cornitermes sp. P1 segment gut microbial communities from Petit-Saut dam, French Guiana - Co191P1 (SPAdes) (version 2) | ecosystem: Host-associated > Arthropoda: Insects > Digestive system... | reverse complement strand
GGAGGTTCGCCCCTACCTCGGGAAAAACTTATCGGCTGCGGGGGACGCGCATGGCACTGTCCCCCGCAGCCGATAAAGTATTTCCCGACGGGGCTTTGGCTTTTGCAAGCCTGTGGGGAGGTTTGTGTGCAGCCTCTTTTTTTGTCATTGCGGGCTTGACCCGCAATCCCCTTAGCTAGTGCAGGACAGGGGGGATTCCTGGAGGTTCGCCCCTACCTCGGGAAAAACTTTTCGGCTGCGGGGGATGCGCAGGGCACTATCCCCCGCAGTCGATAAAGTATTTCCCGACGGGGCTTTGGCTTTTGCGAGCCTGTGGGGAGTGTTGGCTACTGCCCCCCAATGAGGTGCGTGAAATTTTGAACCGGTTAGTGACACCAACCAGATGGATTTTGCATCACCACCCACACTAAAACCAAGCCCGGCTTCGAGAGAACGCAAAAGACTTGCAAATATGTCCACGGTTACCGCTGTGCGCCGGGCGCACCATTTGACATCATCTGTGCCATGTTGTACCATATGATGGAGTATGCACAGCAAAAGGAGAGATGGGCATTTATGATACGATATATATTTGTAGTGCTGGCACTCACCTTTGTTTGGTGCATTTTTATGGAAAGTTTTGACCCGCAAACCATTGGCATTGGCATTTTTATGGGATTAGCAAGTATCCAATTTGCCGGTAAGCACCTAAATTTCGAAAAAATTGAGAATGTCAACTTCTTTAAGCTGGTGTTTTATCCGCCGTGGCTTATTATGCGTGTGTATATGGATGCCATTTTTTTGGCTCGCCTGGTTTTTACAAAGTGCAAATGGGGCGTGGTGGAAGAACGTGTTAAGCTGGAAAGCGGTGCGCTTCGCACCATTTTGGCAAATTCAATTACCCTTACACCCGGCTCGGTTTGCCTGGAGCGCAAAGGCAAAAGCCTTTCGCTTTTGTGCATAGATAGGGCAAATGCTGACGGTTTTCCTGCGGCAATGGCAGATTTGCGCAACATCGAACGGATGCTTCTAAAAGCCGATATGCGGGAGGAGTAGGACTATGTACATAGTTTTGGCTACACTTTTGGGGCTTATAGCCCCCTACCTGATTAGGGCGATATGGGGCCCCACTGTGTGGGATAGGCTTTTGTCCATGAATCTTGTTACCTCAAAAATAATCATGGTTATAGTTTTATTCGCATCCATAAACGAGACAACGCTTATGCTGGACTTTGCCATTATATATGCGCTTTCCAGCTTCATAGGCACTATTTTTCTCGCACTTTTTTTGTCCGAACGAGACATGGTTCACACAAAAAAAGAGGACAGGTCTGATTGAGGTGACGCATGGAAATTTTGAGTTTTATTGTAATGGGCATTGGCATGGTGTTTATGCTTATTGGCATGATAGGCCTTTTTAAGCCCAAAAAGGATTTTTATTTTCGGATACTCATATCCTGCAAAATCGACACTGTGGGGATGCTTACCTTTTTAATTGGCTTGGGAATACGGCACGGGTTTAGCTTTTTCACGGGAAAATTGTTTCTTATCGCACTTATTTTGCTGTTTCTTAACCCCATGGTTGCGCATATTGTCTCCCGTGCGGCATACAGAAGCGGTTGCTATATGCGTGAAGATACGCCGCCCGCCAAGGAGGACAGCGCATCATGATTGAAATTTTAATGGTGCTGTCGGTTTTGGCGGCTATTGCCTGCGTTTTCGTAAGTAAAATTTACCGAGTGATTATGCTGTTTGGCATTTTTTCCATGATAGCATCTGCGATATATATGTTCCTTGGTGCGCCGGATGTTGCTATGTCTGAAGCGGGAATTTCGGCGTTTGCCGTTATTTTCATGATAGTTTGCGCCGAGAAATTTTATGGCATGGGGCAAGGCATACACATCGAGCAAACATACGAATCCGACGAGGGCAAGCGCATCCGAAATTTCAAAAAATCCATCCCGGCTTTTATTGTTGCGATGGGGCTTTTGGTTGTGATGCTCCATTTTGTGCCGGTTGCCGAAGCCGTTACAGATTTGCGTGACCAGTACCTGCTCCGTTTTACCCACGAAATTGGCGGCGAAAACGCCGTTACCGCAATTTATCTTGCGTATCGTGTTTACGACACTTTGTTTGAAGCACTGCTACTTGTAATTGCCGTGGCGGCTGTGGCGCATATGTCTTGGTATTCGGGCTCGGCGGTAAGTAGCGGACACCGCTCCGAAATTGAAACGTCCCATTCTGCACGTTTTACGCTGCGGGTTATAAGCCCAATAATGCTTTTGTTTGGCGTGTATCTTGTACTTAACGGGCATATTTCCGCAGGTGGCGGTTTTGTTGGCGGGCTTGCGTTTGCGGTGTTTTTCATCTGCCGCTACCTTATCTCCGGCATACATGATATGCCGGTTAGCCGCATCGCCAAATTTGAAGAGCTGGTGTATATTTGCATTATCGTTTTGCCGGTGCTGATGATTTTTGCCGGCGTGTACTATTTCTCGGGGGATATGGCACCCAACTTGCGCATTGCCTATCTCATCGCAATGAACGCACTTATCGCAATGAAAGTGGCCTGCGGATTTTTCGTAATATTCTACCGTTTCATCGCCATAGAACGCCTGGTGGAAGAGGAGGACGAACTATGATGTGGCCAATGAATCCCCTGGATTTTTTCCCGATACTTATTTTTTGCATAAGCCTGTTTGGCATGATTCGCACAGACAACATAGTTAAAGCAATCGTTTGCATTACCCTTACGCAAACGGCGGTGATTATGTTTTGGCTGGGTGCCGGCGCACGCACAGGCACAGCCCCGCCCATAGGCTACGATTTAACCGACCCCACCTACATTGCAGACCCGCTTCCCCAGGCTTTGATGCTTACGGCAATTATCATAGGCATTTCTGTAACCGCAGTAAATATCACCATGCTTAACACGCTGGTAAAACGCTACCGCACAATAATTTGGTCAGACATGACGGCGGCGGCAGAAGCCGCAACATTGGAGGGCGAAGACGCATGATGTTGATGGACATGGTTCTTCTTCTCCTGGTAATTTTGCCCGTTACCATGGCTGTAATTTTCTTCATATTCTCGGAAAGTAGGCATATGCGGGCGGTTGTCACACTTGTTCAATCGGGCTTTGTGGCGTTATCGTTCTTCTTGCTGTGGGAAAGCCAAAGCGGCCCTGTAATTACGGCAGTGGGCGGATACTACGGTTTCCTTGGCATTTTACTGCAAGGGGATTCGCTGTCATCTGCGTTTGTGTTTTTAACCGCAATAATGTTTCTGATGATAATTTTGCACAACTTGCTGTCACGGCATGAACCGGGCGACCGCTTCTATTGGTTTCTCATGTTTATTTTGCAAGGTAGCCTAAACGGGCTTTTCCTAAGCCGTGATTTCTTCAATATTTTCGTGCTGGTGGAAGTAAGCACGGTGGTTGTCACAATTTTGCTTATGTATGACCGCAACAAGCGTAATTTGCTGGCGGGCATGATTTTTATAATGATAAACATTTTGGCAATGCAGTTTTATCTCTTTGGCATGGGATATTTGTATATGCTTACAGGTGTGCTGGATTTGGAAGCCGCCGCCGCCCAAGTCGCATATATAGATAATCGTGATTTGGTGTTGCCCTATGCGCTGATAATGACAAGCATTGCCGCAAAATGTTCGCTGTTGCCGTTGCTTACGTGGTCGCCAAAGGTTGGCGCACTAACGGGTTCACGTTTTACCATTGCCGCACTAATGTCGGGACTGCACGCAAAAGCCGGGGTGTATATGTTTATTCGCATACAGCCTGTTTTTGGCGGCATGGGAGACGAATTTTTCCTGTGGGCAGGGGTGGCAACGGCTTTTGGCGGCGTAATTCTAGCCCTTGCGCAAAAGGATATCCGCCTTATGCTGGCATACAGCACCGTTGCACAGGTTGGGCTAATAATCGTGGGCATGAGCCTGCACGAGGGATATTCCAGAACGGGGTCGCTGTTGCACATCGTAAACCACGCCATTATTAAAGCGGCGTTGTTTTTGGCGGCGGGTATGTTCTGCTATCGCTACAAAACAAAGGATATCACCAAGATACGTGGGCTTTTCAGGCTTAATCCTGTGCTTGCGGTATCGCATTTTCTTGCGGTTTTGGGAATCATGGGTGCGCCGTTTTTTAACGGCGGGTTGTCAAAATATTTCTTGGCGCATGGCGCAACAGGTTTTACGGAATGGATTATTGTTGCGATAAATTTTGGCACGGTGCTGGTGTTTGTACGCTACAGTGCAATTTTCTTCGGGCAACCGCAAAGCGAGCCGGAGCCGGGGCGTAACGGGCGGTTACGATTGGCAGTGCTTATGTGTGTGGGGATTTTCTGCGTTGTAATGGGGGTTTTTGGCGGGCAAGCGGCGGGCTTCTTATTCGGCGAAACCATGCAAGTAGATTTCGTTGGCTACGGTCAAAAAAACCTGATTTTTATAGCCAGCCTGATTGTCGCAATTATTGTGTATCGCAAAATTTTGGCGGGTCGTGATATTTTCAAACCGCTTCACAGGATACAGTGTAGCTTCAAATCAATTTGCATATCAATAGGCCTATTTTTCGTAGCCCTAGCCGTATATGTAGGAACAATATAAAGCACCCCAGTGCTAAAACAGCCACCACCCATAACCCCTGCGCAAGCAGCCCACCCCCCAATAATAGGGTCAAGGGACTTGTCCCTTGTGGGGTTTGGGGCAAAGCCCCAAGGTCTTTCTTTTTTTCTAAGGCCGAACAATCTCCCATCCGCCGTCTTCGCCGGCTATTGTTGTTACGGGCAAGGCATGGATTAGCGAGCCTTGTACAATCATGCGCTTGTAGTAGTAGGTGCCTACGCAGGTGGATAGGGTGATGATTTGTGTTGCATAAGCCGGTGCGCCGTTTCTTTCAAGAAACCGTGCGAATTCGCCGTATGCGGTGAAGTTTAGCTGGTATGCCGGGTCGAAAATATCGGTTTGGCGGGCAGAAAAAATCTCAAACTCGTGCATGGTATCATCCGCCATAAATATGATGGAATTGTTTGCCGCCAAAAAATCCTCATCCAAAAAGCGGTACAAACTCCCAAACATTAACGGATTTTGAAATTCGTCATGCACTTCATGGCCGTAAATAATAATGTGCGGTGCAGATAAATATGTATTGCGGTAATCCATAAAAATTGCGCCTACGATATTTGCTTCGCCAAAAAAAGTCGTGGTGAGGTAGCGTGTATTGTCATATGCCCGCACCACGGGAAAGTTAATATTTGTGCCGTCTATTGTAAGCCAACCTACATAGTGTGGATTTATCTGTTGCCAGTAAGCATCAAAAGGGCTGATGTTTGGCAACGCCGCCATTTCACGGCGAAACGCCCGCAAATCCCGCACATGGGGAACAACAACAAAAGCAAGTGCGATAGCACAAAGGGTGGTGGCAATCGCAAGCCCAAGAAAAATCCGGTTTTTATGCCTTTTCATGTACGGCCTCAAGTTCGGAGATTAGCTTGCCAATTTCAATGCCAAGCTGTTGCATAAGTTCGGTGTTAACTGTGCCTTCGTTAAATGCGGCTTCAAGCTGTCCTGCCATTTGCCCAACATCGTTTACTTCCATAAGAAGCACAAGCCCTTTAAGGGTGTGCGTAAGGTATACCGCCGTTTGCAAGTCATTGCTTGCTACAGCATCTTCCAACTTTTTCATAACATCACGTTGGCCGCTTAAAAATTTCTTTTGCACAACCGCAAGCATTCCCGAGTTTGGTTCCATGAATCTGTTTTTCTTTGGAATTTTGCCGGCGGTGCCCTTGTTTGCGCCTATAAATTTGTGCAAAACTGCATCCAACTGCGCACTTTGAATGGGCTTGGGCAAAAAGCTGTTAAAGCCATTTTTCATAAATTCTTCGGCCGCTCCAATCATTGCGTTTGCAGTAAATGCAACAATGCAGCCGGTGTATCCCATTTCACGTATTATTCGAACCGTTTTCACGCCGTCTATATCCGGCATCATGTAGTCCATAAAAATAATATCGTAGGTTTTGCCCTCTTTTATTTTTTCTATGGCAATATACCCGCTTAATGCGGTTTCGACGTTCAAGTCGTAAAAGCTCATGAGTTCTTTTGCAACGTAAAGATTAGCGTCAACATCGTCAACCACCAACACCCGGCCATGCGACATAGACGCATACGTTATTTTCTCGTTGCGCCGACCTTTTAGTGCGCCGGATTCATAGTTGCGCAAGTTATCTGCGCATTCCTTGCCAATCACTTCTTTTCTGGACGCGACTTGCGGAATAACAACACGGAAAGTAGTGCCAACGCCAACCGTGCTTTCCACCGAGAGGGTACCGCCCATCATAGAAATAAACCCTTGCGTAATGGACATTCCCAGTCCTGTTCCTATCAAACGAGGGTCTTCTTGTTCATGGAAGCGGCTGTACTCGTCGGTTAGTGCCTCAATTTGCGTTTGTGTCATGCCGCGGCCGGTGTCCGATACTACAATTATCAAATCCACTTCCGAGTACTGTTTGCGTTCGCAGTGCAAGCTGAGTTTTACATCGCCGCTATCTGTGTACTTAATCGCATTGGACAGCAAGTTGTTAATTATTTGCTTGGTGCGAAGTTCATCGCCAATTAAATATGCCGGCATATTTTCGTTAATGTCAATCGCAAAATTTATGTCTTTGTCGCCCAGATTTATAACGTGAAGCTGAACCGTATCAGATATTAGGCTGGTGGATTCATATTGGGCAATAACCAGTTCCATTTTGTTTGCTTCAATTTTTGAAATGTCGAGAATATCGTTTATTATGCCTTGCAAATTATTTGCGGAATCGAAAATTTTTGCAAAAGCCTCCATAACGGGCAAGGGCAAATGCGGGTTGCGCAATTGAATTTCCGAGATGCCCAGCACTGCGGTAATTGGCGTACGAATTTCGTGGCTCATATGCGCAAGGAAACGGCTTTTTGCAAGAGAGTTTTGCTCTGCAAGTCTTGTGCGCAGGCTTGCGGCATGGTGCTTTTCCATATTTTCGATAAGATTGTTAACCTTTGTAAGTGCATCTGCGTATCCGCCCTCAAAGTCGGTTACGTCGATAAGGGCAATACTGCCTTCCCCACTTTCAATAGACACTTGGTTGATGCTGGTTATTACATTCGCCATAGACTCGATAATGTCGTTTATCAGGTGCGAGATTTCATCGCTACCCTGTGCAGGTTTGGACAAATCGCCCTTTTTTATTCTGCGCACGTATTTTTCTATGGAGCTAATTCGCAAAACAAAAGACTTAACTGTAGCCCATGCCAAAAACGAAGACAGTCCCACTACAAAAAACACAATAAAAAACCCCTGGATGGAGTAGTCTTGCAAAATAGTAATGATTTCGGTTTGCAATTCGTCCGCTTCGCCGTACATATATGGGCGCAATCTGCCGATGTTTTCTTCAACAACCCTGGAGTAAACGCCAATGCTAACAAATGTTTGCCAGTTGGGTTCGCCACCGAAGAAAAAAGCCTCGCTTACACTGTGATACAGCCGCTGTACATTCATCTGAATGGCACTCATTGTGCCAATGCCCATAAGCCTGTTTCTCTCGGATATGTAATTGTCGGCGTTTACCAAATAAATATAGCTGTTTGTAACGTCCTGCATTATGTGTACCAAACCGGAAATAATCTCGGAATGGTGCGCAATAATTTCGGGGTGCATTTCAATCTCAAACTCGTGGTACAGCATAAGGGATTGAATTGTGCTGTCAAACTGCGCAAACACGGTTTCGAAAGAATCAACTTCCGCACTTCTGGTTGCAACAAAATCCGCCATGCGTTGGTGGGCAACATTAACACGGTTTATCACGGCATTTGAATATAAAAGCACAGCAATAAACAACGCAATTATCACAAAAAACGAGACGTATAACTGCGTTGCTATTGATACGTTCCTTAGCCTATGAAACATAGTGCAGGATTCACCTCAAGTTTGGTGCGTTATCTAAAAGCCATTGTTCTAGTTCATCGGAGCCGGACGGCAAAACAAGCTCGCCCGCTACCAGCATATTGTAAAGTTCGCCTACGGTTTGAAATATATCGTTTGGAATTACTACGTTTGATTGGAATGTGTCAAAACCCACTGCGCCCTCGGCAATGCCGCTTACATGAAGCCCTGCCTGCCAAGTGCCGTCAATAAACCCGCCTATTTCGTTAAAAACAATACCTGCAACATCCCTAAGTGCGGTACCCGCAATATGGTCAGGCTCGATAAAATTTGTGTTTGCGCCCGATGCAAAGGAATAAAATCCTGCTTCGTTTGCGGCGGTGTGAATGCCAAGACCAGCCCCGCCGCCTATGCTTTGGATAAAGTCTGCGCCGTCATCGTGCATTTGCAGTGCCATTGTGCGTGCAGTGCAAACATCACTGAACGAACCAATAACACCCACAAGCACTTCAATTGCGGGGTTTACCAAACGTGCCCCTGCCTCGAAACCAAGAATGCCCTTGCGCATGGGAAACGTATCCATGCCCACAAGAATGCCAACCGTGTTGTAATCGTTTGCAAAGGGCATATCACTTAACGTGCCAAGACCGGCTACTACGCCCGCCAAAAAAGTTTGCTCTACCCAGTTTGTTTGAACTGCGCTTACGTTTTCCATCTCAAGTTCCGAATCTATATGCGAAAAACGCTGGTGGGGGAAAGCAGGGGCGATATCCGCCAATGCTTCCGCCGGGGCACCGGCACCCATTACGATAATCAAGTCCATATTGCCGGATTCTACCGCTGATAGCAAAATCGAATGGATATCGTCATCAACGGCGGGGATGGCAAGGTCAAAGGTTATGTCATATTCTAACTCGGCACGCAGTAAGCCCGAAAGTGCCGCATCATTAAAGCCCCTGTCGCCTGTTCCACCAGGCCCCAGCACAAGCCCGATATGTACCGACGAATTTTCCATAGTAACCTGCGCCGGAGCTTGCAAACAAGCCGCCAACACTGTTATCAAGAGTAAACCCGAGATGATTCTGCTGATAGTTGCCATTACCGAAATCCTTCCTGCGATTGGATTTTCAAAGTATCTTATATGGCTACCTAAACTACACCAAAACGCCTTTTGTGTCAAGACTCCTGACAGTGGAATAATATGCTTAATCCCTTAATACTTTCCAGTTTTTCCACGTGTATTCTGCGGCAGAATATATGCTTATTGCGGCGGCGATTATTGCAACTGCCATCGCAACCGGCGCAAAAAACAGATAGGAAAACGGGAAAGGCAACAGCAAGTAGATTACCAGGGTGATTTGCGCAATGGTTTTTATTTTCGCACTTGTGCTTGCCGCCAGCACAATTTTTTGCTCCAGTGCAAGCTGGCGCAAGCCGGAGATGTAAAATTCTCGGCTTACAAAAATAATTGTTATCCATGCGGGCAAGCCGCCCGTGGCAGTAAATGCGATAAATGCGGCGCACACCAGCATTTTGTCTGCAAGGGGGTCCATCAGTTTGCCAAAGTTTGTAACAAGCCCCAGCTTACGTGCCAAATGCCCGTCGATTGCATCTGTAATTGCGGCGATTACAAACAGCACAAGGGAAAGCCAGTCGTTTGCAACCGCACCCCATGCGTAAACAATGCCGTCCATGGGGCGCACCAGGTACATAAACAAAAAGGCAGGGATTAGCACCATACGCAAAAGTGTTATTTTGTTGGGAAGATTCATGCGGCTCGCTCCCATCCGGTTAGTGAGACCAACCAGTTCTCTTTTGAAATTTGTGCGAAGTCCGGGACACTACGAAAGTTCTCCACTTAAATCATACCCATCAGCGGCGGTAATTTTCACATTTACAATTTGCCCGGGCAAAAGTTTTTTATCTGCGGCAAATTTGACAACGCAGTCCGATTCGTACGTGTCGTACTGGGTGCGACCGGTGTAAATGCCGCCATCTTGGGAATCTACCATAACCGGCAATGTTTTGCCCACAAAATCGCCCTGATTTTCAAAATGGATTTGCTGTTGCAACTCCATTAGCCTGCCCAGGCGCATTTGCTTTGTATCCATATCAATTTGGTCGGGCATTTCTGCCGCTTTTGTGCCCTCTTCTTGGGAATACGGGAACACGCCAAGCCTATCGAAGCGATGCTCTTCTGCGAAATCGTACAGCCCCTCGAAAATCTCCTCCGTTTCGCCGGGGAAACCCACCATCAACGTTGTGCGGATTGCAATGCCGGGGATACGGTCACGCAGTACACGTATCAGCCTTTCCAGTTCTGTGCGTCCACCTCTGCGTCCCATGGCGGATAAAATCTCGTCCTCGCTGTGCTGGATTGGCATATCAATATACTTGCAAACCTGCGGAATTTCCGACATTGCCGTAATTAGTTGCGGGGTGATTTGCTCCGGATACACGTACATTAGGCGTATCCAATCTGCGCCGGAATGCGCCGCTATCTCCCGCAAAAGTTCGGGCAATTTCTTGCCGCCGTAGATATCCGTGCCATAGCGTGCCGTGTCCTGCGCCACCAGCACAAGTTCACGTGCGCCTGCGCCAACAAGAGCCGTGCATTCCGCCACAATGTCCTCCATAGGGCGGCTTCTAAACGGCCCCCGGATAGCCGGAATTGTGCAATACGTACAGTGGTTATCGCATCCCTCGGCAACTTTCACATACGCTATGTGCGGAATTTCGGAGTCACTGCGGGCTAAAAGGCGAACAAAGTTCTCGGGACGCTGACCCTGCAAGGGGACACTGTCCCCTTGACCCCGCTCATTTGCTAAAGGTTCGACTGATAGGCTGGTGAGGATTTTTGCGATGTTGTCGTAATCACGCACGCCTATGAATGCGTCTGCTTCGGGGATTTTTTCTGCTATTTCGGCTTTGTAGCGTTCCGCCATACAGCCTACTATTACCAGCGCACGGCACTTGCCGGCTTTTTTGTACTCCGCCAGCTCGAAAATAAGCGACACACTTTCTTGCACGGCATCGCTTATAAATCCGCAGGTGTTTATGATTATGGCTTCCGCATCGTTTGGACTATTTACAACATCGTAGCCGGCAAGGCGCAACGTGCCTATCATGACCTCGCCGTCCACACGGTTTTTGTCGCAACCAAGGGAGACGAGGTATACTTTACTCATTTTTTCCAGCCGGGGTTTGCAGTTCGTAGGCTTTTAGGCAGTTTTCAACCAGCGTTGCAACGGTCATTGGGCCTACGCCCCCCGGCACGGGAGTAATGTATGAAGCGATTTTTCCGCAGGCTTCGAAGTCTACGTCGCCGCAGATTTTTGCTTTGCGTGGCTGTGCCACAGCGTCCCCGGCTTCGAGGGAATTCGTAGACGTGTCATCGGCTAATCTGTTAACACCTACGTCGATGATTACTGCACCGGGCTTCACCATATCCGCCGTAATAAACCGTGGGCGGCCAAGGGCGGCAACAAGAATATCTGCACGGCGGCATTCCCCCGCAAGGTTTTTTGTACGGCTGTGGCAAATTGTTACCGTTGCGTTTTCCGCAAGCAACATAAATGCCAGCGGCTTGCCCACTATTTCACTGCGCCCAACAATTACGGCGTGCTTGCCCGCAATTTCTATGCCCTCACGCTTCAAAAGCGTTACACAGCCCGCCGGTGTACATGGCAAAAGTTTGCCTTGCCCTGTCATGGCAAGCCCAACATTGTACGGATGCAAGCAGTCTACATCCTTGCGAGGGTCTAGGCGTGACAAAATTTCGTTTTTGTCCAACTGCGGCGGAAACGGCTGCTGTACCAGCACGCCCGTAACCGTAGCATCTGCGTTTAGCCTGTCAATCAAGCGCAGTACGTCCGTTTGGGTTGCATCCTCCGGCAATTTTTCCAGCACAAACCCCAGCCCCGCTTCTTCACAGGCTTTGCGCTTCATGTTTATATACACAATTGACGCAGGATTATCCCCCACAAGAACCACCGCAAGGCGGCAACTTTTCCCCACCGCCCGCTCTTTCACCTCTGCACGAATATCCGCTGCGTGCCTAGTCCCATCAATAACTCTCAACTCTCCACTCTCCACTCTCAACTCCCCGTCCTCCACTCTCAACTCTCATTCCCGTAGAGTTCCCTGTATTCGTCTCGTGTGATTGTAACTTTGCGGGGCTTTACCCCATCTTCCGGGCCTACTATGCCACGCTTTTGCAGGTCGTCCATAAGGCGTGAGGCACGGTTGTACCCTATGCGAAACTGCCGTTGAAGCATACTGGTACTGCCCTTGCCTTTCGCCAGTAGAAATTCAACTGCATCATGAAAAAATTCGTCCACTTCGCCTTCAATTTTCATTTTGCCCGGCATTGTCACCGCCTGGATTTCTTCCACCGAGTGAACAACCGGGGCTTGCGCTTTCAAAAATGCAACGAGGTTTTCAACTTCTTTGTCGGAGATAAATCCGCCCTGCACCCTAAGCGGCTTGTTTTGCCCCATCGGGAGAAAAAGCATATCGCCGCGCCCAAGCAATTTTTCCGCACCGTACATATCCAAAACCGTGCGACTGTCTGTTCCGGAGGAAACCGCAAACGCCAGCCGTGACGGAATATTCGCCTTAATCAGCCCGGTGATAACGTCCACAGACGGCCGCTGTGTTGCAACAATAAGGTGAATTCCGCAAGCCCGTGCCTTTTGCGCCAGGCGGCAAATAGACTCCTCAACCTCGCCCTTACAGCTCATCATCAAATCTGCCAGCTCGTCAATTATTATCACAATTTGCGGCAGGGTTTGGGTGTCCTGCTCTTCGGCGTACTTGTTGTAGCCTTTCAAATCACGGCAACCGGACTCCGCAAACATTCCGTAGCGGGTTTCCATTTCCGCAACCGCCCACGCCAACGCCCCGGATGCTTTTTTGGGGTCGGTTACAACGGGGATTAGCAAATGCGGGATGCCGTTGTAAACGCTAAGTTCTACCACTTTGGGGTCAATCATCAGAAGTTTTACTTCATCCGGGCGAGCCTTGTACAGCAGGCTTGCAATAAGGGTGTTGATACAAACGCTTTTTCCGCTACCGGTTGCCCCTGCGATAAGCAAGTGCGGCATCCGTGCAATGTCTGTGACAACGGGACTGCCGGCGATATCCTTGCCCACCGCAAACGCCAGCTTCGACTGAAAGTTTGAGAAGCGTTCGTCCTCAAAAATATCCCGCAGAAAAACGCCTTGCGACTCCTTGTTTGGGATTTCTATACCGATGGCAGACTTGCCCGGCACGGGGGCTTCGATACGCAAGCCTTGCGCCGCCAGGGAAAGTGCGAGGTCGTTGCTTAGATTGGTGATGGAACTTACTTTCACGCCGCTTCCCGGCGCAAGGTCGTAGCGTGTAACGGTGGGACCTACGCTAACTTCCACCACTTTTGCTTCGATTTTGAAACTGCGCAAAGTCTCTTCAAGTATGCGGGAATTTTCCAGCACGTGGGTGCGGGATTCTGCACTCATGGCGGGGCGTTCGTTTTTGGCAAGCAAGTCCAGATGGGGCAGTTGATAATTTTCGAAATTGTGGACTTGCGGCGAAAACTGCGAAGAAGCGGGGCGAGTGATTGCCGCCACCGGCGCAGATTCATCCTCGAAATGGGGCGAATCGTCAAAGATAGGCTCGTCCGAAGTTTCTGCACCATCCACCAGGCCTTTCACAACAGGCCCGTTGCCATAGCTTTCATAGTGGGGGTCTACAGGTAGAATTATTTCCTCACCCGGCAGGAAATCATTCTCCTCTTCGGGAGAATCGGTTGAATTTCGCCACCTTGAATCATCCTGTTCTGCCGCAAGATGTTCGTCAAAGATTGCATATTCCTCCGGCGTAAAACCGTCATCCGAATCGGATTCGGGAGAAGTTTCTCCTGCGTAGCCCTCTTCACGGTATCCGGCTTCGAGGGATGGTTCATCATCATAGCCCTCTCCACGGTATCCGGCTTCGAGAGAATGCTCACCCTCGTAGTTGTGCCCACGGTTTTCGCTGTGCGCCGTGCGCACGGCTTCGAGAGAATGGGTACCCTCGTAGTTATGTCCACGGTTAATAATGTCTGGGAAGTTTACTATGGCTGGGTTGCGTGTGTCTGAGGGTGTAGGGTCAGGTTCAATTATTGGTGGGCGGGGTGCAAACAGGGGGTTTGCCGCAACTTTTGCCTTGTATTTATCGCCAAGTTCTTCCGCCACCAGCATTATTCTTGGGGGTGGCTCGTCCCCTGTGGGTGCGTTTATTTCGATGATGTTGCTCTTTTTTGGTTTAGTGCTGTCGGGCTTGGGCGGCTCTTTTTTGCGAAAGCCAAAGCCGTGCGCCGGCAGGGTTTCTTCTTCCTGTTTGCGTGCGTATTCTTCTTCGTATGCCTGGGTTTCTTCGTAGTAGTCTCGTGCTTTTTCCATGCCTTTGCTTAGAAATTGTATGAACGAACGCTTTGTAATAAGAATCAGCAAAATAATCATGGCGGAAACAATAGCAATGGTTGCGCCCAGTGTACCCAAAAAAGTTTGCGCAGGGCCGCCTAGCAAAAGCCCCATAATTCCCCCGCCGGAGTCGATACCTGCACGGTAAACGTCTGCAAAAACATTACCGTCATGGCGTGTGAAAACAAAAATATGTAGCAGGGATAAAACAAGCCAATTGAGGGCAAGAATCTTAATGAGGGGTAGTTCAATTTCACGTGCGGCAAGTCGCAAAACCGCAAATGCCAAAATGGCTACGGGCAAGAAAAACGCCCCCATGCCAAAAAAACCAAACAAAAAATTGCGAACAAATGTGCCGGCCAACCCCAATGTACCAACCATTGCCAAAAGAAGCAGGATGCCAACAGCGGCAAGGGATAAATTTATAACCTCACGTTGCAAGGATGGCTGTTTCTTCACAGTTCTGCGGGACGGGCGAGATGTCGTTTTTCGCGACATAAAAAATGCACCTCACTCTGAAAATTTTTGCCAAAAATATTTTCAACACTGCGAAAGTATAGCATTATTCCCCGTATAGCGCAATATTCTTAGAAAATGGACGCACTATATGTATCCTCGAATGACGCTCTCCGTTACTTCCACCAAAAGTATTGCGCTTGTATAGTTGGACACGCAAAAAATTTCAAGTAAAAAAATTCTTTAAGTGAGGGGAAACAATGGACAGACAAGCAACCAGGCAGGGAAAAGACCGCCTAGACCGTATAATCGGTCAAAACATTCGTAACGAAAGAGAACTTAGAAGAATGTCAAGAGAAGACCTTGCGGAAGCGTTAGACCTTACCGTTTCGCACATGGGCTTAATCGAGAGAGGTGAAAGAGGTGCAACCGCACTCACACTTTCGAAAATTAAAACCGTGATGGGCATTAAAATCGACAACTTATTTGCAGAACCGGAAAGAAGAAGAATTGCGCTACGTGAAGGACGTATTGACCCGGATGAAGCCAGCCGCAACAAAGTAAGAAGCCTTATAACCCGACTAAACGAAGGCGAAGCGGAATATGTAAGCGATGCTATTAACGGCTTGATAAAATTGCGTCCAAAGGATGCCCCGAAATAATCCGCACCGCACACCCGTGCGGAGTACATAAACATTTGCAGCTTGAGGGGGATGTTGGTGATAACAGGCGCAATAATTAACGCCGTTGCAATTTTAGTAGGCGGAGGAATTGGGCTTCTTCTAAAAAATCGGGTAAGCAAAAATTTTTCCGAGGGCGTTATGCGTGCGCTGGGGCTTTGCGTCTGCATTATTGGGGTACAGGGAGCATTGGACGGCGATTTTATGCTTATGACAATTTCCCTGGCACTTGGGGCTTTGTGCGGCGAAATTTTACATATAGACCGGCGGCTAAATGATTTTGGCATGGTACTGCAAAACAAGTTTGGCAAAGGTGGAGATGGCTCAACTTTTGCCAGGGGGTTTGTTTCCGCCACTTTGCTTTTTTGCGTGGGCGCAATGGCAATTGTCGGCTCAATTGAAAGCGGGCTTACGGGCGAGCATAGCATTGTAATTACAAAATCTGTGATTGATGCGTTTTCATCCGTTGTGCTTGCCGCAACTTTTGGTGTGGGCGTGTTGTTTTCTGCGGTACCCGTATTGTTGTACCAGGGCGGAATAGAATTTTTTGCATCCCGTTTGCAAGACGTTTTCACCGCCGGGCTGGTGACACAGCTTTCCGCAACAGGCGGCGTAATGATTTTTGCGATTGGCATAAACATGGTCTTTGGCGAAAAGATAAAGGTCGCAAACCTGCTACCGGGTTTTATTTTTGCCGCAATCGGCCACCTCCTCCTCTAGCAGCGCGGGGCGGGTGCGACCCGCAGCGAATACCGTGGGAGCGTCTTCTGGTGTACGCATTCTCTCGAAGCCGGGTTCAGTCTCCTGGCAAATAAAAAACCGACCCCTCTTGGAATGAGAAAGTCGGTTTTTTTGGTATGCAATGAAATTGAACCCCGGTTTCGGGCGAACGCATGACCTTACTCACGCATCCTCGGTTATTGATACAGACCGTACCTTTGGTTTTGAGGCAAAACTCCCAAGGTCTTTCAATTTATCTTTTACGTTTCGTGTGGCTTCCTTGTTTTCATCTTGAATTTGCTCGAAAATTTCCTTGCGGTGAACGCTGATGGTTTTTGGTGCAATAACGCCTATGCGTACTTGCTCGCCCGTTATGGAAAGCACAACAATTTCGATATTGTCACCAATTACGATGGATTCGCCTTTCTTACGCGTCAGTGCCAGCATTAGCATCTTTGGCCAATTTTTTCTTGGCACGCTCCAATTCTTCAAAAATCATAAACCGTATGGAATAATCGTCGTTTGCGCAAACTACTTGCTTGCCCAACCCTGTATGCAAATTCAAAACAACGGGCGCACGCAGGTTTACACGCATCTGCCGCACATAGTCCGGGATTACCACAATGTTGTAGATAAGAAGCGGCGTGTCGGAAAGTTCGCCAAGGCTTGCCATTTCAACTTCTTCCACTTGCGGGTCGTAGTCCGGCAAAACCTTGTACACATCCATCAGCGTAAAGGCCACATCTCCCTCATCCACAGATTGCAACCAAAAAAACATATCCTCGTCTTCGTTTTCAGACATCAGCAAATACCTAGTGCTGTTTGGAAAACCCGGAATGGCATCCAAAAACGTAATAATACGGGATGGGTCGTATTCAATTTCGCCAAAATGGCGAGTTGTCATCTTTTCCAATTGTATCACTCCTTGTTGACGGAAAATGCACTAGTTTCCTAGCGCAAGAAATTAGCCAGCGACAGCTGCAATGCGTTTGCATTTGCCATGATAGACGCATTAAGCAACGCCATCGCAGACATTCGCTTTGTGTTCGCAAGTATCAAGTCTGTATTTTCGTTGTCGCTCACAAGCAAATTATAGCTTACATAGTCTTGCTCAAGGCGGTTTTCAATAAGCTCAAGCCGCATCATTCTTGCGCCCAGTTCGGTTTGCTCACGCATAGAATTCGACGAATGGCGGTCAATCAAAAGCAACATATTATTGAAATGACGGTGCATACCCTCTCTCGCCTTTTGACTCTCCCTGTTAATTTGGTCTGTAGCCAGTCCTTCTATACTCGCTTCAGGATATCCCATAGAACGGAAATGCCGCATAAGTTCGTCCCTATCGGAAATTATCAGCGATTCCGAAAATTCGAAGAAGCGGCGGAAATCCGCAAACATTTTGTCCGTCAAAACATTTTTGGCAAGGGAGTTTATCGCAATCGTGGTGCGTGCCGCAAACTCATAGTGCATTTCCTGATGGTGCATATCTATGGAAACATTACGCTCCATTTCTTCCAGGCGAAGCGCACGCCCATCTGCATCCAATGCACGAACCAGCTCTACACCGGCCACACGGGTGTTTTCCTTAATATGAATGGGCATTCCACCATCGGGGTTAGGCATCATTGGCGAGTTAAGAACCGTGCCGTCAGAAACCCGTGCAGACGGATTTGCACCGCCAACGGCAACCGGATACGTAACAGAAACATTGCGGTTTGTGTTAAAAAACGCTTCCGGAATTTGCAACACACTGCCGGTGAGAACAGCACCCGGCGGCAAAGACGCACGCAAATTAGCCGGCAAGCCGCCCGTTGGATTGTACGGCGTAAACTCCAACTCAAACAGCAACATGGGCACACCGCCCACGGTGGACGGACCAATGCTTGCTTCACGGTTAAAATACTGCGTAATATTGTAAACAAGCTGTGTCCCGGGTCTAATATGACCGGTGCTGGTGTCAACAATTTCTCTCCCGGTGAAATAAACCATCGGGTTAAGGTCGCCGGCGGCGAAACCTGTTTTGCGGAATGTTACGCTAATTCCCTCACGGGGGAAATTTGCAGAGGTTTCTGCGTGCATAACAAGCTCGCCTGTTTCCGCAACAAAATGTAAAACCGGTCTGGGCGGCACATCGTCACTCATCGCAGGGGGCGTATACGCATCTGCATCGGTTACGCTCATTTGGCGCACGTCAAATCCCGGCACAACGGGAACAGAATCAAGCCCCGTATACGCCAGCTTCAACACATGAATATTGTGCGTAACAGGCTCGGGTATGCCAAGTCTGCCCGGTCGTTCAATCCGCTGGAACGACATTTCGCGCCCAATATCAGACTGCGTAAAATGTTGTGTAATCACAAAACTGCGGGTGTTAGGTTCTGTAAAAACAGGCGGCTCGTTTGTGCGGAATCCGGAAAAAAGATACGCCCCGCCCATTGTACCGTTAATTTCGTGGGTGATTTGCGAAAACAGCGACTGCATTTGCCTTGCATAGGAAAGCATATTGTCCAAATTGTTATCAAAGTTTGCGCCCCGTGTAGCCAAATTCCTAAGCTCCAGCATAAGGTCGCCGTTGATATTGTTAAACGTAGTCTCCGACATTGTCATCCAAGAAAGACCTTGGTTAACATTGCGCTGAAACTGTTCGGTTTCATGCACGCTTGTGCGGAACAAGAGCGCACGTGCGGCAATAATCGGGTCGTCGGACGGCCGCTGTATACGCCTACCCGTTTCGATACTGCGGGTAATCCTGTCAAAGTTTCGCATATTGCGGTTAATGTGCATTAAGCTGGTGTTGGTCATCATTGTATTTGTTAGGCGCATAAGTTCCTCCCGATTTTTTAAGACCTTGAGTATTATCTGTTTATGAAATCTGCCAGCGAAAGCTGTGCTGTTATGGCAATTGCACGCAGTGCGTGACCAAAGGCTATTTCTGCGGCATCTCTGCGGCGCATAACCTCAATTAAGTCCACATCAATGGTTTCGGAAAGCAAATCGGTGTATGCAATTTGGTCTTCTTCCAGCCTAACTGCAACCATGTCCATCCGTGCCATTCTCGTGCCAAGTGCCGTATGTTCACGTTGCACACCCGCCTGATGCCACTGAAACGACTCAAGCAGATTATTAAAGCGGGTATGAATTGCGCTGGAAAAACGGGCTTCTTCATTTGCAAGGAAATTTGCAACGGCATTATCCAAATAGTCGCCGGTTAAGCCTTGCAACAAGTAATACTCACGAATTAGATTTGGGTCGGAGGTCACAAGGGAGTCCGCAAATTCGAAAAGTCTGCGCAAGTCTGAAAATAAGTTTGCAGAGAGAATATTCCTTGCATGAGAATTTACCGTGATATATGAACTTGGTGAAATTTCCATTTGAATGCTTTGCGCAGCGGCATTGAAATGCGTTACCTGTCCGCCGGTTATTTCTGATGATTCGAAGAAAATCATCGGGTTAAGCTCACCCGTGCGGAAGCCGGTTTTTTCGTACGTAACACTAAGCCCGCCTGCATCACGGATTAGATTTCGCACGGCATCGCTAACTACAAGCTCTCCCGTGTCACGCAAGTGGTGAATTACAGGGTAGCCGTCGTAAAAATCTTCGGGGCTGTAGGCATCCGGGTCGATGGAATTAAATTCACGAATCACAAACTCTGTGCCATCTGCCAACGTAATCCTGGGTAACGGTACATCTGCCACGCCGTGGTCTGCAAAATTTACGTTTGTAAACGGGAGTTTGATAATGTTTGTCCATGTGTCTGTTGGCATATCCGTTGGGTTTTCACGGTGGAGTACACGTGCCCGCTCAATATCCCTTGGGAGAAAATCTTGCCTAATCACAAAACTGCGGTCGGACCAGTTTTGTTTCAAAACAGGTGGCTGGTCTGTGTGGAAGCCGGAAAAAACATATCTGCCCAAATAAGTTTGGTTCAAATCGACGCTAAACATCTGGTTAAAACTTTGCTGCATATCCGAAAGAATGGCACGGTGATGCTCCAAACGCTGTGTACCCGTTTGCGCCCCACGAACTAAATTTTCATAAATTTGTTGCATCATGCTTGGGTTTGTAGGGTCGCCCGTCAAAATATTATTAAACGCCGATTCGGATATTTCCATCCACGCCGTACCCTGGTGGACATTGCGCAAAAACTGCTCCGCTTCTGCCATAACCGTGCGGTAGCGCATGGCACGTGCGGCAATAAGCGGGTCTTCCGAGGGAAGCTGAATCCGCACTCCCGTTTCTTGTTGCGTAACGAGATTATTAACATGGCGTGCATTTCGCCAAATATTGTTCATAGAGTTGCCGTAAATCATATTGTTGGTAACACGCATTTCTAACACTCCTTTTTAGACCTTGGTGACGTTTTCAGAATGAACCGGTTAGTGACACCAACCAGTTCATGTCAAAAATTTCCAGCTTTCGGACTGTCTCCGGCTTCGAGAGAACGCACAAAATTTGCAAACACTCCCAGGGTTTCCGCCGGTGCGCACTAGAAGTTGCCCAGGCGATTGATAAGTGTGTCGTACACGGTATCCATTACGTTTATTAGGCGGGTTGTTGCCCTAAACATATTTTGAAAACGCACAAGATTCATCATTTCTTCTTCGGTGTCAACGCCTTTTACCGATAAGCGGTGGTTATGCGTTTGTGTGAGAATTTCGTTGTAACTCTCACGGAAGCGTTCGGATTGGCGTGTGTCTGTGGCGAGATGGCTGCTGGTTGCTATAATGAAGTCGATTAGGCGACCTTCACGGAAAAGACGAGGGTCGTTCCACACCGCAAGAAATCCGTGGATGATGTCGTTATTTGCCTGACCTATATGCTCACGGCTTGATGCGGCAAGGTAGGTAGGATTGTCAAGTTTGGGGTTAACCATAAAATTAAGCGCATTAAACTGGCTGTAATCAATCGTGAACATTGCGTGACCGTTGTCATCAACGGCTACATTTGCCGGTGGATTGGGACCGGTTGCCGTTACAAACTCGCCGTTTATTGTCCAGGGGCGGGTTGGGTCATCCGGGTCTTGCAAAATCCACAAACGTAGGCTTTGCATAGGGTCGTCGTGGTCAAGTACGCCCGGGTTGCCGTCTGCGCCCTCAAATGTGAAGAACAGAGTGCGCAAATTTTCACCATTGGCATTGTAGCCAAAGATGTGACCTGTAACGGGGGCGTAAATATTTGAACCATCCGGATTGCGCCCAACCGGGTTGAGGATTGCTTCGCCGTGGCGGTTGCGCCCCTCGTTAATGGCACGGGCAAAAGTGCGTACCATTTCGTTAAGCTGGTTCATGTAAAACGGAATGCCCTTGAAATTTGATGTGCGTGGCACATTCCTGAATCCGCCCTCGGATAGGGTGGTTTCTACAAGTCCGGGTGTGCCGGGCGTGCCTACAATTTGCTCAAGTATATTGCTAAATTCGGTTACGCCACCGGTGCTGTTTAACGTGTTTTGCAGACCGGTGATAAAGGCGGTCAACTCGGCGGCAGGAGCGTAAACGCTTGGGGCGGTTACGGTATCAAGCTCTTCTGCAATACTGCGAAGCGCAGTAAGTTGCGTTTCCAAAATTGCCTGCATCGCCGCATATTCGTTGATATCGCCCGGGGCACGCCCCATTTCTATGTCGTCAACACGAACTGAAAGGTCACGTATCATTGCTTCTACGTTTGTAACTGCCCAGTCCAGCTGTGTTTGCAAACGGTTTGCAAACGTCGTAATTTCTGATATTTGGAAAGTTGCGGCATCAAGATCTGAAATTGCGTCAATCACAAATTGGATGGCAGCGTCAAGGTCGGGGTGAGGGGCAAGCGTTTCCAGATTGTCAACGGCAGTACGCAAAGGACGTACCAAGTTGTCCATGTTGTTTGCACGGTTGGCGAGGGTGTTAAGCAGATTTTGATTTGTGAAATCCGGATGGTCGTACAATGCCTCACGCAGGGTATCCAGCGCATCTGATGTACGGGTCATAAAGTCGTTTACATCTGCGACAGTCCAGTCAAAATCATCATCTGCAAGCTCGCTTACAATTGCTTGCAAATCGTCCACCATGTCACGGATTGCCGGGTTGTCACGCAAAAACGAATCGCCAATTATCGCACGAATTCCGGGAACATCAATGGTTGCAGCAATAGTGTTGCGTGATGCGCTAATCGTGTTTTCATAGCCGTTGCGGCGTGATTGGAGTGCAAAAAGTTCGTTAAGCCATTCACGTGCGGCGGCGGCAGATTCTATGGGGAAAGTTGTGGTAATTGGGAATGCGGCGGGGTTTGCCGGCGCACTTGCCGTGGTGGCGTTTATGGCGGAAAGTGCATCTGTACGGGCGGATACCCAGCTTGCCAATTCTGCCAAAAAGCCCGTGAACTCCGCTTCCATTCCGCCAATGAATCCCAAAGTTCTTGTGAGGGCATCAAGTTGCGTTTGCAATAGATATTGCCCTGTTTGCATGGGCGGCAGGGTTACTTGACCGCCGTTGCCATCCCGTACATCTACGATGCCACGAAGTTTTCCGCCTAGGGTTTGGCTGTGAATGTTGAAAAACGAACCCGTTGCTTGAAAGCGTGCATCATAAAGACCGGGCAAGTCCATTTCGTTGCGAAACCCTCCGGAGCCGGGTACGTCCGGGTTGTTTCTCGGCACAAGCTCCAAAAGGTTGGTGTTTGTGTGGTTCACAAAAACTTGTCCGTTTATTAATATGTGTGTGCGGCGGTCGTTTGCTGCGCCCGGCCGAGAGAAATCACGTTCTTCAACTTCTACATTAACAAGATGCGAAAGCCTGTCTATAAGTAGCGCACGTTGGTCACGCAGGTCGTTTGCATGGGAACCGTTGCGCTCGAAGATATGGATTTGACGATTAAGGTCTGCGATTTGGTTGCCCAGGCTGTTTATTGTATGCACTACGTCTGCAAATTCACGGTTAAGGTCGTGCTGTTGACGCTGCAAGGAGAACGCATTTTGGCGAATTTGCTCTGCCAGAGAATTTGCGCTTGAAACAACACCTGTGCGAAAAGCCGGTTCGTTTGCACGGGTTGTCAAGTCTTGAATGGTTGAGAAAAATCCGTTGAAATTGCGGGTTACACCTGTGGGGGAAACATTATTAAAAACAGTCTCAACAAAGTTAAGGCTTTGATTTATCGCCGTAAACCGCCCCGAAAGGGCGTTTTGATTCCAAAACTTTCTATCGAGAAAACGGTCACGCATTTGGACTACAGCTGTAATTTGCGAGCCGGTTCCGTACATACCTGTGCCAGAGCCCCTAAGCGGGCGACCGGCTTGCTTTTGCGCAACCTGTCGAGAAAACCCCGGGATTTCGGCATTGGAGATATTGTGCGAAGTGACATTTAATGCACCTCGTGCGGTGTGCAATCCTGATGTTGCAACGTGTAAACCAAAAAATGCTGAACGCATTAGCTTCTCCCCCTACAGGCCTACTCGACCCGTTCCGTTTATTAGTCTGTCTATCATGGAATCAATTACGTTAAAAGCTCGTGAGGCGGCTTGGAATGCGAACTGGAAGCGTAGCATTGCAGCCATTTCTTCGTCCATTGATACGCCTTTTACGGACATTCGCCTACTGTGCGCCTGGTCGGTTTTGATTGTGCCGGAGCTTACTTTTGATGCGGCTTCGGCGGTTTCCGTGGCGAGTCGTCCAATCATACGGATGTAGGCATCTTGTACGTTAAAGTTTTGCACAACCTGAACGCCATGGGTGTTGAGGGTTGTCATGGCGATGGAGTAGGGACCTGAATTGGACATCCATATTTCTTGCAACGCCACAAGCAAATCTGTATCGCCGGGTGCGCCGCTTAGTGAAAGTGCGAGATTATTGTGTCCGTCGGAGTATAAAAATTCCGGATTTATGCGGAGATTTTGCGCAGTGAATATGGTTTCGAAAACGCTTGGATGCTCCGGATTGTCGTAAACTTGCTGTATCCAGCAGAAAGTAACGGGGTCACCCGCAACATGGTTTCGCATATATGCGTTGTACGCACGTATATCCATTTCACGTACAAACATTGGGATACCGGCGTTTCCACGTGCGTCCACCGGGGAATTTTCGAAGAGAAGATTGCCATAGGAGTCACGCAGGTTGCCGGTTAATGCGTCATTTATCATCAAAGTGATACTGTGAATGATTCTGTCGAGAGTTTTTTGTGTTTGCGGAATCATTGCGTGTTCAAGCGACCACATATGCGCACGGTGGTTATGGGTTTGCGCATCAAAATCTCGCTGGATTTCGTTTATTAGGGCAGCCATATCAGCAGGTGCGGTTGCCGCATAACGAGAGATGAAGCGGTTATTGTCCTGTGCCAGCAGTGCAGGGTCTCTGTCTGCTTCGGGCAAGGCTGCTTGCTCTCGAATTTGCTCTAGGGTTAGGGGGGGCATAAGGTCGTAGCTGGTGCGGTTCACAGGAGATGTACCCCGTGCTTGCAGAACCCCCATCAAACGCCCACGGTCGTTGTTGAATATAGGATTTATAGGATTTGAATAGTTGAGGAATGGCGTAAACTCGGTGCGGGGTGTGTTTGCCGCAAGAATTTCGGTTTCTCTGGTGAAAACAACTTCCACAAAGGGGGCATCGTTGGCAATGTAGCGCAGACCCATGGTGGACTGGTTGCTTCCGGAGACAATGTGATGCCCCAGAGAGGTTATGTTAATGTAACCACGATGGCATTCCCGTACATCGATGGGAATCATGGTGGCAAGATGGTCTACCAGGAGGTGGCGTTGGTCTCGCAGGTCATTTGCGGTGTCGCCCATATTTTCGATTGTGCGGATTTGGCGGTTTAGGTTTGCGATTGCCGAAACCGTAGCGTTTATGCCGTTTCGTCCGTGTACCATTTCTCGTACTTGTGCATCCAAGTTAAACTGCTGCTCAATAAGACCTGCGGATGAGTCATGTACTTTTGTAAGGAAAGAGCTGGCTGTTGAAATGAAAAATTGGCGTGTGTCCAAACCCTCGGGGCGGCTGGTAAGTTCTTGGATGGAGTACCATATTTCGTTGATTGCCGTTTGGAAATTGTATGCGCCGTGAAGCTCGCCCAAAATTGTTTGGATAGCCGTACCAACTTGCACCTTTGCGGAGTAAAATTGCAACTGGCTTACGTTGTTGCGGAAGTTTACGTCCAAAAATTCGTTGCGAATTTGGTGAACATCGCTCCAGGCTACGCCAAGACCAACCTGCATACTTGCCCCGCCTGCGGACATACCAAGGGTACGCTGTGCGTGGGTGTGTTGGGTAATTCGCTGGCGTGAAAAGCCTGTTACCTCTGCGTTGGCAATGTTGTGACCTGTTACATTAAGATTTCTTTGCGCAACGCGCATTCCCGAATTTGCTACATTTAATCCCCCGAATGGCATCTAAATATCTCCTTTTTAGGAAGTTCTCGGGGCGTTGCCCCGAACCCCACGAGGGGACACGTCCCCTCGACCCCTATAATTTTGGATGGTTGTGCTTTTGTAGCGGACAGTGCATTTCCGAAGAGGAACACTAGCTCGTGGTATCGAATGTACCGGATGCGCCTGCGTTGTCGGCAACACCGGCGGATGGTATGCGTGTGGGATACTCGGGCATTTCCGGCTCTAGTGTAGAGCGCAGGGCGTTTAGCGAGTATTCCACAAACTCCAGCGAACTTTCAAGCAAAGATTTGTTTATGTCATTTATTTCTTTTAGCTGACCTACGGATTCTTTTAGCTTTAGCCCTGCCTCTCGCAAGCGTTCTTGCTCGGCGGGTTGGTCTTTTAGTATGTCAATCACATCGGCAAGGGATAGGTCTTTTCGCTTGTCCCCCATTACTTCACCAATGTCATTGACAAGGGATATTCGTTGTTTTTCCAGTCTGCTGTTTTGCGAAATAACGATATTTTTCAAGTTTACGAGGTTTTGCAGGGTTTCTACATCGTTTTGGATTATAGCGTCCTTTTCTTCCAGCGAAAGCCCGTAAAGTTCTGTGTGGCGTTCGGATTGTTCTTTCATAACGCCAACAAGTTGGTCCAGCATTCCTGCCATTTTTGCCTCCAAAATTTCTCAATAGAAAGACTCCTCCGGAGAGCATACGTCATCCGAAAGAGTCTTATTATAACATCCGTGTGTTTGATATTATACTCCGAGAATGTGTGCGGCAACCTGTTGCGCAGATACGTTGTAGGTTCCCGCATTAACCATTTCCTGTATGCGTCCAACCACATTTTCGCGAATGTCCGGCGTAGCGGATACTGCATTCCTTGCGGATTGATAATCTTCCGCATGGGTCGATAAGGACAGTTCGTCTGCTACACTGCGGCTGTTTTCTGCACGGGTGGCAGATGTTGTTGCCCTGTTAGACTGCACGCTGTAGGCGTTGTAAACGCTAGAAATTCTCATGTCCATCCTATGACCCTCCTTCCATGTTCAAACTCTTACATATATTTATCGGCTAATTCGTGAAAATATATTAGCTTTTTATTTGAATTTTTTTTACACTCACCGCCAGAGTCATACACAAAACCTTTGCCGCACCCGAATTTATCAGGGTTTTAGCGCATTCGTTAAGGCTTGCACCCGTTGTAAAAATATCGTCTGTTAGTATGTAATTTTTGCCGCATACGTTTTCGCCCTTGCGAATTGCGAATATATTGCGCACGTTTTCGGCACGTTGTGACGGGGGCAAGCCGGACTGAGGGGGCGTGTCATGGGTGCGCACAAGTATGTTTGCAGTGGGACGGGAAAATTTTTTTGCGAGGGGAATTGTTAAAATCTCGGCTTGGTTAAATCCACGCTCGCGAAATTTTTTGCGGTGCATTGGCATGGGTACGAGAGTAAAATCTTCGCCGGGCATGGGATTTTCGGACGAGTTTGCCCACAGCAAACCCAGTCCCTGGGCTACACGTTTTTTGTTGCGAAACTTCATTTCGTGAAGTAATTCCCGCACCAGTTCTTCATATATAAATGCGGCGTGGTTGCGGTTGAAGAAAAAATCTTTGCCGATGCACGATGCGCACTGCTTTACAGATGTACCCGCAGGTACACCGCAGGTTTGGCAAAATGGCGGTGCGATGGGGTCAAAAAGGCTTTCGCATCTCTCACAAACAAATCGCCGCATCTCGTTTAAGGGCAACAAGATGCGGCACGAAATGCACGCAGGCGGATAAACCCAGTCCAGAAGCGTGGAGAGCATTTAGTTCACCGCCTTTGAAAATTATTGACGCACGGTGGTTATGTGCATTATAATCTGCATATAATTAAGAAGCGGCTCCGTAGACTTTCGGAACCGGCTCATGCTTTGTTGTTAGTTGTTGTCTGAACCGTCCCTACCGGATATAGGGGCGGTTCTCTCTTTAATGCGGGACATTACATATTTCGTAAATGCCGTAGCGAAAACTTTCACAATCGCTTTGGCAACCGTCACACATAAAGACAGAGTAAAATCACCCATGCGCTCACCTCCTTTCACAATATAATGAAAGCAAGGCAATTGCATGAACCGGTTCCCCTACGGAAGCCGCAAGCAGATTGTATCATAAGTTAAGGGGCTGTTGCAAAATACGCAACAGCCCCCTTTTCGATGTGTATTAGTTCTCGTTTGACTCGTCAATTGCAAAAAAGTCTGTTTTGTTTTCCTCCGCCGGGGGTTCTTCGCCCAGGTCTTCGTAGGTTATTACGCCGTCTTCCAGGGCTTTGTTTTTAAGCTCAAGGTACAGCCCTGCGTCTGCGGTGTAAAAATACGGGGTTACATACACGATTAAAAAAACAAATAGAGCAAGCATAGCCAAAATAGCCACGCCCACGAACTCTAAAAGCGCAAAAGCAACCACCGCAACCATAGGCAAAAGAAACCAGCCCAAGAAGCTCAAAACAAACACGAAAATAGCCCACCTATGCCCCTTGGTAATTTTCATGGAAATTTTTATTGCATCTGTTGCTTTAACATTTGGGCAATCCGCCAAAACATTAGCCGTGAAGAAATACGCAAGTGCCTTGATAATGAGGGGAACGTATATCGCAATTATAAGCACAAAAGTGAACCCCGCCATCTGACCTGCCATTGCGACGGGGTCGTGCAGTAAAGCGTCCGATGCAAACATTTGCCCCATGCCCATAAAGTACAGGATAATACCAACGGGAATACCAAATAAAAACGCCCACAGCGTAAGAAACAGTGTCATCCATAAGTACCCGCCCAGTTTGCGCCAAAAATTCGTTTGCATCTCCGAAAACACTGCGCCTACACTTGCCGTTTCGTTTTTGTAAATCTTGATGTACTGGCCAATCATGTTTATTGTTGCCACCATGGGAACAACCATTATGATAATCAGCCCCACAAAATAGACCGTCCAGTATAATGCGCCCATTCCGGTGGTAAGCAAAACCACTGCGTCAAGGGCGGTTGACGCAATACTTAACACAAACGATAACCCAATAACTACAAGCGTCAGCAAAATAGCTGTGCCCCGCTGTGCCGCCATGGCCTCACGTGCCGCAGCTTTGATTTCTTGCCTTGTTTTCATTCTTTTCCTCCTAAAGGATTTGATACACAAATGATACACCATAAATATGCGTGTGCAAAGAAAAATATTTTCATCCGGTTAGTGACACCAACCAGATGAAAAATTTTTTACGGAAGATTTTGCGGAATTTTGTAAATGAGTATGGTACTATGTAAACCTAGCAGGTAATTAATGCAGATGTGGCTTGCCTTTCGTTCAATATGTAGTCCGCCGGTGTACGTAGGGCTATGACGGGAGGTGATTGCATGAGGGATTTTTACAAATTCTTGAGCGTGTTGTTTGCGTTCGGAACTTTTCTCATTGCGTTGCTGACTTTTATTTTCAAGTTCAGCTAAAAAAATACCACTCTGCTATGCCAGTAGCTGAGTGGTTAGTTAAACACTAGGCGCAGGCAAGTCGCATCAGCGACGATTACCTGCTTTTATTATACCAAAAATTCTGCTATTGTAAACCTCTAGCAGGTAATTAATGCAGATGTGGCTTGCCTTTCGTTCAATATGTAGTCCGCCGATGTAAGTAGGGCTATGACGGGAGGTGATTGCATGAGGGATTTTTACAAATTCTTGAGCGTGTTGTTTGCGTTCGGAACTTTTCTCATTGCGTTGCTGGCTTTTATTTTCAAGTTCAGCTAAAAAAATACCACTCTGCTATGACCGTAGCTGAGTGGCGAATTTTGTAACTTAGTCTGTGGGCAAGTCGCATCAGCGACGATTACCTGCTTTTATTATACCAAAAATTCTGCTATTGTAAACATCCAAAAAAGACAAGAACTACATACCCGGGGAGGTACGTACATGAATCCTTTCGTTCACCTGCACGTTCACACGGAGTACAGCCTTTTGGACGGCTCTGCGAAAGTAAAAGAGCTTACCTCACGGGCGAACGAAATGGGCATGAACGCACTTGCCATTACAGACCACGGCGTTATGTTTGGTGCAATTGATTTTTACAAGGCGGCTAGGGCGGCGGGTATCAAGCCGATTCTTGGGTGCGAGGTGTATGTTGCGCCGGGTGGGCGAAAAATCCGTGAAAAAAGCGAGGAGGGCAACTATCACCACCTCGTGCTTTTGGCGGAGACAAACGAGGGCTGGCACAACTTAATAAAAATTGTATCGCTGGGTTTTACCGAGGGTTTTTACTACAAACCTCGTGTGGATATCGAAGTTTTGCGGCAGTATTCAAAAGGGCTAATTGCCCTATCTGCCTGTATCAGCGGTGTTGTTCCTGCTGTTTTGCTAGGTCAGGGCTATGATGCCGGTGTAAAGCGGGCATTGCTGTACAGCGAAATTTTTGGCGAGAACAATTTTTTTCTGGAGATACAAGAAAACGGAATTGCCGAGCAAAATACGGTTAACAAGCTACTAATAAAAATGTCGCAAGAAACGGGATTGCCCCTTGTTGCCACAAACGATGTGCATTACATCAACCGGGCAGACGCAGAAGCGCAGGACATTTTGCTGTGCATTCAAACGGCAAAAACCGTCCTGGATGAAAACCGAATGAGCATGAGTGCAGATGAGTTTTATTTGAAATCTCCGCAGGAGATGTACGACGCATTTTCATATGTGCCGTCAGCCCTGGAAAACACGCAGAAAATAGCCGACCGCTGTAATGTAGAAATCAAATTTAACGATTATCATCTGCCGATTTTTGATGTGCCAAACGGCGGCGACCCGTACGATTACCTGCTGGAGCAATGCGAACTTGGGCTTCTGGCTCGCTATCCGGATGTTACGGACTTGGAACCATACAGGGAACGCCTACATTTCGAGTTGGACGTAATCCGTGGCATGGGCTTTGTGGCATATTTCCTAATCGTTTGGGATTTTATCCGCTACGCACGGGAGAATTCCATTATGGTTGGCCCCGGCCGAGGTAGTGGCGCAGGTAGCATTGTGGCATACACTTTGAGAATTACGGACATAGACCCGATTCCCTACAATTTGCTGTTCGAGCGATTTTTGAACCCCGAGCGTGTATCCATGCCGGACTTTGATATAGACTTTTGCGTAGAGCGGCGGCAGGAAGTAATCGACTACGTAATCCAAAAATACGGCGCAGACCATGTTGCAAACATAGTCACATTTGGCACAATGAAAGCCAAAGCTGTAACACGTGACGTTGGCCGTGCCCTTGCCATGCCCTACGCCGATGTAGACCGTGTGGCAAAAATGATACCCGGCGATTTGGGCATGAGTCTAAAAAAAGCCCTTGAGATGAACCCCGAGCTAAAAACCGCCTACGAGCAGGAAGACGATACAAAAAAACTTCTTGATATGAGCCTACGCCTGGAGGGTCTTTCCCGCCATGCCGGCACCCATGCGGCGGGCGTAATAATCTGCGATAAGCCCGTTACGGATTACGTTCCGTTAAATGTAAACGACGGCGTAATCACCACGCAATTTCCAATGGGAACTTGCGAGGAAATGGGACTCCTGAAAATGGACTTTCTGGGACTTCGTAATCTCACCGTACTGCGTATGGCGGCGGAAGAAGTGCGACGCGGCAAGGGCATCGAAGTGGATGTTTACACTTGGCCATATGGCTACGATGACCCCGCCGTTTACGAACTCATCTCCCGAGGGCAAACAGCCGGCGTTTTTCAGCTTGAAAGCGCAGGTATGACCTCCTTCATGCGAGAGCTTCAACCACAAAGCCTTGAAGACCTTACGGCAGGCATATCTCTGTACCGCCCCGGCCCCATGGATTTCATCCCCCAATACGTAGAGGGCAAGCGCAATCCATCCAAAATAAAATATCTGCACCCGTCTCTCAAACCCATTCTGGAAGCCACCTACGGCTGTATCGTCTACCAAGAGCAGGTAATGCAAATCGTGCGTGACCTAGGCGGGTTCAGCCTTGGCCGAAGCGACCTTATACGCCGTGCAATGTCCAAGAAAAACGCCGCAGTAATGGCGGAAGAGCGGCGCAATTTCATACACGGCCTTGAAGAAGCGGGCGTGCCGGGCTGTATCAAAAACGGCGTGGACGAAAAAACCGGCGGCAAAATTTTTGATGCGATGGACAAGTTTGCGGCATATGCGTTTAACAAGTCCCATGCGGCTTGTTATGCGGCAATCGGATACCAAACGGCGTACATGAAATGCTATTACCCGGTGGAATTTATGGCGGCGATGATGACAAGCGTCATGGGCGACAGTGCAAAAATTGCGTCCTATATAGCCGAATGCAAAAAAATGAACATTCGCCTGCTTCCCCCGGATGTAAATGAGGGCTACGGAGAATTTTCCGTGTCAGATGGGAACATTAGATTTGGTCTATCCGCAATCAAAAACGTAGGGCGTGCCGCAATTGACGCTCTTGTTGACCATCGTGAAAAAGACGGCAAATACACCGGCATCACAGATTTCATCAAACGCCTCGCAGAGGCAGATGTCAATAAGCGTTGCTTAGAAAGCCTCATTCGAGCTGGCGCATTCGATTCCTTGGGTGGCAAGCGTTCCCAGTACATCGCCGTATACCAAAACATCCAAAACGGTTTTGCCCAGCAAAAAAAGACCACCCTCACCGGGCAGCTTTCCCTCTTCGATATGGGCGATACCGAACCTGATGAAGCCGCCGCCACAGACGAACTGCCCGAAATGGGCGAGTTCCCAAAGCGTCTGCGCCTTTCCGATGAAAAGGAGCTTTTGGGCATTTACGTAAGCGGGCATCCTTTCGCAGAATTTGAAGAAACCGTGCGTGAACACACAAATGTTACAAGCCTGGACTTTGCAACAGCCGATGACGGGGAGCCGAAAGTTAAAGACGGCGAAAGCGTACGCTATGGCGGAATAATCACGGGCAAAACAGTGAAGTACACCAAGGCGGACAACAAGCCGTTTTGCTTCCTCGCCGTGGAGGATATGTACGGGGGCGCAGAGGTCATCGTATTCTCAAAAGTCTACGAGCAATTTGGCGCACGCTTGCAAAACGACCAGGTGCTGGTAATCCAGGGTCGCATCTCATCCCGTGAAGACGAAGCCACAAAACTACGAGCCCAAGAATTCCTCTTCTACGAAGAAATGGCCCTTAGCAGGGCGGCGATACCGAGGACACGTGAAGAAAGTTCTCCCGTTCTCTCGAAGCCGGCACCTGGCTGTGCGGCGATACCGAGGACACGTGAAGAGAGTTCTCTCGTTCTCTCGAAGCCGGCACCTGGCGGTGCGGCTGAACCTGGGACGCATGATGCAAGCGTACCCGTTCTCCCGAAGCCGGCATCTGGCGGTGAAGTTGAAGTTGTGAAGCCATCGAAGTTTTGGATAAAAGTCCCCAAAGGCAGCACCGCCCCGCTAAAAAGCATCACCGATATACTCTCCGCCTACCCCGGCGAAACGCAAGTGATGATTTTTAACGAGACAATGAACAAAAAGTTCCTTGCAAACAGTGCATTTTGGGTAACGCCCTGCGATGGGCTTACACGGGATATGGAAGGGCTTTTGGGAGCCGGGATGACTAAGCGTGCTTGAATTTTGAAAGTATGTCAGTTTCACTAAAGATTGTGGAAAGCAGGGGCTGTTGCAAATTTTGCAACAGCCCTTTTTTTTGCGTCAGGAAACCGAACCTGGCTTCGAGAGAATGCGAACGCTTGCAAATGTGTCCTCGGTTTTCGCCCCTACCTCGGGAAAAACTTTTCGGATGCGGGTGACGCGCACGGCACTGTCCCCCGCAACCGAAAAGTATTTCCCGACGGGGCTTTGGCTTCTGCAATCCGGCAAGGACTTTTGCCTGTGGGCTCGGGCTGTTGCAAATTTGCAACAGTCCTTTTTTTGTGCAAGGAAACCGAATCCGGCTTCGAGAGAATGCTCACGTTTGCACACGTGTCCACGGTTTCCGCTGTGCGCCGGGCGCACCCTTTTTTTGTGTCAGGAAACCGAATCCGGCTTCGAGAGAATGCTCACGTTTGCACACTTGTCTACGGTTTTCGCTGTGCGTCGGGCGCACCGGGCGCACTCATCTGGTTAGTGACACCAACCGGATTGAAAATTTTCGTGCCAACTTTTCCTGCTGCGCATTTTGCAACAGCCGGATTTCCGCAGGCTTTTGCGTTGGCTTCTTGCGCAAAGCGAGAAAAAAAAGTAAACTGTAACCAAAACCGAAAAATCGGAGGAAATTGAATGAGCAGAAGCCCGCTATTATTGGAAAAATGGGACTTTATAGTTTTACTTGGCGAGTCCGGCGGAGGAAAAGGCACTCTTGTGCAAAACATCCGCCGCTACTGGCTACCGGATTTGTGGAGTGCAAGCATGGGTGACATTTTCCGCAAAAAAGCCACCGAAGACCCTGAGTTAAAAGAGCTTACATCAAAGGGAATACTCGTGGATAACGAAAAAACTTGCAGCATTTTCCGTGAATTTGCATTGGCAAACACCCCCGGTCTAATCGACGGCTTTCCACGTAACCGTGCCCAGGCTATAGACCTGATTCGTTTTGCAAAAGAGAACAATTGGCGCATACTTGTTGTGGATATAAACTGCAACATTGAAACGATAATCGCACGCCTATTGGCAAGAAAACGTGCCGATGACAACCTCAACATCGTGTACCAACGCCACACCGCCCACAAAGAGCTTCATCCCAGCGTAATGGAGGAAATCCGCAATCGCCCGGATTTGTTCGACATCATAAATTTGGACGGCAACAATCACAACGAGATTGTTTTCACCGGATTTTTGCTAAACGTACTGCGCCTTGTGGATATGCTGTACTTCTATGACATGACAGATATCAGCACCACTTTCGCCGTACACGACGATGAAACAACAATTAATCCGGCAATAAACCGCTGGGTATGCGGCTTCCTCCAAAGCATTCAAAAAAAGATTGCGACATGATGCGTGCCAAGGTTGCGCTTACGTTTGATGATGGCCCCGGCGAATTTACGCCACGTATTTTAGATACGCTGGAGAAATACAACGCCAGGGCTTCTTTTTTCGTGCTTGGCGGTAAAATTGCCGCAGCGGAAGATATCGTGAAGCGTGCTTATGCAATGGGCAACGAAATCATCAGCCATTCATGGAGTCACTGCAAAAACCCGAACCTGTCAGAACTTGCGGCGGATGAAATTCGCAAGGAACTGCTGGACACGCACGAAATCATTCGTAAAACCGTGGGGCATTCGCCCATGATGTTTCGTCCGCCCTATGGTGCTATGTCCG
>Ga0209755_10001565_pt1 | contig 34871 bp, 47 predicted proteins | sample TergutCo191P1_FD_187301 | JGI IMG/M metagenome (GOLD analysis project Ga0209755, IMG submission 187301) | Cornitermes sp. P1 segment gut microbial communities from Petit-Saut dam, French Guiana - Co191P1 (SPAdes) (version 2) | ecosystem: Host-associated > Arthropoda: Insects > Digestive system... | reverse complement strand
TTAGTAATGTTGTGTTTTATATACAATGTTTTATTGTAATATTTTGAAATTACTTTGGTGTGAAAAAGAAGTGGCTAAACTCGTCAAAAGCAATTTGCCCTTTTCGTTAAGTTAATGACATTGCGTTAGTGCTAGAATTTTTTGGAATGAATGAAAAAGCTGAGTATAGTGAAAGTGATTTAGAAACAGCCATAATTAGTAAACTACAAACTTTTTTGTTAGAGCTAGGAAAGGTTTCTTATTTGAAGCACGGCAAAAACGGTTCAGTTTTGATGAGAAGTCGTTCTTTGTGGACTTGGTTTTTTACAATTGGCTGTTGCAGTGTTATGTTGTTATTGATTTAAAGACTGGGGAGATGAAGCATCAGGATTTGGGTCAAATGTTGATGTATGTTAACTATTTTGATCGATACGTTAAGACAGAACATGAAAAGCCAACAATTGGAATTCTTTTATGTAAGGAGAAAGATGATAGTATAGTTGAGTTGACTTTGCCGGAAAACTCGAATATTTATGCTTCAGCATACAACCTTTATCTGCCGGATAAAAATTTGCTTCAGCAAAAACTCATTGAATGGACTCAAGAATTTGAAGAAAATCAACACATGTACAATGAAACTATTAAATGACCCGTTAAAAAATAGATATGACCTGTTTATTCATAAAAATATGGCAAAATACAAACGTTTAGAAGAAAAAAAGGGCTGTGATGGCGATATCTCCACTACTTTAAAGTTCAAACCCTGCCCTCGGCACCACAACACACTTTTACAATAAATGTGCCATATTTTTATTTACTATGAAATAAACGTGCGGCATCTTTAGACAAATTAGCATAAATACGTGGCTATATTTTATTACAAACTAACTTAATGTGATGCTCTTGTCATAGCAGGCAATATTTGAGTTCCATCTAACTGCACCCATAGCGGACGTGTTCTTTGAAGGTACATATACTTCTACCTGTTTGAGAGTTTTCACTTATGGAAATAAATGTGGATACAATGGTTTCCATAAGATTGTAAAATGTTAAAAACCAGATAAAATACATGTCACATCAATCAAAGAGATGAGTCAAAAAACGGCAAAACTATGAAAAAACCACAACATCTTTCTAAACGTGAGCACTCTCCAGTTTATTATTTTAAAAATCTCTGCCATGGCATCGCACAAAAAACTTTCATTCGTTTATCGTGTAGACGTGACCTCATTTTAGAAAAGGTTTATCACACCGATATTACTGTATGATAACATCAGGTTGAAGTGTACATGAACAAAAAATACATAGTTATAACCTCATTAGGAGATAATATTGATGTCTACAAATAGAGCAACAATAACAATAGCCGCTGCCGCCAGTTTAAAAAACGGGTTACCTGATCTAATCACAGCGTTTCAGCTCACTGGAAACACAGCTACAGTCATTAAGTATGGCGGTTCTATTGCTCTCGCCGAAGAGATAAAAACGGGTGATATAACCCCTGACGTCTTTTTGGCTGCCAGTGAGGATGCACTGGACGCCGCTGGGTCTGCTAAAGTTGATAACACAACCAAAGATTCATTTATTGCAAATTCTTTGGTACTGATTAAGAATATTACGGGAAAAACCGCTCTTACAGGGGTCACCAGTTTTGGAACCGTCACCTCGGGCAACATCGGAAGCGGACATATCTGGATTGCCGATCCAGATTTAGCTCCAGCTGGTGAATATGCAAAAGACGCATTCACTAGAACGAGTAATTGGAGCTATATATGGGACAAAGTCAAACCCGGTGCTGATAATACGCTTGGCTCTGACGTGCAGGACACTCTTACCAAACTTGTAGCCGATGACAACAAACCAACTCCCATCCCCGCAGTTGGTGTAGTCTATCGTTCAGACTATAAAAATCCACCGTCAATTCCACTTTCCAATGCCTTTTTCGTGAACTATGCACCATACGATACCAACGTACAAATCATTTACTATGCTGCAGCGTTGAAAAACACTTTAGGCGATATTAAGCCCGAAGCCGCGAGTTTTGTGAGCTTTCTAGTAGCTAACGCCACTACCTACTTTACGGTTGTCAAAGGTTTTCGGGCAACTAATTCAACAGCTCCAGATGAGGGTGACCCGATAAAATAGGAGATGAGAAATAAATGAAACATTTACTTAAAAACAAAGTATTAACGGTTCTATTCATGACCCTTACGCTTGCGCTTATTCTAGTCATGCCAACAGGCACCTTAACACCAACCAGTGTATATGCTGCAGAGTATCCCACTGAACCATCAACACAAGAATATCTTTCAGCACTTGAATCAAAGTTATCAACTTATCCGGGCGCTAACATTGACTGGTATTTGGCTAACCCTGACGCCGATGAATTTTATATTTCCACACCAGCAGAGCTATTCGGAATGGCATATCTTGTTAACACTGAAATAGAAGACCCGCCACTGTCAGGCTGGGTCTATAACGTTGCTTTTGAGGGAAAAACAATAAACCTCGTAAATGATATTGACCTCTCAACACTAAACCCCGCTTATACAAACCCCACCTATACGTATGGAGAACAATGGCGAGCAATGGGATGGGGATCTTATGATGAGCCCGATACCGGACCCGGCTCTCCCGGTTATGCACCTTTTAAGGGCACCTTGGACGGCAACGGCTATATCATAAGCGGTTTGGCAGACTACTCACTCTTTGGCCTTATCAAAAGTGCGACAATACAAAACCTCGCAACCTCTGGCACACTCACAACTAGAACAATAATTCGTGAACAACACCGCATAGCAGGTGTTGTCAATCAAGCGATAGACAGTAACCTCATCAACCTTAAAAGTGATGTTACACTGATATACAGCATGCTATCGCCCACCCCTGTGGGCGGCATTGTGGGTGAGGCTGTTGGCGATACCGTGATTATCGACTGCGAATTCAAAGGCACATTAGACAACACAAACCTTAATGCTGCACCAGTCGGTGGAATTATTGGTTCGGTTGGATCTGCGTATTTTGATGCTACTGTCACAGTAATAGATTGTGTTAACTACGCAGATTTAATAGCTGGACATAAGGGTGGTGGCATAGTGGGCGGCACAAGTGACCACCTCTATACCAAATCCCAAAACATTGTGATTGAAAACTGTGTAAACTACGGTGATATCACCGACGCTGGAACTGTTGACATTGCGGGATTCGCTACAGGCGGCATACTCGGTGCATCAAGCTGCCTATTTGATTCTGGTCCTATGAGTGTATCCATTGAAGATTGTGCTAATTACGGTACAATCAACGGAGGTATCCACTATGCTGGCGGTATCGCAGGTTATGTCCAGCAGGGTAACCTTCTAAGTATCATAAATAGCTACAATCGTGGTGATGTGACTTCTGCTTCCATTCGAGCAGTCGGCGGTATTATCGGTCGTGTTGATAATGCTGACGGTGCTTACATTGCCAATACATATGACACTGGAACTGTTAACGCAGGAAGCGGCACTAATGTTGGCGGCTTCATTGGCCTTATTAACGGAGGAACGGTTGATAGCGTTAACAACTATTACCTTGACACTTCAGCTTCAGGTGCCGTCAACTCTGAAACCTATACAGGCGTAACTGCAAAAACGTCTGCAGAAATGAAAGACCCCACTTTTGCTGCACAACTTGGCAACGCCTACACCCCAGTCACAGAAAACTATCCAGTTTTAACTTGGCAAACACAAACAAACACAACCACCACTGTTACATTAAACGGCAATACAAACATAGTTACAGGTAATGATGCTACATACACTGTTTCTGTTGGTAACGTAAACAAACTTGCAACAGTCACTTTGTGGTTTGAAGTCGATGACACATACCTTACAGGCAAAACCTTTAGCGGACTAAACGGGTTTAACCTACTTGGCAACATACAATGGACACAAAACGGCAACACCTGGATTGGCCGCGCTACACTCATCAACCTCGACAACAACGGCATAAGCAACAACAATGCCATAGACATCTTTGAAATGACATTCTCATCAAAAACAAATCAACTTGGAACTACAACTGTTAAACTAGTTAAGGCTGACTTGAGCGGCTACAACGATAACACAGACAAAGCCATCCTCATTGACTCCACCATAACAAACAACAGTGTGCATACATTAATAGAGCAATACTTTTCAAAATATGACATCAACAAAGACGGCAAAATAGACCAACTCGACCTCACCACAACACAACTATACTACATGGCAAAAGAAGGCGATGCAAACTGGAATACCGCAAAAGCCGCTGACCTCAACAACGATGGACGAATCGACATTGAAGACCTAATCCTCATACTTAACAACATCAACTGGTCTTCCCTCATTTTGTAAAAACAAACGGTATAGCATATGGAAATGATTCCACCATCACATAGAACAGTAGTTGTGGTGGTGGAATGTTTTCACACTTAAAAATAAAGGATGAATGGATGTATATGAAATATTTAAAACGTTATTCACGTTCTATTACAATATTGTTAGCAGTTTTTCTAGTGATGAATGTTATTCCTGTTTCGTTTGGTACTGCTCTTAATGATGATAGTGGTCAGGTGCAGGTGCCGTTGGTTGTTGATGTGTCTTATGCTGTTGCGGGAATAGAGTTTGCCTTTGAATACTCTTCAGGTCTTGAATTTGTTTCCTATGAGAAATCACCAGTTGTTTCCTCTGCCATAAATACGCCAGTTGTGGTGAGAGATGGGCGTACTTATTTGGGTTTTTACAATGTAGATAATAGGTATGTGCCTGAAAATGGCAAACTAGATTGCGGCCACCTAATTTTTAATCGCTCCAGCAATGATTCTCAAAGTGTCAAGCTGATAGAAATCAAGCTGGTGCAGATTATTGATAAAGACACTACACGCAGTACTCTTCTTGCTCCTGTAGAAATCAAAATATCCCCCGAGAGCAACACAGAAAATTCAACAACAAATACCAACAATAATAGTAGCAGTAATAATGGTGGTGATGGTGCTGTTTTGTCGTCGGGCACTAAAAGCTCGTCAATAGCTGCTGATGGCGATAGTGTTTCGTCATCTGATGCCAAAAACTCGCCAGTAAATAACGATGATAAGGGTATTTTGTCACCTGACAGCAAGGGTTCGTCTGTGGATGATTCAAAAGACGTGGGGTTATCAGTTAATTTTTGGGTTGTTGTTTTTGTGGTTTTGGTTGTTGTAATTTGTGGTGTTGGCGTTTTTGTTTTTCTAAAAAAACGTGTTAAAGCCTAAACAAGATAACCCTCCACCCATATTTTGGTCGTTTTAGTTTAGTTTGTAGATTTTTCCATTTGAAATCTATGTTCTCTTGTGTTAAAATCTGCTTATCAACAAAACGCTCAACATATTGAGAGTTTTAATAAGAGATCGATATGCCTAACAAGTTGCATCGTAGGAGTCAATTTTATAAGACTTTTCCAATTCGTACGACACTGTGGCACGAATTTCAACATCAAAAGTCAATTCGGAAAATTTAATCACACGAGTTATTTTTGTGCATTCAAAACTCTGCCCATATTTTCCGATTAATTATTGTGACAGTGTCGCAACAATCTGTTTACCCTACTTAACGTTCGCCACCCAATAAAATATGAGAAACATTTAGTAACAACTTGAAAAGATAGTAATACAGGAAGGCAGACATGAAATTTAGCGTAGTAGTTGAAAAAGACGAGGATAAATATTATGTTGCATCAGTTCCAGAATTACCTGGATGCCATACGCAAGCTAAAACCCTTGATGCCGTAATGGAACGAATAAAAGAAGCTATTCAAGCATACTTAGAAGTGGAAACTGACGATCTGAAAAACCGTAGATGTAATAAGTTGGTGGGTGTTTCGTTTGTTGAGGTTCACGCCTAAATGAGTTTAAACCCGCAATCAGCAAAGAAAATAATTAAGGCACTTACCAAAATAGATTTTAAAATTGTTCGAACCCATGGAAGCCACGTAATTCTAAAGCACCCCGGCGGCAGGCTAACAGTAGTTCCAGTGCACTCGGGAGAAGAAATAGGGAATTGTTACTGAATAAAGTAATCATTTATTGTAATGATATTCATAGTTCATACGTTATATCAAATGTGTCCTGTAGACATTATTTAGTAACGATTCCTATGCAGTGACTTTTAAACAAGATAATCAAAGACACAGGACTTTCAAAAGAAGAATTCATCAAACTACTTTAACAAAACAAAAAAGGGTTTTGTGGTGTTATCGCCATTTTGCGCATGTTCAAACCCTGCGCCAAGCGGGTAAAGAACCAATTATTAGAGCTTGTAAAATCTGATCAATCTCCAAACTCTGCGGGTGGGAGTAATTGGTTTATTCAATAATGGGAACGCCTCTCGCTTCTATACGGTGGGTCTCCTCATCATTTAGTGCTGTTGTAGGTACTGCTTCAGGTTATGTATATGTTATGACTTATTGGAATAACTTCGTTATTTTGTTGCATATGGTATCTGAGGGTTATAATATATTTGATTAGTATGCAGACGAGTTTGAATTAACCAAAACAACCCAAACAGCTACGTTCCTTCCGGACAAAGAAAAATTGCACTCTCAGTCAGACAAGACGGCTATAACAGCGATTACCACTTTTCTCCGACACTCAGACGGAACATGATCACAAACTAGGATCAACTGCAATAACAGATTATTCATTTTCTGGAGTTAAAATAACTGACTCAAACATTGAGGCTGTTAGTAAAGAAGGGAGCTATATTCATAGCACAAGATATTTCTTAACTGATAAGTCCATCGTTATTAATTTCCCCCAAAAATATGGACAGCAAGTTCACTCAGTATGCAACAGTTGACTTTAGAGACAACATCGGTAATTCAATCACAAAAAGCGTTACAACATTCAATAACTGGAACTCACGTTTTGACTATCCTAGTGACAAAGACTACTTAAATTTACTCCAACTTCAAGTGGTACATACCATATTTCAACAGATAGAGGTCCTAGTTACGATATCGATGAAGCAGTATTTAATAGCGATGGAAACACACTAATATCTGATTACTCAACAACAATGCAGACTTTAGCACATATTTAACTACAGGTTCAACTTACCATATTTACATAACTGACTATAAAACCAATACTGGGCCTACATACTTTGCTACAAGTAATAAAGGAGATAAGAACATGTTCACAAAAAATAAAAAAATCATTGGCATGTTAACAATTGTTATAGTTGGGATATTGTTTTGCAGTATTTTGGCAGTCTCAGCTACAAACGATATTAATCCGATAGATAAGATAGAAAAAAAAGTAGCTAAATGGATTTCAAGACAGGAAACTACTAAAAATGCAGTAACAAAGGACACGGAAAATGAAAAAGTCATATATGAATCAGAAACATCTTTCTATGAATGGGCATATGCTAAAGCAACAGATGCACAAAAAAAGCAGATAGATAAAATTATTGCAGACGATAGCATTGGTTTACCAGGTGAATGGAGACGGCCAATTCTTATGGTCCTTGAAGATTTATCAAAGGATACACAGAGATTAAACATTGAACAAGCTACCGAGTTATTTAATACAAAAGAAATACGTGAGTTGGAAGGAGAATTCAATAAAATAGCTGGTGCGCCAGACTTTGTTGGTGGCAGTGGAATTGAGCGGTCTATTTACTTCCTAAATGATGATAGATCCGAAGCCATTATTCTAATGCTAGACGATGCCTTTTACATAGTAAACAATGCCAATGGAACACAAACAAGATTACCTATAAGCACTCAACAACTTTCTGCCGTTCCAGAACCATCAAAAAAACCCTAAAATTAATACGACAAAAAATAAGAAGCACCAATTCAACCTCAGCAGCAAATACTTTTCTATCTTTTTTAGAAACAACATGTATCCTAAACCCCCATGTAATCATACATAGGTTGTAAAAACTCTTAGAGTACGGGTAATTTAGGAAAATACGACATAAACCATGTCTAAAGATGTCAGCGCTCTTGAGAACGTGCTTAAAACGCTCTCTTGGTTAAACGTAACAAATATTCACCCGTAATGGATAAGGGTTTTATAGCGAATACAATGTTGATAAGCTTATGAGTAGGGTTTTTGTTCACGGTTAGGTGCCTTTTACGACGTTATGAGCGCGGGAGCTTGTTTTAAAGGTGCGGGGTGAATAAGGTTTTTCGTGTTTTCATTGTGTGGGGTGCATAGTTTTTTTGCTACAACAGATACTACGCCTTGGAAGGGACATACATGTTATCGACATGTGTATTATTATAGGAAAAAGTTTCTTTGGAGCATGTAGAGTTGCTTGAAAAACTTGAGTGTGGAAGAAAGAGTTGGAGGAGGATCGTTTGGTTGAGGCGAATCGTGTGTATTATAAGGGTATTTCACTGTTAAGATGTAACTAATAATAATAATGTTGGTGGTGGTCGTGGGTGTGTGGTGGTGGAGGTTTGTGAGGGTGCGGTTTTGGATTTTAGGTTGGGTGTTGCGGGGTTTTTTGTGTTGTTGTCTAATTGTGTCTTGGATGTGGTGGAGGCTTATAGGGTGTATTTGGAGAAGGCTGTTTTGGAGAAGGGGTTGATGATTTGAAGAATGCTTGGGATATGTGTCAGTTGTGTGTTTATGATGTTTTGGTTATGGAGGGTCGGTTGTTTGTTGCGTTTGTTGCTTTGGTTCTTTCTTGTGGGGTTCGTAATGTTATGGTTTTTTCAAAGTTTGATGAGAAATATTCTTTGCCTGAATTGTTAAATGAGTTAAAGTCTTTTTACAGTGTAAATTTTGAGGGACAACAAAAAACCATTTTTTCAAAATTATCTAAAGCCCAGCGAGAAAATTTTACTGCTTGGGACATAAACAAAGAAACCTAGTATATAACACGAAAATTAAGTCATAATCAACAAAACAACCCGCACACATTTCACCACCAAACACAACACCACACTACAAACAACAAACAACACAACAAACAAACGTTACAACACCACACACAATACTACTACATCAACCAAAAAAAAACAACCAAAAAAAAGATAGCTAATCATATTTCATAGCTTCAGAAGGCTTCGTTACAGCAGCACGCCACGCCGGATACAAACTACCCAGGGCACCTAATAGCACTGCAGCACCTAAACCATACAAAGCCAACTCAAAAGAAACATTAACAGCAACACGCTCAACCCCCGCTTGAGCTAAATTTGGCAACAACAAATACCCAACAGTAGAAGTACCAATCACCCCAACAGCAACACCCACCACACCCGCAAACAAACTAAGCAACACACCCTCAAACATAAACTGACCCAAAACCACAGAATTACTAGCCCCCATAGCCTTCAAAGTTCCAATCTCCCGTGTACGCTCACGCACCGTATACAACATAATAAACAAAACAATCACCCCCTGAACAACCACCACCAAACCAACCTGCACCATAGACGTACTCCGCATCTGCACCATCATATTCTCAATATCCAACCGCTGCTGCTCCACACGAAAACGCGCCAAAGAAGCCTGAGACAACAAAGCCTCAGCAACCTGAACAGAAACATTACCCAAATACAACTCGTTAATTCTTCCCCGAATACGATAAACACTATCCGCCTCATCAGCAAAAATAATAAACTTTGACGCCTGACCCGACGCATTAGTAATACGCTGAGCATCTTTAAGACTCATAAACGCAGCCGTCACATTATAATCCGTTAACCCCTGATACTCCCCCCGACGCTGAAGACCCACCACCTCAAAACGCTGCCCCAAAAGCTCAACCCAACCCCCAACACCAACCCCCAACTCTTCAGCAACCACTTCATGCAAAACCACCACCCCACTATCCCCCACACAAAGATTCCTACCCACAGTAATATTAGAAGGCAACACAGACGAAAAATTCCCCAAAACATCCACATCCAAAGGCACACCATAAACATCATATAAGGTAATGTTCTCGTTTTCTGGATCCTTAATATCCTGCCTAAGAACAGGCACAACAGCAGTAACATTTGAAATAGAACCAAGGTTTGCGTAATCACTAATATTCATCAAAGGATACAAAACAGTAGACATCGTATAATTGTTATCCTCTGACCCATAATCAAAAGACAACGGACGAAAAACCTCTATCACAGACGCCACCCCATTCAACCAAGAAACATACGCCTCAGCAGTCTCATTTAAATCATCAATAGCCCTCTGAGAAGCCAACTGATTCGCATCAATATTAGCAGGCAAAGCAATCAACAAAGACAAAGCAAGACCCAACGCAACAACAATTAACGCAGTCCTGGCCCCCCTCCGAAACAAATTCCTAACCACACGAGTAAAAACGCCCATACCCATCACCTTAACAATAAATCACACAAACCACACAAACTAACTAACCGTTTTTTGTTGTTGTATGATTTTTCCTTGATTTAAAATAAACACCCGCTGAGTATGCGCAGCAACCTGCTCATCATGCGTCACCATAATAATAGTAGTACCCACCTTCTGATTAAGATCAGATAACAACTTTATAATCTCCTGCTTATTTGCCGCATCCAAATTACCCGTAGGCTCATCAGCCAACATAATCGCCGGATCAGTTGACAAAGCCCGCGCAATAGCAACACGCTGCTGCTCCCCCTGACTCAACCGCGAAGAACGATGCTCCTCACGACCCGACAAACCCACCAAAGCCAAAAACTCCCTAGCCTTCTGCTTGCGCCGCCCACCATACTTACCTGCAAGCTCCATAGCCACCTCCACATTTTCTCTAGCATTAAGATAAGACAACAAATTAAAACTCTGAAAAACAAAACTAATCTTATCCCTTCTAATCTTATATAACTTAGACTCAGAAAGAGCCGAGATATCTATATCGTCTATATATATTTTGCCCTCAGTTGGCTTATCAATACAACCAATAAGATTTAAAAGAGTGGTTTTGCCGCTGCCACTTGGTCCCATAATAGCAACAAATTCGCCTTTTTTGATTTCAAGGTCTATGTTGGTTAGGGGTTGGATTTTGTTTTTTCCAAGATTAAAAGTCTTACTAAGACTTTCAATCTTTAGGACTGTCTCATTCATAGTGCATTGTCTCCGCAGGACGAGTTCTAGACGCTTTTAGCGCTGGATATAAACTTCCAAGTACACCTAGAAGTACCGCAACACCAAGCCCAGCTAACAACAACTGTGGAGCAATACTAACAGCCACAGGCTGTGTCTGTGTTATGCCGCCAGGTACTATTAGGTCAATACCTATGACATTAAAGTTTGGAAGCACAAAATGACCTAATTGCGAAGCTCCAACCAGAGTAATTGTTATACCGATTAAACCTGCTATTAAACTTAAAAGCGCCCCTTCCAACACAAACTGACCCAAAATATTCACACTACTAGAACCCATAGCCTTCAAAGTACCAATTTCTTTGGTGCGTTCACGAACAGAATACGTCATAATAACAAAAATAACCGCGCCCTGAACAACAACCGCCAAAACCGCCCCCACCCAAGCAGAACTCTGAATCTGACTCATGGTTGTCTGAATTCTCTCTGACGCATTAGAAGTGACATCTATTATCTGTTGCGCATCGTTTCTTACATAGGTAGCAGTTATAATTATAACGTTAGTGGGATATAAGCTTCTAAGAGTTGCCTCTATTGATTCTACATTACCCGCGTTGTCAGCAAAAATTTGGAAAAAAGACACTTTCCCAGAATTGTTAGTAATTCTTTGGGCCTCTTCAAGACCCATAAAAACCCCAACTGTCCTTGCATCTAAGCCCATAACGCCCTCACCTTGAATACCCACCACCGTAAAAGTTTCCCCCAAAACTTTAACAGTATCACCAACACCAACACTCCAATTACCCGCAACCACCTCATTCAAAACCACAACCCCACGATCACCAGCAACAAGATTACGCCCAACAGTAACATTAGAAGGCAAAACCGAAGGAAACCTACTTACAAGATCTGCCTCCAATGGTACACCATAAACATCATATAAGTATTCTGCAAGCTCTTCATGATACTCCTCCCCCACATAATACTCTCGCCCCGGAGCCCATTGAGTCTCCCTAAACACCGGTACAACCTTTTCAACATCTGGAACCAAACAAAGCTTACCATAATAATCAGTCAAATTTACTAAAGGATAATTCTGATAACCTTCGATTCGATCACTATTAGAATTAAAATCAGGAATACGAGCAACATTGAAATCTATTTCAGTCGCAACACCATTTAACTGCGCAGACCACTGCTCAATTTCCTTTGTGTTTTTATCGATTATTTTTTGTGAGGCTTGTTGGTTTGCATCTATGCTTGCTGGAAGAGTAAGCATTAATGCTATTGATATACTTAAAACTATGAGTATTAGTGCGGTTCTTCTTTTTTTCCGAACTATATTTCGAGTTGCTCTACTAAGAATTCCCATATACATCCCATCTTAATCAAATGTGTTTTCATTAAAAGCCTAGGGAACTATTTATGACTACACAATAGGACAAGGTGTACTATTGCTTAGGACGGCTGTTTGGTTTGGTTTGTGTCAAGTTTTTTGACGTTCTATTTTGGGTACGCTTTGTCCTATAGTATAGCATTAAGTTGACATTTAGCAATAGTGTTGTTGAGGAATGAAACTCAATGATACAACATATTTACACACCAAATGGTGTTGGAGGTGAAACACATGAACAAACTGTTGTTAAATAAAAAACACGCCCTAATCCCAGTTGCTCTTATTCTAATAGCAACCATGCTAATAACACCCCTTGCAAACGCAATCCCAGGAACCACCGCATACGTAACCAGCGTTGAAGATAGTTATGGCGTCACTAACCCAAATAACGTAAAAGGTTCTTCAACAGACGGCAACTATGCCATCTTTGACGGCGCAGGTTCTAAACTTGTTGGCAAATGGACAGTAAATGCTCCACCTTCAGGCGCAGAAATATGGATATACGGATACGCATTCTCAGGAACTCCCAAAGTTATATGTTACTATGGCTCATCTAACACTGGATCTTGGTCAACGGCAGGCTCTAAAACTATTGGCACCACCCTCGACTGGTATAAAGTCGGCACTATCGGCGCAAGCGGTCAACAATACTTTGCAATCAGTAATTCTGGCGGTTCCCTCTACATAGACCAAATAAAAGTCACATACTAATAGCAAGCAATAAAACAAACAACCCAACTCCCACATTTTTTAAAACACCTAAATACAGTGACAAAAAAACAAACTTTCACCCCTAACTCCGTAAAATCCTAAACCCTAGAACTTTGGACAATACACACCTAATTTTTACAAATCTATTTCACTCTTTAGCATACCACTGTTAAAAACTCACCAAAAAAAATAATTCAACACAATTTACCACAAACATCTGAATATCATAGTATAGTGTGGATATTTAGTGTATGAATTGGTTGTGATGGTGTTTGGCAGGATAATTAATTTGTGCCAAGATGCTTTGTTCGTAAATTTGCTGTGTTGTATTGTTAAGTATTTTTTTGCGGTGTTAGTCAAGTTGTAAGGTTATAGTATGTGTTGTAAATTGAGTTGCTTGTTGCTGGTGTTTGTGGGTTATATTACTTTGTCGCGATATATTTTGGTGGTTTCGTAGGCAAAGAAGGTAATTATTATGGTTTGGGTGATGAGTGCAATAGCGTAGGCGTGGTAGAGGATGTCGGGGTAGAGTATGAGTTCTGCTATGAGGGCGCTTATTGAAAATAGTAGGTATAGTAGGCTTCTTGGTATTAGGAATCTGTTGATTTTTATGTGGTTTCGTAAAACTATTTTGTTGATTACATAGCCGCCCCATTCGCGTTTGATAAGTTCCATTTCTTCTAATTTGTTGAGGTGATGTTGGGCTACTGAGGGGCTGCTCATGTCTAGTTCTCTTGCAATTTCGCGGATTCCAACACGTTTATTATGCGTTAGTATGAAGCGGTAAACGTCATTTTGGGTTCCTTGTAAGGGTTCTGTGGTGTCTTTGTCAGTTTGCTTTTTTCTTTTGTTCATAAGCCACAGGTTCCTATTATAACTTTAACTGTCAAAGACAGGGGAGGGGTTATGTTGTATTTTTTTTCTGTAGGGTTTAGAGGTTTATAGGTGGTATGCCAGTTGTCTTTATTTGGCCATGGGGGGTCATTTTGTATTTTATTGTAGCGTAGATTTGTGGTAGGTGTTGAAGGGTAGACAATATGTTTCTCTACATGGTTGCATAGGGTGGTTTCTTTTGATGTGAAGTCTGTGATTGTTGTTTTGTTTTTTGATTTGGGGAATCGCATATTATAACACTCTTTTTTATGTGAAGATATGTTATTCAACATAGCATCGCCAATAACCAATATATTTGATAGAACTATATAAACATAATGTAATTGTAATAAAACAACACACACTATTTTGGAGATATTACATAATTCCAATCGCCATAAAACTCATCCCGCACCAAATTAACCCCAGACAAACCCTCATCACCTGCAACATTTAACCTCAACACAACCTTTTCACAATTCTTAACACAAATAATCTTTAACCGCTTCAAAGCAACCATATTTAAAATCAACTTTACACCAGCCTCCACCGACACCCCCAAATCCCCCTCAACCCCAACCCCACCATTACTGGTAAAACAAAACATTTCATACCCAACCACATGCCACTTAGACGTACCCGGAGGAAAATATGAAACATGAATCTCAAGCCCCGTCAAATTAGCCAACTCTTGCAACTGCCTCTGCCACAACCCAAACCGCAAACCATCACAACCCCCGTCATCACTAATAACATACAACTTTTTAACACCCCGAAAAATATGACAACCCAAAGTCTGCCACCACCGCAAAAGACTCTCCACCTCAAACCCTACCTCATCACCCGACAAAACCCCCAAATTCACAAACCCCAAACGCCCCGTAACCTCATACACATCAGAAAAATCAACCTTACCCAACGTCTCTAAGGGAAACTCTGAAACCAAACTTTGACCAGAAACTCCTTTGCCACACTCCACCAAACTTTTCCTAAAATCCCCAAGTAACTCTTTCTTATCAGTAACAACCGACACAACAGGACACCCCTCCCCAATAAAACTACAACACTTCTTAACTATAAACAAAAACTGAGCAAAAACATCAGGCCTAGGCCCACTAAAATACCTCATCTTTTGATTTTGACGCAAACTATACCCCATAACATTCAACAAATTGCCTATTGCATTATGACTAATCTTAAACCCCTTCTTAGATAGCACCTCTTCCATGGTTCTCAAGCTTTTAGTTGTCCACCATAAAACACGCTCCGAATCGTCAACATTAGATGGTTCCATTACGTTTTCAAGAACGGTTGTTAGGTCTTTATATTTTTGAGTAACCAAAGAGCGCCCACCACCTGCTTTACGAGCCTTGTCAACCTCCAAATGAGTCACACCTTCACGTAACTCTTTTTCGCCTAAGAGAAGAGTAGATTTTGAAACACCTGTTAATTCGTGAACGGCCTTAAGTCCTCCATGCCCTAAACTCTCTACCTCAGCAGCCAAATATAGTCGCCGCTGTCTTTCATTTAGCAGAGGAAACACACGCTGTATTCGAGTTTTAGCTGCGTCATCCATAAATCTCAACAAGGGTAAAGTAAGTAGTTACTGCAATATTAGTGTTAGCTTTAAGACCAGTAATAAACGCTCTTTTCACCATTCAAAGACCTTTTTGAACGCTTTTTTGCAAGGAAGTTATTGTTTTCTCCTAAAAATCATTAAAAACAAAACAACAAACCAAAGTTCGAAATAAGTATGTTACTACAATATTTTCCTCACTCAGTCTTGGCCCAAAACTATTTCTATTTTTAGACTTTGGAACAATATTATTTGTGCCAACTTTCTCCTGCATTTATATCTTATAGATAGTTTAAATAGATATGACACACGGCAAACTAGTGACTTTTCAAGTCTACAAAAACAATATCAAGACAAACAACGATAAAACGGTGCTTAACAAGTTTGTACAAAAATTTTATGGACAAACCGTTAGCAACCACGGCGGAAAGTATCAACATCACATACAGGGTTTACTTGAAGACATTGCACACATAAAATTGGTACGCAGCGTTATTATTGTAAAAGAATCCGATTTGGAAAAAGCGCTACAATTCTTAGAGAAATATGACGCCGAAATCTACACAAGAGACATCATACTAACACCTGAAGATGAAAAAACACTAAACAAAGAAAAACAATAACATTATCCCAAAGCCTAAAAAATCAGAAATTGCACTACTACAAAGAACAGTGTTACTTAATGCAATATTATGTGAGCTGGTAGGTGTTTTTGATAGATATTAATTAAGAAAAGCAAGGCTACGCCACGGTTTCACGGGTAAAACAAGCTGTAATGGATGTAATTTGACGTAGCGTTCGTTGTAGTTGTACTTAAGGGCAAGATAATTCCGGCGACATCAGATAAAAATACCATGACTTCAATAATGGATGTATTGGGATATTTGAACTATAAATGAGCAAGAAATCTTAAAAATCACAAAAGAGCCTTGCACTTTCGAAAGCATTGTGTTATTCTATTGAAAGCAAGTTTAATAAAGACGAAAGTTACTAACTTTTTTGATATGCGTCTATAATGTGTTAGAGAGTGACCATAGTATTATGGAAGTTATTAAGGAGAGCTACCAATGAATGGTAAAACACCTCACTTGGTTCAATATCAAGGGTCAAAACGTATTCTTGCTCCTCAAATCCTTAGGTATATGCCGAGAAAATTTAATCGCTTATTAGAACCATTTTCAGGCATGGCAGCTGTTACAATTGCTACAGCTGTACAGCAACGCGCGGAGCATTATATTATAAACGACCTAAATGAGCCAATCATAAGACTATTGGAGGCCGTAATTAACACATCAGCTAAACTCGTAACTAACTATGAAAAAGTATGGGAACAACAGTTTAGTTATGGGAACGGGCACATAGAGCATTTTTACTATATACGAGATAAATTTAATTCAGGCGAACAAACACCGGAAAATATGCTGTATCTATTAGCGCGTTGTGTAAAGGGTGCGGTGAGATACGGCAAAAACGGTAAATTTAATCAGTCGCCCGACAAGCGGCGGCATGGAACCAATCCTAAAAATATTCGCGAAAATGTATGCACAATCGCCCGTTTGCTAAAAGGAAAGACCTCTTTTTGCGCTGTGGATTACCAAGAAATTTTTGACATAGCAAAAAAAGGTGATTTAGTATATATGGATCCACCTTATCAAGGCGTAACAAACACACGGGATAATAGATATTTTGCCGGTGTTGAATTTGATGATTTTGCAGAAGCTATAGAAACACTCAATCACAAAGAGGTAGACTTTTTAATCAGTTATGACGGCGAATGCGGAGGAAAAGAGTATGGAAGAGATTTACCCGAAGAATTGAACTGCACAAAACTCCTTTTGAACGCAGGAATATCTACACAATCAACATTACTTGGAGAAAGAAATACAACTTACGAAGCATTGTATGTAAGCAGAAATCTTTCACCATTTATTACGCCTATACCAGAGCAATTAACATTAATCAAGACGGTGATGTAATGAAGAATGATTATCCTGAAAGTTTTTTGAACTTATTAAACTCCGTTAAGGCAAAACGTCCGCATACAGTTATCCAGCACATTCTCGAACATGGATACATCACTTCTCAAGAACTGAAGGATACTTATGGTTACAATCACCCGCCAAGAGCGGCTCGTGACGTTAGGGAATATGACATTCCGTTGGTTACATACACCATAACCGGTAATAATGGAAGAAAGATTGCGGCGTATAAATTTGGTGACCCAAACGACGTAATAAATAATATTTCAAAATCTGCCGGCCGGACTATATTGTCAAAAGCCTTGAAACAAGCATTGATTAACAAATACGGCTCTAAGTGCTTTATATACACTGAACCAATGGACGAGCATTTATTGCAGGTTGACCATCGTGTTCCGTATGAAATTGGCGGCGAAACTGATGCAAAGGACATTGATCAGTATATGTTGCTTTGCCCATCCGCAAACAGAGCGAAATCTTGGACTTGTGAACATTGCGAGAATTGGATTAAGAAAGATGCTGATTTTTGCGTGAAATGTTTTTGGACACATCCCGAAAGCTATGACTACATCGCAGGCAAGAAACAGAAAGTGATAAGCATCGTATTTACTAATGATGAAATTGAAGACTACAAAAAATTGGTTGAATTATCAGGAATTGAAGGGGCGCAGGAAACGATTAAGCAACTCATAAAGGACTATTTGAAGTAATGGAAATCTGGAATTTACGGTTAAACTTTTTTCGCAAAAAGCATTGACAAGGTTGACAAAAATAAGTTATAATTAAGATAAGATTTTAGAAAGAGGAAAATTTAGAACCTCTCGCTCCTTTTTCATATAAACATATTCGGTCTTAAAAGGACAAGCAAAATAACAATTGTCAAAACATTTGTCGTTACTTAGTTTTCTGGTGCTTGTTTGGGTTTCTTTAGGGGCTTAACAACAGATGGGTATTAAACCGTAACTTTCGGTGATTAGAGAATGTGTTTTTGTAATTTTGCATTATTTATTAATTATGAATATTTGTTAACGTTGGATATTTGAGAAAAACTATTACAAACTTGTCATACATTGACATTCTGTAGCAAGTTATGTAACTTCGAAATCACGTTACCTACACACCTATCAGGCATATATAGCATATCAAAATTAAACCGCAAAAACACAACATTTTTTCCATTTTAACCTTAAAAACACGTTTTCAAACAAAACCTGCTGCCTAAAAACTGAAAGTTACGGATTAAATAGAAATTCATACTCGTACGGTTGGTGGTTCAAGTCCACCTGCCGCTACCAATTTATTAAAAGTCATTAATAGACACGTCAAACGCATGAACGCTTTTTTCCATCAGGCGCAAGCATTTTCAACTGTCCGATTTTTTCGGACAGTTCACTTCCCTCAATTTTTAATTTTGTTTTTAAGTCGTTCCAATACTTTCGCGGACATTCATTATCCGTTAAAACTTGGATTACATCAACAATAGAAAATACCATTCCTCTTTTTCTTCGTCCCAAGCGGTACGAACACGTTTATTTTCAAAGAGTTTGATGTTTTTATCAGCCATACGCCCAACACCTGATATAGCAGTTCAACTTTTTGTTAACTGTATGGGAAAAACATAGTTGCAGTGTTTGAACCAAGCGGCAACAAGCTCAGGCGTCACACAATCAAGCGCCTCAACTGCCGCATCAACCAAAGCCTCCGCAGTTCTAGCCTTAAGCTTACGCAAAACACCCTTCACATAAGCCCACATAAACTCCACAGGATTAAAATCCGGAGAATACACAGGCAAAAACAACACCGAAATCCCAAGCTCCTCCAAAACCCCCAAAACCAACTTGGAAGTATGCACCGAAGAATTATCCAACACCAAAACATCATCCACACCAAGTGCGGGTGCAAGACAAACCCGCAAATACTCCGCAAACAACTCTTTATTTAGCGTACCCTCAAAAACAAAAACAACCTTTTCCCCACTTAAACGAACCGTGGACAATATGGATTGACGCTTAAAACGCACATCCTTTATGCCCTCATGTATTCTTTGGTTTGATTTAGCCCGCCCGTAGAGGCGTGTATAGGCAAGATTTATGGAGCTCTCGTCAAGAAAAACTAGATTTTGGGCGTTTAGATTTGGTTGGTTTTCTTGCCAGAGGGCTCTTTCTTTTAGGGCTTTGGGGTTTTCTTGTTCTTTTGGATGGAAGCTCTTTTTTTAAATGTGTAGTCTAGTTTTATGAGGCGTTTGCTAAGTGCGGCTGGGCTTATTTGTAGGTTGAATTCTGCAATTAACTCTTTGAGTGTTATGTCGGGTTGGTTGTCTATTTTCTGGGTAATTTTGTCCATGGTTTGTTGGTTCACGAGGGGTTTTCGTCCTTGGGTGCGTGGTCTTGGTTGTGTGGTTCCTGTTTTTTTGTATAGTGCCCATATTTTTGTGACTGTGCTTTGGCTTATGATGAGCCATTTTGCTATGTCGGTTTCGTTTATGTTGTTTTGTTTGTGTTGGATTATTTTTTCTCTGATTTCGTTTGATGTGGGGTTGGGCAATACAAAAACCACATTTCAATACACACCGCTAGTTATATAGTTAACTAAAAGTTGAGTTGCTATATTTGAATTATTATACACCAACACATTTAACATTATATGACAAAATTTGAGAAAAATCAAGGGAATTTCGAAAGAAATATGCTGACAGAAAACATAAAAAGAAGGTGAAATTAGGAACTGTACAAAAATATCGTGCAATAGTTTTGGTGTGTAATAAGTACAATTACACAATTTATCCATAAGGCTACTTGCATGTTAATTATGACAGTTCCTTACTGATAAGTATGACAACAGACGGGTATGAATACAAATGTTATCTAAATAATGTGGCAGTACGCACTGGTTACATTACTTGATATTATAACAATGTAGACTTTGCAGATGAAGCGTGGTCTGAGGCTGATAGTTTCACAAGTGATACTTACAACGATCACTTTATTAACCCATACTTATACTTAGGTAGCACTTGGAAGGATTGGGGTTCAAGTATTGGAACTCAAGATCTATATGCCACATCACCTCAAAGATACGACTCCTATCCCTACTTAGGCAAATACGTATTTGATGCTTGGGTAACATAGACACATTTGAACAAAAATAACTACTAATTTTTTTAATGTTTATATTAATCAGGAAAAACGCAAATATGAAAAAAATAAAAAGAGAAAAAAACATAGTTTTTGTGGTTTTATTAATTATAATAATCACTATTTCATTGATAGGCATTACTGTTTTCCAAAATTTACACGATACATCAAGCAATGTACAATTAAATAATACAGGATATCTTGGAGAGTCAAAACTGTTTTTGATTTCAGCAAATACATCATACGGCGTGTATTCAACAAACACATCATGGACGGGGGACACATTTGATAATCAGAACTGCTTTGTTATAACAGCCACAATAAGAAATGACTACACATTAGAAGAACTACAAACAGCTAACACTTATCTAGAAAATACTCATACAGGAAAGGTATACTTTGCCGTGAAAGCCACACTTTACGAAGGCACTTCCCAAATTTCAGCAAACGACATAACAAACGCCATAACAGGCTCTATGTCACCCCCCTTAGGAGTTCCCCAATGGAATTTATACTGTAACGAAACCAACACCGTAGAAATATACATGGCAACTAATAACAGAAACATTGACAACTATACCATAAAACTCGTAACACTAGATTTATCAGGACTACCAATACCATAAAACAAAAGTTACACTTCGTTTTCAACCGTTTGCCACACCTTTTGAAGGGACAACAGACAAAAAAAAACAGTTATTTTCCACAAACACTCATTATAGACAGCTATTGTGCATGATACCAAAAAATAGCCACTACGACACATTTGTTGACCAGAAAAAATAAGCATATAAAGAGATAGTTAGGTGTATTTCATGGCTTCGGAAGGTTTTGTTACAGCAGCTCGCCACGCCGGATATAAACTACCAACCACCCCCAGAAGCACCGCGACACCCAACCCAGCCAACACAAACTGAGGAGAAATCCCCACAGCAACAGGTTGAGATACCATAACACCCTCACTGAAGATAAGATCAATACCTACAACGTTAAAGTTTGGAAGTAACAGATGCCCTAAAGTTGAGGCTCCAACTATACTAATAGTTATACCTATTAAACCAGCCATTAAACTTAGAATTGCACCTTCCAGCACAAACTGACCTAAAATGTTTGCATTACTTGCACCCATAGCCTTCAAAGTACCAATTTCTTTGGTGCGTTCACGAACAGAATACGTCATAATAACAAAAATCACTGCACCCTGAACAACAAACGCTAGAACCATCCCCATGGTAGCATTATTCTGTATCTGACCCATATTCTCCTGAATGTCCTCAATTCCAGCACTATTTACATCTATAACCTGTTGAGAGTCCCTTCTTACCCAAGCAGCAGTTGTAATGTCAAGACTATATAGTGGATATAAACTTTTGATGGTTGTCTCAATTGATTCCGCATTTTCAGCATCGTTAGCAAATATTTGAAGGAAGGAAATTTTTCCCAAATTATTAGTTAACCTTTGAGCTTCCTCTATACTCATAAAAACACCAATGGCACTTGAATCTAGACCTAATTTACCATAGCCTTTAATACCTACTACTGTAAAATCTTGCCCTAAAACCTTAACTGTATCACCAACACCAACACTCCAATTACCCGCAACAATCTCATCTAAAACTACCACGCCACGATCACCCGCCACAAGATTTCGACCAACAGTAATATTAGAAGGCAAAACCGAGGGATACTTGTTTAAAATATCCGCCTCTAAGGGTATACCGTAAACATCATAAAGATACACGGCATACTCTTCACCATATTCTTTTCCAGGAGCCCATTTGGTTTCTCTGAGCACAGGTACAACTTTTTCAACATTTGGAACTAAACAAATTTTATCATAATAATCAGTTAAATTCATCAAAGGATATCGCTGATACCCTTCTACTAAGTCCTTATCAGAACCAAAGCTGGGAATAAAGACAAGTTGACAATCTATTTCAGTTGCAACCACATTTAACCGTGCAGAAAACTCTTCAACTACACTTACTTGTATATCCATAATACTTTGCGCAACATGCTGATTTGCACTTATACTTGCAGGCAAAGTAATCATTAATGCAAAGGATATACTTAAGACTACAAGCACCAATACGGTTCTTCTTTTTTTTCGAACTATATTTTGAGTCGCTCTATTAAAAATCCCCATATATCATCTCTTCAGGCAAACATACTTAATGAAAAGATTAAAGAACTATATACATATATATATCTACACCGCAGAACGATTGCACTATAGCGCAAAACGGTCGTTTGGTTTGTGTTGTGTCAAGTTTTTGACCACTAATTTTTGCACGCTTTATCCCTGTTAGTAAGTAATTTAACTTTTTATAGCCCACAACAAGGTTTGACTCAACCCCCAACAGCAACTCAGACATAGTGACTAAAACCTACACAACTTACACAAGTCCTCTAAAAATACAGACTTGACCTTACACAAATACACCTTAATCTTAGACCACCCCCCCCAGACTGTCTAAAAACTAGTGCCCACCAACTGCAATACACTGCACATAGCACACATTTTTTTACCGTACACTACATGTTGCGGTTAGATTAATTGAAACCTGAGTTTTTAGACAGTCTCCCCCTCTACAGAATTAAAAACAGACAAATACACAGACAAACACAGCACTACGATAGCAACCAAAGAATCCAAAACACCCTCCTCATGCACAAACAAATCATCAAACACCAAAAAACCTCCCCAACATATACAGACACTAAAACCTGCAAACATAATACTCAAACAACTCACACAGCATCTTAAGAACAAAAACGCATACCCTTTAAACCCAACACGCCCATAATCAAAGTTTACCCAAAACAAACAACAGACACATAATCATCCACTGCTCATAAGAAAACACTCGACCATAAAAATGCGCCACACCACAATTAACACTCCTTATCAACAGTAAACCTTGTGCACGTTTAGATTTTTGTTTTTCACGCAACTCTCATACTTTTATAACATCTCTCTTTTTTTATTTACTTGGATAGAACACACCTTTTTTCTAAAAAGATAAGGGAGTGTAACTAAATAACTTTTACAGTTGGACATTAGCGGGAGTAACATTATAGTTTATTCTCTATGAAAAACCGTGTATACGTGTTAATGTGAGTTATTTTTGTCAAATATTTGTAACTATTTTCAACGACCACTTCGTAACTATAAAAATTATTTTGTAACAATCCCTAAGCAGGTCAAGTTGGCTAAAGGGTTGGCTAAAAAAGAAAAAAGTTTGTACGAAGATTTATATTTAATAAAAAATTTTACGTCTTATCAAAGTTAGTTGTATGTAAAAGTTTCAGTGAGAGTGAGCATTATGGCACAAAGAAAAGTTATAATCATTGGAGCGGCTGGACGTGATTTTCACAATTTTAACACTTTTTTCCGAAATAACTCGGCTTATAAAGTAGTCGCGTTTACTGCTACACAAATTCCAGATATAGCAAACAGAAAATATCCTGCCGAATTGGCAGGTAGTCTTTATCCTGAGGGTATTCCTATTTATGCACAGGATGATCTTCGTCGTCTCATAAAAGAGTTTGATGTAGATGAGTGCGTTTTTGCTTACAGTGATGTTCCTTACTCAGTGGTTATGAGTCTTGGAGCGCAAGTAAATGCTGCGGGTGCAGATTTTTCTTTGTTAGGTCATAAAAATACTATGCTTAAAAGCACTAAACCAGTTATTGCTGTTGGAGCTGTGCGTACGGGTTGCGGTAAAAGTCAAACGTCTCGTCGTGTTGCAGAAGTTTTAATGGCACATGGTTTAAAAGTTATTGCAGTTCGCCATCCTATGCCTTACGGTGACCTAGTTGCTCAAAAAGTGCAGCGGTTTGCCACTATTGAGGATTTAAAAAAGCATCATTGCACCATTGAAGAAATGGAGGAATACGAACCACATATTGCTAGAGGCAACGTAATTTATGCCGGTGTGGATTATGAGGCAATTCTACGGGCTATTGAAAATGATCCTAAGGGTTGTGATATTATTTTATGGGACGGGGGTAACAACGATTTTCCCTTTTACAAACCGGATCTTATGATAACAGTTGTAGATCCTCTACGTCCAGGACATGAACTGGCTTATTATCCAGGAGAGACAACTTTACGTATAGCAGATGTGGTAGTTATCAACAAAATTGACAGCGCAGATTTTGATAGCATTTTAACTGTTCGAAACAACATTGAACGTGTAAATCCAAAAGCCACAGTAATAGATGCCGCTTCTACTATAAAAGTAGACAACACTGAGGTTATAAAAGGTAAAAAAGTATTAGTAATTGAAGATGGCCCAACGTTGACTCATGGTGAGATGAAAATGGGAGCAGGCATAGTAGCCGCCCGACGTTTTGGAGCCGCCGAAATTATTGACCCTAGACCCTATGCTGTAGGCAGATTAGCAGAAACATATCAGATTTATCCCAACATAGGAAAACTTTTACCTGCCATGGGTTATGGCGAGCAACAAATGAAAGACTTAGCAGCTACTATAGAAAAAACTCCATGTGACTCAGTAATTATTGCTACACCAATTGATTTAGGAAGAGTCATACAAATAAACAAACCAAACACACGCGTACAATATAACCTACAAGAAATCGGCCAACCCAACATGGAAAACGTTCTAGAGCAGTTCATTAAAAAAATCAAAAAACAATAATAATAATAATAATAATAATAAATACACTGCACACAAAGTGCAGCCCCCCTTTAACTCTAATTTTTAGATGTCATTTTTAAAAATCAAACAGTAAATGTATTCTACGAGCAAAATCTTTGTAAACCTACAAATTTTTATTCACTCTAGATTCAATTCAATTAATAAACTATACAACAGAAAAACAATTAACCCGTAACTTTCGGTGATTAGGGAATACGTGTTTTTATGATTTTGCATTATTTATTAATTATAAATATTTGCTAACGTTTGATATTTGAGAAAAACTATCATAAACTTATCATATATTGACATTTTATAGCAAGTTATGTAACTTCAAAATCACGTTACCTATACACCTATCAGGCATATACGGCATATCAAAATTAAACCGCAAAAACACAACATTTTTTCCATTTTAACCTTAAAAACACGTTTTCAAACAAAACCTGCTACCTAAAAACTGAAAAATACGAATTAAAAAGTAACCTGACAGAGTTTAACAAAAAATTTTTCTCTAGCAATAACTACTACACTGCTACAAAACGTCAAATTACAATCAAAATTAGGCTAATTTAGGTTTTCAAGAGCTTTTTGAGCCCATTGAGCATCTTTCCATAAGGCTCTACCTATAGCAACTAGATCGGTTTTCTCTTCCTGTATTATCGTATTTGCATATTTAGGCTCTGTAATGCCACCCACGCCAATAACGGGCACCGTAACTTTTTGCTTAATAGCCATTGCTTGAGGTATAAAATAACCTTGAACATGCTTAAACTGTTTAGGATTACTGCCACACATGCCGCCTGAAACGTCTAAAATATCTACTCCACCTATTTCTACAAGCTTTTGAGCAAAAACAATTGCATCCTCAACATGTATGCCATAGGGAGCTAGGTCATCTGAACCTAAACGATAAAGTAACAATTTATTTGGCCCTATTTGATGACGTACAGTTTTAGATACCTCTAAGGGAAAACGCATACGTTTTTGTAAATCACCACCATATTTATCAACACGCTTATTTAACAGAGGAGAAAAAAATTGATTAAGCAAGTAACCATGAGCACCATGGAGCTCAACACCGTCAAACCCCGCGTCTATAGCTCTTTTAGCTGCAGCCGCAAATTGTTGACAAATCTGGTCTAACTCACAAATTTCTAACATACGAGTTTTTCCAGAGGAACTAGGTCCTGCGGGTTGATTATGGATAACTTTTTTATTTGCCACACCACCTGCATGCGAAATTTGAACTACCGCAGGAACACCCACAGAGTGAAGAGCAGTGGCAAGTTTTTCATAACCAGGAATTAGAGAGTCAGCGTAAATACCTAGCTGTTTAGGCCCAATTTTACCCATTAAATCAATGTAGGCGTGTTCAACTATGGGTAAACCAATATGTGTTGAGCGCCTAACATAAAAATTGACAAGTTTTGGCGTTATGGAACCGTCAAAATCGGCGCGTCCACTTTGCATAGGAGGAAAAACAAGACGGTTTCTTAGGGTGTACTCTTTAACGTGCAGAGGCTCAGATAGTTTAGGCAATGTGAACTCCTTATTTACATGTGGATCTTAGAAATATAAAAGATACAGTAACAAACATGTTAATTAACAAAAATATTTGATTGTTTGATTGTTTATTTTTAGGTTGCTGTTGTTGTTAGACTTGTTGGATTTCAGGGTTTATTTTGCCAGGTATGCCTATGTGTATGGCTTCAGTTATTTGAGTCATGCAGTCTACGTTTGAGAGGTTATTGAATTGTTGATAATTAATTTTTTTAAGAAAGGCTGCGTCTATAGAGACAGGAGAGTTTGCAGCAAAAATACCTACATTAGAGATTATAGGTGCACCGGGGTTTGGGACGCAATCGCAGTGTTGAGTTATGTCTTTGGCAAAATTGACATATGAAATTTTATTTTTTTGAAAGGTTTCAATAACACCTAGAGCCGCAGATGCTAGGGCTTTACAAATATTTTCTTTATTTAAAAAATTTATTGCTTTTGTTGGGCATTCACTTTGACAAATTGGGCAGCGCATACATATAGGGGAGGTTATATACGCTTTTTTGTTGACAATTTCGGGCAAATTATTTGGGCAAACAGATTTACATGTTGCGCAACCGGTACATTTGGTTTGGTCAATTTCCAAGTTTACAACTCTATGTTGCTGTAGTTTTCCTGCACGAGAAGTGCAGCCCATGGCCAAGTTTTTTATAGCTCCACCAAACCCGCTAAGATCATGTCCTTTACAATGAGAGATAACTATCATAGCATCAGCTTCAGCTATGGCACCTGAAACCGAAATTTCAGGTAATATGCCACGAGTTTTTACTATACGACTATTTTCACTTCTTAAACCGTCGGCAGCTATGAAGGGGGCCATGTTAAAGCCATTCATTAAAGCGGTTTGAATATGATCATAGGCATTATGCCGCTGTGCGAGATAATAAGTGTTGGAATCCGTAAGGAAAGGTTTTCCACCGGCAGCCCTAATTTTTTGAATAATATGGTGAACAAAAAAGGGCTGCACATAACTAGGATTACCCAATTCACCGACATGCAGTTTAACGGCTACTAAATCGCCTTTTTCAATACAGCTAAAAGTTTCAGCTTTCTCATATAACCGTTCAGACTCTAAAAGTAAATTTTGATTAACGTCCCAAGGTATGAAGTAGACAGACAACGAAATATCTCCTATAAGAGAATACAAGATCATTTATAAAAAAATTCCTAAGCAGACAATATTTACAAATGCTAATTGTGGTTATAAGCGTTAAATTTTTATTTAGAGAAAAATATCAGTAATTGGTGAGTATGTGAAAGTTATTGCTTTTAATGGCAGTCCAAGAGAAAACGGAAACACAGCCAGTTTAATTCAACATGTTTTAAAAGTTTTACAAGAAGAGGGCATAGAAACAGAGTTCATTCAGCTTGGCGGGCAACTAATTCATGGCTGCATGGCCTGCGGTACATGTGTAAAACTTCGGAATAGGGAGTGCAAAATTACAGAGGACAACATTAATGTGTATGTTAAAAAAATGATTGAAGCAGATGGCATAATTTTGGGGTCACCTACATATTTTTCAATGATGACCTCTGAGCTTAAAGCTCTAATTGATAGAGCCGGTTACGTTGGCAGAGCTAATGGCTGCTTGTTTAACCATAAAATTGGAGCGGCCATAGTTGCTGTACGTAGAACAGGGGCTATGTCTACATTTGATGCTATTAACCATTTTTTCCTAATTAACGAAATGATAGTGCCGGGATCATCTTATTGGAATGTAGGCATTGGCCTAAAAAAGGGTGATGTAGAAAAAGATGAGGAAGGCATAGAAACAATGAAAAAACTAGGCAAAAACATGGCTTGGCTGTTAAAGAAAATAAACAGTTAACAAGCGCCGTGTTTTTGCGTTTTTTCTAATTTTGTAGTATCTTATGAGTAAAAATCTGGAAAATGCACAAAATTTTTGTTCGCTTGGGTTTTGGCTCAGTCTAGTTAGGGTTAGCAAGAGTTATATGCAAATTAGCTGTTAATATCTCGGCGAATACATTGAAAAAGTTGACAACTGTGGCTGTAATTGTTATTGTTTTGTTTAGTGGTTTTTTCCTTTATAGTGCATATGGGGAATATGAAGAGAGGTATAGGGTAGGCTACACTGAGGGGTATATAGAGGGAGTGAGAGAGGGTGTAGGTTCGGGTTATACTATTCGGGATCCAACGTATGCAGAGATTATGACGTTTATACGGGCAGATAAAACTAATGAGAACGTGTATGATAAGGATACTTATAATTGTTATGACTATACACGAGACTTGTGTGAAAATGCTGCTAAGCAGGGTTATCGGGTAGGTTTTGTTTATCTTTATTTTAAAGAGAGTGCTCATGCACTTGTCTGTTTTAACACAACAGATAGAGGCTTAATATATATTGAACCACAATATGATGACATAGTAAATGTTGATGTTGGAGTTCAATATTGGGGTAATATACCGCATGTTCGAACATCCTTTGATGATACAATAGTTCGCTTTGGCATAATTTGGTAATTAAAGTATAAAAAAACGGTTGTTGGAGCAGAAAATATTGATTACTATCATGGGTGTGGCTACTGCTGAAATATGCTGAATGAAATGTGTGGGCCACACCCATGGCGGCATGGTGGATAGAGGTTATATGTAACCTTGCCTTGCGGCGCCACACCACAGAAATGTCATAAACCGCGACATATTTATATGTTATATACAGACGCACCGATTTATCAACATACAACGACATATACCACAACACACAATATAAACACACACCAAAAACACAACACACAACAAAACATTACACACTACCAGTTTACACAAAAAAACAAACAAACTAACACAAACACACATACAAAACACACAAACACAAACACCACCCACGCACCCAAAAACAAGAGACACTAAAACAACTCGGCTCCAATAAAAAATACAATTGACCCTAGCAACATCAAAGCGACAGCATCATGCAGACCAACCTACAGCTGACCTAACCAAGATCCGCCACACCGTTGCTAGGTATCAAACAGTAAACCTATTTCAAGAGAACGGTTATGTTAACAGAGAAGGTCTTTCCCTTAAAGTTACAGCAATATTTGTAGACACGTTGTTACGCATCACAGTTATGTTTATGCTCTGCCCAGGCAACGTCTTTTCCTCCAAATAACTAGCCAGATCATCATTATTTTTGATTTTAACACTATTTAAAGCTATGATAATATCACCCTCTTGCAGTTTACCATCGGAGGGACCACCGGCTATAACAGTGGCAACACGCCAACCGTATGTGACACTGGCACCCAATTGATTAGCAGCATTATAATTCATATCATTTCCATTCACACCTAGATACGAATGACCATTATAAGTACCCGTCGTTATTAGAGCATTAATTTCTCGCAAAATAGTGTTCGAAGGAATTGCAAATGCTAGACCCTGAGAATCTAAAACAATAGCTGTTGATATACCAATAACCTCACCTGCAGCGTTAAGCATAGGACCACCCGAGTTACCGGGATTAATTGGCGTGCTAGTTTGTATAACATTTGCTATAGAAAAACGGTTTACACTATCCTCAACTATTGTCCGACCTAAAGCACTTATTACACCAGTAGTTAAAGAACCTACTAAACCATAGGGATTTCCTATAGCTATCACAGATTCACCTACACGCAAAGAGGCGGAACTAGCAATTTTAAGAGACTTAAATTCTGCTGCAGGCGCATTAACAGACACTATGGCAAGATCCGCATAGGGATCCACACCTAAAACGGTTGCAGGATACCCATTACCACTTTGAAAGGTAACACTTAACGCAGTAGTTCCTTGCACCACATGATAATTAGTTATAACAACTATTTGACTTTTATGAGTATAAACAAATCCTGAACCTTGCACTGAACCGGTTTTAGTTACTCCTTGAATTAGAACTACGGAGTCTTTGACCTTGGCGTAAATCTCAGCTAACGCAAGACTATCCTGATATATAGTAATATTTTGATAGTCAATATTTTGTGTACCCTCTAATTCTGAAATTTGAGCTTGAAGCCCAGCAATTTTAGCCTGCAAATTAGAATCACTATCAGAATTTATAACAACAACAAAACTTGCAAGTCCACCTATAAGTAAACCTGAAACAAAAATCAAAATAATTATACTAGACAAAGACTTAGTACTACTATTAGCATAACTCATGTTCGTAACCTTCTAAAACAAGTAAAAGAAAAGAAATAAACATTCCTATCAACACATACAAGATATCCAAACCTTAACTGCCCATTTTTTTGGGGTAACACAATACCTAAAACCCTGATACTACATTTCTTTCTGAAAAACAAGCCAAATTAACGATAAAAATCAGTTATTTTGTATTACGATAATATGGGAACACATCGAAAACTGTTTTACACGCTAACTATTCTTATTTTTCGAAAAAGAGCATAATGACAAAATTTTACCCATTGTATTACCCTATAATTTGTGCAGTTAAGGATCCAAAATTAAAATAAAACCACAGAGTTAACACCTATCTTTAGCTTCTGCATCTATAACTTCAAGGAGCCTTATTACTGTTTTACCCTTTTCTTTTTGCTCCTCAAGAGTTATCGTCATTTTTTGAGGACAAATATCATCAATTATTATACCTACAGCCTCATCTAGTATTACAGGATAAACACCGCACCCAGAGGGACGATCTAAATAAATACTACAACTATGCTTTTCTAAATCATAAAAGGCACAGTAACCATTACGATTTTTAAGTTGAGCATATCCTTCTTTATCAATTTTTAAGAAATACTTTTTGTGAAACCCCCTCTTTTCTATACGTTTGATATCCTCAATAGTTAGAAGCATCTCTGTTTCAGTACAACAGATTCCACAGTGAGAACAATGCATAAACCTAATTTTACAACATGTTATTTTAGCCTTTGTTTAACCACCCTATTTAGCTTGTACAAGTATTAGATTTTTATTAAGCGCTTGAGCGTATGCAATGTTTCTTAGAGGAATCTCTTTTCTATTATTGTTTCCAAAAATTGTGTATTCAAGCAGCTTTGTTTTACCTAGACTAGCATTTTTAATTGTTTTTAACTGAACATTTACTATTACGCCGCCATCTTTTAAATGTAAATTAACATTTTTACCTATGTACGTTTTTGCACTATTTACAGTAAAACATTCCACCATGTTATTCACCATTCAGCATCTTGACTTGCAATTTTACTCCAACAACGCTCACATATAGGGATAATAACACCTTTAAATTGAATATAGAGTTTAATTTGTTCTTGGCGACACGTGTCTTCCCAAGGATTTTGACAATGTTCAATATTGTGTTCCATAATTGGTTCCTCAAAAGATTTGGCACATTTTGCTTTTTAAACAAGCTGTTTAAACGACTAACTGAAACCGGGGAGAGGTGTGTTAAAGTAAAAGAGACATGTCAACATTAGACGTTAACAGTAGAGCCCGTCATAGCTATTGTTGTCAGTATTTTGCACGTTTATGTAATAATATCCAATTAATTGTGAAGCATACAACGGTTAAAAGAGCTGAGATAGCAACTATGTAACGCGTAGCATATATGCTGGGGAAGAAATCCTGCGGCCAATACCAATAACAATAATGTGTTTCTATAACGGTAAAGGGGTATAGTTGAATTAAATTTACAAATGTAAACCATAAAAACATGATAAAACTCTGTAACATTACAATATTTAGCATTCTTGACAGAGTTATTTTTCTAATTTGACCATTATAGACCACATAGAATAAAGCAACCGCGCCTATGTATAACCAAATAGTAAAGGCACACGTAAGAGGTTTAGAACCAAAGAAAAAGAAGACCTTATCTAAATTTACACAAATTATAGTTAAATAAATTGCCAGAGCCATAAGCAACATAGCAATACATTTAGTCTTCATCCTAACCATGTAACCCGCCTCCTATACTACTTTTCACTTACCAAGTTATTAAAAAGTTCCATTTTCTACGCTCTAAAACATAAATACCAAAGAACAGCAGACAAATATCGTATTTTTAGAGTTCTCAAAGCGCAGCTCTACAGTATACACGTCTTTAATGATCTACAAGCGCGTTTTCCGACAAGTAGTGGTCCAATAGTTGACCCGCAAAGAGTTACCTTACAGTATAGACGTGCATGATGATAAAGAAACTTGCTGTTAGGGGAGTTTAGGTTGTTGCTATTCCGTGAGGTATATGCACAATTTTATTTATCAGGGAGAATAATACAGTTATGTTTCAAAGTTATCATTTTTACATGTTTTTTGGTTGTTATTATACATTACGTTAGTTTATGTTATACGTGTGAATTGAATTATGTTTGAGGGGTGAAAAAAAGTAATATAGGACGTAACGATTTAAATAATAGTGGAAGTGAAAAATTGAGTAAACGGTTAGCTGTGTTAGGCATAATTTTTCATCGAGCCGTTTTTGCTGCCATATTTTTATTGTACATACTATTAATAATTATTGACTATGTTGTAGACATCATACCAACTCCTTGGGGCATGTACTTGTTTATACCTGTTATTATTTTTGGTTTAATTGGCTACTTAATAGATGAAATGCAATAAAAAACCAAAAAAGTTTTTTAAATGTGGAGAGCGTGGGCGTGGAATAAAAGGTAGTTGACTCGCTAAGTGCCACACCCACGACTACTACGGGGTAAGAATCTCCATAAGAAACCACACAGCCACACACTACACAATTAAGTTTATTTGTCTTCTGAAATACACCACAAAATAGACACAAATACACAACACTACAACAACAAACAAACACACACCCACAACACACCACAAACCCTAAAACTTACCAGCAACACAACAAAAAACAACACATAAACCTTATAAAACAAGTTTTCATTGAAGTGCAATAGAAAAAAAATCTTTTCCACAGAAAAACAAACTCACAAATCAATCATTTTCACATTAACTGACCCCTCCACTACTCTAACAGTTTGTTTAAAGTTAACAGTTAATAATCATCCCAAATTTATTGACATAAACAACATGTGACGCTTATGAAACAAAGAATAATAAAATTTACACCCGAACAACTAACATGGGCCCTCCAAAACAAACTAACCCAATACAACCTCCCCCTAGATATAGAGTTAATTGACATAAAATATGACGCCTTCACAAAACACGTATCAGCCGTAATTAGAAGCGACCTATTTGAAGACACAACAGAGGGCACACCAACACCAGAACTCACCCACGAAAAAACACCCCGAACACTAATCCAATCAATAACACCCACACAGACAACACCCCAAACAGAAAAAGACAACACAACTGCTATCACTACAAAAACAGTAACAATAGCAACTCCTGCATTTTCACCAAATTCAGGCCGCACTTCAACTGACAACAATATAGGCACAGGAATTAAAACCTTAGGAGCAAAACCTGAAATAAACATAGATACCTGCGGATTTGAAGAAGAATTCACCAAAGAACAACGCAAAGTACTCAAATTCACCTCAACAGACGATTTCGTTATTGTTAAACCAACACAATTCCTAAAAACCGAGTGGGAAGACATTAACGTCACCGTAAAAAGCATAGGCGGCAGATGGATAAAAGACACAATTGACCACTGGCTCATCCCAAAAAACAAAAAACAACAACAAGAAGATGAATAATAACAACAACTAAAAACATAAAAGGGAAAACAAAAAATAATTCAATAGGTGTTTTTGTGTCTAAAAAAACTAAGTCTTCAAAATCGCTGTATGAAATCATTAGCTATGACATGCAGGGCATTAAAATATTTGACCACACACCCAACGCTAAATGCCTCGTAAATATTTCCATAACACCTAACCCGGCTGAACCGGAACCAAAACTAGTTTTTTGAAATTAGAAAAACATAAAACATTCACTATAGCATTTGAATCTGTGGGTTCAAATGACAACAGCATCAATTCTTGAACGA
>Ga0209755_10001564_pt1 | contig 34873 bp, 29 predicted proteins | sample TergutCo191P1_FD_187301 | JGI IMG/M metagenome (GOLD analysis project Ga0209755, IMG submission 187301) | Cornitermes sp. P1 segment gut microbial communities from Petit-Saut dam, French Guiana - Co191P1 (SPAdes) (version 2) | ecosystem: Host-associated > Arthropoda: Insects > Digestive system... | reverse complement strand
GCTTAAAAGCGTCCGCCGCGCCAAAGGCCGCCGGCGTTTTCCCTTCGTTCCGGGGTTCGCCAAAACCGGAACGAAGGGGGGGGTGCCGAAGGCCCTTTTACGCCGGGGCGTTTTTTCGTTCACCGACGGTCCGCAAAAAGCAGGCGTGAACGCCGGTGTCATCGGTAAGTTCCGGGTGGAAGGCCGTGGCAAGCAGGTTTCCCTGGCGCACCGCGACGATTTTGTCCCGCGCCGTTGCCAGAACCTCCACCCCGGGACCGACCTCCGTAATGTACGGCCCCCGGATGAACACCATGGGAACGCGCCCGACCCCGGCGAACTCCCCCTCGGCGCGGAAGCTGCCAAGCTGCCTGCCGAAGCCGTGCCGGCAGACCGTAATATCCAGCACCCCGAAGTGCCGCCAGCCGGAGTCGGTGAAGCGTTTCGCCAGAAGTATGAGGCCGGCGCAGGTTCCAAAGGCCGGCATTCCCCGCAGCAGGGCCCCGCGAATCGGCTCCAGCAGTTCCAGTTCGCGAAGAAGCCTGTTCATCGCGGTGCTTTCGCCGCCGGGAAGCACGATGCCGTCAAGATCCGGGGTAAAATCGCCGGGCTTGCGAATCTCCGCGGCCTTTGCGCCAAGACGTTCCAGCATCCGGATATGCTCGGCAAAGGCCCCCTGCACGGCCAGAACTCCAATCCTGGGCACGGTTACTTGCCGCGCTCCGCCATAAGAATCTCGATTTCCTGCTCGTTTATGCCGACCATCGCCTCGCCCAGGTCCTCGGAAATGGCCGCAAGCAGCTTCGCGTCGCTGTAGTTGGCCACGGCCTGCACGATTGCCGCCGCGCGTTTGGCCGGGTCGCCGGACTTGAAAATGCCGGAACCCACGAACACGCCCTCGGCCCCAAGCTGCATCATAAGCGCCGCGTCCGCCGGGGTGGCCACTCCGCCGGCGGCGAAGTTCACCACCGGGAGCCTGCCGTTTTCCGCCACAAACCGCACAAGCTGGTAGGGGACGGCAAGCTGCTTCGCCGCGTCGTAGAGCTCGTCGGCGGATTTGGAAGTAAGGGCGCGAATCTCGCCTTGGATTCTCCGCATGTGGCGCACCGCCTGCACTATGTCGCCGGTTCCGGCCTCGCCCTTGGTGCGCATCATCGACGCGCCTTCCTGGATGCGCCGCAGGGCCTCGCCCAGGTCGCGCGCGCCGCAGACAAAGGGTACGTCGAAGCGCGTCTTGTCTATGTGGTAAACGTCGTCGGCGGGGGAAAGTACCTCGCTTTCGTCGATGTAGTCGATTTCGATTGCCTGGAGAATCTGCGCCTCCGCGAAGTGCCCTATGCGCACCTTGGCCATCACCGGAATCGACACCGCCGCCTGTATCTCCCTTATCATTTTGGGATCGCTCATCCGCGAAACGCCGCCGGCCGCGCGTATGTCCGCCGGAACCCTCTCCAGCGCCATTACCGCGCAGGCCCCGGCCGTCTCCGCCACTTTCGCCTGTTCCGGCGTGGAAACGTCCATAATCACGCCGCCTTTGAACATCTGCGCCAGGTTTTTGTTCAGTTCCTGTCTCTCCACCGTCGTTGCCTCCATATGTTCGCCCGTTCCGGGCCGGTTGTTCTGCGTAAACTGTAATCCTACCGGAACATTACCCCGGCCCTAACCGCTATGGCGCGGACGGCGGAGGCGGACTCGTCGTACTGTTCCTCGGTGTCCAGGTGCTCCAGCATTCCCGGGGTGTCGGGCGGCAGCCTGTCGATCAGGCGGAGCAGGGTCCCGTAGTCCATGTGTCCCTTTCCGATTGGAACCTCCTCGAAGTTCACGGTGAACCGCGACGGGTCCAGGCGCACGTCCTTGAGGTGTATCGAGACTATGGCCTCGCCGAAAATCTCAAACTCGTTCCGGAAGAAGTCCCCGCCGGCGTACAGTATCCGGGGGCTTGTTATGCTGTTCGCCGGATCGATGTGTATTCCGGCCGCGTCCCGGTCCACGGCGCGAAGAAAGCGCATGTACTCCGCGGCGGAGTCGATGAACTGGCAGGGCATTACCTCGAAGGTCATTTTGGTCCTTTTGGGCTTCACCTCGTCGATTACCCTGCGCGCGGCCTCGACCGCCGCGTCGAAGAAGTCCCGCGAATAATGGCCCTCGTGGGGGCCGTCCCAGTGGGTTTCGCACCAGGAACCCACGGTGTTCACGGCGCACCGTGCCCCCAGTTCCTCCGCCGTGTGCAGGCGGCGCACGGAATATTCGAAAGCCGCCTTGGCCTCGTCCGGGTTGCGCGAAAGCACGTTCTGCCAGATGCCGACTTCGGCAAGCACGATGTCGTGCCTTGCAAGCGCGGCTTTGAACGCGGCGCATGCCTCCGGATTCGCGTCCGCGTTGATCCAGCCAGGGCAGTACGCGGCGCGGTAGCCCTTTTCGACGTGGGCGGCGACGTAACTTTCGGGATTCCTCCCCTCGACAAAAACCGGTCCTCCAAGACGCATGGCTGTCCTCCTTGCCGGCCGCTGTCCGCGCCGGCCGTGCTATTTTCATATTCTGCTGGGCTTTCCCGGGCTTGTCAAGAACGCCTTTCCGGGAACACGCCCCAGGAAGATTCCGAAGGCCTGCCCTGCGGAGGCTCATTTTTTCATGGGGACGCGGTGTTTTGCCCGAGCCGTTAATCCCGGCGATTTCCCCCTTGACAGAATCCATCGGTACATGTATCGTATAACTAGGCCCAGTTGTATAGTACAGCAAACGCCAAACCCTATCAGGAAGACAAGGTGGTATATGGAAAAATGCGGGAAAATCGTTCCGCCGGTGTTTGCCTCTGCTTTGAAAGCGCGGCGTGCCGGTTTTGTAAGGTTGCTGTTTGTGGCGGTGGCGATGCTGTCCGCGTGTAGGCCGTCAAACGTGGCAGGCCCCGAACCGGGTGCCGGTCTTGAACCCGGTCTTGACCCTTCCGGTTCCGGCATCGAAATGGTCGGCGGCACCGTCGTGCTAACCTGGGAGGCGGTTCCGGGGGCGGAGTTTTACGAGGTTGCCCGCGCCGGAAGCCGCCTGGGCAGCTACTCCGTTCTGGGAACCGCAGCCGGGACGGCGTTTACCGACACCGCTCCGAATGTGAACAGGTTTGCCAACTATTACAGAGTTACCGCAATGCGCGGCGCGGAGGCGATTTCCGTAAGGATTATTTCCTTTGGGCTTCAGCTTTTCGGCCCGAACATGCGGTTCTACGATTCCGAATTCGACGACATGGCCGACATTGAAAGCGAAATTAACAGGATTCACGACGAGGAAATGTTTGGCGGCGTTATCGGCAGTGACGGCAGGAAGGGGCAGTTTTCCAGCCAACGGTTTGCGCTGTTTCTAAAACCCGGCGAATACAGGTTTGACACGCTCAGGGTTGGTTTCTATACGCACCTTGCCGGGCTGGGCAGGGTTCCGACCGAGACCAGGCTGTACGGCACGGTGGAAACACCGCCTCATTTGCCGAACAACAACGCTACCTGCACTTTTTGGCGATCGATAGAAAACCTGGAGATTAACGCCGGCACGTTCCACTGGGCGGTTTCCCAGGCGGCACCGGCCCGGCGCATGAAGGTGAACGTCGCCGCGAAATTCGACTGGCACAGCGGCTGGGCTTCCGGCGGTTTTTTGGCCGACTCCTATTTTGCCTATACCGCGGGGTCGTGGAGCCAGCAGCAGTGGTACGCCAGAAACAGCCACTTCGCGCGCGGATTTCACGGCGTAAACTGGAACAAGGTTATGCAGGGCTGCACCGGCGAAAAAAAATACAGCAACTGGGACACGGGGGGCAGCACGACGTGGATTGACGCGACTCCGGTAATTCGCGAAAAACCGTTTCTGTATTTTGCGGACGGCGAATTTTGGGTGTTCGTGCCGGCGCTTCGCAGGGAGGCCGTCGGCGTTTCGTGGACGGCCGCGGACATGGGCCCCGGTTTTTCCCTTTCCGTCGAGCGCGATTTTCACGTCGCAAGGGAAGGCGCTGATACCGCCGACACGATAAACGCGGCGCTGGCGGACGGCAAACACGTTTTTTTCACTCCCGGCAGGTACTACCTGAGCAGCCCGATTCACGTAAAAAACCCCGGCACCGTGGTGCTTGGCACCGGACTTGCCACGCTGATTCCGGGGCCCGAAAACCGGTACGGCGCGCTTTTTGTTGACGACGTTGAAAACGTAACGGTTGCCGGCCTGATGTTTGACGCGCTGTACAGTTCCACCTACCTTTTGAGCATCGGCGGAAACGACGCCGGCGGCGATCACTCCGCCGCGCCCACGCTTCTTGCCGATCTGTTTTTGCGGGTGGGCGGTTACAGGGAGGAAAACGTTCACGTCGATGTTGCCGCATTTATAAACTCCAGCGACGTTATCGGCGACCATTTCTGGATCTGGCGCGCGGATCACGGTAAGGGTGTGGGCTGGGACAGAAACACTTCCCGAAACGGGCTGATTGTAACCGGCGACCGGGTAACGATTTACGGTTTGTTTGTGGAACATTTTCACGAATACCAGACTCTCTGGCTGGGCGAGGACGGGCGCATGTTTTTTTACCAAAGCGAAACGCCCTACGATCCTTTCCACCAGTCCGTTTTCCGAAGCCACGGCGGAACGGTTGACGGCTGGGCGGCGTACAAGGTGGGGAACGACGTGCGGAATCACCTTGCGGTAGGCTTGGGGATTTACGCGGTGTTTGTCCGCACGGGCCGGGACAGGGCGCGTTCCGAATCCATGTTTCTGGAAAACGCGATAGAGGTTCCCCACGGGCCCGGCATTACGGTAATGCACGCTAACATCGTGGAAATTTCCGGAAGCGATACCGCAACTGTAAGAACCGGCATTCGCAGCATCGTTAACGGCACTGGAACCGGCGTGGGCGGCGGGTTTGGCCGCGAAACGCTCCTGCTGTTCAACAACGGCATCGGAGTTACCGGGGACGGCAGCGAACCCAGCGTTCATCCCGGGGACGAGGTTTTTTATATTCCGACAAATTTGCTGCCTGTTTCCGGCCGGGTCCAGTTTTGAGGCGCGAACGATAAAGTTGTCAACAAGGAGCGGAGAATGGCGGACGGGACAGTTTATGCCGTAAACGGCGACGAGTTTGTTATCGGGAATTACAACAACGCAAAAGCGTTTGCGAGTTTTCTGCCCGCCATTGCCGGTTTGTGGGGCAAGCCGCTCTGGGTTTACTACGTAAACCGGGGCCAGGCCATATCCGGCTTTGGCGTAAGGGACAAGGACGGCGCGATGATGGAATTTGTCGCGGCGAACAAAGCCTGGCGGCAGACCGCGCTCCAGGGTTTTAGGACTTTTTACAAAATAAACGGCGCCGTGTTTGAGCCTTTCCGCAATGCGCCGGGCCTTAAAACCGGAAAAACGACTCAAACCATGTTCATAAAACCGCACTCGGTGCGGCTGCTTGAACGCAGCGAAGAATCCGGCATTGAAACCGAGGCGCTGTTTTGCACGCTGCCCAGCGAAAACTTTCCGGCGCTGCTCCGGCGGCTTTCCGTAAAAAACATTTCGTCCGTGGCAAAAACCATTGAATGCGTCGACGGTTTGCCCATGCTGACACCCTGGGGCACCAGAAACTGGATGCTGAAAAACCTTTCGCGCCTTGCAGAAGGCTGGTTTGCCGGCGTCAGCTTTACCGCAAACGGCATCCCGTACTATAAGCTTCCGGTGGAGGCGCTTGACCGCCCGGAGATTGTCCCGATCCTAGGGGCGCATTTTTACTGCGGTTTTGTCAGCAGCGGTTCCGCGCTTCCCGGGTACTGCGTTGATCCGGATTCCGTTTTTGGCCGGCAGATGGACTTTGACTTTCCGGCCGCGTTTATCGAACAGCGTTCGTTTGAGACAGACGCAAACCTTTGCGGCAAAAACAAAACGCCTTCGGCCATGGGCCGATTTTCCCTGAAGCTGTCCCCCGGGGAAACCGCGACGTACCACTCCATGGTTGGACACTGCGCCGACATCGCCGACATTGACGGCGCGGCGGCGCTGTTTTTGCAGAACGGGTTTTTCGAAAACAAGGAACGGGAAAACGAAAAACTTTTGGGCGGAATTGCCCGGTGCGCCCGCACCGAATCCGCGTACAAACATTTTGACACCTACTGCGCCCAGAATTTTATTGACAACGCCCTTAGGGGCGGTTTTCCGGTGGACATTGGCGAAAACACCGGCTACTACGCGTATTCCCGGGTACACGGCGACATGGAACGCGAGTACAACAACTTTGTCGTGCTGGACGAATATTTTTCGCAGGGAAACGGCAACTACCGCGACGTAAACCAGAACCGGCGCAGCGACATTTTCTTTAACCGGAACATCGGCGACGACAATATCCACTTTTTCATGAACCTGATCCAGAGCGACGGTTTTAATCCGCTCAAGGTTTTGGGCGTGCGTTTCGAGTTCCGGACCGATGAAAACAAAAACCGGTTTCTTGAGGACGTTTTGCGCATCGCGGAAAACGCCGGCGAACACTCCGGTTTTGCCGAAAAACTTTCCTCGGCAATGCGGAATCCGCTGACCATCGGCGGTTTGTTTAACATCGTTGAAAGCAGCAGGATTACCCTGTCGGACAGAAACGCCCTGCTTGCGTCCCTGTTGAAACACGCGAACAAAACCGGGCTTGCCGAACACGGCGAAGGTTACTGGTCGGACCACTGGCACTACAACACCGATTTAATCGAAAACTATCTTGCCGTTTTTCCGGAGAGGTTCGAACGGCTGCTTCTTGGCCGCCGCGATTACGTCTACTACGACGACTGCTATTTCGTCGAACCGCGCAGCGTGAAGTACGTCCTGTTTCGCGGAAAACCGGCCCAGATTCGCGCAGTGCGCCGGGATCCGGAAAAGGCCGCGCTTATTTCGTCCCGGAAAAAAGACCCTAACGCAACGCGAACGGATTACGGAAAAGGCGAAGTTTACCACACGCACCTTCTGGGAAAACTTCTTGGCATTGTTGCCAACAAATACGCCTCGCTGGATCCCGAAGGCCTGGGCGTTGAAATGGAATCCGACAAACCAAACTGGTGCGATGCCCTGAACGGCCTTCCCGGTCTTTTCGGTTCCTCCGGCGCGGAAAGCCTGGAACTGCTGCGCCTGACGTCTTTCCTAATCCGTGGACTGTCCGCCGTTGCGCCGGATACCGGAGTGTCCTTTGCCGCCGAGGTTGCGGAACTGTTGGAGGAACTGGTCGAAATAACCAAGTCGTCCGATCCCGGGCCCGGGGGGGATTTTGACTTCTGGGACCGCACACACGCGGCAAAGGAAATTTTCCGCGCGAAAACGCGGCTGGGGCTTTCCGGTGCCGACAAAACCTGCACGGTAAAACAGGTTCTGGAAACGCTTGCGGTTATCGAAAAAAAACTTGCGGCAAGCCGCGCAAAACTGGAGTCCCTTGCCGTTAACGGTATTGTTCCAACGTGTTTTGCGTTTATCCCGGATTCGTACGCGGTGGACGAAACCGCCGAAAACCGGATGTCCCCGGACGCAAAAGCCCGCGCAAAGGCCGCTGCCTCAGCACCGGATACCCAGGCCGGCTCCACGGCGGCGGTGCTTGCAATGGCAGAGGAAAAAACCCTGCCTCTGGTTGTGCGTTCGTTCCGGCGCACAGACCTGCCGCTTTTTCTGGAAGGCCCCGTGCATTACCTTAGACTCTGCCCGGAGCGCAAAACGGCGGAAACCTTCCACCGGAACATGCTGGCAAGTCCGCTTTACGACGGGAAACTTGACATGATAAAAGTCAACGCGCCGATTGCGGATGCCGGCCATAACATTGGGCGCATAACGGTTTTTACCCCGGGATGGCTTGAAAACGAATCCATCTGGCTGCACATGGAGTACAAGTACCTCCTTGAACTGCTGCGCAACGATCTTGTCGCGGAGTTTTACGCCATAGCAAAAACAGCCCTGGTTCCGTTTTTTGACCCCGGCGTGTACGGCCGCAGTATTTTTGAAAACGCTTCTTTCATTGCCAGTTCCGCCCACCCGGACGAATCGCTGCACGGGCAGGGTTTTGTCGCCCGCCTTTCCGGGGCCACCGCCGAGTTTGTCTCCATGTGGATAGCAATTACTTCCGGCCTAAAACCGTTTTTCGTTAACAGCGGCGAACTGTGCCTGACCCTGCGCCCCAGCCTGCCCGCCGATTTTTTCACAAAGCGCAACACTTTTGGTTTTACCTTTCTGGGTGTTACAAACGTGGTTTACCACAACGAATCCGGCAGGGACACCTTTGGCCCGAAAGGAGCAAGCGTGCAGCTGTACCACATAACGTACAGCGACGGCACAATCAGGGAAGTTCCCGGAAAACAGATTTGCGGCAAAGACGCCCACGCCATCCGCGACGGAAAAGCGAAAAGCATTGACGTTATTCTTCGTTGATGGACTTGCGTGTCGATACGCAAGTCCGCCAGCGCCGCCCGTTCAAAAGTGCGGCGTTTGCCGTTAAAGCCGCTGTTTACGGCAAACGCCGGGCTGCCGCGCCCGCGCTAAACTAGCAGTCGCAGCGGATTGTAGCTCCGGTTTCGGCTGATGCCAGCGTCCGTTCCCCACTAAAAACGGCGCAGTCATCGTTTCTGCAAACAGACGGTATACCGGTGGGCATATAACCAAAAGGACCGCTTGCGAACCTTACCTCGCAATTACCGTCAGCCGGGCAGTTGCCGCAACCCGCCATAGAAAGCCCGATTACCGCCACCATGGCGATAATCCCGAACGGTTTGAAAAATCGTTTCATTTTTTTCTCCTTCCGGTTTTGAAGACCGAAAACTTTTTATGTAATCCGTCCATACGGAGGATTCACGTATGCGGGCCGGACCGGGCCGCGTATTCGCGGGAATACGGAACCGGCCGGTTCGGGCCTGGGAAAATCATACAGAAAAGCTTTCCGGAATATATCCGTGTTTTACGCACGTTTTTTTCGTGCGTTGACGCACGGTTTTGTCGGCACATTGGTTTTTGTGTGGTTTTTTGGGGGAAAGGCAGGGCTTGGATTGCCGTTGCGCTTCGTTGCAATTCGCGCCAAGACGTGCTAACCTATATACAATATTACACTGGAGATTTACACCGATGGCAAAGCTGGAATACACCTTTAAGACCGACACCATGTTCAAGCTGCTCTTCGTGCGCCACCGCGATTTGCTGAAGCAGTTTGTCGCTGAGCTGATGGAGATAAACCACGACAGCATCGGCCATTTCGAGATTACCAACTCCGAAATGCCGGCCGAGGCGATCACGGGCAAGTTCTGCCGACTCATGGAGATTGACGGCGAGAGGGTAAACCTGGAAGTGCAGGTCGAAAACGAGGGCAACTATCCGGAACGGGCCATGTTCCACTGGGCACGGCTGTATTCGTCCGCGTTGCCGAAGGGCGAAGACTACGGCAAGCTGCCGCGTTCGGTGGTGATAAGCCTCATCGACTTTAACCTGTTCGACTGCAAGGAGTTCCATTCCGAGTTTCGGGCGTTGGAGGTTTCCAGAGGCGAGCAACTGACGGACAAAATGTCACTGCACTTTTTCGAGTTGAAGAAGGTGCCGGCGGGTGAGTTGGATTCAAGGGACATGCTTCTTCTTTGGCTTTCGCTTTTCAGGGCGGAGACCGAGGAGGATCTGGCAAAAATAAAGGCGACGGAGGTACCCGTAATGGAACGGATGATCGACGCATACAACCGGATAGCGGCATCGCCGGAGTTTCTGGAACTGGAGCGACTGCGGCAACGCGCCCGCGAGGACGAGGCCAACGCTCTGAGTACTGCGGAAAAAAGGGGAAGAGCCGCGGAGCGCATGATATGGCAGAGCGTGGTCGCCGGCAAAGACGTGGAAAATGAACGGCTTCGCGCGGAAAACGCAGAGCTTCGGGCAAAGCTAAGCGGCTGAGCCGGGTTTGGAATGCCCCCGGCGCGGACGCCGGAAACACCATACAGGCAACGCCGAAAAGGCAAAAACGCAGTAACAAAGCTCTTAACAGTGGTGCAGGTATGCGATACTCTTGCGGGCCCGAAGGCCAACTGCCGGGGGCGGCGCATACACCGTCCCCGGCTTCCCGCTCCCTTTCGCGGCCGTGCCGGATGCCGTTGCGTTGCCCCGGTAGAAAAGGCGCCGGTTACCCCCGGCGAAACAGCATCGCCGCCATAATCGCCAAGGGTATAATCACTGCCGCGGAACCGTTCAAGCCGTTGCCACTCCCAAGGGTATCACCGGCACAACCCAGCAGTCCTAGGGCTAGTACAATTATCCCCGCCGGCATGAATTATGCCGCCGGAACCACGGGCCGCACCGGAATGCCGCCTTCGGCCCGGCACCTGCAGCCGCCGCCGTTTGAATCATCGGTGCAGCCTGTCAGGACAAGGGCGAATGCGAGCAGGGCCAGTCCCAACAATACCAAAAGCCTTTTCTTCACAGGGCTCTCCTTAGCGGAAGGCGGGGCTGCCCATGAAATCCGTGTTTCGCGGGCAGCCCGTTCCCGGTTAGCTGCTAGCAGCGGCACTCTCCTGTCCCTGCATCGGAAGCGCAATTATCATTCCCGCAAAACCTATGACCTGACAGGCATAAACGTTCACAGTCGTAATAAAAGGTACAACCCGTTATCGAAAACCCGATTATAGCCACCGCGGCGATAATCCCGAGAAATTTGAGTTTGCTTTTCATACAAAACTCTCCTTGTTGCGCCACCCGCCGCCTTTCGGCGGATGACCGCTTTGATTTGCCCGTTTTGGGGCGATTCCCTCAACGAGGAAATATACGCGGGCCGGAACCGGGCCGCGTATTCGCGTGGAATACGGAACCGGCCGGTTCGGGCCTGGGAAAATCATACAGAAAAGCTTTCCGGAATATATCCGTGTTTTACGCACGTTTTTTTCGTGCGTAAATGCACGGTTCTGTCGATACGTCGGTCTTTGTGCGTTTTTTGGGGAAGGACAAACGTCGCGCCGCCGCAATCGAGGGGTTTCCGGAAAAATATGCCGTAATCGGCCTTGATCGCGCCGGAAACCCCATCTAGGTTATGTATAATCCGGTCGATGATGACCGCATCAACGTTTTCCGTGCGATGAAGGTTCGCAAAAGCACTCTTACATTGCGTGGCCTTTTAGGAGGGATTTACAGCTTCATCAAATCCAGCTTGTTTTTGGTTCCGGTTTTGAAATAAATGTTGCTAAGATGGTTCTCCACCGTGCGGACGCTCAAAAAAAGCTCTTCGGCAATTTGGCCGCTCGTCTTGTTTCTCTTTACCATGTCCAAAACCTCACGCTCGCGCCCGCTGAGTTTTTCGAACACGCCGAGATCCCGCATCGCCTTTACCGAATGCCTTTCGGAAACGTAAACCTCGCCGCGCAATACCGCGTCGATTGCGGCTAGCAGCTCGTCCTCGCCTTCGGCCTTGGACACGTAGCCGGCCGCCCCCAGCTTTAACGCGGTCTGTATGCGAAACGTTTCGTCCAGCACGGAGCATACCAGGACGAAAGGCCTGGGCCGTTTGTTCCTGCGGCAGAAGTCGTCCAGAAACGGAAGAAAGTCAAGGCCGTTGTCCTCGCCCAGTATTATGTCCAGTATGACAAGATCGGGCATACAGGGATCGCCGTTTTCGATGCGGCGTTTCGCGTCCGCCAGCGTGGTCACTTGGGCGCAGACCTGGAAGCGCCCCGTTTCCTCAAGGTAGGAGGCCACGCCCCTGTTCGTTAAGGGGTGATCGTCAACCAGCAGTATGTTCATCATCGGCTTCTCCTTTAGCCGGGGGAATGGAAAGGCGCAGGCTCGTTCCTTCCCCAGGTTCGCTTGCAAGCTCAAGTTTACCGCCCAGAAGCGCGGCCCGTTCGTGCATTCCACGAATGCCCAGAGTCGTCCCGTGGGCGTCGCCGCCTGGGATGTCCCGCCGGCTGAAACCCCGGCCGTCGTCGAAAACCCCGGCGTGGACGCTCCCGTCCGCGTTATGGCGGAACATTACGGAAACCAGCGCGGCGTCCGCGTGTTTCTCGATGTTCACCAAGCCTTCCTGTACTATGCGGAATATCTGGAGCCGTTTTTCCTTGGTCAAAACGCCGCACCCCGGCGCCTCGGCTATGTCAACGCTGCATTCGATCCCGGTTCGCTCGCTGAAGTTATGGCACAGTTGGCCCAGCGCTTCCCGGGCGCTGCGAAAGCGGAAGTCCGGCGGGACAAGGTAATCGCACGTTGTGCGCACCCTGCGAAGAAGCAGCGACAGAAGCGCGACGGCCTCGGCTCCGCTTTTCTTCCGCGTGGCGGCATCCTCCGTCCTGCAAATCCTGCCCACCTCAACCATCAGGAAGCGCAGGTCCTGTGCCACGGTGTCGTGCAGGTCGCGGCTAAGACGCGCCCTTTCGTCCTCCTGCGCCAGAAGAACGGCCCGTGAGTACGCGGTGCTTTCCTTTTCCCTGACTATCGACCACTTGAGTTTCCGGTTAAGGAAGAAGAGCAAAACTATCGACACGGCTACGGAAACCGCAAACGCCGACAGCAGTACGATGTATGCGCCCGCTGCAAAGTGCTGTGCGTCCATGCCGCATTATAGACGGAAGCGCGCTTTTGTGCCAGACTGGCGTATGATGATTGCAAACAACCGTGCCTCGCGTTTTATCACGCTTTTCCTGTTATGCGTTGCGGCGGCCCTTCTTAACTGGGGTTTCAGTCTTTTCGTATTCCATGTTCTGACTTTTCCGCTGTTTGTCAACACGATATTCACGGCCGCCGTCACCTTCCATGCGGGTCTTGTTCCGGGGATTGCGGTGATCGTGATTAATCGGCTGTTCAGGCTTGTGGAACCGGGCGGCATGTCGCTGTTCATTCTGGTCAGCATTGTTGAGGTCATTATAATATGGCGGCTAAGGCCGGAGCTAACCTGGCCGGGTCTTCGTGGCAGCAGGGCACTCGCCCAAACCGTAAATATTCTCTGGCGGCTTGCGCTGCTGTACGTGGCGGCAAGCTTAACGGCGAGCGTTCTGGGCGGGCTGATCGGCTTCTATTACATTCTTGCGGAACCGGAAATGGCCCGGGAGCGGTTTTCCCCGAACACCGTTTTCCAGACCGTCTTTTACGACGGCGGCATCCACCAGCTTGCCACGTCCATTCTTTCGCGTATTCCCATTAACCTGATCGACCGCGCCATCGTCGTCTTCGGCGGCTACTTTGTCGCGCTGGGGATTAGGAGGCTGATGGACAGGCCCGTTTCCGGAAAGGGGAACCGCGTTTCGGCGCGGGGCCGGCCTCGCTTGTTTTTCGGGAAAGTCAGCGGGAATCCCGCGGGGAACGATTGTGAAGGACGTTGAAGAAAAACCGGTTCGCGAAGAAACGAAACCGGAACCGCGTTTTTCAGTCTTGGAATCAGCCTGATGCTAGGCTTTATTCCGCGCTTTCTGGTAACGGAACGAATGATGGAAGCCGCCGCCGAAACCGTTCTGGTGCCGGAATCGCGCGGCTTTATGCGGGACGGCGAATGACGGGGGGCGATATACGCCGCCGCGTTAACGCGACCGGGCTTCCGCTGGTTCCGCACCTGGACGCGATCTGCGACGCGCTGGACGAAAAGGGCGCGGCGGTTTTGCGTGCAGATCCCGGCAGCGGAAAATCGACGCTGGTGCCGCTCGCGTTGCTGGATTCTTTTGGCGGCAAAATCGTTATGCTGGAACCCCGGCGGGCGGCGGTGCTGGGGATAGCCTCCAGGCTGGCGGAACTTCTGGGGGAAAACGTCGGGGGGCGCGCCGGTTACGCGGTGCGGCTTGAACGCAAAATATCGCCGCGCACCAAAATCGAGGTTGTTACCGAAGGGCTTCTGGTACGGCGGCTTCAGGAAAACCCGTCGATGTTTGACTCCGGCGGCGGCGTTTCCTGGACGGTAATCTTCGACGAATTCCACGAACGTTCCGTCCACACCGATTTGGCGCTCGCGTTTGTCCTTGACCTTAGACGCATGGGCGCGAAGGTGCGCCTGGTGATAATGTCCGCCACGATGGACGCGGGAAGGGTGGCCGCCATGCTTGGGCCCGGCGGCGGCGAAACCGGAACCGGCGAACCGGCGGGGGAGGGCGTTCCGGTAATTGAGTGCCCCGGCAGGGTTTTTCCGGTGGAGGTGTCCTACCGCCCCCTCCCCCGGAGGGGGGCGCTGGGCGCGGAATGCGCCGCGGCGCTTGCCGACATTCTTGAGCGGGAACGCGGGAACGCCGGTTTAACTCGGGACGGTTCCGTCGGCTCCGGCGACGTTCTGGTTTTTCTTCCGGGCCGCAGGGAAATAGCCGCCTGCGCCCGGTACCTTGGCGAGCGGGGTTTTGACGGGGATTTTGACATAGAGACGCTCCACGGCGGTCTTCCGCTGGAAAAACAGCGAAGAATAATTTCGCCGGGAAAACGCGCAAGGCGCAGGGTTATACTTTCGACAAACGTGGCGGAAACCGGGCTTACGATACCGGGCGTAAGTCTTGTCGTGGATTCCGGCTACGCCCGAATCCAGCGTTTCCATATTTCCTGCGGCATGAACAGACTTTCCCTCGAACCGGTAAGCGGAAGCTCGGCCGGGCAGCGAACGGGGAGGGCGGGGCGGCTGGGGCCGGGACACTGCGTCAGGTTGTGGACCGCCGGCGAGCCCGGCTTTGGCGAAACGGGCCCCGATGAAACCGCGCCGGAAATAAGGCGCACCGACATTTCGGCGGCGGTTCTGGAATGCCTGCTTTGGGGCGTCTCGAAAATCGACGACCTGCCCTGGCCGGACAAACCGACCGAGGCGGCGTGGGCCGGCGCGTTGGAACTGCTGGGCGAACTTGGCGCGGCGGACGAACGCGGCAGGCCCACCGAAACCGGAAGGCAAATGGCCGCCCTTGGCCTGGAACCAAGGCTCGGCAGGCTGTGCGTCGCGGGGCGCGACACGGGAAAGGCCGCGCTTGCGTGTACCGCCGCCGCGATTCTTTCCGCCCGGGACACCGCCGGCGACCGCCCGCGCGAGTTTGCCGACCGGCTTTCCGCCCTGCGAAACGTCTCCGATCGCGAAACCGGAACCGGAGATCGTTGGACGGGCGTAACCCGGAAAAACGCGGAGGACCTTCTCCGGCGTTTGGGGTTTTCCGGGCAACGGCGGTGGACCGCGGAAGACGAGGCCGACATAGGCGAAATGATGGCGGCGGCCTTTCCGGACCGCATAGCGAAACGGCGCGATTCCGACGGCGCGATCGAGTCCGGCGTTGCCGCCGACGAGCGCGTTTTCCGGTTTCCGTCCGGCAGGGAGGCAAGGTGCGGAATGCCGGCGGCCGGCGCGGAATGGCTCTGCGCCCTTGAGGTGGACTCCGGCGAGCGCGTCGGCTACATCCGGCTTGCCGTTCCCGTTGGCCGCGAAACCGCGCTTTCGACGCTGGAAAAAAGAACCGTCTGCGAAAAAACGGTGGAGTGGAACGGACTTGCGCCGCGCCTTACCGAATCGAAAAAAGCCGGGCGCATTCTGCTTGGCGAAAAACGCCGCCCGTGCCGCCGCGACGAGCTTCTCCCGTTCCTGTCGGCCATGCTCCGGGAGCGCGGCCTTTCGGTGCTTCCCTGGGAGGAAAACCGGGGCGCTCCCCGCAAACTGCTTGAGCGTATTAGGTTTTACGCCATGCGCTCCCCCCCCGGGGGAGGGGGCCAGTGCTGGAAAGACGAAAGCCTTGCGGACGAGGCCGCAAAGTGGCTGGGCCCGTACGTCTGGGGCGGAAGCGATACCGGCAGGGGAAACATCGTGGAGGCGGAAAACCTGCGCGACGCTCTTGTCGCCCGTTTGGGCCGGAAGGAAAAACGCGAAATGGACGCGCTTGTCCCGGAGGACTTTGACCTGCCCTCCGGCCGGAAGCGCCCCGTGGATTACGGTTCCGGCGAACCGGTCGTCCGCCTCCGCCTGCAGGACGCCTTTGGCGTGTCCGGCCCTAACGCCGTAATGGGAACGCCCATAGTGTTTCACCTTTTGTCGCCCGCGGATCGCCCCGTGCAGATAACCCGCGACCTGGCCGGTTTCTGGACCGGCTCGTATCCGGAAGTCCGCAGGGAAATGCGCGGCCGCTACCCCAAACACAGGTGGCCGGAAAACCCGCAGACCCCCGAAAAAACGCCGCGCTCTGGACATAACGCCTCCAAAGCGGTAAAATAACGTCTGGCTTTCCGAAATCCGGGGCCGTTGGGCGTACCGGCGGAGGGCGCAAACCAATCCGGCGCGGGCCGGGCGAAGGAGCGTTTATGTTGTTGACGACATCGGAAAATATCGCGGGCAGGCAGGTTACGCACCTGGGGATCGTTACGGGGAACGTCGTGCAGGCCAAACACCTTGGGCGGGACATCATGGCCGGGTTTAAGACGCTGGTGGGCGGCGAGCTTAAGGGGTACACCGAACTGCTTAGCGAGGCGCGTTCCATAGCCACGGAGCGGCTGGTGGGCGAGGCCTCAAAGATGGGCGCGGACGCCGTGGTTTGTCTGCGCTACAATTCCGCCTCCGTCATGGACGGCGCGTGCGAGGTTATGGCCTACGGCACGGCGGTAAAGTTCGGCTAGGAAAACGGCCGGCAAACCGAAAACCGCCCCGGGACAAACTCAGTCGTCCCGGTTTATGGGCGTGACAATCCAGAGTATCAAAAACATTCGCTTGTCCGGTCCGGCGATTTTGTCGGCGCGGACCGCAAACTCGTCGGACAAGCCCTTATGGGAAACTTCCGTATGAAACCTGACTTGCCCGGTTCCGGGAAAAGTTCAAACGCGGGGCGGAAATTTTCGCTTTTCGCAAATTTGTGTGGCGTTTTAACCGTGGGTGGGGTACAATGTGTAAGCGGTTGTCGGCCCAAACCGGACCGACGGCTTCGGGATGCTTGGGCAAAACGGTGAACAAAGGAGTAACGGTATGGACAAAAACGGGAAAAACGTCATTTTTACGCAACCTTACCCCCGTACCCGTGTCGGCATGTCGTGGTCTTTGGACCGCATATTTTTCCGCAGGAGGACTTATGAACACTGTCATTGAGTTGCTGCACGAAGGGGCCGCAAAACACGGGGATCTGACCTATCTGGGATGCAAGGTCGAGGAGAACGGCCGGGATATCTGGAAAACCTGGAGCTTCAGGGAAACGGATCGGCTTTCCTCGGTTTTCGCCGCGGCTTTGGTTGATCTGGGTTTCAAAAACGGGGACAATCTCGCCATACTTTCCGAGGGGCGGCCCCAGTGGGTTATCGGCGAGTACGGTATCCTCAAGGCCGGATGCACTTCGGTGCCTCTGTCGACCAAACTTACCGAAGGGGAAATTTTCTTCCGGCTGGATCACTCGGAAGCCAAGGCCCTGCTGGTGTCGGAAAACAACTACCAGAAGGCGATGGACTCCGTCAAGGATCTCCGCTCCGTTCCGGTCGTCATTGTTATTTCCCCGCGCACTAAGGAACTGAGCGAGCTGATCTCAAAGTACCCGGTGCCCGGCAAAGGCGGGATACTTTTCTACGACGATCTTATCGAAAAAGGCGAGGAGCTTTTCGCCGGGCAGGAATGCAGGGACAGGCTGGCGGACATCGAAAAAAGAATCGACGGGGAGGACATTGTTACCATCAGCTACACGTCCGGCACCACCGGCAACCCGAAAGGGATTATGCTGAGCCACCGGAACTACATCCACAACACGGTAAACTCCCTGCAGTTAGTGCAGATAGAAAGGGGCTGGAAAAGCCTTATAATGCTGCCGCTGGATCACGCCTTTGCCCACACCGTGGGGATGTACATTTTTCTTCACAAGGGACTGTCGATGTACTTCGTCGATTCCAGGGGCGGTATGCTGGCCACCATGCGGAATCTTCCGCTGAACCTCAAGGAGGTGAATCCGGACTTCCTTATCATCGTGCCGGCGCTCGCAAGCAATTTCATGAAGAAAATGGTTCAGGGCGTTTCGGAGAAGGGCGGCCTTATCAAAAAACTTTTTGAGGCCGGTGTCAGGGCGGGCGCAAAACGCGCCGGAAACGGTTTCGACAAAGTGTCCTTTGGAACAAGGTTCGCCAACTTCCTGCCGTGGGCTATCGCCAACGCGCTTATCTTCCCGAAACTGCGGGCGGTTTTCGGCAAAAACATAGTGTTCAGCGTGGGCGGCGGAGCCATGATGGAAATGCGGCAGCAGGAATTCTTCAACGCCATAGGCGCGCCGATATATCCGGGCTACGGTCTTACGGAAAACGCGCCGATTATCAGCTCCAACTCCTTAAAGAGGCACAAGTTCGGCACGACCGGCCCCACCATTCCCAACCTCGAAGTCAAAGTAATGAAGGACCGCGACACCGAGTGCGCCGTGGGGGAATCCGGCGAGATTGTAACGCGCGGCGGTTCCGTGATGAAGGGCTACTACAAAAACGAGGCCGCCACCAGGGAGGTTATCGTGGACGGCTGGCTCTGGACCGGCGATCTTGGGCACATGGACGCGGACGGTTTCCTTTCGGTTACCGGCCGGGCGAAGGCCCTGCTGATTGCGCCGGACGGTGAAAAGTTCAGCCCGGAAGTCATAGAGGACGCTATTTGCAGCAACTCAAGGTTCGTGAACCAGATAATGGTGTTCAACGATCACTGCAAATTCACCAGCGCCGTCGTTACGCTCAACGTTCCCGAACTAAGGGCCGCGGTAAAGGCCTCGGGGCTTTCCGCTGCCTCCGACGGCGACCTCAACAAAATCATCGGTATTATCCGGGAGGACGTTTTCGCCTACGAAAAGGTTGCGGAGTACGCGTCGAACATTCCCAAGCAGTGGCGGCCCGCCTCTTTCGCCGTCGTGCCGGGCATCTTTGACGAGAACAACGGCCTGTTGAACGCCACCATGAAAATGGTGCGCCACAAGGTGCGGGACATGTACCGGTCCAGACTCGACGAGATTTACGCCAGCGGCATCGCCGACCCGCTGCTCTCCGGAAACAGGGACGCTTTGAAGGCCATTTTGCAGGGTTAGCGCTCCGTTGGTCAACCGGCGGTTCGTTTCGCCCGTTTCGGTACGGGCCGCCGGCGGCAACTCCGGCGGCCCGTACCGACCTTGCTTCCCCGCCGAAAACTTGCCCGAAAGTACCGCCGGCCGCTTGACACTCCCGCCCAAAAAACATATACTGGGTATCGATTAGGAGAGATGCGAGAGCGGTTGAATCGGGCGGTCTCGAAAACCGTTGAACCCTCGCGGGTTCCGGGGGTTCGAATCCCCCTCTCTCCGTAAACGGTTCCTTTTTGAGCAGGGAACCGCAGGAACAACGGAAAGGCAGGCCAACGGCGTACCCGGCGACCGGACGAGGGCTTCCCCATTCCCGCGCAATTGTGTATAATGGGAAAAGCCGTATGAGACAGGATCCCACCCTCAACACCGCAAGCAGACTCGCGCGTTCCGGAAAATACGAGGCTGCCCTGCGGCTTCTGCAGCCGCAGATTACCCGCTACGGCAGGTCGTTTCGGTATTACCGCCTTTTGGGGACGGTTTGCCTTTACGCCGGGGACTTCGGCGGCGCGCTCACCTACCTGCGGCTGGCCCGCGAGATTAACGGGCGCGATCCATCCGCGATTCTGGGGCTGGCGGCCCTGTACGTTCGCCGGAACGACATAAACGGGGCCATAGACCTGTACCTGGAGGTTCTGGAACTGGACGGAAAAAACGCCGTCGCAAACCGGGCCATGAAGGTTATCCGCAAACAGGCCGGAACGGACGCCTTTTCCGCGTGGCTGGAGGCCGGAAGGCTGCCGTCGCTGTATCCGCCGATTCCGTTTCCCGGTTTTTCCAAAAAGCAGGTCGGCGGCGGTTTGGGCGTTCTTTTCGCGATTTGCGCCGTTTGCTTCGGCGTCATGGTGCATCTGGGGGTTTTCCCCAATCCGCTGACGGCGATTCGCCTGGGCCCCAGGGAAATACCGGATACCCTGCTCCTCACCCGCCAGGTTCGCATGGCGCCGGTGCGCGACGGCGAATATCTGCAGGTTGTAAGCAGGGACGAGGCGGTGGGCCTGTACGAAAGGGCGATGGTGCTTTTTTCGCACTACCGCGACAACGCCGCCAGGGTTTACCTCAACCGGATTCTGGAATCCAACGCCGCCGCCGGTTTCAGGGACAGGGCGAACCTGATGCTCCACTACATGAACAGCCCGGCCGGCTTCCACGACTTCAGAGCGGAGGACAACGTAAGCCTCACCCAGGTGCGGCAAAACCCGCCGCTGTACCGCGGGGTGTACGTCGTCTGGCGCGGCCACGCCTCCAACGTGGACGGTACCGCCTGGACGTCGTTCGACCTTGTCGTGGGCGACGACCGCCGCAGAATTACCGAGGGAATAGTCAACGTAGTTTTCGACGACGCGGTTTTCCCGCCGGAAGGCCCAATAGAGGTTCTGGGCCGCGTGGTTCCCCTGGGGAACGGCGGCTTTAGGCTGGACGGAATAAACCTGAACATAAACCCGGCGCCGCTTCGATGAGGGCCGTGGTACAGCGGGTGGCCGAAGCGTCGGTAACCGTGGACGGCGAACTCCGGGGCGCGATAGGCCCGGGCCTTTTGGTGTACCTTGGCGTGGCCCTCGACGACGAAACCGGGGACGCGGACTGGATCGCCGAAAAAATCGCGGGGCTCCGGATTTTCGACGACGCGGAAGGCAGAATGAACCTTTCGATTGCGGAATTCGCCGGGCTTTGCGGTTGTGCGCCCGCCGTGCTTGCCGTTTCCCAGTTTACGCTTATGGGCGACGCCCGCAAGGGCCGGCGGCCCTCCTGGGCGAACGCCGCCCCTCCGGAAAAGGCCCGCGAGCTTTACGGCCGCTTTATGGAGCGAATCCGGCGGCTCGGGCCGGTCTGCGAAAGCGGCGAGTTCCGGGCCAGCATGAAGGTAAGCTCCGTGAACCTGGGCCCGGTAACGATTCTTCTGGACAGCGCGGAAACCCGCCGGCCGTTGACGCCGGCCTAACCGGGGTTCTTGGCGGCCTCCGCCGGGGCGTAGTGCCAGAGCGCCGGCGACTTCAGGTAGGCGGTCGCGTCAAACTTCAAAAGCATTTCGCCCATGGGCGCGTTGGTAACTATGCTGTTGATCACCCGCGCCGAAAGCCACGTCGAGGGCACCACCTCCAGACCGGGGATCGGGCCGGAAAGCGCGTCCGGACAGACGGTGTCCGTTACCAGAACGCGCTTGAGAAGCCCCTCCCGGGAAAGCGCGGTTACGCGTTCCGTCGCCGGCGGCGAAAACACCGCGTGAACCGCGGCGATGTTTATCTCCGAGGGTTTCAGCGGCTTCAGCGCCCGCACCAGCGTTTCCACCGATCCGGCGGTGTCCACCATGTCGTCCACTATCCACAGCTTTTTTCCCTCAACCGGTTCCGCGCTGAGGATGTCAATCGACTCCACGGTGTTCGCCTTTGAGGGGTCCCGCTGTTTGTGCGCTATTACCAGCGGGGCCCGGAAAGCGTTCGCGAAAAGCCGCGCCAGTTTTTCGCCGCCCGCGTCCACCGAACAGAAAGCCCAGTTCGGGCGCACGTCGTTCTCCAGACTGCTCATGCTGCGGATGTACGCGTCGCAAAGATGCTGCTGAAGCAGCGTCAGCGCCGGCAGATCGTCCAGGGCGCATATCGTGGGATCCAGCATGGACTTGGACTTGTCGGAGTGGAGCTGGTAGGTCAGAATGTGCTGCGCCCCAAGACTGACCAGCGTCTTGAGGTGAACCCACAGCCCCACCGAACTGCGGCGCAGAGTCCGGTCCGAACGGGCGCACGACACGAAGGGCTCGAAAACGGTGATCTTCCCGGGCTGGCAGCGCTTGAGCGCGTCCACCGCGTGGTACATCTCGATTTTCGCCTCCTCCACGCTGATTCCGGCCTCGTTGCGGGCGCATGAGGCGAAAAGCACGACGTGCCTGCCGCGCACCGAAGAGCCCACCGCGACCTCCATCTCGCCGTCCGCGAAGCGATCCGTCCGCAGCAGATCCACGCCGTCAAAGTGCTCGTTCCTTCCGGCGAAGCGCGGAAACTTGGACACGCCGTCCACTACCTTCCGGGCGTAGGCCCTCATCGATCTGGTGGCGCATATGACGAAGTCGCTCATGCCCCCCCCTCCCCGGTTTCCCGAAAACTAATCGGCGACGACGATGTTGACAAGTTTGTTCGGCACGCTGACGATTCTGACCACCCTGCGTCCCTCCGTCCACCGGAGCACTCCCGGCATGGCCGTCGCGGTTTTTTCAAGCTCCTCCTTCGGCGTTCCCATCGCGGCGACGAATTTGTCCCGGATTTTGCCGTTCACCTGAACCACCACCGTCGCCTCCTCCTCCAGGGTGAGGCTTTCGTCGTGGGACGGCCAGGGCGCGAAACTTACCGATTCGCCGTGACCCAGTTTTTCCCAGAGTTCCTCCCCCAGGTGCGGCGCGTAGGCACCGGCCATTATTACCAGCGGCTCCCACAAAAACGGCGGAACCTCTGCCAGTTTCGCGAGTTCGCCGGAGTAGCTCATCATCGCGCTTATGGCGGTGTTGAAGTCCAGGGTCGCCGTGTCCCGGGTTACCTTTTTGATCGTGCGGTGCAGAAGCCTGGTCAGGCGTTCGGCGTCCTCGGCCGGAATCGCGTCGCCGGAACCGGGGCGGCACTTTTCGCCGATGTCCCAAAGCCGGTCCAGAAAGCGCGACGCGCCGACGAGGCCCGCGGTCATCCACGGTTTGCTGGCTTCCAGCGGCCCCATGAACATTTCGTAGAGGCGCATGGAATCCGCGCCGTGGCTTTCTATTATGTCGTCCGGATTGACGACGTTGCCCCGGCTTTTCGCCATTTTCTGGCCGTCTTCCCCCAGAATCATGCCCTGGTTGATCAGCCTTTGGAAAGGCTCCGCGCCGTTGACCAGCCCCAGGTCGTACAGCACCTTGTGCCAGAAGCGGCTGTACAGAAGATGCAGCACCGCGTGTTCCGCCCCGCCCACGTAAAGATCCACCGGCATCCAGTAATCGATTTTGTCCCGCGCCGCGAACTCGCCGGGGTTGCTCGGATCCAGGTAGCGCAGGTAGTACCAGCACGAACCCGCCCACTGCGGCATGGTGTTGGTTTCCCTTTTGGCCGGCCCGCCGCATTTGGGGCAGGACGTGTTCACCCATTCGTCCATGCCGGCCAGCGGCGATTCCCCGGTTCCGGTGGGCGCGTAGGATTTCACGTCCGGCAGTCTAAGCGGCAGCGCGCTTTCCGGAAGCGGCACTATGCCGCAGCCGGCGCAATGCACCACCGGAATGGGCTCGCCCCAGTACCGCTGCCGGCTGAAAACCCAGTCCCGCAGTCTGTAGTTTACCGTCCTTTTGCCGACACCCTTTCCTTCCAGCCACTCCGTTATCCGTTCCTTTGCCTCCGCCGTGGAAAGCCCGTCGAACTCCCCGGAGTTCACCGCCCGGCCGTCTCCCGTAAAGGCCCCCCCCCGGGGGGGGGTACCGCCGGCGGTTTCGTCCCGGTTTCCGGTTTCCGGTTCCTCAACGACCTTGACAATCGGCAGGTTGAACGCCTCGGCGAAATCCCGGTCGCGCGAGTCGTGTCCGGGAACCGCCATGATCGCGCCGGTTCCGTAGGAGACCAGAACGTAGTCGGCAATCCACACCGGAATTTTGGCGCCGGTCGCCGGGTTTATCGCGTTGGCGCCGGTCCACACGCCGGTTTTTTCCTTGGCCAGATCCGTGCGTTCCAAATCGCTTTTGCGGGCCGCCGCCTCAACGTAGGCGTTCACGGCCTCCCGCCGTTCCGGCGCGGTTATTTTTTCCGCCAGCGGATGCTCCGGGGAAAGCACCATGTACGTCGCGCCGAAAATCGTGTCCGGGCGGGTGGTGTACACCTCTATGCGCCGGTCCTCCGCTCCGTCGATTTTGAAAACCAGATTCGCCCCTTCGCTGCGGCCAATCCAGTTTCGCTGCATCAGTTTAATCGGCTCCGGCCAGTCCAGCCCGTCCAGGTCGGCGAGCAGCCTTTCCGCGTAAGCCGTGATTTTCAGAATCCACTGACGGATGCGTTTTCTGGTAACCGGTTCGCCGCACCGGTCGCACGCGCCGTCCTTGACCTCCTCGTTGGCCAGACCGGTCTTGCAGGAGGGGCACCAGTTGATGGGGCTTTCCGCCTCGTACGCCAGCCCCTTTTCGAACAGCTTTAGGAAAATCCACTGCGTCCAGCGGTAGTAGTCGTCGCCCGACGTGTCAACCTCGCGCTCCCAGTCGTAGGAAAACCCCAGCGCCTTAATCTGCTTCCGGAAACGCCCGATGTTTGCAGCGGTGGTTTCCGCCGGATGCGTCCCTGTTTTGATGGCGTAGTTTTCCGCCGGCAGCCCGAAGGAATCGAACCCCATGGGGTGCAGAACGTTGTAGCCGTTCGCCCTAAGATACCGACAGTAGATGTCCGTGGCCGTGTAGCCTTCCGGGTGCCCGACGTGAAGCCCCTGCGCCGAGGGGTACGGAAACATGTCCAGAACGTAGCGCCGCTTTTCCTTCGGCACCGCCGGATCCTCCACAGCCCTGAACGTCCCGCGTTTTTCCCAGTATTCCCGCCACTTGGGCTCGATACTCCCGAAAGGGTACTTTGGCCCTCCGCTTTTTCCCATTACGCGACTCCTTAGGGTACATTTTAAAGAACCGGCGCGGGATTGGGAAGGGGGCCTGTTTGGGGTGCGCACCTGATAGGCCGCTTAACAATGTTTATCTAACCGGCAAAGACCGGTCCGTTCATGCGTTTGTCCTGATGTCCGCCCCTCGCGATTTGACAGAACGCCCCTTACCCGGTACGATTAAGGCAAGGAGTATTTGTGGCAAAAGAAGAAGCTATAGAGGTGGAGGGGATCGTTCGCGAGGCTCTTCCCAATACCATGTTCAGAGTTGAACTCGACAACCAGAAGGGGTACCTGATACTGGCCCACCTTTCGGGAAAAATGCGGAAGCACTACATCCGCATCGTTCCCGGAGACAGGGTTCGCCTTGCTCTTTCCCCCTACGACCTAAGCCGCGGCAGGATTATTTACCGCGAACGTTGACGCGGCGCGCGGAAACGTCAGCCTTCGCCGCCGATCTTTGCGGCTTCCTTCAGCAGCACCCAGGTGACGCCTTCGCCGCCGGCTGACGGTTTTCCCCTGCCGCTTTCCCCGGCAAAGGGGCAGTGTTCTATAAAGTCCATCACCACGCGCTTCAGTACGGCTTCCCCGCCGGAGTGGTTTCCCTTGCCGTGGATTACCAGCACTTTTTCCAGCCCGCGGTCCTTCGACGTGCCGAAAAACGTTTCCAGCGCCAGCCAGGCTTCGTCCCGGGTTTTTCCGTGGATGTCGATTTGCGCGTCCGGTTTCTTGTTTCTTAGTCTGCGGCGTTTTTCCTGAGCGCCGACCCGCCGGCCCCTTTCCTCCGCGTCCCTGTCGTATATTCCCCTTGGGCGAAGCGGAAGGTTGATAGGCCCTTTCCTTCCCCACGCCTCCGCCGAAATCGCTCCGCCCTGGCTTTCCCACTTGTCCAAAATCGCCCCAAAATCCATTCTCCTGCCCCCTAGTATGAAATTATGTTTTCCCCCGGAATCCATCCGGAGGTTCCGTTGTTCGCGGTTACCAGTACCCAGCGTCGCGTTTCGCCGCGAGAGCCGGTTACGCTTTCCCTGTTGACGGTTACCGGCTGGCCTTCCCTGAAACGCGCTGTTTCCGCGCCGGCGTCGTCCGGAATGCGCCGGACGGCGGTTTCAAGCAGCACCGCGCGGTGCGGCGCGCCGCCGAAGAACGCGCGCCGGGCGTCCCGTTCGTCCGGCGTTCCGGTCAGGCCCAGGGCGGCCTCCGCCTCGCGCCGGATTGCGGCGAAAAGCTCGCCGGCGCGGTGGTCCCTCTCGTTCCGGCGCAGTACCGCCAGGGCGTTCGCCCGCAGGCCGTCCTCCCACAGGTTTAGCGCGTTTTGGTAGACGGAGTCGAAATCCGCGCGGTATCTTTGGAAAAGTCGCGGGTTGGCGTTTTCGGCCGCCGCATGGGAAGGAAAGCGCGGGGCGGTTTCCGGCGCGGGCGGCTGCGCCGTCGGCGGTTGCGGCGCGGGCGCGGCGGCGGAACGGCCCACCGGAATCCGCAGGGCGGGTATCTCAAAGACGGCCCCTCCGTGGGAAAACGTCCTGCGTTCCAGCTCGAACCTGCCCGGTTCCAGCGGAATCAGCCGCAGCCGCAGCACGGTTCCGCGCGCCGCGTCCCCGGCGTTCAGCGGAAGCGATTCCAGTATGTGTCCGGGCGGCACGGCGGGCATGAACAGTCCGGCCCCGGGCAGGGGATATCCGGCAAAAAACCCGTCCAAATTACCGGATTCCGGCGGCGGGCCGTCCGCAACGCGCAGCGAAAAAACGGCCTGTTCGCCGGTAACAAGGCTTTCGGGGGTTCTCTCCCAGACCGTTGAGCGAACCGGCGCTCCGGCGGTCTGCGGCGCGCGCACTTCCAGCGTGAAGGGCCCGGTTTCGGCCCTGCCGTGCGGGGTGGTAACGGTAAACGAACCGAAGGAGAATCTTCCGGGACGTTCCAAAATAAAGCGGTATTCCACGGCGGTCCAGCGTTCATGGTTCGCCGCGTGCGGCATCCCGGCCAGCCAGGAGCCCATGTTAAGAAGACGCGCGTTTCGAAGAATCCGTTCCAGGACAAGCCCGTCGGCGAACTCCGGTTCCAGCACGCTCACCATGTTCGGGTCGGCGTAGTCCACCAGAACGGTAACCGTCCAGGCGGAACCGACAGCGGGCGGTTCCGCCGACGTTTCCAGCATGACGCGCGGCCCGTCGGTCGCGAACGCGAACCCGGCGGCAAACAACAGCAAAAACGCCAGCGCCGGCTTTGTTAACGATCGTCCCCGGCCACGTATTCCTCTTCCGGCCATTCCCGGTTTCTCCACTGTTCCACTTCCCTCCGCTGAATGTGCCGGAACGTCAGTGCCATGGCCTCAGTTCCCGTTCCGTCGCCGCCGCCCTGCCCGACGCCGGAACCGCTTTCGCGCTCAATCGACATAAGGCTCAGTTCAAGGTTCCGCATCGCCTCGATTCTGCCGCCGCTTATTCGCAGCGCGTTCCGGAACGATTCGGCGGCGCCGTCAAAGTCCCCTTTGCCAAATAGAACCATTCCGGTGTTGTAATGGTTACGATACCGCAGTTCCCTATGAAGCGCGTCCGGCAGGGTTTCGAGTATGCGGTCCGCTTCCAGGAAGCGGTTCAGCGCCGCCGCGTCCTCGCCCAGGGCAAAAAATATCAGGCCCAGGCCGTATTCCGCGTAGGGGGCGGCCCCGGGGTGTTCCAGCGCCTCCATGTACAGGGCGATTGCCTCGGTGTACATGCCCCGGGCGGTCATGAAGTTCGCCCGCATCACCAGCAGCCTGCCCGGCGCCTCCGCGCAGCCGCCCAAAAGGGGGAGCAGGGCAAAAAGCAGTGCCGCGAAGGCCCGCCGGACGGCCGTTTTGCGGGGTTCGGCCTTCCCAGGTTTTGTTTTTGGCGTTTCCGGTTTCACTGTTCGTCCTCCTCCCTCCGTTTTTCGCGCCTTCCCAGAAGACAGGCTTTGGACGCGCCGAAGGCCGTCAGGGACAGGACGGCAAAGACGAACCAGTTTCCCCCGCGTTGCGTTCCGCCGCCGCCGGTTCCCGCCCCCGGAGCGAAAACGCCCAGGTGCGAACCCAGCAGACCCGCCGCGTCCGGCCGGCTTCCGTCCACGTACAGGCCGCCGGACCGGGACGCGGCCGCCCGCATAACGGCGGAATCCCTCCGGCTTACGACGGCGCCGCCGCCGGGGAAGGTTCCGCCCTCCGCGCTGCCCAGGGCCAGGGCCGCTATGGATACGTTTTCCCGTTCGGCGCGTTCAACGGCGGCGCGCAGGGAGCCGGAAAGCTCCTCCCCGTCGGAGACCAAAACCACGACCCTTCGCGACGGCGGCGAGGGCCGGAACGCGCCCAGGGCCGCGTCCACCAGATCCTCCAGGTTTGTTCCCCTGCCGGTCATGGCCGAATCGCCCAGCGCCTCCAGGAACGAGTTTACCGTGCCGCCGTCCCAGGTGAGCGGAACGGCCAGAACGCCCCTGCCCCGGCTTACCGCCACGGCGAAGCGCGTCCCAGGAAGCCCGTCGACGGTTTCCCTCAGTATTTCCAGTCCCCGGTCCAGGCGGGTGGGGCCGCCGCCGGGGCCAAGGTAAACGCCGAGCCCGTCCGGAACCTCCATGCTGCGCGAAACGTCAATCGCCAGAACCACGTCCACCGCCCGCCGGTACTCGCCGGGGCCGCCTCCGGTTCCCCAGCGCGGCCCGGCAAGCGCCAGGATTAGAAACGCCGCGGAAAGGCGGAAAAGCGCGGCGGAGCCGATAAACCGGATTTTCATTCGTCCGGGCAGTGTTTTCGCCGCGCGTTTTCTTCTCGCGGAAAACCGGTCGGCCAGAATCAGCGGGACGAAGGCCAGCAGGCCGAACAGGAAGACCGGATAGTCGAAGGAGAGCCCGCCGTTCACAGCCACGCCCCCAGGAAGAAGCGCCGGACGAAACGCGTCCCGGCGATCAGCGCCAGGGCCAGGGCCAGAAAAACCGGATGCAGGTAGCGGTTCCGGATTACGGTTCCGGGACGCAGGACGACAAGCTCCCGGTCGTCTATTCTGGAAAACGCGGCGGCAAAGGCGTCCGCCGACGGGGCCAGAATCCATTCCCCGCCGCCGGCCTCGCTTATCCTGCGCAGCGACTCGGTGTCGAAGGCGGAGTCGTACATTCCGGTGTGCCGCACTCCGGTGAACGGATCGGTGAAGTCTATGGGAACCACGCCGCCGGTGCCTATGCCTATAACCCACAGCGAGGCGCCGGCGGCCTCCACCATGGCGGCGGCGGTTTCCGGGTGTATGGCCCCGGCGTTGTTCTCGCCGTCGCTTATCAGCACCACGGCCCTTCGCGGCGCGGCGGACCGCCGGACGTGGTACGCCGCGATAGCCAGTCCCATCCCCAGGGCGGTCGCGTCGCCGAGTTCGCCTATTTGCAGTTCCTCAAGCCGGGAGGCGAGTATTTCCCGGTCCGTTGTCGGCGGAATCAGCAGGGCCGCGTCCGTTCCCACTCCGACAAGCCCTATGCCGTCCGCCGGCCGGCGTTCCGCGAAATCCAGAAGCAGGCGGCGGGCCACGTTGAAGCGGTTGGTGCCGCCCATGTCCAGGGCCGCCATGCTGGGGCTTACGTCGATAACGAACACCACGTCCGCGCCCCGGTTCAGCCACACGGTTTCCGTCGTCCGAACCGCCGGCCCGGCGGCGGCGGCGAAAAGCAGCAGAACGCCGCAGTACTCCAGAAACCGCAGAAACCGGACGAGCCTGTCCAGGCTGAACGGACCCCTGAAGGGAACGCCGCCCGGCGGCCCCAGCGGAACCGACGCGGTAAACGGGCTTCCCAGCCGCCGCGCCAGAAAAATCGCGGCCGGAACGGCGATCAGCGCGAGCACGGCGATCAGCGGTCTTTCGAAGACGAAGCCGGTCTGCGTCTGCGGAAACGGAATCATGCCGCGCCCGCCTCCGCCGGCGTTTCCCCGGCCGCCGGAACGCCGCCCTCGCGGTTTGCGCCGGCGCCGGCCGGGGCGGCCTTCAGCGCCAGAAGGAACTCACGCAGTTCGTCCATCGCCGCCGATATTTCGCCGCCGTCCACGGGCCGTCCGCTGAAACGCGCGCGGTCGCCGGCGGCGAAAAACCTTTCCGGGAAACCGCCGTCCGGGAACCGGAACGCCGCGCCGAAAGGCGGGTAGGGCGGGGCGGAATCCGTATCGCCCGAAGGGCCGCCGTCCGCTGGGGTTTCGCCCCGCGCGGCCGCGAGCCGGCCTATTTCCCCGGCGGTCATGGCGCGGCAGTTTTCGCCGGTAAGGTCTGAAAGGAAACCTCGAAATTCGCCGGAAAGCTCGTCCAGAACCGCCCGCGGCGGGGAGCCCCCGGCCAGCGCCTTTCGCAGGCGTTTTTCGACCCCCAGCATCAGCCGCAGCATCCGCCGGCGTTTCCACGCCGCCGCCAGGTTTTTCAGCCAGACGTGCCCCTTAAGCGAAACCGCCGAAACCAGCAGCAGAAGGAAAACCAGCGCGGCGACGGTGCCGTAGACCAGAAGCGCCGTTCCCGGAACCGCCAGCGGCCCGGCCGGCGGGGACAGCACCGGAATTTCGCCGGCCTCCAGCACGGAGGCAATCTCCACGGTAAGCCCGGAGAAAACCGTTCCGGCGATTTCCAGCGGCGGCAGTTCCAGAACGCCCGGCGCAAACGCCGCGAATTCCACCGCCAGCCGGTTCCCCCCCGGCCGCCTTTCCAGCGCCACCCTGTGAATGTCGATATTCGGCGACTCCGGAATCAGGGCCGCCGGCATTTCCACGTCCCCCAGGCCGGGAAAGTCCAGCACCGGCACGATCAGCGTGGCGCGGTCCCCCACGAAAACCGTCGCCGGAACCGTGTGCGCTTCCGCGCCGTCCAGGGCGCGCGCGTCCGGGATTGCGGCGATTAGCAGGAGAACGGCGAGCTTGAATCCGGTTTTTCGTTTGTCCATGTTTCGTTTTTTGCGGCTGTCGGGGCGTAGGCTTTCCCGTCCGTCATTTCCTTCATCCCAATTCCTCCGGTTTCTCATTTTCTGTCCCTACAAATCGCCGGAAAACGCCGAACGGCCGGTTACCAGGTTGTTATAATGGCGCTTTGCGCGATGCCCCGTCTCCAGTACGCTCTCCAGGCTCTGTCGGCTTCCTCTATAGTGGCAAACGGAATGGTAACGCTGGTGAGACTGTTGTGCTCAAATGCCTCAAGTCCGGTGGAAGTAACGCTGCCTGGAATAGTAACACTGGTTAGCTGGTTGCGATAAAATGCCCTAATCCCGATGGAAGTAACGCTGTCCGGAATGGCAACGTCGGTTAGGTGGTTGTCCCTAAATGCCTGCATCCCGATTGAAGTAACGCTGTTGCCGATGGTTACGCCAGTGAGCCGGTTGCCTCTAAACGCTCCATGCCCAATGGAAGTAACATTGTCCGGAATGGTAACACCGGTAAGCCGGTTCCCCGCAAATGCCTCAGACCCGATTGAAGTAACGCTGTCCGGAATGGTAATGTCGGTGAGCAGGTTCCATGCAAAAGTCCAACCTTCGATGGAAGTAATGCTGTCCGGAATAATAACGCTGGTAAGTCGGTTGTTCGTAAATGCCTCAGACCCGATTGAAGTAACGCTGTCCGGAATGGTAACACCGGTAAGCTGGTTCCCCGCAAATGCCCAATTGCCGATGGAGGTAACGCTGTTCGGAATGGCAATGTAGGTGAGCCGGTTCCCCGCAAACGCTCCATCCCCGATGTAAGTAACGCTGTTCGGGATTATCAGGGAATCCAGTTGCGCGTCGGCGAATGCTACGGATCCGATGTGGGTTACCGGAAGATTGCGTATAGTGGGCGGAACCCTTACCGTCCGGCCCGATCCGACAAACCCGGTGATCCGTACCGACACGCCGCCAACCGGTTCCGCCCTGAAATAGTTTTCCGGGGTGTACCCCTGCGCGTGCGCGGAAACCGCCGCCGCCGCAATCAGCGCAAACGCAAGCAGACCTCGCCTGACGGATTCAAAAACACGTCTTCCCATAAATCTCACTCCTTACGCTTTGTGTTTGTACGCGAAAACACCCGCCGCAACCCCGGAAATGGCGTTTTCGCGCCTAGGACATTGTACCAAAATACCGGCCCGGTTGTCATCTTTCACGTATGAAAACGTGTTAGCGGGCCCTTTGGGAAAGGCCGGTAATGGTTTTCGTGTCAAGCCCGGTAATTTTGTGAATCTGTTCCGGGGTAAAGCCTTCGGCCAGGGCGTTTACGGCAACGGTTTCCATGCTTTCTTTCCTGCCTTTTCCCACGCCCCTCTCAAAGCCCTCTTCCTCGCGGACCTCCAGCGCCGTCTGCATGTCCCACTCGTTTGCAAGCATGTTTATCTCCTCCTGATTCATGTTCTCCCAAAAATCCCGCAGCAGGTTGGCGTTCCTGCAGTCCTGGATCGCCAGCCTGATTGCCTTTACCGTCCTTTCCCCGCCGCAGGGCCCGTCGCCCCGCGCCGCCAGTTCCTTCTCGTGAAACTGCACCCGGGACACGAAAAACGAGTAGCCTTTCAGTTCCCCGCACGCTTCCAGTATACCACTGTTTCGGCCGGCGTTCACGTTGTATACGTCTATTTCCAGTTCCAGCGCGATACCGTCAAAACCGGCGGCTTGCTCGAAGGATTCCGACAGCCGCATCTTTTTCCGGTCCGGAAAAGGGGCCGCGCTGTTTAGAAGCACGATGAACCGGGGCCTGGCGTGTCTGACCAGCGTCTGCCTGTACACGGCCTTTTTGTCCGGCAGCCCGTTCTCGAACAGGCGGCAGACGTACTGGAGCATCCGGTAGGGCATGTTTTCGTTTATCGTGGACTGGTGCTCCGCGACCACGACCAGGCTTCGGTTTATCAGGAAGGAAAGGTCGTTTTTCCTAGGCGTCCACAGGGTTTCGTTCAGCGTGTTGATGGCGACCTCGGTGTCGCGCACATCGTAACTCGTGCCGTGCAGGGCGTTGTACAGGGCGAGGGCCGATTTTTTGTTGCCGAATATCGAGCGGAAAAGGCTGTCTTTGTAGGCCATAGGGTTGCATGTTACCGCTTTTTGCCCGGCGTGAAAAGAGCGCCCCCAAAGTCCTCCCGCTCACCCGCGCCCCTGGCGGTTTCCGAAAAACCGGGTCAGAACCGCCGCCGCGTCGGCGGTTACGGGAAGCTCCAGCGGGGCGGCGCCGGCCCTTCGGCAGGTTTTTCGCCACAGGTCTGCGCGGTCGCTTTGCCACAGCGCCCAGGCCTCGCGGAAGGACGCCGATCCGGTGGGGGCGGATATGCGGACGCCGGTTTCGGGGTCCGCCGCGGAAAGCAGTCCTATGTCCGGAAGATCGCTCTCCCGGGGGTTGTAAACCCTGACGGCTATCACGTCGTGTCTGCGGCTCAGTTTGCCCAGTTCCTGTTCCCAGCCTATGCTCAGGAAGTCGGAAACAAGCACGACCATGCTTCTGCGTTTTAGAAGCCGGCCGGCGGCGGTTACGGCGGCCAGGACGTTGCTGCCCTGCGCCTCCGGGGGAAGGTTCCGGGGGCGCGTAACCGGTCTTGGCTTGTGGTACCGGAGCGCGGCGGAAACGAAAGCCAGGACGTTGCCCCTTCCCTTGCGGGGCGGGAAAACGCGGTCCGTTTCCCGGTCGAAAAGAAACGCCCCGGTTCGCTGGCCGCTCCTTTCCGCCGAAAACGCGATCAGCGCGGCGGCCACGAGCGCCTGTTCGTAGGGGCTCAGGTCCCGCGACGCGCCGTCCCCGCCGGAAACGCCGCCCCAGGGCCTGGTTATACCGCCGTGCATCGACGCGGAGGTGTCCAGAAGCAGCATCACGCTTAGCTCCCGCTCCTCCCGGTAGACCTTGACAAAGGGCGTTCCCAGCCTGGTGCTGGCGTTCCAGTCTATGGACTTCGCGTCGTCGCCCCACTGGTAGTGCCGCGCCTCCTCGAACTCCATTCCCTGCCCCCGGAAGACCGAACGGAAGTTGCCGGCGAGCATGTTCGTCGCCAGCCCTTCCGCGGAAACGGGAAGGCGGGCTATCCTGGCGAACAGTTCCCGGGTGTCCACGGTTTACGGCACCGGTATGTGGGAGAGTATTCTGGAAACGACGGTGTCCGCGTCCAGCCCGTCCGCCTCCGCCTCGTAGGAAAGCACGATGCGGTGCCTCAGAACGGGGAAGGCGGCCTTTTTAACCTCCTCCGGCCCGACGAAGGTCTTGCCCCCGAAAAGCGCGAAGACTCGGGAACAGCGGTGCAGGGCGATGGACGCGCGGGGGGACGCGCCGAAGGACACGTAGCGGTAAACGCCCTCGGCCGGTTTCGCTTTTCCGGGCCCGGCTGCCCGGGCCGCCGCCGGTCTGGTCGCGGTAACCACGGAAACGATGTACTCGGCGATTTTTTCGTCAACGTGAACCGAGTCCGCCGCCCGGCGCAGATACGCCAGGGCCGCTTTGTCCAGAACCGGCGAAAGGGGCTCGCGTTTTCCGGTTCCGCCGGAGGACAGCGGCGGGCCGCGCTCCACTATGGAAAGCTCCTCCTCCGGAGTGGGGTAGCCCACCAGCAGCTTCAGCATAAACCGGTCGAGTTCCGCCTCCGGCAGCGAGTAGGTTCCCTCGTGTTCGATTGGGTTTTCCGTGGCCAGCACGAAAAACGGATCCGGCAGGGGGTAACTGGTCTTGCCGATGGTTACCTGCCGTTCCTCCATGGCTTCCAGAAGCGCGGACTGCATTTTTGCCGGCGCGCGGTTTATCTCGTCCGCGAGAATCACGTTGGCGAAAACCGGCCCGCGCCGCACGGAAAACGCACCCTTGCCCTGGTCCCAGATCAGCGTCCCGGTAAGGTCCGCCGGCAGAAGGTCCGGCGTGAACTGTATGCGCTTGAAGTCGAGCCCGGTGATTTCCGCCAGGCTTTTGACCGCCAGGGTTTTCGCCAGGCCGGGAACGCCCTCCAGAAGGATGTGCCCGCCCGCGACCAGGGCCGTCAAAAGCCCGTCCACCATTTCGCGCTGCCCCACGACGCGCTTGGCGAGTTCGTTTCTGCACGCGTCGATCAGCGACGCGGCCTGAGCCGGAACCTTGCTTTTTTCCATAAAATTGCCACACCGAAAATCGGGTTCGCCGGGGAAGCGCTGCCCCCCGGCGAACCCGGCGTTTTTGTTAGCGGCAATAGGACTCGGACCTATGACCCAACGGATATGAGCCGTTTGCTCTACCAACTGAGCTATGCCGCCGTGCTGGGGTAAGCATACGAAAAACGGACGGAGTTTGTCAAGCGTTCGCGTTGCCTCACTGAAAATGTTACCGAAAGGAGGTCGTGCCTCAAATAGAAAATGTTACCCAAATTAGACTAAGGGCGCCGGCAGGAGGGCGTCCGAATGGGGTTGAACATGAAAGAGAGGCAGGCCGT
>Ga0209755_10001563_pt1 | contig 34880 bp, 25 predicted proteins | sample TergutCo191P1_FD_187301 | JGI IMG/M metagenome (GOLD analysis project Ga0209755, IMG submission 187301) | Cornitermes sp. P1 segment gut microbial communities from Petit-Saut dam, French Guiana - Co191P1 (SPAdes) (version 2) | ecosystem: Host-associated > Arthropoda: Insects > Digestive system... | reverse complement strand
CGAAATCTGGTCTTACGGTTCAGGATACGGCGGGAACGCCCTCCTCGGCAAGAAGTGCCTCGCCCTGCGTATCGCGTCTGTTTTGGCGCGTGACGAAGGCTGGCTTGCCGAACACATGCTCATCCTTAAATTAACAAATCCTCAAGGTAAGGTTAAATACATCACAGGCGCGTTACCGTCAGCCTGCGGAAAAACAAACCTCGCGATGCTGATCCCCACCCTCCCGGGCTGGAAAGTTGAGACAATCGGCGATGACATCGCATGGATGAAATTCGGCGCGGACGGCCAGCTCTACGCCATCAACCCGGAAGCGGGCTTCTTTGGCGTTGCGCCCGGCACAAGCGATCATTCAAACAAGAGCGCGATGGACTCAATCAAAACAAATACAATCTTTACAAACACAGGCCTTACAGAAGACGGCGATATCTGGTGGGAACAGATTGGTTACGCCCCGTCAGGCGAAACAATCACCAACTGGAAAGGCGAGAAAGTACCTTCGCCCAAGACAGATAAAGCCGAAGCAGGAAAGGAAATCGCCCATGCCAACGCGCGGTTTACAGTCCCCGCTTCGCAGTGCCCGGTAATTGCCTCTGAATGGGAAGACCCCAAAGGCGTGCCGATAAGCGCGTTCCTCTTCGGCGGCAGACGCGCGACAACCATCCCCCTTGTCAACATGAGCAAGAGCTGGGTACACGGCGTATTTATGGGCTCCATCACAGGCTCGGAAATTACAGCCGCCGCTCTCGACCTCAAGGCCGGCACTGTCCGCCGCGATCCCTTCGCCATGCTGCCCTTCTGCGGCTACCACATGGGCGACTATTTCGCGCACTGGCTCAAACTCGGCAAGAAGGCTCAGGACGAAGGCCACGGCGACAAACTGCCCAAGATATTCTTCGTTAACTGGTTCCGCAAAGACGCCGACAAACATTTCATGTGGCCCGGTTACGGCGAAAACAGCCGCGTCCTCGCATGGATGTTTGACCGCTGCGACGGCAAAGACAACTACATTGAAACCCCAATCGGCTTCCTCCCCAAACCAGGCAGCATTGAACCGCCTGCAGGCGTAACAGCCGAAACAATGGCGGAACTCCTCAAGGTAGACATAGACGGCTGGAAAGAAGAAATCAAAGACGTAAGAGAAAACCACTACTCCAAATTCGGCGAGCATCTGCCTAAAGAACTTTACGAATTGTTGGACGTGCTGGAGAAGGATTTACACGCGTAACACTTTTAAGAGTTAATTGAAGCCTCAAGGACTTCGCGGTTCTTGAGGTTTTTTTTATGAATTCAAAGAAGAAAAGTCATCGAATTACGCGAATGAGCGCGAAGGAATAACTATCAATCTTCATTGCTTTCTTAATTGTCCGGGGGGAACACCGTAGATTTTTTTAAAGACGCGGCAGAAATAGGCGTGATCCTGAAAACCGGTGCGGTAGGCAATGTCCTGAATGGTATCGTCGGTACTCCTTAAAAGATTAGCGGCGATAAATATCCGCAGGCGGTTTAAATAATCCCAGAGGGAAAGCCCCATCTCACGGTGAAAAATGCGCGTCAGGTAATCTTCGCTGACATTTACCGAATCCGCAAGCCGCCAGCGCGATATGTGCGATCTGGCGTGTAAGCCGAAATAGAGGATTGCTTTTTTAACAAGCACGCCGGTATGCGGCGGAAGAATTTCCACGCCGCTTATAACTGCGTGAATGCGCGCTTTAAATTCAGGAGAAGAGACTGCGGCGCGGTGGCAGATAATCAGACGCGAATACTGACTTAACGCCGATACTTCCGCGGCATTGTCGATCCTGTCGCTGATCATCATTATTGGGACCATTACAGTCAAAGGATGACGGCGAACCGCCGCGGCTCCTTCCGTATCAAGAGAATTAAAAATGATTAATTGCGGAGTTACTTCGCCAACCGTTCTGTTAAAAGCGGACATTGAGTCAATGCGTATCTTTTCAATTTCATATTCATTACGCGGAGAACTTTGCCGCAGAAAGCGGTTTTCGTTATGTAGAGGAGAAATTAATTGTTCGGATAAATCATTCCAATAATCCTGAGAACCGATAAAAAGAAGCGTTCCCTTCTTAGGCGATTTAAGCGCAAATTCAATTATATCTATCAGAGAAACAGCGGAATTAAGAACGCCGCCGGCACCGGACGGCACGCCGTAACAGAGAAAGGGAACTCCGGCAAATTCGTTTTTACTCTTCAACGCTGAGACTTTAACCAAATCCCCGGAAGAAGCGCCGTCCGCGTTCCATGTGATAAACGCTGTCTTGCCAAGAGAGGCTTTCTCAATATCCCAAATCCGGGGAAGATTAAAAAAATTTGCGGGTAAGGAATCATGATCTGATATTACAAGCATATGATCCTGTACACCGGCAGGATTTTTGGAAAGCTCTTCTCCTGTCAGCGTGGGCCATGGCAAAGTCACAGTACAACGATCAGATACCGCGGAGAAAACTCCGCCGTGCATCAGTATAATCCGCTCCGCGAGAAGCAGACTGAACTGCCGCTCGCTTTCGGTTACCCCTAATTTTCCGGATTTGTCAAAAAATGTAACGGTAAGACCGGCGTAGGTAAGTTCTGCCGAATATTCGCCGTTCCCGTATTGTTCCCGAATCAGAGAAAAACACTGGGAAAGCCGCGCGGTGTCTCCCGCCAAAAGAGGAAATGTTCCTATTTTAGGCAGAAGTTCGCACGGGTCAAAGATTGTTTTGCGCAGCGACAATTCATCGATTCTTGCAAGTGTAAAATCCAATATGCTGCCCGCTTCGGTTTCTTTTGAGGATACAAATCTCTTTAACTCGTTTAAATCATCAAGAAGAGAATTTAAGTCACCGCCTTCGCTGTCCGCCGCTTTTTTCTCGATTGCCTCAATACGCTCCGTCACTCCCTGAAGAGGGATAAAAAGCCCGTCTTCCAGAGTGCGCAGGAATTCTGTTTTTGCGCGTTCCGCCTGTTCCGCGATTCGTTTTGCCTGCATTGACTCTTCAAGAAGGAAAATGCCTTTTAGCGCGTAACTTACGGCGGAACGCAGCTCTTCGAAAATAACGCCGTCATTACTTGGGACATTGTGAATAAAATAGCCTAAAGAACGCTTGTCAATAAAAAGCGGTTGAACCATAAATATTCCGTCGCTGTACTGCTGTTTGAGCATCGGCGGAACAAGCATCTTTGACGGAAACCGCTGATCTCTTATATGGCTAATTCCTTCGCAGGAAAAACCTCCGACAAGGACTGAAGTTTTTTCATCACTGTAAAGAATTATCGCGGTAGTATTAATACCTATCTTCGGCAGATGCCGCGCGAGATTTTGCACAAGAGAGAATCTGTCGCGTGTTCCCAAAAGATCGCATTTTAGCGAATTAAGGACTGAGTTCCATCTTTCAGTTTCATGCCTGGCATGAGCTGTCAGCTGTTCCCGCACATTAAAAATACTCCGGTAAAGAGCTCCTTCTATTCCTTTAATTTTTTCCGGAAGATTTAAAGCGGTTGTTTTTATATCACCGATGAATCTTAAAAGATTGTCAGATTCCCGGTCTGCAACCAGAAAACGATCAAGAGCGTTTTCAAAAAGATGAAAGAACTTTTTATTTTCCTCGTACAACAATGCGTGAATCACCGGTTGTAAATATTTATCAACATCTTCTTTTTCAAGTTTTAGATATTCGTCAGCCATATTGATAAGCGTTTCTTCAATATTGTTATCATTAAAATCAAGACGGCAGGTTTTTTTAGATTCACCGCGAAGAAAAGCGCCTGACATGCCGGACTCGCATCCGCAGGACGCGCGCGTGATTACATCGCATTGAAGCAGGACATCCGCGTCAGGCTTTCGTTTTTTCTTTCCCATAGAACCTAAAAGTTTTTTAAACGCTTCGCTGCTCATCTCCTCATACGGCAGATGCACCGTTGAAAGAAGACTTTCCGTAACGCGGCTTTCCGCGGAATTGTTAAACCCTGCCGCTAGATAATCGCCGGGAACATGAAACCCCCTTTTCGCAAAATAGTTAATCGCGCCAAGAGCCATAAGATCGCTTGAACCGATCAGAGTATCAAAATCTTTTCCGGGGACAAGAGATCTATGTTCAAAGAGCTGAGCCGCCGCCGCTTCGCCGGCATCCCAGTTAAAATGATCCGTAACAAGTGAATTAAAAACAGCGTCTCCCTTTAAGTTCGCGATCAGACCGCCGTCTCTCAGCGCGTCGCAATATCCTTCAAAACGGGAAGCCGCCGATCTGTGAAAATCAGGGCCGCGTAAAAAGGCAATTTTCTGAGAACCGTGAATATTGATAAAATGATTGACCAAAGCTTTCATTCCGTTATAAGCGTCAAACTCAATACACGGATGCCCCGGCGATTTAAAACCTAAAGTGACATAAGGAAGAGGCTCAAATCCCGAATGAAAAAATTCAAATTCTTCCTGCGGCTGGGTATAACGGATTGTAGAACTCCAGCTTATGCAGCCGTCCAGATTTTCATCATTTACAAGATCATATACCGGATTCCGCAAATTTTCAAAATCATGGCGATCGTTTAATTTGCCGCCTGGGAAAATAAAAAGACTGGTGTTTTCAACGGCAGCGGTACGAACAAAACCAGACCACATATTTCTGGAAATACCGGTATGAATAGAAGCGAGAACCAGCCCGATTTTCTTTTTCTCCACACCCATGTCGTTATTATACAAGGCATTGGAGAAAGGAGCAAGAAATAATTTTAAAATAACCTCATCAACTATCCGGTATTATTTAGGCTGCTTCCCGATATAAGCCAATATTCCGCCGTCGACATAAAGAATATGCCCGTTCACAAAGTCTGACGCGCCTGATGCGAGGAAAACAGCAGGCCCCGCGAGATCCTCAGGTTTTCCCCAGCGCGCGGCCGGAGTTTTGGCAATAATGAATTGATCAAAAGGGTGACGGCTGCCGTCTGCCTGACGTTCACGTAACGGAGCGGTCTGAGGCGTTTCAATGTAGCCGGGGCCGAGGCCGTTGCATTGTATGTTGTATTCGCCGTATTCGCTCGCTATGTTTTTAGTAAGCATTTTAAGTCCGCCTTTGGCTGCGGCATATGCGCATACCGTTTCGCGGCCAAGTTCGCTCATCATACTGCAAATGTTGATAATTTTTCCGCCGCCTTTTTTTATCATCGAAGGAATAACCGCTTTTGCTACGATAAAAGGCGCGTTTAGATCGACATCAATTACAGTGCGGAAATCCGCCGCGCTCATGTCTGTCATCGGGATGCGTTTGATGATACCGGCATTGTTTACAAGGATGTCCACAACGCCTGCTTCCTTTTCTATTTTCGCGGCTGTTTCGTTTACCGCGTTTTCATTTGTTACGTCGCAGACATAGCCTTTCGCGTTTATTCCGTCGGCCTTATACGCAGCCAATCCCTTATCAACCTGCTCCTGCCCGATGTCGTTAAAAACGATTGTCGCTCCCGCTTTGGAAAGCGCAGAAGCAATCGCGTATCCGATACCATAGGACGCGCCCGTTACCCACGCGATTTTACCGTCCAATGAAAATACATTATTACTCATAGCAGCGCTCCTTATCTTAAGTTTGTTGTTACGACATTGTCCATGTCATCAAATGTTTGGTTTTCTCCGGCCATCGCCCAGATAAATGTGTACGATGCCGTCCCTACTCCAGAATGAATTGACCATGACGGAGAAATTACCGCCTGTTCATTTTGCATAACAATGTGGCGCGTTTCATCCGGTCTTCCGTGCATGTGGAAAACAACGCCGCCTTGAGCAATGTCAAAATAAAAGTAAACTTCCATTCGCCGTTCATGAGTGTGGCACGGCATGGTGTTCCACACAGAACCCGGCTCTAGGATTGTCATACCCATTACAAGCTGGCAGCTCTGGCAGACCGCGGGATGCACATATTGATAAATCGTGCGGACATTGACGGTTGCTGCCTCCCCCAATTTGCGGGGATTGGCTTTTTCTATCGGAATAAAAACTGTCGGGTACGCGGTATGCGCCGGAGCGCTCGCCATGTAGAACTTCGCGTCTCCTGAAAAGACAACGTCCTTTACACCCTTGCCGATGTATAGGCCGTCGCCTTTTTTCATTTGGTATTCAGTCCCGCCTGAGTTAATAGCGCCTGTTCCTGAGATACAGATAACGCCAAGCTCGCGGCGGTCAAGAAATATATCGCTTCCAAAATCTTTGCCGCCTTCAAGTTTTAAATCTTTTGTTTTTGGGTACGCGCCGCCGAAAACAACCCTGTCTGAATGGGTGTAGCCAAGATTGATTTCATTTTCGATAAAAACATTTTCAAGAAGAAAACGCTCCCGCATTGTTTGTGTGCCGTATCCCTTCATGTCGTCGGGATGTTCCGCGTAACGAATGTCTAATTTCATATACACCTCAATATATTATAATTTTTTTTACCCATTTAACAACTCCAGATGTTTGCCTATGTGTTTTACCAGAGCGCTTCTGTATTCGCCATCACGCTCACGCCATAACTTATACAGGCGATCTTTGTATGTAAAAGAGCCGTCATCATTTTTTTTACTCAGGATTAAGCCGTATGTTATATGAATGACCTGGCGCGCTTCGTTGTTTTCAAAGAGCTTATGCAGGTCTTCGTCTTTTACGTTTTTGATGTCAGGCAGTTTTGAAAGGTCTGTTGTTACGTGATAGTATTTTCTTGCTTCATCGAAAACTGAGAGCGCGTAATTGTGTACCTCGCGGTAGAGAGCGGGTTCTGTGATTGCAGCCGTGCGCATTGCTTCAAGCCAGTTGGTTCCGGCGGTTTTTACGTGGAATTTGCCCTGTGTCGCGCGTCCGATAAACGGGAAAACGCTAAATTTGTCGGAGCCGGAATGGATGCTGAGTTTATAGCCAAGAGAACGCGCGATTGCGGCATGGACATTGATTTCTTTTTCAAAACGGGCAATATCGCCGATATAGTCAATTCCCTTTTGAAATTCACCGCAGAAACGCGGCGCTATTGTCGCGAAAGAAACGCCGGCGTCAAGAAGTTCCCGAGCTACAAAGAAGTGCTGCAGAGGAGTCGTTACAGAAATTGTCTCGTCTATTGAGATTTCAAAATCGGCATTATATTTTCCGGACGCGAAAAATTGCTTGTAAATATCAGAGGCAAAAACAACCGCGCCTGAGTAAACTCCGATGCATTGTTTTAATTCTTCTTCCGAAAAAACAAGACTTATGCCTTCGATATCAAAAGTTTTATTAAGGTATTTATTTGTATAATGTTCCGGCAAAGGCGCGTCTCCGTTAACAATAAAATCATTTTTAATATGTTCTGAACAATCGAGCGTTATCATAGTAAACCCCAAAGAAAGAGCGTACTCAACGTCCTTTGCTGTTTTTAAATGATCGCCGTCGGCACCGAAACCTTTTTTATAGCCTTCGCGGAAGACAGCGAAGGAAGCGGCGTCAAGAACATCCTCGTAAGTACGGCATGTAAGGTTTAATTCGCGGATTGACTGCTGCGCGAAAATCGGGAAGACATCTTTTCCTGCGAAAAGATCGACATGTCCGGGCGTGGCGATTCCAAGTCTGTCTCCCAAACCAAAACTTTTATTTCTTTTTAAACCGCGTACAGGAGCCGTAAACGGAAATAACTTTCGCATAACACAGGCATTCTGATGATTTAACTCAGCTTTATATTTATTATCTCCAAGATCGGCTGCGTTAAACCCTAACGCGTTTTCTCCGGAAATTACTAAAAAAGTCTGTTCATTATCTTTCGCCATAAAAACAACCGACGAGCCGGTTTCGTTAATTGATTTCTCGAAAGCGTCAAACCCAAGATAATTCATAGATATCACTCCTGTTTGTTGATTATATAATGAAACTCAAGCAATTGATAGCCGGGAACAATAAGAAAAACTCACACAAAGGCACGGAAACACGGAGGTATGGGTTTTACTTGAATCTCCGTGTAATTCTCATCTCTTCGTACTTCTTTGTCTCTGTGAGAATTATTCTCTGTGAGAATTATTCTCTGTGAGAATTATTCTCTGCGAGAATTATTCCATTAACTCCCCGTTTAAACTACCAAAGATAACCGTTTTCATCAGCAAACACGATACCCGCTTTCTCCCAGTCCGCGCCGCCTAGCCTGTCGAATTCAGTGAGCCACGCGTTCCATGATTCTCTGTTGAACTGACGGGTGCCGTTCAGGAATTCAATAACACCCTGCTCATAGAAACGCTGAAGGTCAGCGCCCGGAGACGGCAGGGCGTCCGCGCCGATATTCTGCGTCCACGGTCTTGATTGCATATCACGAAGAACTGTGTAGGAGCTCATGCTTCTTCCGGACGCGGTTTTATATGTCGGATAACGTGAAATTAACTCCATTCCGCTGTTATAAAAAACCATATTACGCAGCTGGGTCAGATTCACCATATCCGGCTTATTTGTGCCCAAAGCCGGATCGGGCAGTCCGTCATAAACAGGAATACCGTCGTTATTAAAGACAAAGTTTACGCCTTCTTCGCCCCAGCCAAGGAGATAGTAGCCTTCATCAGAGGACATCCATTCCAGCAACTTCGCGATTGCGTCTCCCTTACCCTGCCTCATCGCTTTTGCTGAAACAGCGTAGATACGGTAAGCCTGCACATATACACCTACGGATTGATAACCATTGGGTCCCATCGGCGGATCAATGACAATCCACTCGCCGTTCGGGAAATTTGCATCAAAGGGAGTATAATTATTTTCCGCGGCAAAGGCGGCGTTCTGCTCGCGCATAATTCCAAAACGACCCTGCTTCCACGCGGCGCGGAAATCGTCCTTACCGTAGCTGAGCCAGTTAGGATCGATCACTCTGTTATCAACAAGTTTTTTAATGTAAGAAAGAGCGTCGAAATACGCGGGTTTTCGCACATTCAGACCCGCGTTTTCTTTGGTAAGATTCCATGTTCCGGCAACGCCGAAAGCTCCAAAGAAAGGATCAAGCCTTCTGCCGATACCGGCTTCAAAATTATTAAGTTCGATAAAAGCACCGTAACCATAAGTATCATTCCGTCCGTTGCCGTCAGGATCATTTAAAGTAAAAGACCTCATTACATTATAGTAATCGTCAAGAGTGACAGGCACCGATAATCCATGCTTATCAAGCCAATCTTTACGGATTAGCATCCCCTCATTCTTTTCGATTGTGCCGGGAGAAGCGAGACCGTAGGACTTTCCATTGATGGTAGTAAACCGTCTGCTGTCAGCGTTATAATGATTTGCGGTTCTTATAGGCATCAGATCATACAGATGATCGACAGGCGCGACAGCGCCGATACGAACAAGCGTAACAAAGGGATCGCGGCGCACCATAAATATATCAGGCAGGGTATTGGCGGCGGCAGCCGCGTTAATCCTTGAATCCTGATCACGCTCCGTAGAAGGCAGCATACTCAATACCAGCTTAATACCATGCTTCTCGCGCAGAATATCATATACCTTCCAATTAGCGGGAGGCGGTCCCGCTTCAGTGACAGATGCCCCGTACCAAAGTTCAATAGTCGTCAATCCCGAATCATCCTTTTTACAGCCAATCACACAAACGGCGATTAAAACCAATAATAATAACAATATCTTTCTCATATAATCCTCCATAAATAAATATTAAATCTTACTCCCTGCTACTTATCCTTTCACGCTTCCAAGCAAGGTTCCCTTTGTAAAATATTTTTGAATAAACGGATACGCGATAATCATTGGAATTGCGGCAAGAAAAACGCTGGCGGCTTTTATCGCCTGAACGGGAGCTTCACCAAAAGCGTTTACTTCAACAAATTCGTTCATACCGCTTGCCATAAGAATATTACGCAGAAGAATCGGCAGCGGCTGAAGATCATTTCTTGTCAGATACAGCATTGGATGAAAAAAGTCATTCCAGTACTGTACGCCGTAATAAAGCCCGATGGTCATTATAATCGGCTTGGAAAGCGGCAGAATAATTCTAATAAGAACGGTTATTTCCGACGCGCCGTCAATGCGGGCTGACTCTTTTAATTCATCGGGGATACCTTCAAAAAATCCGCGCATGATAAGGCAGTTATAGGTGCTGATCGCGAGCGGCAGGAAAATTGACGCAAGCGTATTTGTAAGACCTAACTGGGTTACGACAAGATAGCCGGGTATCAATCCCACGCTGAAAACATACGGCACAAGAATCAATATATTGAAGAAACGCCGTCCCGGCAAAGTACGTACAGAAAGCGCGTATGCCATCGGAATAGTAAAAAATAAGGCGGTAAAAACACCCATTACAAATATTTGCAAACTGTTTGAAAAAGCGATAGCAAATCCGTTGTTGCCCAGCAAGGCGCGGTAAGCCGCGGTTGACCATTGCCAGGGCATCAGGAACATACCTTCCAAGTTGCTGCCGATAAAAGTATTCGGACGGAATGAAAGGGTGATTGTACTCCACATAGGAACGGCAACTATTACAAAAATCAAAACAAGAAAAATATTGATAATTAAATAAAATAAGCGATCACCGATGGTTAGCTGAACTACTGATCCCTTAATACGATTGCTTTTCATAAATCCTTCCTAAAATAACGATGAGTCGCTGACTTTCTTAACCATCCAGTTTGATGTGATGATTAGAATCATCCCGATAAATCCTTTGAAAAGCCCGACGGCTGTCGCAAGACCGAATTCAAAATTAAGAAGCCCCTGCCTGTATACCCATGTGTCGATAATATCCGCGACACTGTAAACAGAAGCCGAATAGAGCATGAACATCTGATGAAAGCCCGCGTCAAGAATTGTTCCAAGCCGCAGCAGCACAACAATAACAATAACCGGTCTTATGGACGGAAGAGTAATATACCATACCCGCTGAGGAGCCGTAACGCCTTCTACCATTGCCGCTTCAAACAATGTAGGATCGATACTGATAAGGGCCGCGATAAAGATGATGGCGCTCCACCCCATTTCTTTCCATGCGTCGGAAATGATGACGATCCACGGGAATGTTCTTGTATTAGTGAGAAAATCGACAGGCTCGCCGCCCAGAAATTTTATTAAATCATTGACAATTCCGTCGCCGGGAGCAAGGAGGGAGAGGAGAATTCCGTACATGATAACCCACGATAAAAAGTGCGGAAGATACGCGAGTGTTTGCACAACCTTTGCAAGTTTTGGTTTTGAACATTCAAAGAGCATGACAGCGAAAATAATAGCTGCCGGAACGCTCACCAATAGTTTCCCAAAACTGTAAAACAGGGTATTTCTTAAAAGCTCGCCGAAATAAAAAGAATTAATAAAAGTTTTAAAATGATTTAACCCAATCCACGCGCTGTTAAAAACACCCCGTTCCTTGTCCAATTCCGGTATACCTATAGCCGGTAAAAAATCCCTGAACGCAATCTGACCGTTCCAGATAGGCAGATACCTGAAGACGATAAAATAAATTACAGGGAGAACCATAAGAATGTAAACCGACCGATGCCTCTTAATTTCACGTATTAATCTAATACTTTTGTCTGAATTAATCATATCTAATCAAATTTACCATGGAGGCAAACGAAAAATTCAGGGATATTATTGGATTTTTCCGGCTTTTTTCGATAATAGAACAAAGAAACTTATACTAAAACAGAAATTATTGAAACAATTGCCGGTTACTTCAGTTCAAGGAGCATCCCTTCCCTCGCTGCAACGCACTTTACTTCTTTTTCCGCGTATTCTTTTTCAAGTTGATCGAGCCGGCTGTCAACATGCGAAGGATCATGATGGAAGAAGACCAGTTTTTTCGCGCCGGCGGAAACAGCGGTTTGGAGGGAATTATCAAAGGTGGAATGACCCCAGCCGATATGGGACGGATATTCCTCGGCTGTGTATTGAGAATCGTGAATCAATATATCAGAATCTTTTACAAAGCTGACAATTTTTTCATTCTCTGCCGGATCTTTAAATTGCTCGTGGTCATGAATGATGGCAATTGATTTACCCTGATAGCAGAAACGGTAACCAAGACACGCCGTGGGATGGTTTAAGAATTTACTGGCTACCTTAATACCATCCGGGAAATCCAGCGTAGTTTCTTCTATCTGATTATATTCAATTTTTGCGGATAATTCACTAAGACCGACAGGCCAGTAATTATGCGACAGTTGAGTTTCAAAAATATCTTTAAGATTGCTGGTCTCTGAAATTACAGGGCCTGTAATTCGTAATTCAGTATCCCGCATATACACAGGCGTAAACATCGGAAATCCCAATATATGATCCCAATGGGTATGAGTGATAAAGATTTCCGCTTTTATTTTACCGTTGTTTTTCCGGTCATTGGCAATGAGCCAGTCGCCTAACGGACGGGCTCCGGATCCAAGATCGACAATAAACAGATGCCCGCCGGCTCTTACTTCAATACAGGCAGTGTTGCCGCCGAATCTAACCGTTTCCGGTCCCGGACACGGGATTGAACCTCTTACTCCCCAAAATCGAACTGAAAACATATCTAATATTCGGACTCTTCAGCCGTAATATCATCTCCATGCGCGGCATCGCCGGCACGGGCAGCGGCAGTTTGCTGAGCGCCGGTCGTTCTGCTGACAGCGCCGGTATCAACGCGTACAACCGATCCTCTTCTTATTGCCCTTAAAACCGCGGGAGAATCGGCAATAGTGCCGCTGTATGTCGATCTAATCGTATATGTATTTTCCCCATCCGATAAAACAAGAACCCCCGGATTGGTGCCATCCAAACCGACTCGAATAAACGTATTTGCCGCCAGAACATCTCCAACATTGATATTTACCCTATTATTACCGCCGTCCCTGGAAACATGCCCTTCTACGCTTTGTACATGGAAGCTTCGCGCATCCGGTTTCGCCGGAGTCATTGCAGGATGTTGAGCAAAAATGAAACCTGCCGCGAAACAGGTTAAAATTAAAAATATCGCGAACTTCTTCATAGAATCCCCCTTAAAACGGTTCTTAGAAAAATTAAGTTGTAACTATAGTATAGTACATTATTATTCAATAAACAATTATTTATACTGAGAATTACAAAAAGATAAGTTAATCTCTGATTAAGCAGGGTATCACTGTTTAAGCGGTCTAGCGGTAACCTCGGCTGAAAATTCTCCGACATTGTACCTTCCCGTACTTGCCGCGCGGTTGTAACCCGCAACCCTGAAGTAGTACAATGTTCCGTTCTGCAGCCCGTCAATCAGGATGGTATTCGTCATGCCCACATCAATAGGCGAAGACCCCTGAGCGGCATCCGCTCCGAAAAGTTCCCCCCTGACCGCGCTGTAGTATAAAAAGTAGCCGTCCATGTTAATATCGGGACCGTGCCGCCAGCGAAGCTGAACGCCGCCGTCAACGGCAACAGCCGTTAAATTGCGCGGAGGAAGGGGAGGCTCACCCGGTAAATAGATTATATTTATCTGCTCAAGATAGGGGCTGGTCTCGCCGTCGGCGGAGGAGTAGAAATCCGCCGCAATCTGCACATAACGCCCCTGAATGCCGCTGATATCTTCGCCGGGGGTAAAGTTTACCCATCTTTTTGTATTCAGAAGCCACGGATTTTCACTGGTACGGATAAAGAAATTGAGCTGACTATCGTCAGAAAAACGGAATCTTCCGTTTTCGCGGAATTCGTTAAGACTTGGGCCGGTTCTGCCGCCCGATACATCGAGTCTTACAATGCTGCTTGCGTCGTCACCAAGATCGATTGCTCTTGTTTCCATCCTGCCGGAGGCGTATTTTCGCTCCGAAGAACGCCCGGCGTACACGCTGAGGATTTTAAACTCATCCATAAGCCCCGCGAAACTTTCACCGAGAAAAAAAGCGCCGGAATTTCCGGTAAAGGGGGTAAAAACTTCGCTGCTTTCGCGGCGAGTACGGGTCGTGTAGGCAATTGCCTCGCTCTTACCGTCAACAAGATACTCGATCATGCCGGTTTTCGCGTCAAAGCGGACAAGATGATGGCTCCATGTTTTCGGAACAACGGGAAAATTACCTGAAAACTCAAGATTGATGACAGACGCGCCGCCGTTAAATCCAAATCCCGGGTCTGCGAAAAAATTGGCAAACGACCATTGCAGCCTGTTTCTGGAAGCGATACATTGAATCCTCTGCGTAACATTATTTCCGTTAACTGAAACAGACGCAACCCACGAGAATATTTTTTCGCCGTTCTCCATATTGAAAGGATACAGCCAGAATTCCACCGTAAAATCGCCGATACGTTTTCCCGGAGCGAAAAGCGCGTTACGGCTCTGCGGCTCGATCACAACACCGCCGCCTGATCTGCCAAAAAGCGCCGCCCCCTCGCCTCTCCTTGCCGCAGCGCGGCCTACCCTGTCAACATTAACGGGCAATCTGACCTTGTACATGCCCGTACTATCCCTGAAAAACCCCGCTTCCCTTTCATCAAATGAAACGGAAATATCCAATGCCGGCTCTGCCAACACAGAATAATTCCCCGGCAATCCAACCGCCGCGTACCTGCCGGCAGCCGCAGGTGCGGATGAAAGCAGCAGAACTGAAAACGGCCGGATATTGTCTGCCTCGGAAATGCCCGTTCTTGTTTCCGCGCTGTTCCAGTCTACCCTTCCGCCGAGAGAAATCGTTCTTTCTCCGACAGCAAAGACACTACCGTAAACAAAAAGGAAACTGTATAATAGGAAAATGACAGATAATGTTTTTTTCATAGTATTATATAGTAAATATCGGCAAAAAATTAAATGAAAAATCAGATAAATTCGGAAAATATAAAAAAACTGAGAGCTGCCGCCGCAGATACTCCCGGCGAACCCGGCGTCTACATCATGAAGGATGAAAACGGCGTAATAATTTACGTCGGCAAGGCCAAATCCCTGAAAAATCGGATAAAATCATATTTCTCAGGCAAAAAGGAAATAAAAACCGCTACATTGATGCGCCATGTACACAGCTTTGAAACCATCATTGTTAAAAGTGAATACGAGGCCCTTCTGCTTGAAAATACGCTGATCAAGCAGCATTCCCCCAAGTACAATATCAATCTGAAGGATGGAAAGTCCTACCCCGTAATCCGCGTAACACATGAGGATTTTCCGCGCGTCTTCCGCACCCGGCGTATAATTCATGACAAAAGTATTTATTACGGGCCCTTCCCCAACACCCAGGGCATTGACGCGATGCTGGACACAATCGACAAACTTTTTCCCCTTCGCAAATGCAAAAAAATCAAAAAAAACGGGCCGTGCATGTACTATCACATAAAACGCTGTCTCGCGCCATGCTGTAAAAAAATCAGCATCGAGGAGTATTCTCTTCACGTACAGCGCGTCCAGAAACTCCTCTCCGGCGAAACCGATTCGCTGATTATCGATCTGACGGCAAAAATGCACGAAGCCGCCAGAACTCTTCAATTTGAAAACGCGGCTCTCATCAGAAACGCCATCAAGGCGATTGAAAAACTCACAGGCGAAGACAGCTCGGTCGAAGACCACAACCCCGAAGACAGGGACTACATCGCATGGGCGGCGGAAGGCGTCCTTACGACCTTTACAGTCTTCTCCATGCGCGGCGGCAAAATGACAGGCCGCGACCTGTTCCGCACCCGCTCCGCCGCGGATGAACGCGAATCGCTTGAAATGTTTATTACCAGCTATTACGATTCTACGCGCCCTCCGCCGGTAAAAATATATCTACAGGAAGGGGATCTGAAATTAATCCCTGCATGGTTTAAAGAGCGGTTCGGCTATGAACCGGAACTCCTTTTACCCGCAGAAAAACACCATGAGGCGATTATGTCGATGGCGCGGCTCAACGCTCAGGAAGATTTACGCAAGCGGTTAAAAGAAAGAGGAGCTGGGCCCGCTCTTGATGAGCTTGCGCGGGTTTTAAATCTTGAGACAAAGCCTGTCAGGATTGAAGGGTTTGATATCGCGCAGCTTGACGGGAAGCATCCGGTTGCCTCCCTTATTTCTTTTAAGAACGGAGTGCCCGATCGCAAAAATTACCGTTACTTTAAGTTGCGTACGGTAATCGGCATTGTTGACGATTTCGCCGCGATGCGCGAAGTTGTAAGGAGACGCTACTCGCGCCTTATCCGCGAAGGAAAGGAACTGCCCGATTTAATTCTGGTTGACGGCGGCATTGGGCAGGTGAACGCGGCGAAAGGTGTGTTAGACGAACTGGGCGCTGAAAGCGACCTTGTAGGACTTGCCAAACGCGAAGAAGAACTCTGGCTTCCGAACGCGAAAAAGCCGCTTATTCTTTCCAGACAGTCGGAAGCGTTAAAAGTTTTACAGCATGTCCGCGATGAATGCCACCGTTTCGCGACAGGCTTTAACCAGCGCCTGCGCTCCGGAGACCTGTTCTTCCCGATACTGGAGTCCGTCGAAGGTGTCGGCAGTAAAAGGGCCGCCGCGATTATGAAAGCTTACGAGTCGCTTGCGAACATAGCATCCGCGGATCCTGCACAGATGGCGGAGCGCTGCCGTATCAGCAACGATACCGCAAGAGCAGTGCGTGCTGTGGCGAAGCTGGCGTTGGAGGAGAGGAAAAAAGGAACACGGATTTTCACGAATTAAACGGATTAGCACGGATTGGACGGGCAAATTCTTAACATCGGCTCAATCTCCATCCTCACCCTTTTTAGAAATGTAATGTCCTCTATATCAGGCCGCCGCCCTCCCGTGCAATCAGGAAAATGCGCCCAAAGGTAATCCAGGTCATCAATAAGAAATTCAAGACGTTGCTTGTCAGCCGCAATTTCACCGGTAAGCATATCTCGCAGCTCTATCAAATGTTTTTTTTCATTCTTTAAAGATATATCAAGAGTAATATTTAAGTTTTCTTTATTTTTTTCTTCCTCGATCTCTGAGCCTCTGCGTCTCCGTGAGATTAATTCATATCTGTTTTTAATTCCCAATTCCTCTAGAGCCTCTTCCATTGCAAGCGTCTTTATCCCCAGCGAAAGCCCGATTCCCTCAATGTCAAACAAACGAGGGTCTCCTCCGAATTCCTGTTCAAAAAGATCACGGTAATTTTTCATGACAGGATTACTGTAAACGGAAACACCTGATTTAGAAACAACAGAAAAAACGCCCGTGCCATACGCCGCGGTGTTTCCAATCCCGCGAAAACGTGTTTGCGTATTCAGGCGGCTGCGGTGCCCAGGCGTACCCCGCGCGTGGTATTTTTCCTGAGTAAAAGAGAAATCCAAACCGGCGCAGATTATTTTTCCTTTTGTGAGACGGCGGGAGATATCCGCAGCTGTTAGACCGACGGAGCCCAACGGCGGAATCATAGCGGGAAGAAGCTCCGCTTCTTTTAACCTTTTAAAAACACGCAAAGGCGTCCACGGCGTAAAGAAAAAATATCTGTTTCCGTCAAGCACCCGCGCGGACGCCGGAAGCGCGGAAAGATCAACCGCTGCCGGTACATTCCACCCCTTGCACCCTGAAAAATCCCGTAAATTCCAATGCTGACTCTCCAAAATTACAACAATGTCCGGAACAATACCCCTATCCTTCAATGCCCTTAAACAAGTATCAACACAAACAATTTTAAACGCTCTATTTTCCGAACAACTAAACTTTCCGGTTAATTGCTCCCTTCCCCCTGCCCCCTGCTCATCGCTAATCACGTCAAGAACGTCGTCGAGTGAAGGGCCGGCTCCAAGAACAAGTACAGGCGCTTCGCCAAAGGATATATCCGCAATTGAACGACAACACGGTTTTTGCAACGTAGTTCCACGAGCTTTATGCAACGTAGTTTCCCGAGCAAGAAAGGACAGATTGCGGAAGAAGTTTCGGATATAAAGTCTGCCCAGCTTTGTTAGAGTAAGCGCGTTGCTCCAGTCTGTGGCAATTTCTCTTTGAAGCGTACCAATAAGAGAATCATACAATTCTGGAAAGAGCTGATAGCCGCCTGTGAGCCGGAGCGTTTCAATACGGCGAAACGCGGCCGAACCCCATTTTTCACGGACAAGCGAGGCAAGTTCGGCATTGCCGCAAATATTTGTCAGGCGCAATCTTTTGTTCTGCGTGATTGAAGAGGGAAGATTTTCAAGAGAGAGAGCAAACAGCTCCGTATCCGCCTCTATGCACAGCACGGCGGAATCGGAGTTCAACTCTTCAAGACGGGACAGAAAACGATCAAGACCGTAGCCGTAAAGAGGAGAGGGGCAGAAGTAAAGGGTTTTACCGCCTATTTCAACGGCATCCGCCGCGCGTTCGGCGCGGCGGATTGGATCAACGGCGGAAAGAAGCGTCTTCCCGTTTTTAATAAAGGGTTGTCCCTTCGGCTTTTCAGGTATCGCTTCAGACAATTTGGTTTACGGCGTAAAGACTCGGTAATAGACATCCCAGAAATTATCTTCCATCTTTGGATGATGCAGGAAATAAGAATTAAGAGATTGCCTTGTAATATTTTCTACCCAGTATGAATACATTGATGAAATATTATCAACGCTGTTTTCATCTGCTTCCGCTTGTTCTGTCGGGAAGAAAACCAGCACATTGCTTCCCTGAACAAGAGGTTCCGACGGAGTATTCAGCTCTGTGGAAAAAGCTATTTTCCAGAAATTTTCGTTACGCGCGATATTTCCAAGTTCATGCGAATTTAAACCTGTTATGGTAAACGATTCAAGAGAGGTAAAAATACCAAGTCCGCCGTAATTTATGGGAAGAGGACCAAAGCTCTGCTTCTCAAGCAATCGGCTGCGCGCCGCGTTATCAAAACTTGACTCTTTTGCTTCATCAACAAAGACTTGAGCCTGAGCAAAAGCCCAGTCTTCCATCAACCCTCTCCTGTAATTTCTTACATATGATCTCACTCTCTCCATGACAGTTGTATCATCAAAATTAGCTTCTGTTAATCCTTCTTCTACTCTATAAAAAGACCATTCACCGTTATTGTTAATAATATTGCTATACTCGTCTTTTCCCAGATTAAAAATTGCCTGACGAGCAGATGTGTCCGGTATATCCCGATCGAGTTCATAGAAGAAACGGCTTCCCATATCTCCGCCTCTGTCGGCATAGATATCCTGCGATTGAGATCTTGCCGCGTCTTCAAAAAGAACGATCCCGTCTTTTATAGAATCCAAAATTCGCGCAGCTTCTCTTTCGCTGTTTACGGAAATTCTTGACAAATGTATTGAGTTAAAAAGTTCGGCATTCTCCCCCGCGAAAGCAATAAATTCTTCATCAGGGTAATCATCAACTTTGAATAAAACCATATCAAACATTCTGGTAGTTGCCGACATATTCGCGATAAAATCGGCTTCCGATGAAGGAATCAAAGTATTAAAGGCATCGTCTAAAAACATCGTTCTTGTCAGATATTCCTTAATCTGCTTCTCAAGTCTGTCACGGTTGGCTCTCGGCATCTGTCTGTATAACGCGAGAGAAAAACGATTGTTCTCCTTAAAATAAGGAAGTTCCTCAATAATATATCGATCGCGTTTTTTATCCGATACAGAATAACTATTTGATCTATCCATTATCCTGAGAATGGCAGTATGTACGACGGTGGCATCATAAGCTTCCCGCCAGACTTGAGCTTCATACCTTAAATCATTCGCGTCCATACCCTGAGAACGATAATCCTGCAAAACCTGATCATAATTTTGCGAGAACATATTTCCCGGCACCCAGGAAATTGGAACTTTATCATAATATCCAAAAGTCAGATCACCGCCGCCGCCGCCAAACCTTCCGCCGGAAAGCAAATCGCCGCCAATAAAGGTCACAACCACAAGAACAAGAATGGCAACAGAGCCTATATAAAGCGCAGGATTTTGTTTGAATTTTTTAGAAACTCCAGAACCTAATGACTCATTTTCCTGATTTGCGGGATTTTTATCTTTTCTTGCCATAAAATACCTCTATGATTGATATAAGTTAAAAATATATAACTAAAGTAGCATTTATTATTATTTTTGTCCAGTATCCGAAAATACAAACTCCAGGCTTAACAAACCATACGCCAATAGCGGGAATCTTTAAAAAAATTAAAAATTTTATCAATTACGGTAAAGCGCCGCGCAGCTGCGCACCCATATAAGGACGGAGGTTTTTATGAAAAAAAACTATTTTTTGTTGTTGGGAGCCTGCGCTTGCTGGGTGTGCGCCGCGCTCAGCTCCTGTACAACGGGAGACCCGGGGGTCTCCTCGCTCTTTGGAGGCAGCTCACAGGCGCTGCTTTTCAACGGGACACGGGCAGTGTCGGAAGATGAGGTCGAGTTCGAATTCTCTCATGCGGTAACAATCAGGCAAATTAATTTTGAGCCCGAACTGGCAATTGCCTCAATCGAAAACGGCAGCATCGTAAAGGTAAAGATTGAAGACGGAATAGCGCCCGGAATTCTTCTTACCGCCGATCTGCTTGCGGAAGACGAAAAGAAAAACACAATCAATGTGTTGGTTTCTTTCCGTTCAAGAAACAACCGGATGCCGCAGCTTGTAATCAATGAATTATGCACTGAGTATTCCAAACCTAAAACCGAGTTTATCGAATTTAAGATGAAATCAAGCGGCAATCTGGGCGCGATGCGCGTAGCAATCAGGGGAAATTCAGCGGCAAGCAGCGAGACCATCTACGAGTTTAAACCCGCGGAAGTGAAGAAGGACGAATACGTTGTGCTTCATTTACGAACAGTCGAAGAAAATTGCAAGGATGAGACAGGCGTAAGACTCGATGAATCGCGCGGCGTAAACGCAATGCCGACAGCAAGAGATTTCTGGGTAGAGGGAAATACAAAACGAATGCACAAGGATGCGACCATTGTTTATGTGCTGGATCAGGATGACAGAGTGCTGACCGCCGTAATGATTTCCAATCAATCAGGAAATTGGTGGGGAAAAGATTATTTCGCCGAAGCTGCAGAATTGTTATTTAACAATGACGCATGGAAATCCGCCGACGGGCAAATACCCGGCCCTTCAGAAGCTGTCAACAGCACAGGCACAACCAACACCCGTACCATCTGCCGCAATGAATCCGCCGTAAACACCAACACTAAAGCGGACTGGTACATTACGGCAACCAGCAGCGCTACTCCCGGAAAAGCAAACAATCCAAAACGGTATCAGTAAGATTATTTTAATCATCCCGGAAGGACAGACTTGCGGTCTGCTCTGCCGGGGTGTAAATCCGGCAGATGAAGACATAGGGGAAAACAGTGAGGATAGAGGATTTTAAAGAGCAGATTGGGAATTGGTTGACTCTCACAGAAATTCCTCAAATTGAAAACAACTTACAAAGTTTTATATCTGCTTTAGATAACGCGAAAAAAGAAAGCAGGGAAGAAATATTTAATAAATATGATAATACATTAAAACCTATAGCTTACATTCCCAAAGAATACTTACAGTATTTCAAAGGAACAGCTTCCGATAACAGGTTATACACGGGACTTGCGTATTTTATCGACCACGCAGTAAATCGTCATTCTGATGTACAAAAAGCAGATTATAACAACATTCAGAATATAATACTAAACCCTGATGAAATTATTATTGACAGAAGAAAAAACGACGCAACAGGGCAAGACCGGGACAATCTTCTTTTTGTAAAGAAATATAATAAAAAAGTCATCCTGGCAGTTTCACTTGAAATAAATAATAAATGGCAAATTTTATTACACAAAACTTTACATTATAATAAAAAAAACACCCTATACCCAGGTTTAAACAGGGTACAGGGTTTATCACCTGGGGACGGCGTATCCCCAATCAGTACTACTGATAAATCAGTATCCGCCGGAAGCCTTTCCGCTCCTGATGATAAAGCAACACTATTATTATCGGTAATTTTGACAAGTCTGTCAACCTCGATTCTGTATAAACCGTGATTCATTACAAAACACAGTATCAGATTGTTGTGAATAATGAAATCTTAGAATCTTATTAACAATCACAAATTCAATTTGTCAAATCAAATTCTTGAACATGCTCTCGATATCGTATTTAGAAGCGGCTCCGTTTTTCTGGGCGGCAATTTCCCCGTCTTTGTAAACAATCAAGGTGGGAATTGAGACAATCCCATGCTGATCCGCAAGGGGGCTGCTGTCATCAATATTGATTTTGCCGACTTTTAGCTGTTCTGAGTATTCACCGGCTATTTGATCGAGTACAGGCCCTATCATCCTGCATGGACCGCACCATGGCGCCCAAAAATCAAGAAGTACCGGAACCGGCGATTGAAGCACCTCAGCCTCAAAATTTGATGTTGTTATTTCGATACAATTCATAAATAACTCCTCCCATAAGTATTTTCACCCAAAAAGAAGATTTTTTCAAGAGGGGAAACAACAAAACTTAATACCGGCGTTATGCTATAGTTCACTTCTTTGTATTTTGATCAGTAGACCATTGCTGTTAATACCGCGTCAATCCAGCTATTGGCTTCTGCAGGATGATGATTTCTAAAGGATAGAAATTGCATCAAAGCTTCACGGTATTTTTGGGAATAATATAAAGCCTGCCCAAGATAGAATCTGGCGCGCGCTTCTATTTCTCTTGATCTGGGCAGCGATAAATAGTGCTGTAAACCGACAGACGCGTTTTCCCAATCGAATTTTACAAAGTGTTCTGTAATAATCTGAAATAATGCCGATTCTTCACCGCCTGACGGAGATTCCAAATCTACCGCGAAGACACGGGGGCTTTTATAAACAATCGGCAGCTTGGGCGGCATTTGGGTACCGCGAAGCATTCTGACAGATTCGCTGCTAAGAGGCGTCTTTTCAGGTATTTCCGTAAGAAAACCTTCCGGCATTGTGTTGCGTAATGTCAAAACCGGCAGAGGTATCGGCCTAAGCGTACGTTCGTAAGTCTCCGGAGCGGTTATTTTTACCGGCACGGCTGTAGTATTAACTCCGGGTCTTATCCCCATGTGACCGCTTGAAATCTCATCCTCATAAATAACCGCATAATACCATGACACGCCCGGAACAGGAGAATCGATAAAAGGAGAAATAACCCCGGATCGTACGATAACCGCGTTCAGTAAATCCTGCGGTTTAGTTAAAGACTGCATACTGCGGTAAAGAATGGCGTTCCTTTGCCTGGCGGAAGTATCAAAAGTGATTATTACCCTTTCTCTGTCCTGTATTGCCGTCAAATTTGAAATTCCCTGTACTGGAGATCGCTCAGTCTGGTTCGCCGGAAGCGCCGGTTCTCTTGCGGTAACAGTCTCGGAAATAGGCGGCGTTACGCTTTCAGTTTGAGCAAAGTTGGTACTTATACTGTTAATACGCGGAAGAATGATATCATACCTTCGCCCGGACGTATCGCTGACCGCGACAAAGTAATGAATATTATCCAAGTCATCAGTATCGTCAACATAGTATTGCTGCCCGTATCTTACCGCGACAGGCCTTATATTCGCCGGAACAGTTCCGGTAAAAGGCCGCGCCGATCTGAAAATAAAAACCTGTCCCCGCGCGTCAGGCGAATCTACCCATGAAAGCCTGATCAGATTATTCCTTGATTCAACCTGTATATCAGTAACATGCGGCGTCGCTCCTGCCGCACTTTGAGCGGCAATTCCCGCGGGAATCATAAAAATGAGGACAAAAATTGGCAAAAAAAGCGGTTTTTTCATCGCTATTTATATTTTAATACTAAATAATTGGCAAGTCCAGAGGGAGAGGGAAAAAAGAATGAAGACTAGTCATTTCAATCCTTATTCGCGTCATTCAATGATGGTTAATATTTTGATGATCAATCCTCATCATACTGCAGCCTATACAACCCCGCGTAAATTCCGTTCCGTTTAACAAGCTCCTCGTGCCTGCCCTCTTCAACAAGCCTGCCGTTTGAGAGCACAAGGATACGATCCGCGTTCTGTATAGTGGAAAGCCTGTGCGCGATGACAAAGGAAGTACGTCCTGCCATCACCTTCTTCATGCCGAGCTGGATACGGCGCTCTGTTTCGGTGTCAATGGAGCTTGTCGCCTCGTCAAGAATGACAACACGCGGGTTGTGGGCGATAACGCGCGCGAAACTTATCAACTGCCTCTGCCCCGTGGAAATATTGGCGGCTCTTTCCGATAAGACGGTCTTGTACCCTTCAGGCAGGGCGGAAATGAATTCGTGGGCATGAACTGTTTTCGCGGCTTCGATGATCTCTTCGGACGAGAGGTCTAAACCAAGGCTGATATTTTCTTCGATTGTGCCGGAAAATAGGGTAATATCCTGATTGACAGGCATTATAGAGCCGCGCAATTGCTTTAACGGTATATTTTTTACCGGGATACCATCAAGGTGAATTTCGCCTGAATTAATATCCCAAAGGCGGGCAAGCACATTGATGATTGTGGTTTTTCCGGCACCGGTAAAACCGACAATGGCGGCCATCTCCCCCGGCTTTACGGAGAACGAAAGACCTTTTAATACGTCTTCGCCTTCTTTGTAAGAGAAACGAACATTATCAAATTCGACATGACCTCTGACGGGGACGATTAGGGAAGAATTTAAACACGGATTATCCGGGATTTGTTCGTTTGTGTCCATCAATTTAAAAACTTTTTCGCCGCCTGCCATTGCGGATTGAAGCATTGTGTATTTTTCGGCGATATCTGTGACAGGATTAAAAAACATCTGAACAAGGCTGATAAACGCGATTAACACCCCTAAAGAAAGAGAGAGAGACAGAAAAAGTTTGCTTCCGGCAACAAGAACGGCGGCAAGCGTAAATGTGGCGAACCACTCAACAATCGGCCTGAATGTCGCGAAGACGTACATCTCGCCGAGATTGGCGTCCATCAATTCGCGGTTCCCCTCTTTAAATTCTTTCGCGCTTTTTTTCTCCTGCCTGAAATATTGAACAACCTGCATTCCCGCGAGCCTCTCTGCAAGATATGAATAAACTTTAGAAGACGCCGTCCTCTGTCTTCTGAACGCGTCACGCGCTTTTACCCTGCTGATCAATGTAACGACAAGAACTGGCGGCAGGGTAACAAGCACAACAAGAGCCATCCGCGGTGAAAGCAAAAACATGGTGACAAGCGCTCCCGCCATTATAAAAATATCTTTTAAAAACGCGACAAGCACCGTTGTGAAAAATTCGTCCATTGTCGACACGTCGCTTGTCAAGCGCGTAACAATCCTTCCGACAGGATGACGCGAAAGAAACCCCGTTGACTGGGAAAGCGTTTTTGTAAAAAGGCTGATACGCATATCCTTCATTACATGTTGAGTCATCAGGTTTGATGTCCATGTCTGAATAAAGGTAAAAATAAAAACAAGCACAAGAGCCGCCAAATAAAAAATACATCCGTTTATCAAAAAGCTAATATTTTTTTTAAGGATCGCGTCGTCTATAATCCGCTGAAGAAGCACGGGAATAACAAGCTCGCCAAGAGTAGAAACAACAAGAGCGGCAAGTGTTACTACAACCAGAAGCTTATACGTTTTTAAATACGAGAGTATCCTTCTTATAATGCGGCTGTCATATTCTTTGGTTACAACATCGGTATCAAAATAACTATCAGCCATTGTCCTTCCCCAATTCCATTCTTTGAAACGCCGCCATTTTGGCGTAGAAGCCGCCCGAATTAAGAAGTTCCTGCGGGCTTCCGTACTCAAGCGTTTTCCCCTTATCCAAAACCAGAATTTTATCAGTATATTTAAGGGTAGAAACACGATGAGAGACGATAATTGTCGTTCTGCCCCTTCTTTCATTTTTCAGAGCCTGTAGAATTTTTTGCTCTGTCTCATTATCAACAGCGGAAAAAGAATCGTCTAAAATCAAAATCTCACTATCCATGATAACCGCTCTTGCGACAGCGGTTCTCTGCTTCTGCCCTCCGGAAAGCGTAAGTCCGCGCTCACCGACAAGGGTATTTTTCCCGCTCTGAAAATTATCAATGTCTTTGGCTAAACAGGCTAAATTGATTGCTTTGTCTAAATCACTCACACGGGGGCACGGAGGCACGGAGGACGAGATAGGATTATCATTGTCATTTTTTCCATATATGATGTTGTTTGCGATTGTGTCGGAAAAAAGATAACTGTCTTGCGGGCTTACCGCGAATAAGGCGCGAAGACTTTCAAGCGGCCAATCACGAGCGTCAAGGCCAAGAACGCACACGCTGTCCTGAGGAGGATCAACCATCCGCGTTAAAGTTTTAATCAGCGTTGACTTCCCCGATCCCGTTTTCCCCATAATGCCAAGCCACTCGCCTCGCGCGACATCAATGTTTATGTTTTCCAGTACAGGCTTATCGGCGTAGGAAAAGTTTAAATTTTTAATTTCAATAGCGGGGGACCGAGGACTGCTAACTGCTAATTGCTCACAGTCCTTTATCGACGGTTCCGTATTCAATATCTCGTTTATCCTGCCAAGACTGACAGCTCCCCTTTGAATCATGTTAACCATAAAGCCCGCTCCCATTAGCGGCCATATCAGCATGGTGAGATAGCGGAACATGGCAACAAGGCTTCCAGGGGTCATATCGCCTAAGATTACCAGTCTGCCGCCAATGGCAAGCATGATCAGGATTGTAAGCCCTGAAAGAAAGCCGACAAAGGGGAAGAAGAAACCGAAAAGGCGGACAAGTTCCATATTGGCTTTTTTGTAATCGTCATTGGAGTCCGCGAACTTTTTGATAAACCACCATTCTTTTACGAACGATTTAATTACGCTGACGCCGGCAAAAGATTCCTGCACATTATCGCTCATCTTTGAGTAGGTTTCCTGGGCGGCGCGGAATTTCTTTCCGACTATGCTGCCGAAAATAAGGATAAGAACCGTAACAATGGGAAGCGGAATAATAGAAAAAGCCGCAGATCTTGCGTCCTGAATAAAAATAATAACAAGAATGGCGGTGGACATAAAAACAAAGTCAAAAAGAGCGACGAGCCCCATGCCGATCGCCATCCTTACCGCGTGCAAATCGTTTATCGAGCGGGCCATTAAATCGCCGATTTTATTCTTTTGATAGAAATCCCACGACATCTTCTGAAGATGATCAAAAAGAGTTTCGCGTAACTGTGTTTCTATCCGCCTTGAAGATCCGTTGATAAAATAACGCCAAAAAAAACGGCCGGCGGAAACTAACGCCATAATTCCAATCATACCAAGAGAAAGCATGACTATTTTCTTCCATTCAAAATCGTCCGTGCTGATCAAATCCACGACAATACGGATAAACTGAGGAATGGCAATTTGAGCGGCATCCGTAATAACCAGACAAATAATGCCGAATATATATTGATTTTTAAACTTTGACAGAAACGGAAGAAGTAAATTATACTCTTTAAGAGAAACGCGGGATTTATCGGCTGCATCTTGCTCTCTCTTTTTTTTGCTCATATTCCTTGTTAACTTAATTTATTTAATTTCTTTTTTTCTTCTTCTTGTTTTTTAATATCAGCATCAAGCTTGGTTGACCAGATAGTCAGCTTTTTCTTAATCTCCTCGGCTTCTTCACTGTCGGCAAGTACGGTATGCAGACGTTTTAACGCGGATAAAAACAAAATACCCGTTTTAAAATCAAGCACCTGCTGCGTAGAAAGCTCGTACTTGTCACGGTATCGGCTCGCGGCGCGCGACAAAAGTTCTTTTGCCAATCTAAGATGATAAACAGTTGATTCGTAGAACTCCGCGTCTGGACGGGAATTGCTAAGCGCGTTACGCAAATCTATAATATTTTTTGTTACTGCGGCAAACCGTCCTTCAAGTTCAACAAACGTCCATCTCCACTTTGAATTATCTCCGTATGCCTGCTGCAGCATATCCAGAGCAAGCCCCATTTTTCTTACAAGCAAATAACGCTGGTTTGGATCATAGGATTCTATCTCTGCGACTTTTTCATCATATTCGGAAAAAGAAGCGTCTATAAAATTACTGACAACTTCTTCAAGATACATTACGGCTTTGTACATGGCTTTTCTGGCATCGTTTAACGCTTCTTCGTTTTTAACTTTTAATACAGTCATGGAAACGCCGTTGATAGCAATGTAGCATGAAACCAAATTAAGCATATCATCCGAAAGAGTAATTTTTTTTAAAGCGACTTCAGCAGGATTATCCTTAATATGTTTTAAAAGCTCATTTTCGTTTCTTTTAAGAGACCTTGCCAATATTAAGTAAGCTTTTATTTTTTCAAAATAAGCACGGCGATCCAAATCGGTAATTTTTGCCATTAATCGCTCCGTTTATCTGGAACCTTAGTTGGTAGTTCCGTATTTATCCATAAGCTCGTCGGCATGGGCAAGCGCGGCGGCGCCTGAATCCCCGGCGAGCATCCTCGCTATTTCCTTCCTTCGTCCGTCCGCGCTTAACGGACCAATCCCCGTGTATGTTCTGCCGGCTTCAGTTCTTTTCTCTACCTTAAAATGATTATCGGCTCTAACAGCGATACTGGCAAGATGTGTGACGCAAAAAATCTGTCTAATCTTGCCGATTTGCGCCAAATATTCGCTCACTTTCAGGGCAACTTCCCCTCCAATCCCCGTATCAATCTCGTCAAAGACAAGCGTTTCGACTCCTTCCGCCTCATTTTTATTGTCCGACAGAAGAGCGGTTTTAATAGCAAGCATCACTCTGGAAAGTTCACCGCCCGAAGCGATTTTCGCCAATTCTTTAAGCGGCTCTCCGGTGTTGGCGGAAATCATGAACTCAATGTCTTCCGCGCCGTAAGGACCGAAGGTAGTTTGTCCATCCTGCGTCTTGGGCAGAATCTTCACCTGAAAACGGGCATTGGGCATTCCAAGGTGCTGCAAAATCCCCGTTATCAACTGGCTTAATTTTGTGGAAGATGCGGCGCGTTTTTCCCGTAAACTTTGAGCCTTTGCGACTATCGCCTTTTCTAAAACGCCAATCTGCGTTTTTAATTTTTCCCGGTTTTCTTCCGCGCCGCAAAGCGCTTCTATCTCGGCCTGAGCGCTCAATCTGTAAGAAAGAATTGCCTCTTCCTCGTTTCCCGCCTGAACATCCGCAGAGGAATTATCAGGCGGCGCGTACGCGCTTTTTTTATTAGCGTATTTCTTTTTTAATTTGTATAAAAGAGCAAGCCGTTCATTTACTTCTTCCAGCCTCTGAGGATCAAAAGAAAGATTATCCCTGTAGGCGCGGAAATCCCCCGCGATATCCTCCGCTTCATAATACAGATTCTCCAATCTTCCGTTTATGTCGCATAACGACGAGTCTACAATAGACGCGCTGTCAAGAGCGTTTTTTGCCTTTCTTGTAAGGCTTAAAACAGAATGCTCGCTGTCAATAAAACAATCGCCTGCCGTTTTGATAAAACCCGCCAGTCTTTCAAAATCAGAAAGTTTCTGCGCTTCGTTTTCAAGCTCGCGAATTTCTCCGGTCTTTATTTTCGCCTTGTCAATTTCATCTGCGGCATATCGTAAAATGTCGATTCTTTCATCGCGTTCCCGCTCATCCTTTAGCGACGATTCCATAGCTTTACGTTTGTCTGTCAGCTCAAGAAATGTTTTTGAAAACTCGCTCACTTCATTTTCAATTCCGGCAAAACGATCCAGTAACTTACGATGATTCTCTTTCTTTAAAAGCGACTCGTGGTTATGCTGTCCGTGAAGATCGAATAACAGTCCCATAAAATCAGACAAATCCTGTCTTGTTACGGGAACATTCTGAATATACGCGGAACCTCTTCCCGTAGCTTTAATATTTCTTCGCACGAGAATAGTATCTTCTTCAAACTCAATATCGCGGCTTTTTAACCATTCAGAAATTTCGGTATTGTTTTTAGATACGGATAAATTCGCCGATACGCTTGCCTCATCACAGCCGGATCGTATAACATCGATCTCCGCTTTTCCGCCCATTAAAAAACTTAATGAGCCGACAATAATCGACTTGCCGGCGCCGGTTTCTCCCGTTAACACATTAAAACCAGGGCGGAAAGAAAGCGTTATTGAATCAATTAGCGCGTAATTTCTAATCGACATCTCTTCAAGCATGATAACCCCTGCGAATTTTAATTCGTTTCTCCCGGCCAGAAAAGTTTGCCGCGCAGCGCCGAATAATACGCAAACTTCCCCTGATAAATCAACTGCGCGTTATAGGGAGATTGTTTTATAATAACTCTGTCATCACATTCCAGATTAAAAACATCCTGTCCGTCAATAGTTAAAAGAACGCCAGATCTCCGCTTGTCAGCTACTGTTATAATAATTGCCTGTTTTGACGTAAGCACATAAGGTCTGTTGGAGAGAGCGAACGGGCAGATTGGGTTGATTATAGCCGCTTCCAGTTCAGGATCAAGTATCGGCCCGCCCGCCGCCATTGAATATGCCGTCGAACCCGTAGGCGTAGAAATTATAAGTCCGTCGCATCGGTAAGCTCCCAAGCTAAACCCGGCGTCCTGTGTCTTGTGATCATTATCCGCCGCTAAACGCACATTAAGCCTGATAAGTTTCGCGATTCCCGTACATGAAATAACAGCGTCATTAAGGCAGAAGTTATCCATAACAATTTTTGAATTCCGCTCCACAGTAACGCTGAACATACATCTTGATGACGGAATCATCTCATCCTTTTTCCATTTATTATAAACATCAAGCCAGTCATCCTTGCTTACTTCCGCGAGAAAGCCAAGAGATCCAAGATTGACGGGAATAATCGGCACTCCAAGACGCGCAAGGCATCTTGCAGCATATAGAACAGTTCCGTCTCCGCCGAGGGAAAAAGCGATATCCCACTTGCCGGCAGGCTCAAGAGACTTTATCCTTTGTGCGTGAGAGGTTCCGCCGGGGTTTCCGTCAAAAGAAAAAATTGTAACTTCGATACCGTCTTTAACAAGTTCCGCTTTAATTTCCTCAGACAAAACGGAAGCGTCTTTTTTGTGAAGGTTGACAAAAAGAATACAGCTTTTGCAGGATTTGTTTTCACCCATCGTCATGCCTTTTACGGAAGTGTTGTTATAAGGCGCGATATACGCTCAATATCCTGAGAGCTCAGACGCGGATACAGTGGAAACAGAACCGTCCGCAAAACAAGCGAATTACTTACAGGACAGTTATCTGTAATACCCGCGCCCGCAACAGTATTCTCAAACGCGTTTTCCAGAATGATTTCTTTTTTCTTCGCGTAAGCAATCACGTCTTTTAGCCCTGTTTCCAGAACAAGAGAAAACGAATAATCGCAATAATCATTATTAACGGGGATAAAACGCTTGTGCCGTGTCCGCATACCTGCTTTGATAAAAATTTCAGCGATATCGTGTCTTCTGTCAAGATTACGCTGCGCCTCTTTAAACTGAACGACAGCAAGAGCGGAATTGATATCAGGAAGACAATATTCGTCCGCAAGGCTTGCGTAATTTTTAAGAAGAGATGCTTCTTTCCTGTTCACCGCGAAAAGCAAAGCCCCTCCGCCTGATGTCAGCATATCTCTTTCTTCAAGACCTATAATACAGAAAACGCCCGGTAATAGGGAGTTGGGAGATTTATCTTCTTTTTTAGCAGGTTTATCATCAGAAGACGCTGTTTCTTCTTTATTGGCGTCAGGCTTGAGCCAAAAACCGTAGCTCTGTGAGATATCTTCGATAACCGGAATTCCAATCTCTGCAATACCAGCGGCATCAGGCGCAAAACCCAGAGTATGATGAAGAACAATCGCGGCAATCTCAAAAGGCGATCCGCCCGCATCCGCCCGCTGTTCTGTATAAATTTCATTTTCTTTGGCGATTGCGCTTTCGATTAATTCCCTTGTCATACAGGGAAAATCGTACGTGACATCGCAATAAAGAGGCGTTAGGCGCAAATCCTGCAAAACCTGCAAATAATACCGAGGAGAAAGCGCGGAGATAACAACATACTGTCCCTGCTTTACTGAAAGAGCTTTTAACGCCTGAAACAGAGCGACAGCCGGACTTCGCAACGCAAGAGCGTATTCAAAACGCAACAGCTCTTTTGCAGTCTGAATTAAAAGCCTGTTCCGCTCGCCGGGACCGATCTTTTCTTCTACCATCGCGGTCAACACAGCGTCCATTTCCTTGCGCCTGATGGTAGGAGAATAAACTTCGATTTTCATGCTAACCTACATTCCGCAAATAATAAATAAACTTGAAAAAAAGTTCCATGCGCCGCAAAAATTTATTTTCGCAGCTCGGCAATTTTTTGAAGTTCTTTCGGATTAAAAAGATCCCTTATATCAAGAATGATAAGATAACCATCTTCCTGGCGGACAACACCCTGAATATATTCCGCTCCTATCCCTGATAACATTTGCGGAGGCTGCTGGATTTCTTCCCGCTCAATTGTAACTACCCGAGAAATCCTATCAATAATAACACCCAGCTTCATCCCGTCAATATCAAGGATAACAAACCCGCTGAGCAACTCGTCTTCTTCGGACGTAACAAGCTTTCTTAAGTGGAATCTTTTGTGTAAATTTATAATTGGAATGATCTCGCTGCGCAGGTTAAAAATACCTTCGACGTAAGTAGGCGCATTGGGAATTGTCCTGATTGCCTGAACCCGTACAATTTCCTTAACATCCATTATATTTACACCATACAATTCCTCTCCAAGCTGGAAAGTAACCAATTGCCTCGAATCCGATTTACTGATATCTGTATGTACTGCCATTGGGAATTCCCCCTTAATTTAAGAATATCATCATTTTACGATATATTCAAGTCTAAACTTCAATATAATTATTCTCTGACCCAAACTTGATTGAATCCCAAAGCTCCCAGTCTGACCGCCGCGGAATATACGTCAGGCGAGGGGATACCAACCGCCATAACCCGGTAAACCGAGCTTAAATAGTCCAATTCTACGGTAAAACCCGCACGCCTCATGGCATTTGCGGCTCTGCTTGCCGAATCCAGCGCTGAAAACGCTCCAACCTGCAGTTTATAATACTTACCTGAAGACCGATCCGGCAGTCCTGGAATAATCTGCACAGATTCAGGCTGCACCGGCGAAGGCTGAAGATCCCGTCTTGGCTGAATATTCGCGGTTTGAGTTGTAGCAATCCGCAAATCTGGCACTAAGGTATTTAGATTCGTAACACCGTTCGTCCCAGGCTGTCCTTCATTTTCACCCGATCCTCTCCGGGAAGGCAAATTTAAAACAGGCTCATTCGAAGCAGGCGGACTTACAGACGGCTGTATCGACGCAGGTAAAACAGGAGGTTGATTCGCAGACGGCTGTCCTGATACCGCAGGCTGAGGAGCGGCTGGTCTGTTTGCAGAAGGCGCAGCAGACTGAGCCGGCGGCTGGTTCGATCCGGACGCCGCAGGCTGAGGAGCGGCTGGTCTGTTTGCAGAAGGCGAAGCAGACTGAGCCGGCGGCTGGTTCGCTCCGGACGCCGCAGGCTGAGGAGTGGCTGGTCTGTTTGCAGAAGGCGCAGCAGACTGAGCCGGCGGCTGGCTTGCACCGGACTCCGCAGGCTGAATTAACTCGTTATTAGCTCTCCGTCTGGATTCATTAGAAGTCGTGTTTTGTCCATTAGACTGCCTTTGAGCCGCTAACGCTTCCCGCGCCTCTCTGGCTTCGCGCGCTTCACGTACACTGCCGGCTTCGCGTACTTCTCTGGCCTCTCGCATTTCAGCAAGTTCCCGCACTTCCCTTGCCTCACGGGTTTCTCTTGTTTCTCTGGCTTCTCTTGCTTCCCGCGCTTCTCTCGCTTCACGCGCTTCTCTTGCCTCACGCGCTTCTCTTGCGTCCCGCGCCTCTCTCACTTCACGCGCTTCACGGGCTTCTCTGGCTTCCCGCGCCTCTCTTGCGTCTCTCGCGTCTCTGGCATCTAAGGACATCGCCATGAGCCATGCAAGAAATTCAGTCGATTCGCTTGATTTTGACAAATAATCCGCCAAATCTTTATCATGCAGCGGTGTTTGTTGAGCCGTTATAAGAATGTCAGCAGGCGTTTCTTCATTTTCATTCAACCTCTGTACATTAGCAGACGCAGTCTCGTTTCCTACAGTAGTTTTAGGCGTTTGAGTATTTGCGGCAGGCTGCCTGCCGGCAATCAAAGGCGTTTGTATTCTGCCGGGCGTCTGCGCCGCAGCAGACTGATCAGGACCAGCCTGTTGATCAGCCAAAGCTCTCAATTCCTCAACAATAGGCGACAATGGCGGCTCCAATAAATCAACTATTGGTTCACTCTGGCTTGGTATTTGCGAAGAATGAGACGGAGCGCCTACGGTAAGAATAATTTGCTCACCGGCTCTCATACCCAATGCCTCAACTGCTGCCGGTGACAGATCAATAATTCTATGTAATGACGGATCTATTCGATCAATTATGGTTACTTCAACTTCTCTGCCATTCCTGGGATTAGTAATTTTTACGATTGAATTAAAAGGAAGGCTTGGATGCGCTCCAACAAGTCCCTCAGCAGACATCATCTGGCTGGCAGCGCCGCGCATGGTAAAATCCCCAAGCCTCGCCTGAGCGGAAGCAAGCGGCAATATCATTGATGCGCAAATTAATGTAAATAATAGCCTTTTCATCAGATATTCTCCTATAACAATTCCCTCCCCCTTATATTTTAAGAAATATTAGCTGTATTTGCAAGGAAATAGGCGTTTTTTTTAGCATAAATCGGTTCCGCTTATTGAAATTATCATATGCCGGAGATATACCCTGCTAACCCGTTAAAGACAAAAAAAAGACGCCGTAGTCCAGCGTCTTGAAAAATTAAAAAAAGTCTGGCGGCGACCTACTTTCCCACGTCTTAGAGGCGTAGTATCATCGGCGCGGGAGGGCTTGACTTCCGTGTTCGGAAAGGGAACGGGTATGACACCTCCGCAATAACCACCAGGCATATTACACGATATTATAGCTAAAGAAACCGCAGGTTTAATTAGCAAGGAACAATAATATGGTCAAGCCTCACGGCAGATTAGTATTGGTCGGCTGAACATGTTACCATGCTTAGACCTCCAACCTATCGACCAGGTAGTCTTCCTGGTACCTTTAGGGGGGTTAAACCCC
>Ga0209755_10001562_pt1 | contig 34901 bp, 31 predicted proteins | sample TergutCo191P1_FD_187301 | JGI IMG/M metagenome (GOLD analysis project Ga0209755, IMG submission 187301) | Cornitermes sp. P1 segment gut microbial communities from Petit-Saut dam, French Guiana - Co191P1 (SPAdes) (version 2) | ecosystem: Host-associated > Arthropoda: Insects > Digestive system... | reverse complement strand
TCGGTGATTACCTGACCACGTACAAGGAGGAAAAGCAGAATGGAACTTTTGGAGGAGATTTTATCAAAGGAAAATCTCAACGAAGCGTACAAGCGAGTGGAGTTTATATACATTCAAAAAAGAAGCAATGACATGACCCAACAAAACCAAGTATCGCCCACACCCGAGCCGAAAACATTTACCACCATTGACGGCAATACGCTGATGAGATTTGGCGGGAGCAGCTTTAAAACTTTTTACCAATTGCGCTTTGGTATCGAATGTGGTACTATGTATTCAGTAAAGGGCGTGAAGATATGCCTTCTGTGGAAAAAATAATTGAAAAGATGAAGAATCAGCCGAGAGGGGTTCGATTACCTGAGGCCGAAAAAGTCCTTATAGCATATGGATATCAGTTTGCCAGACAAAAAGGATCACACAGGCATTATATTAATGACAATGGCGATGTCATAACACTTAAAGACCCGCTGAAGATTTCGTATGTAACCGATATACTTCGGAGAATAGGAGAATGAAAGTGAATCGTGATGGTATGAAATTGCAGGATTACATAAACCTGCCATACAATATAATTCTGAGGCATATTAATGATGAAAGCGGCTCATATTACTTTGCAAGGGTTCAGGAGCTTGATGGGTGTATGAGTGATGGTGAAACTGTAGAAGAGGCCTATATAAATATTCGTGAAGCAATGGAAGGCTGGATAGAGACTAAACTCGAAGCTGGGTTTACTGTGCCTCTTCCAATTGATGCTGATGGCTACAGTGGCAAATTTCTTTTGCGGCTTCCAAAGTCGCTACATGCCAGGCTTGTTGCAGAGGCAGAAAGCGAAGGCGTTTCGCTAAACCAATATGCGCTATATAAGTTGGCGCACTAAGCAGCAGTTTCCTCAATTTGAGTTGGCGGGCGGGTGTGTTGCGCCTGCGGACGAGTTAGCGGAGCAAATTAGTGAGAGCAAGCGAAATTTCAGGAATAGGCGAGCGGCTGTTTGAGCGCAGCGAGTTTAGCGAGCCCCTGAAATGAGCTGTGCTCTCGCTTATTTGCGCAGGTGGAGTCAGCAGGCGTAGCGCACCCGCCCGCCAGCTCAAATTGACGCACCAGCCACACGCCTGCCCAGTCCCACGCGCCAGTAGCCCATATAGCAAAGGAACAGGGTCAGCCCCTGTTCCTTTGCTATATCCTTACCGCTCCTCGCGGAAATAATTATCACCGAGCATGGCGGGTGGGCTGTGCTCCTTGCTCTGGCGTATGCTGGTTATGACCAGAACAAAGATAGTTACAAGATACGGGAAAGAATCATAGAGCTGCATGGGTATGCCCAAGGGGAGGTAGAAACGCAGTATGGACAGCCCGCCGAACACCAGGGCGCCAAGGAGCGCTCTTTTTGGACTCCAAGTGACGAAGATAACAAGAGCCACAGAAATCCAGCCGAAACCGTGAACTGCATTGTGTACCCATACTCCCGAAGTTGTGACCATGGCAATATACATGCCACCTAGACCGCAGATTCCGCCGCCTATGCAAGTGGCGAGATATTTGTAGCGGGTGACATTGATGCTAGCAGCATCCGCCGTTGCAGGATTTTCACCCACAGCGCGGAGATTGAGGCCGAAACGTGTGCGGTTTAGAAAGAAAGCCATGGCGATGGCGATTACTACAGCCAAGTAGACCAAGATGTTGTAACTGAAAAGCAAAGGCCCCAAAATAGGGATATCCGAGAGCAGGGGGATGCTTAAATTAGCAAAACCCTCCTGTGCGCGGCTGGAAATTCTCATAAAACCAATAGGGGAGTGACGGCCGAAAAACTCGCCGAAGAAGTTGCCAAAACCTACGCCGAAGATTGTCAGGGCCAAACCCGTGACATTTTGCTGAGTCCGCAGGGAAACGACCATCACGCTGTAAATTAAAGCACCGAAGGCCCCTATGAGAAAAGCACTGATAATAGAAACAATCACGGCCAAGAAGCCCGGCATATCAAAGCCAAACCCCATTTCCAGCAAAAAAACAGAAGCAATGCCTGAAACAGCGCCCATGAACATCATACCCTCGACACCCAAGTTGAGATTACCTGACTTCTCAGTCAAAATCTCACCCAAAGTGCCGAACAATAAGGGAGTCCCGGCCAGAACGGCAGCGTTAATAAAGAGGATGAAAGTATCCATATCTAGTTACCACTCCTTTCCTTCGGTTCTTTCCTGTTGCGGAAAATAACACGGAAGTTGATGAAAAACTCACACGCTAACATGAAAAACAAAATGATGCCAATAAGTACGGCGGAGAATGTGGCAGGGATTGCAAAAACCGTCTGAATACGCAGCGCGCCGCGCTCTAAAGTGGCAATAAACAGAGCTACGATAATCATAATCGGCGGACTCAGATGGGAAATCCACGCAACGGTGATGGCTGTAAAGCCCACGCCGCCGGCAGTGGATTCATTGAGGGTGAAGTCCGCACCTGAAACCTGCATGAAACCGACAAAACCTGCGATTGCACCGGAAATGAGCATAGTGCGCACGATGACGCGCCCTACATTCATGCCTGCATACCGGGCGGTATTTTCACTCTGGCCGACTACGGTGAGCTGGTACCCCTGCTTGGAACGGGTTATGTACAGGTAGACCAGTATTGCCAGAACAAGCACCATAATCCAGCCGATATGTATTCCGAACACCTGGGGCAGGCGTGCAGCGTGATCAAACCTATCAATCTGCGGATGCCCGGTGGTGCCCGGGATCTGCCATGAGGGCACAGTCTGCAAAAACTTTACAAACTCAAGGGCGACATAGTTTAACATCAGAGTGAACAGAGTTTCGTTTGTTCCCCACTTAGCGCGGAAAAGGGCAGGGATTAACCCCCAGATCCCGCCGGCGACTGCACCTGCAAGCCCCATCACCACTATAAGAAGTGGGCCGGGCATATTACCGACATGAAACAGGGCAAAGTAGGAAGCGGCAATACCGCCTATTAAAATCTGCCCTTCCGCACCTATGTTCCAAAAACGCATTTTGAAAGCCATGCCTACGGCCAGCGCGGCACCCAGCAGGGGAATGGCAGTGCGCACGGTTTGGGTAAAGCCTATGCGGCTGCCGAAGGCACTGTCAATCATTTCAGCGTAGACTGCAATAGGATTTTGCCCCAGAGCCAAGATTAAAAGGGAACCGACGACCAAGGCGCTGAGCAGCCCAGCTGCGCGTACCAGCCAGGCCTTATGCTGCGGGATTGTGTTGCGGCGGGCTATGCGGATGAGCGGGACGAAACGGTCGGTAGAAAGAACTTGCTCTTTACTCATTTGGCACCTCCTCACCGGCACTTGGGACAGACATCATTAAAAGCCCTACCTCTTCCTTAGTGGCGGTAGCCGCATCCACTATGCCGCTAACCTCTCCGCCGCAAAGAACTAAGATGCGGTCTGTAAGCTCCAAGAGTACATCCAGATCCTCGCCGACAAACAAAATAGCCACACCGCGCTTTTTCTGCTCATTGATGAGGTCGTAAATAGTATAAGATGAATTAATATCTAAGCCCCGCACAGGATATGAAACTATTAACACACGCGGGGCGGAGGCGATTTCACGCCCGATAAGAACCTTCTGAACATTGCCACCCGACAGCCGCCGTACAGGAGTGGAAACCCCGGGAGTTACAATGGAGAGCTGCTCAATTAAAGTTTCTGCCAAGCTGCGGGACTGCTTGCGGCTGGCGAAAGGCCCGCGGCTCTTGTCGTAGTGGCGGAGCATGACATTTTCGGTCATGCCCATGCCGGCTACAAGCCCCATGCCCAGACGGTCTTCGGGGACGAAGGCAAGTGTTATGCCCATGTCGCGGATGGCCTTGGGGGACTTGCCGACAATGTTCGTAACCTCTTTTTCCCCAGGGCTGTACATAACCGTGCCTGCTGAAACGGGGCATAGGCCCGCCAGAGCCTCACAAAGCTCCTTCTGGCCACTGCCGGCGACACCTGCGATGCCGAGAATTTCCCCTGACTGCAAAGTGAAATTTACATCCTTTAAGGCCTTCACTCCGTCCTCTGTCAGACAGTTAAGGCCTGACACTTGCAGACGGTCTTCTTTATTTTCAATAACCGGTCGGTCGATTTTTAGGCTGATTGAACGGCCCACCATCATCTCGGTGAGCTCCTGCTGATTTGTTTGCGCAGTGTTAACCGTGCCTACGGACTTGCTCTTGCGCAGCACATGCACCCTGTCGGAAACCGAGAGCACCTCGTGGAGCTTGTGTGTTATAATTATAATAGCCTTACCGCTTTCCCTCATATTGCGCAGCGTGACAAACAGACGCTCTGTTTCCTGAGGGGTAAGCACAGCCGTAGGCTCATCCAGAATCAAAATATCAGCGCCGCGGTAGAGCACCTTGATTATTTCAACAGTCTGCTTTTCGCTGACAGACATATTGTAAATCTTTTTTTCAGGGTCGAGGGAAAAACCGTAACGCTCGCTTATCTCTAATATTTCCTCACTGTAAGCCTTGCGGTCTAAAACAGCCTTGCCGGAAAGGCCTAAAACTATATTTTCCGCCGCCGTGAACACATCCACCAGCTTAAAGTGCTGATGCACCATGCCAATGCCTAAATCAAAGGCATCGCGCGGGGAACGGATAGACACTTTAGAACCGTTTACTTCAATTACGCCGCTGTCGGGAAAATAAATGCCCGAGAGCATGTTCATAAGGGTTGTTTTGCCGCTGCCATTTTCACCCAGTAATGCCAAAATCTCCCCCCGGCGCACGTCAAAGGATACATTATCATTTGCGATGACCTGGTCAAAGGACTTAAATAAATTGCGGGTCTGGATGGCAGGGGGAACCGTGTTTGCACTCATTGCTTCACCACCTGTAGAATTTTCTATTTGGGCAAAAAAGCAAACCGAAGCGCAAAATTTGCTTCGATTTGCTTTTTAAGACTAAAGACGATTACGAATCATGCTTCTTATTCGATAACTGTAATGCCGCGGATTATGTGAGTCCAAGAAGGGGCTGAAAGCGGCTCAATGAACTCTTCTCCGTCTGCCAGGAGCTGGTTGCCGTCATTGTCATAGATGGGGCCTGTAAAGACATTCCAGCCGCCTAGGATGCGGGCTTCAGCTTCAGCGATAGCTTCTGCTGTGCCGGGGGCAACTAGAGCTTCGTTGAGATCTGAGAGAAATACCATTCCCTCTGCAAGTCCCGCTAAGAAGTCAGGCTGCATATCACGCCCTGCCACGACGGCTTCAACAGCTTGAATCAGATAGTAGCTCCAGTCAAACATGGGGGAGAGGAGCGTGGCATTAGGAGCCATAGGGATCATGTCGTTGTTGTAGCCCACTGCCCATACACCGTTTTGTTCGGCGACAAGCTGAGTTGTGGGACTGTCGGCATGCTGGCCTAAAACGTCGGCGCCGCGGTCAATGAGAGCCTGGGCAATCTGACCTTCGAGGGTGGGGTTATTCCAGGCGTTCATGAACATTACATACATTGTTACATCAGGGTTTACATACTGTGCGCCCATGAAGAAGGCTGTGAGGCCTGTAATAACTTCAGCGTTGGGATGTGCAGCTACAAAGCCGAGTACATTGGATTGGGTCTTTAGGCCGGCTGCGATACCGGAAAGAAAACGTGCCTGAGACATATTGCCGAAATAGTTGTGGAAATTAGCCAGGCCGGAACCCGCTGCAAGATTTCCTGTAGCGTGGAAAAACTGGACATCTGGGTGTACCTGGGCAGCTTCATGCAAATGTGGGCCGTGGCCGAAGCTGGTCGCGAAAATCATGTCTGCGCCCCACTCGATAGCTTCCAGGATTGATGTATCAACTTGGTCGCCCGGAGGGATGTTCCAGAAGTTTAGAACTTGAGCATCGGAAACACCTAGTGCAGCCTGCATGTCAGTAGTTCCGCGGTGCTGGCGGTAAGTGTAGCCCTGGTCGGCGGTGTCGCCGACGTGAATAAATGCCAGACGGACAGTTTCAAAGGTTAGGCCTTCGGCCGGTGCAGGCTCAGCAGGAGGTGCGGTATCCGGTGCGGGAGCAGGTTCGGCAGCGCATGCAGTTATGGCTGCTACAAGGATAACGGAAAGTAGAATTGCGAATAGTTTTTTCATTATGTTTTCTCCTAAATGCTTCTTTTCGGTCACAGCCCAGGCCATAGCCCGACCGCGCCTCTTTTTTCACTTCGACTAATAATATCTGAATGATAATCCAATGTCAAACAAAAAACAACTAAAAATCAGCTAAAATTCAACTAAAAATTTGAGCAAAAAAATTTGGTAATTCATGGTATTTCTCTTTTGACTTTAAGCCTCTGGTATGATAAAATAATTCTGTTTGATATTAAGCACGGCACATGGGAAATACAGTTGAGAGGTTCGTTATGAAGCTAATAAATATTGGTTTTGGCAATATGGTTTCAGCCCAGAGGATAATCGCTATAATAAGCCCTGAATCGGCACCCATTAAGCGCATTATTTCTGATGCCCGGGAAAAAAGCCAGCTCATTGATGCCACCTACGGGCGCAGGACTAGAGCGGTGATTATAATGGATAATGGCTCCATAATACTCTCAGCCATTCAGCCTGAAACTGTCGCCGGAAGGCTTACAGGCAAAGCTGAGCAGGAAGGGGAGCAAAGCGATGAGTGATAAAAAAGGGCGCTTATTCATCATATCCTCGCCCTCGGGAGGCGGAAAGGGCACAGTGATAGGTCATATAATGGATACGGAACCTGAGCTTAGCCTGTCCATCTCCGCGACAACCCGCAAACCCAGGGAAGGCGAGGAGCATGGAGTTTCTTATTACTTCATTACAAAGGAACAATTTGAGGAGCTGGCCGAAAGCGGGGCATTTCTTGAACACGCAAAGTACATAGATGAGTATTACGGGACACCAAAGAGCCCCATTGATGACTGTATTTACTACGGCAGGGACGTACTGCTTGAAATAGAGGTTCAAGGGGCAAGGCAGGTTATGGAGCAATACCCCGAGGCCATTTCAGTTTTTATAGTCCCCCCCGACATGCAGACCCTGGAAAACAGGCTACGGGGCCGGCGGACAGAATCAGAGGACAAGCTAAAAGCAAGGCTGGACACAGCCCGCACTGAGCTTGAAGAAAAAATACACTACAACCATGTCGTCGTCAACGATGATGCAAAACGAGCAGCCGAAGAAATAATGGAAATAATTAACAAGTCCAAAGGAGAAATATAAATGCTATATCCCTCACTACAAAGCCTGTTAAAGCAAGTTAACAGCCGCTACCTTCTCGTAAATATCATAGCCAGGCGTTCCCGGGACATTTCAAATGCAGCGCTGGAACGTGAAGAAATCACTGATGAGAAAGCCGTTTCACGGGCAATCGAAGAGATTGCATCGGGTGATTTGCGCATCACAATCCCTGAAGAACTGTAAGCCCCCGTGAGCCGCATTGCCAGAATAGCTGTTGCATCGGCGGTATATGCAATAGACAGGCCTTATGATTACAATATTCCTGATGCACTAAAAGAACGTGCTGCTGTGGGCATGAGGGTTTTGGTGCCCTTTGGGAGAGGAAACAAAAAGAGCGAAGGGGTCATCCTCTCGCTTACCTCAACTAGCGGCAAAAAACTAAAGTCCATAGAGAGCGTTCTGGACGATAGCCCTGTGCTCAGTGAGGAAAATCTCAGGCTTGCCCTTTGGATGAGCGATAGGTTTTTCTGTACTGTGTTTGATGCGCTGCGGGCTATGCTGCCTGCGGGAATGTGGTTTAAGGACGGAGTTATGCGGCAGCAGGATAAGACTGTTAGGGCTGCATCTTTGAGCATTAGCACATCCCAGGCCGAGGCTCTGGCAGAGCGCAAAAGGGCCAGAGCGCCTAAACAGGCGGATATAATTGAGCTTCTCACCGGAACCGGGACTATGCCCGTGCGGGAAATTTGCAGCATCACAGGAGCTGCATCATCAGTGGTAAATGCCTTAGCTGCACAGGGTGTTGTGAGTATTGAAGAGGTTGAGGTCTACCGCAGGCCGGAGATAAGGGTGTTAAAAGCCCCCGGCCCTATTAAGTTAAGCGGGAACCAGCAGGCCGTATATGACGGCATTGAGCCGCTCCTCACAAGCGGAAAGCCTGAAGCCGCCCTGCTGTACGGCGTGACGGGCAGCGGAAAAACCTTGGTATATTTAAGCCTGATAAAAGAAGCTGTTAAACTGGGGAAGACTGCAATAGTCCTAGTGCCTGAAATAGCTCTCACACCGCAGACAGTCAGCATATTCGCTTCGCATTTCGGAGATCTAGTGGCCGTGCTGCACTCGGCTCTCGGGACAGGTGAGCGGTTTGACGAATGGAAGCGCATACGCTCAGGCGGTGTTTCTGTCGTGGTCGGAACCCGGTCGGCTGTGTTTGCGCCCCTTAGTAACCTGGGGCTTATAGTAATTGACGAGGAACAAGAACATACCTACAAGTCTGAAAGCAGCCCCCGGTACCATGCGAGGGAAGTAGCAAAATACAAGGTAGCTCACTCAGGAGGGCTTTTGCTCCTCGCCTCTGCAACCCCGTCTATTGAGAGCATGTACAACGCAAAGCAGGGGAAGTACAGTTTTTTCCGCATGGATAACAGATATAACGATAAGGACTTGCCTGACGTACTAATCGCAGATATGCGTAAAGAGCTGCAAAATGGCAATGGAGGCTCCATAAGCGAAATGCTTCGTGAGGAGCTAGGAAAAAATATCGCCGGTGGGCACCAGAGTATTTTATTTATTAACCGCAGGGGCACAAACCCCCTCGTGGCGTGCGGGGAATGTGGATTTACATTCCGCTGCGGCAAATGCAGCGTGAACATGACCTACCATGCGTCCAATAAGCGGCTTTTATGCCACTACTGCGGGTTTTCCATAAGCATCCCCGCTGATTGCCCGGACTGTGGGGGGATTCTCAAATATGTGGGGGCCGGTACCCAAAAAGTAGAATCAGAGCTGGGTGAACTATTCCCGGGAGTTAGCATAATAAGAATGGATGCCGACACGGTTTCGCGGATGAATTCGCACGACAAGCTGCTAGCGCATTTCCGGGAGGGCAAGGCGCAGATTCTCCTCGGAACCCAGATGGTTACAAAGGGGCTCGACTTTGAAAATGTGACACTTGTGGGGGTTTTGTCGGCAGATGCCTCCCTTTACATGAGTGACTACCGCGCCCATGAAAAGACATTTTCCATAATCACACAGGTCGTCGGGCGCTCAGGCAGGGGAGAGAAGCCCGGCAGGGCAATCATACAGACTTTCACACCCGGCCATGATGTGATCAAAATGGCCTCCCGTCAGGATTATGAAAATTTTTATGAGCGCGAGATAGTGTTTAGAAATGCCTTGGGCAGCCCGCCGGTGCGGGATTTACTGACCTTGACCGCGTCCGGAACTGATGAACAGGCCGTGATGCGCACATGCCTGAGAATCCACGGGGCGCTCAGTGCATATTTTAGTGAAGAGCCGTCTATAAAGCTGCTGGGGCCTGCCCCTGCACTAGTTCCAAAGGTCAACAACAAGTATAGATACAGGCTGCTCGTCAGTTGTGAAAATATTAAACAGGTTAGAAACACAATTGCCCACACTATCCGAGAGATTTCTAAAGACAATAAATACCGGGGCGTTTTGGTTTTTGCCGATGCCGATGCATATGACTAGAGGAGAGATAAAGTGGCTATAAGAAATATTTTGACAGGGGATGAACCCGCCCTTAGAAAAAAAAGCAGGGCTATAACGGATTTTAACAAGCGGCTGCATGTGCTGCTTGACGATATGCACGAAACCTTGCAAGATGCGGACGGGCTGGGGCTTGCAGCGCCGCAAGTGGGCATATTGCGCAGGGTTGCGCTGATAGTGGACATTAATTCAGAGACAGACCCGCCTGAGGAAACTGTATATGAGCTTATTAACCCTGAAATAACCGAAGAGAGCGGCGAGCAAAACGGCTCTGAGGGCTGTCTGAGCGTGCCTGATGTCTACGGCATGGTAAGCCGCCCGGAAACGGTTACGGTAAGGGCGCAGGACAGGTTTGGGGATACATTTGAAATAACGTGCAGCGGGCTTACCGCGCGCGCTGCATGCCATGAGATTGACCACTTAGACGGAGTTTTGTTTACCAGCCTTACAGACCATATTCTCACTGACGAGGAACTTGATGCATTGCGTGACGAAAGGCAGAAGGCGAAGGAAGCACGGGTAAAAGTAAAGGTAAAAGTAAAAGAGGATACAAAATAATGAGAATTGTCTACATGGGTACTCCGGCGTTTGCAAGAGCCCCGCTCCTGGCTCTCTTGGAGCAGGGCTATGAAGTCGCAGGGGTTTTCACCCAGCCGGATAGGCCAAGCAGCAGGGGGATGAAGGTATCTTTTGGGCCGGTCAAGGAAATAGCCCTAGCAAACGGCATACCTGTTTTCCAGCCCGGAAATGTTAGGGACGGGGAGGCTGCCAATCTTCTTAGGGAGCTTAAGCCGGATCTTATTGTAGTGGTGGCCTATGGTAAAATTTTGCCTAAGGAGATTCTTGAGATACCGCCTTTAGGCTGCATAAACATCCACGCCTCATTGCTTCCCAAGTACAGGGGCGCAGCCCCCATTCAGTGGGCGGTTCTAAACGGGGATAGCATAACAGGTGTTACATCCATGTACCTGGCCGAGGAGATGGATACAGGGGATATACTTCTTACAAAAGAAACCGCCATCGGCGGCGATGAAACCTCAGGGGAGCTTTTTGAAAGGCTTGAGATTTTGGGGGCGCAGCTTCTAACTGAAACGGTCAAAGCACTACAGAGCGGTGAAATAAGGCCAAAGCCTCAAGATGGCAAATATGCCACCTACACTTCGATGCTCAGCAAGGAAATGTCACCTATCGACTGGACTGACAGCGCATTTAACATTAAGTGCAAGGTAAGGGGCCTAAACCCCTGGCCCACAGCCACGGCTCAGCTCCGGGATACAACCTACAAGATATACTCTGTACAGGCCACAGACACTGAGCCCTCAAAGCCTCCCGGCGAAGTCGTGGCAACAGGGGATTTTGGCATTGAAATAGCCTGCGGAGATGCAACTGTGATAATAAAAGAATTGCAGGCCCCCGGAGGCAAGCGGATGTTGGCGGCAGACCACTTAAAAGGAAATCCCTTTTAATGGCATTTACTGAAAGGGGTTTTCCGAAAAATTCAAAATTAGTTCAGCCGGGAGGTGTGCAGTAATGAAAAGCAATAATAAAACATTGTCGGCGCGTGAGGCTGCACTGAAAATACTTGGCCAGTACCGCCGTAATAAGGCATGGTCTGACTTGGCTCTAAACAGCGTGGTGGGCAGCTCAAATCTCTCCCAGGTGGACATCTCGCTCACTGTGCAGCTTGTATATGGCGTTTTACAAAACATGGCACTTTGTGATTTCTATGCGCGAAATTACTCCAATATGGAACTAAAAAAACTTGAACCCAGGGTGCTGGACATTTTGCGCCTATCTATTTATCAAATAGTTTTGCTGACGAAAATACCCTCCGGTGCGGCTGTAAACGAGGGTGTTGCGCTCACAAAGAAATATTCTAACGGACGTGCAGCGGGGTATGTTAATGCGTTGCTGCGAAAAATTTCCAAAGCAGCACAGGATGGCCAGTTGCCTGAAGTGACAGGGACGCCGAGCTATGTCCTCTCTGTGAAATATTCCCATCCTCAGTGGCTTGTTGAGAAGCTAACTGAGCTTCTAGGCCAAAATGGCACGGAGGCATTTCTTAGTGAAAATAACTCCGGCAAAGTCCCTATAACGGCTCAGGTCAATACGCTTCTAGCGAGCACAGGCGAGGTTTTGGAGCAGCTTGGCAAAGCGGGTGTTGAGGCCGCGCCTCATAACTGGCTTGAAAACTGTATTGAATTTCGCGGGGCTGGAAATATTATGCGCCTGGACTGCTTTGACAAGGGTCATTTATACGTGCAGGATGTAGCAGCGAGGCTTGCTGTGATTGCAGCAAACCCTTCAGAAGGCAACTTTCTTATTGATGGCTGCGCAGCTCCGGGGGGCAAATCGTTTACCTCAGCTATTATGATGGGAAATCAGGGGCTGATTTTAGCCTGTGATGTACACCCGGCTAAAATTCGGCACATTGAGAGCGGAAGCAGCAGGCTTGGGATAAATATTATAAAGACACTGGTTATGGATGCCTCGAAGGAATCTAAGTTAAGTGATGCTGCCAAGGGTCTGCCGTATGATTTTGCAGATGGGCGGCTTGCTGACGTGGTGCTGGCGGATGTGCCTTGCTCCGGTTTTGGGATTGTGCGGAAAAAGCCCGAAATTAGATACAAAACCCCTCAGGAAATCAGCGGGCTTCCCGAAATCCAAAAAAGCATACTCTCAGCTCTATCCGCGCATGTAAGGCCGGGCGGAGTGCTGCTCTACTCCACTTGTACCATTCTGCCTGCCGAAAACGAGGATGTGCTTGAATCTTTTTTAAGCTCTCATCCTCACTTTTCACTAGAGGCCTTTGCTCTGCCGGAAATCGGAGAGGTGCCCGGGGGGATGATTACCCTCTGGCCACATATCCACGGGACAGACGGATTCTTCATAGCAAAACTTCGGAAAGCGAAACTGGAAAAAAATGGATAATAAAATCGACATAAAATCAATGAGCCTTAGCGAAGTTGAAGAATATTTTGTTTCAATAGGGGAGAAGAGTTTCCGCTCAAAACAGGTGTTTTCTTGGCTGCACCGGGGGGTGCGGAGCTTTTCTGAGATGACGGATATCTCGGAGAAACTCCGAAAGGCCCTTGATGAGAACTGCTATATTAATGCACCTGTTTTGCTCAAAAAGCAAGTTTCGCAAATTGACGGCACTACGAAGATGCTGTGGCAGATGATTGACGGCAGCGCCGTTGAGAGCGTGCTTATGAAGTATGAACATGGTAACACAGTTTGCATATCCACACAGGTGGGTTGCGCTATGGGCTGTGCATTTTGTGCCTCAGCAATAGGCGGTCTTGTGCGCAATCTTACGTCCGGCGAAATTTTAGATCAAGTACTCTTTACACAACTTGAATTAGGGCAGAAAATATCTAATATTGTCATTATGGGAATAGGGGAGCCTTTAGATAATTTTGATAACTTATTGCGCTTTCTGGAGCTTGTAAATCATCCTTTGGGCATGAATATAGGCGCAAGGCGCATCTCAATATCTACTTGCGGAATCGTAGAAAACATTGACAAATTAGCCGATAATAAGATACAATCAACTTTAACGGTGTCTCTCCATGCGCCAGATGATGTGACGAGAACGAAACTTATGCCAGTTAACCGTACCATTGGCGTGGATAGGCTATTTGAGGCGTGCGGGAACTTCTTCCGCAAGACAGGAAGGCGTGTATCATATGAATATGCCTTGATTGATGAGGTCAATGACACTCCCTATCATGCACAGCTTCTCTCAGAAAGGCTCCGCAACACCGGGAGCCACTTAAACCTAATACCTCTGAGCGAAGTGCCTGAAAGACCGCTCCGGGGAAGTCCGCCGGAAACTATAAAGTCTTTTGCAAAAATGATACAAAATAATGGTATAAACTGTACAGTGCGGCGCAGCTTAGGTAAAGATATCACCGCATCATGCGGACAGTTGCGCGGCAAGCATCTGTCACAATTGAAGTAACGAGGTCATGCTTATGGATCTTTTCGGACTCACAAATACCGGCAAAGTAAGACGGCAAAATCAGGATGTTTTTAAGATTCTCTTTGATGAGACGCGCGACATCGCTGTGCTTGTCGTTTGTGACGGTATGGGCGGAGCAAGGGCCGGCAATGTAGCAAGCTCCGTGGCTGCCGAAACGTTCATGCACCATATGGGCAAGTACGTTGAGGAGAGTATTGGTTCACAGAGCGATATGGCTAAAAAAATGGCCGGTGCAGTAGTTGCCGCCAACAAAGCTGTCTACGACAAGAGCAATGAACATGAGGAATTTAGGGGAATGGGCACGACCCTTACAGCCGCCATTTCCACACCCAGCGGTGAAGTGGTGGTAAACGTAGGGGATAGCAGGCTCTACTATGTGACCTCCCACGGCATTACTCAGGTAACAAGGGATCACTCTGTAGTGGAGGATATGATCACCAGAGGCGACTTGACACGCACAGAGGCCCGCAGGCATCCCAACAGAAATCTCATAACAAGGGCTCTTGGCACAAACCGGAGCGAGGAGCCTGATGTGTTTTTACTAAAGCTCGAAGAAAAGGATTATCTCCTGCTTTGTTCAGACGGGCTTTCCAACTTGGTGCTCGACAGCGAGATTCTATTTGAGCTCCAGCATGCAAGCAGCGTCAAGGATTGTTGTGAAAAACTTGTGGAGATGGCTCTTGAACGGGGGGCTCCTGACAATGTTACAGCCGTTATTTACAGAAAATAGACATAAAATTACCCTCGAAGGGAGGAATGCAAGTGGATGCCCATGATAAATATATAGGCAGGATACTTGATAATAGATATGAAATACTGGAACTAATCGGTACAGGCGGGATGGCGCTGGTTTATAAAGCGCGCTGTCACCGGCTCAACCGGATGGTTGCAATAAAAATACTAAAGGAAGACCTTGCCGGTGATGAGGAGTTTCAAAGACGCTTCTACACCGAGTCGCAAGCGGTCGCCATGCTTTCGCATCCCAATATCGTCGCAGTTTATGATGTCAGCAGGGCGGGGAATACAGAATATATTGTTATGGAACTAATTGAGGGCATAACCCTCAAGCAGTACATAAATAGAAAAGGCCTGCTCAACTGGAAAGAGGCTTTGCATTTTACAACCCAGATAACCAAAGCTCTCAGCCATGCGCATTCACGGGGTATAATCCACCGTGACATAAAGCCACATAACATAATGATATTAAAAGACGGAAGCGTAAAAGTTGCCGACTTCGGCATTGCGCGCCTTCTTACTGTGTCTAACACCCTCACTCAGGAAGCTCTCGGCTCTGTACACTACATTTCCCCCGAACAGGCCAAGGGCGGGCATGTGGATGCTAGGTCGGATATCTATTCCCTCGGCGTTGTTATGTACGAGATGCTCACCAGCCGGCTTCCCTTTGTAGGCGATTCTGCTGTATCTGTGGCAATTCAGCATATCAGCGCGATTCCGCTGATGCCAAGGGATATAAACCCTGAAGTGCCCATTGGGCTTGAGGATATAACCATGCACGCCATGGAGCCTGATTTGAATGTACGCTTCACGACAGCCGAAGAGATGCTCAGTGATCTAGAAGAGTTTCGCAAAAATCCCTCCATAGTGTTTAACTATGCCCTTCCAAATGCACGTCCTAGTGCGGATGATGAGGAAGCATTTGTAGGGTTTCCTGTGGCTTCGCCCAGGCAGCAGCAAGCCACAGGGCCGGTTAGTCAAAATTCACAGGCGCTGCAAAGGGTAAATAGTCATCAAAACCAGCATACTGCACCACTGAGAAAGCCGAATGGGGCAGCCCCTCAAGGAAATCCAAAGAGGCCGCCGGAGCGCAGGGCTCCCGCCAGGCCGGATCAAGATTTAGCTCCGAAATCCGGGCGCAAGCCTAAGACAAAACATAAACCGGAGCTTACCGCAGATGAGTACAGGGTCGCCAAGACCAGGGCTAGCAACACCTCGACTCTTGTGGGTGTGTTTAGCATTGTTGTGTTTCTTGTTATAATATTCGTATTCATGTGGAACTTCTTTTTAAGGGATATTTTCGGAACTCAAAGCAGGGAACAGATTTCAATGCCCAGCTTTATAAGCCGTAACATAGACGATATTGTAAATGTCAGTGAATACACTGATTTGTTTACTTTTAATATTTCCGAGCAGTATAGCAGTGAGTTTGATGAAGGTATTGTAATGGCCCAAAACCCAATGCCTGAAAGACAGGTAAATGAGCCCATGCCCGGAGGCCGGATAAGCGTTAACCTCACAGTGTCCCGCGGGGAGGCTCCGCCCAATATAATGCCAGATTTTGTAGGGATGCACAGAAGTATTGCAAACAACCGCCTCATTGACCTTGGCTTAGGCCTTCAGATTGAACTTGTTACGGTTGCCAGTGATGCGACGCGCAATCATGTTTTGGAAACCATACCTGAGGCAGGTGAGCCGCTCTCCCGTGGGCATGCAGTAGTCATTATATACAGCGGCGGGCCTGATGTTATAATGGTTGAGGTGCCTGATTTAGAGCTGCCGGCGACTCTGTCTGAGTTTAACAGGGAATTTGCACCCCTTAACCTAGAAGTTGTATTTGATCCTTTTTACAGTAATGAATATCCTATTGATACGATAACACATATTAGCTTCGCAGGTCAGGAAGTCTCTGAGGGCACCACTATAACCGTCAGTATTTCCGAAGGGCCTGAATATGAGCCGGAGCCAGAGCCTGAGGAACCTGAATATCCAGAGTACCCAGAATACCCTGAATATCCAGATATCTTTGACCCTGAACCGTCAGATCCCGATTATCCTGAGCACCCGCCGGGTCTGCCACCGGATGAAACCGAGCCCCCGGATGAAGTTTCGCCGCCGGAACCGTCTGAGCCGGTGCCGCCGTTACCTGAGCCACCTACCCCGGATGACCCGCCGACACATGACGATATATTCAACTTTGATACACCTGACGAATAATATGGCAAGTGGAATAATATTTAAGGCTCTTAGCGGTTTTTACTATGTGGAGTCCGAGGGAAACAATGTTGAGTGCAGGGCCAGGGGCAAATTCCGCCTCGAAAATGTGACCCCCCTTGTCGGAGACAGGGTAGAATTTACTTATACCGAGCCCGGAAAGGGAATCCTGAGCGAAGTTTATCCCCGTAAAAATTCTTTTATAAGGCCACCTATAGCCAATATTGAAAAGATGGTAATTATCGCCTCGGAAGCCATTCCGGTCACCGATCCATATTTGATTGATAAAATGACTGCAATCGCACGCAAAAATGACTGTGAAGCCGTTATTTGCATCAATAAACTTGACCTGAACCCGGCGATGCGCCTGTATGACATCTACAGTGCCGCCGGGTTTCAAACGGTTAGGATAAGTGCAGAAACAAAAGAAGGCATAAGCAGCCTACGGGAGATTATAAGCGGCTGTATTTGCGCATTTACAGGAAATTCAGGGGTAGGGAAGTCGAGCATTCTCAACAGTTTAGATCCGAATTTCGGGATTTCCGTGGGGGAAGTGAGCGCTAAGCTGGGCAGAGGTAGGCATACCACAAGGCATGTTGAGTTATTTAAGCTCTCTTGCGGAGCTATAATTGCTGACACTCCAGGGTTTTCGGCCTTCGACACCGACGCTCTGGCCTCTCCGGCAGATTTGCAGCACTTATTTCCGGATTTTGAGCCATATACAGGTGGCTGCCGCTTTCTAGATTGTGCGCATATCAAAGAACCCGGCTGTGAAGTAATTGAAGCCCTTAGAGAAGAGAAGCTCCAAAAGAGCAGATGGGACAGCTATGTGCGCCTTTATCAGAAGGCACTGGAGTTTAAGCAATGGGAACATAAAAAAGCATAAAAAATGGAAAACCGATGGTTTTCCAAGTGGGAGAGTGAAATGAAGTTTTATAGAAGGCAAATAGCCTTATTTCTTGCAGTGGTAATTGCGGTAACTTTCATGATACCGGCTTTTGCAGGTGCAACTTCTGCAAGTCCGCAAATTTCAGTCCCGGCAGCAGCCCTAATTGATTATGAAACAGGTATAGTTCTATTTGAGCACAACGCCCGTACACAAAGAGTTCCTGCGAGCATGATTAAAATGGTCGCGGTTTTCGTTGTTTTGGACGAGATTGCAGCCGGCAGAGCTTCCATGGATACACAAATACTAATAAGCCCTGAAACTGCCCAGTTGTCGCGCAGGGCCGGCTGGTCAAATGTGCCTCTTAACGCAGGGGAGCATTACTCTATCCGTGAGCTGCTGGAAATTATAATTGTACGTTCTGCCAACGGTGCAACTGTCGCACTCGGCGAAGGGCTGTTCGGCAGTGAGGATGAGTTTGTAAGGCGCATGAACGCAAAAGCGCGGGAGCTCAATATTCGTGCCCATTTTGCCGATAGCTTTGGAATATCGCCCAATAACCGCATTTCACCTCTGGCAATGGCATGGTTTATGAGAAGGCTGCTTCTGGCTCATCCAGTAGTGCTTGAGTTTACTTCAATGGAAAGTGTTACATTCCGGGGCGGAAATCCGCTTAATAACACAAACCATCTTCTGACCCGGTATAGCGGGACTGACGGGCTAAAAACTGGCTTTACAAGCGCCGCAGGCTTCTGTATTGTGGCCTCTGCCACCCGCGATGGGCGCAGGCTTATCGCCGTGACCATGGGTGGAGCCACATCTGAGGTGCGCTTTGCTGATGCGGAGGCTCTGTTTGACTGGGGATTTGTAAATGTAAGCCGGATTTTGGCGGAAAACAATGTGCAACCCACGCCTGAGCCGGTTCCAGAACCAGAGCCGAAACCAGAAACCGAACCCGAGTTAGAGCCGGAGCCTCAGCCGGACGGAGAGCCCGAACCTGAGTTAGAGCCTCAGCCGGAGCCCGAGCCCGAACTTGAGCCAGAACCAGAGTCTGAGCCATATGAGCCGGCTCCGCCGAGGCCTGCGGGCAGGGCGGTGCCATCTCAAGCTACTCTAATTTTGAATGGCAGCTCAATGCCGCTCACAGCTTACCTAATTGACGGTTCCCACTATTTCAGGCTTAGAGACGTGGCGTTTCTCTTAAATGGCACAGGGCGCCAGTTTGAGGTCGAGTGGGATTCTGCGGGCAATGCAATTAGGCTTACCAGCGGACGGCCGTACAGGCCAGAAAGCGGTGAACTGACATTTGCAGTTTCAGGTACGCGCCCCTTTAGCCCCACTACATCCACTGTCTATTTTGACGGCGTTGCACATTTCTTCAATGCGTTTTTAATAGATGGCAACAACTTCTTCATGCTGCGTGAACTAGCTCTGGTTATAGGCTTTTATGTAGAATGGATTGAAGAGTCCCGAACGGTAATTATGTCAGGTCTGGAGCATGCGCCACCGCCACTTTTTCCAGCTCTGATAACCGGAGGGTTTCCTGATGTTTTTGACTTGCCCAGCGATTTTGAGATGCCTCGCTCATAATGTGCAGTGGCGAGAATATGAAGCACCCCTGGGTTAACACCTCAGCTTGAGAGAAACGAACCTTCCCGGCTCAAAAAAGAAAAGTACGTTATTTTTTCCGTGAAAACAAGAGTTTATGCTCTTGTTTTCACGATTTGTTCATTTTGCACGCTTCACGCGAAATATTATGAAAACGTCAAAAAGAAAACTTGAAGGCCGAGCATAAATGCTGACCACGCGCCGCCAATAGTGGCAATAAAACCAGAACCAATCATTATAGAATCCTCTCTTTCTCAATAATCATGCCCGGATTCCCCGTGGAAAAGTAAATGCAAAAACGGAGTTCGGACAAAGTTTGCCATAAGCGTTATGGTTGAAGAGGTGCAACAAAGTACATGCCCGAAGTCTAAAGGTGGTCTAGGTCTTTAGCTAACTTTCTATAAAGCATTCCGCACTAACTGCACTGCCCGCTGATCAGCCCATTTTAGGCGTTTCAGAGATCCCATTCTTTCTGCGTTTGAGCCGGGAAGGCTCGTTTCTCTCAAGCCTCGAGTTAGGATGATAAACTTCTCGTCGGCAATTGTCAACTACCCCTTTTTGCTTAAGCGGCAACTGCGGCAGTGTATGGCAATGCGTCTTTTTGTGCGGGAAAAATTTTTTAATTGTTTTTCATTCTTAGCACATTTTTTTGCAAAAAAATCATTTTTATTGTTTTTTAAGCAGATTTTAATTTCGGAAGGCGAATTATATGTTTTCTTTGTTCACAAATTTTTTAATATTTAAGATAAACAATATTTTTTGAAAATTCAAGTGAGAACTCATTCTTTTGTGAACATTTTGTAAAAATAATGACTGGTGGTGGATTTTTTTCTCAATTTTCGTTCGTTTTAGATGTAAAAAATCAAAAAAACATGGTGTTTTCACATGTTTTTGAAAACTAATTAAAACAACTATGGGCGGCAAAGATCAAAACAAAACCCCTGCACCGTGATTGATGCAGGAGCTTAATTTTCTGAAATAACGCCTAAAAAAGAATTGGTCAGAGGGCAGGTTGTGTTGCCTTAATCGCATGACCTCTTAAACCCTGAGAGAGGGGAGAGGTTGGCTGCGTTTTTGAGGCTGTCGCTTGTTACATGTGTGTATATCTGGGTTGTATTAAGGTGCTCATGTCCCAGCAGTTCCTGTAATGTCCTCACATCGACGCCGTTTTTTAGCATTAATGTGGCTGCGGTGTGGCGGAGCTTGTGGGATGAGTATTTTGTACTGTCAAGGCCTGCGGTGAGAAGATGTTTTTTTACAAGAGCGTGTATTGTTGAGGTGCTGATTCTGGCTCTGCGGCTCGACAGAAACAGCGCTCTTTTTTCTGTTGTGGCAATGCCTTTTCGTATGCTTAGGTAGCTATTTATGGCTTCGGCGCAAGCGTCATTTATATACACAACGCGCTCCTTGTTGCCTTTGCCGAGAACAACTATATGATCCTCGCGCAGGTCACTTAAATTAAGTCCGGAAATCTCTGAAATGCGCAGGCCGCAGTTGAGAAAAATGGTTAGTATGCAAAAGTCGCGTTCACTAAACATCCCACCGACGCTCTCAAGGAGCTTTTTGCTTTCATCAAGGCTGAGAAACCTGGGGAGTGATTTGCGGTTTTTGGGGGAGTCTAGGTCTGCTACAGGGTTTATATCTAGCTTGTTATTGGTTGATTTAAGTGTTAAATACTTATAATAAGTCCTTATCACGGCGATTTTTCTGGCCCGGCTATTTGCGCTCAGGCCGTAGTCCGTGCTGCGGCTGTTTTGCTGCTTGGGCCTGTCGCGGGATAAAAAGGCAAGATATTCGTAGATGTCGGCTATGGAGACACTTTCTACAAATTTCTTGTCGATGTCCATGATTGTTATTTCTTCAAAGGGCGTGCCGGCCGGGACGGTGTTTTTGTGGATTTTCATAAATCTGAAAAATGTGCGCAGGTCTAGGAAATATTCGTCAATGGTTTTCTTGGAGTGGCCTTTAATCGTTTCGTGGTAAAAAAGAAATTCACGTAAAATTTCGGGGGATTGAGTTCTGTAGTCCATGATGCAAACTTCCTTTGGCTTATTTCCGAGGGGTTTATATTTTTAATTATAGCATCTTAGCTGGGGGGAGTCTATTGACATATTGACCAATAATTGAACAAAATAAAGATTTTGTTCAATGTAGGGGGGTAAAAAAAGGAAAGAAGGGGTTTCGCTTATAAAGTTGTTTGAATTGGCTACAAGCCGTTGACAATATCATTGGGACGGTTTCCCTTTTTCAACGGCTTGTAGGTGTTTCTTTTCATATTATCATAGCGCCCATGAATTTGACCGCTTGAGAGTTCTGCACTTGCGGCGGATTTCAGAGGGCTTGGCTGGCTTATGGCCATTTCGCTATTTTACTATTAGATTTACAAGTTTATTCTTAATTACGATTGTGCGGATGATTTCCTTGCCTTCGATGTTTTTGGCAATTTTTTCATCGGCTTTGGCGGCCTCTATTACAACAGAATCATCACTGTCCAGAGCGACCCTGACGGTGCTCCTAAGTTTTCCGCCGATTTGTACGGCGATTTCACATTCGGAGTCTATTGTCTTGGCCTCGTCATACTCTGGCCAGGCTTGGGCTGCTGCATAGCCTTCAAAGCCTTGCAATTCCCAGAGTTCTTCCGCAAGATGTGGGGCAAATGGTGAGAGCAGCTTGAGCAGGGTCTTTATATCGCCCTTTGAGGGTTGCTTGTCGTAAAAATCATTGACAAGAGCCATGAGGGTTGCGATTGCAGTGTTAAATTTTAGGTTTTCAATGTCGCTGCCGACCTTCTTAATGGCGCGGTGCATGGCCAGTTCATGAGCAGGTGAAATTTCGTCGCCTGCAAGAGGTTTCTCCGCCACATTCCAGACCCTGTCAAGGAAGCGCTTGCAGCCTTTTACGGCATTTTGTGACCAGGGGGCGGTTTTTTCAAAGTCCCCGATGAACATTATGTAGAGCCTTAGCGTATCGGCACCGAACTCAGAAATTATGTCGTTGGGGTTAATTACATTGCCTCTGGATTTGCTCATTTTCTGGCCATCCTCGGCGAGAATCATCCCGTGACATGTGCGTTTTGCATAAGGTTCGGGAGTCGGCACAACTCCTATGTCATATAAGAACTTGTGCCAGAAGCGGGAATAAAGCAGATGCAAAGTGGTGTGCTCCATGCCGCCGTTATACCAGTCCACGGGAGTCCAGTAGTCCAGAGCTTCCTTAGAGGCGAGAGACTCTTTGTTAAAGGGGTCTGCATATCTCAGGAAGTACCAGCTTGAGCCAGCCCACTGGGGCATTGTGTCAGTTTCGCGCTGGGCCGTGCCGCCGCATTTTGGACATGTGGTTGTCCTCCACTCGCTCATAGCTGCAAGAGGGCTCTCCCCTGTGTCAGTTGTTTCATATTTTTCGACATCCGGAAGCATCAAGGGCAACTCGGTTTCAGGCAGTGCCACATAGCCGCATTTTTCACAGTGAACTATGGGGATAGGCTCACCCCAGTATCTCTGGCGGGAGAACACCCAGTCGCGGAGCTTGAAGTTAACCTTCTCTTCCCCTACACCATTATCTAGGAGCCATGCATTCATCTTGAGCTTGGCCTCATCTACCGAGAGCCCGTCTATAAAGCCGGAGTTTACCATGATTCCTGTTTCACAGTCGGTGTAAGCCTCTTTTTCAATATCCCCACCTGAAACAACCTCTACAATGGGTACTGAGAATTTTTTTGCAAATTCCCAGTCGCGTGAGTCGTGGCCCGGCACGGCCATTATGGCGCCTGTGCCGTATGTTGCAAGAACGTAGTCTGAGATAAAAATTGGAATTTCTTTGCCTGTGGCGGGGTTTATGGCTCTTATGCCTTTAATTTCAACACCTGTTTTATCCTTGGCCATCTCGGTGCGTTCAAAGTCGGATTTCATAGCTGCCGCACGCTGGTACGCCGTAATCTCATCCCTATTTTCAGGGCTCCAGCCGGTTAGAAGGGAATGCTCAGGTGAGATTACCATATATGTGGCGCCGAAAAGGGTATCCTGGCGCGTTGTAAATACACGGATGGTGTCCCCTGCTGTCGTCTTAAAGTCAATTTCAGCCCCCACGCTGCGGCCTATCCAGTTCTTTTGCTGAGTTTTGACGCGCTCTACATAGTTCACGCCGTCTAAGTCGTCAATAAGGCGTTGTGCATACTTTGTGATGCGCAGCATCCACTGGCTCTTCTCACGCCGGACAACCTCGCTGTTGCAGCGCTCGCAGGCGCCGTCCACGACTTCTTCGTTAGCGAGGACACAAAGACAGGAGGTGCACCAGTTAACAGGGATTTGAGCTTTATAAGCCAAGCCTTTTTCAAAAAATTTAAGGAAAATCCATTGAGTCCACTTGTAGTACTGCGGGTCTGTGGTGTCAATAACCCTGTCCCAGTCAAAGCTGTAACCCAGCATTTTAAGCTGTGCAGTAAAGCGGGCTATATTATCCCGGGTTACTATCTTGGGGTGAATTTTATTTTTAATAGCATAGTTTTCCGTGGGCAGGCCAAAGGCATCAAAGCCTATGGGGTATAATACATTATAGCCCTGCATGCGCTTCTTGCGTGAAACAATATCCATGGCCGTATAAGGGCGCGGATGACCGACATGAAGTCCGTCACCCGATGGGTATGGAAATTCAATCAGAATGTAATATTTGGGGTTAGGGCTGCTGTTTGAGGCTGCAAAGGGCTTTAACTCTTCCCACTTCTGCTGCCATTTTTGTTCAATCCGGGTAAATTCATATTTCATAGTTTATTACCATTCCTTTCGCAAGCGAAAGCCGCTCGCACAATCTTCCCCTAATTTTAACTGCAATACGATTACAAACCGTATTGTTAAATACAGTTTGCAATCGTTACTTACTATAAGCCTATATGTTTTCTATATTTATATCCTCTGCATCGCCCCACAGGCGCTCAAGGGTGTAAAATTCGCGGGCCTCCTGCATGAAGAGGTGTACAACCACACAGCCGAAGTCGATTAGCACCCAGCCGCCGCTCCGGTGCCCTTCCCTGCGCAGGGGCATCTCTGCATTTTCTTTGAGGATTCTCTCAACTTCATCCGACAAAGTTTTGAGCTGGGTTGTGGAGTTTGCTGTGCAAATAACAAAATAATCAGCCAGAACTGTAATATCGTGTGTCCGCAGGAGTTTAATGTCCCGTGCTTTTTTATCATCTAGTACATTTACTACAAGTTTTGCGATTTCATTTGGAGTCAGCATTAATATTACTCCGTCCTTTCAGCATAAATTAAAATTTTAATAAGTTAGGTTAAAGGCGGTTAGCTCCGCTCTTCGCAAGGTGTGTAATCCACTTGTATAGAGGCGGACCTGATTTCCGAAAGCGGCTGATAAACAGGTTCTGCCGTAGCGTCCGAAGCCTGCTGCTCAGGCGGGATATTGGTATCTTCCGCAGGCTCATTGTGACCCTGCTCTTGCGGAAGCTCCGGTTGTTCATTGGGGTAGCTGCCCGCTTCTTCAGAGGGCTCTGCGTCCTCCGCCTGCTCCTCAGGCTGCCCGGTATATTCAAGATGCTCAGGAGGGGTCTCCCCATCGCCGTTTATTTGATAATATAATATATCTTCGCCGTTATGCTCACCGGGGGGAGTCTGTTCACCGGTAGAATCCGAAGCATTGTTGCCGGGTGTGCCCGTGCCCGTCTGATTGCTGCCTCCGTTGTTTTCAGCAGGTGCTTGTGATGATGGGGCAGGGGCCGTAGATGCCGCAGGTGCTCTCGGGGCAGCGGCCTGTCCGCCGCCTCCTCCTCCGCCGCCTGTCTGCTGCAGCGCACCGCTGCCGCTCTGCCGGACGTTAGGGCCCCTGCTGGAAGCTCCCCATTGCGGATCGCCCGCCCAGTTGCCGTCACTGGAGAAAAGCCTGTTGTCAGCGCCGCGCGAGAGTATGCTAAGATCTTCGGCCACTTTGTCTACAGCGAATGGGTTTAGCATTTCGTTTAGCATAACGAGCCATTCATCGAGATTAATTACCACATATCCGTGGTTAACTATAAAGTCATTCATATGGTGCGGAATTGTGGCAAAACGGATGTTTTCAGGTTCCAGTTCAAAAAACTGTGTAGCAAACCAAGCTAGGTGGCGGGTTCTATCCAAAGCTGAGCCTGCACCAATATTTGTCCTGACATCATTAAAAGCAATATCTATAATATTTGCTATATTCGAAGGTGTGCCTAAAGATCTTCTCTGCGCAAGAACCTGCTCTACGGCCGAGGATAAAAATTGCTGCTGAATATTAATTCTGCCTATATCCCCCGTGGCAAAGGATCTGTACCTTAGGATTTCAAGCGACTGCCTGCCGGTGAGGCCGTAGTGCATCCCGCGGCGGAAGTTTATATGCAGCCCTGCATAATTGTCGCGGTAGTTCATGCTCACGGGAACATAGAAGTTTATTCCTCCAACGGCATCAATGAGGGTTGTAAAGGCTCTCATGTTTACCGTGACCCAGAAGTCCACCTCAAATCCCAGTATGTCAGCAAACATTTCGACACTTGCCTGCATCGCTTGATTATGGCGAAGTTCACGGTCTGATTCTGAGCGGTATCTAGCCCTCATGTTAGGGAATATTGAGTTTGCTATTTTTAGCCGCCAAGGCACATTTACAAGTGTGTCACGGGGGATGCTAACCACATTGAGGCTGTTTTCCACAGTGTCCAGGGTGGCCGCCATTATAACATCCGTGTTAGCTTCACCCTCGTCAAGGCCGAAAATAAGGAATGTAAAGAATCTCCCCTCTTCCCTCTCGTATTCGAGAATTTCGTCAGGGCTGTTCATAGATGCCATAACCGGCCCCTCAGAATCACTGGGGTTTGTCTGGTTATCAGAGTTTCCCGGTCTGCTCACAGATGGCCGGGGGGTAGGGTTGACAGCAGGTGCTGTAATGATTATTTCTGCATCTGTAAACAAGTCGAGTGCCAGCACCGCTCCAGCGGCGAGAATTATTACGCCAACACTAAGGAGGGCTATTTTAATCCAGCGCTTGGGCCCTTTGCTCCTCGTTTTCTTTTTGCTGCTCTTAGAATCTATATTATCGGCCTGCGTGCCGTCAGGTACATTTACAACATTTTCACTTAAATGCCGTCCGCTACGCCTGTTACCGGAAAATTTCATAATTAACGCCCTTTCATATTGTGAGGGATTTCAAAAAATTATTTTTTCAAATCCTCAATAGCATCCAGTGTGGAGTTTGCGGGGGTGATTCCCCGTTTTACCACGTCTTTTAGTGTCATTTCAAGACCCATGACCATCGCCTTGTCGATATCCTCGTAAGCCAGTTCGCGCAGCTTCTCAACTCCCGCAAATGACCTGGTAGCTTCTATATAGTCGGCCAGGTAGAGAACTTTTGCCAGATTAGACATCCCAGCTTTGCCGGTGGTGTGCCACCTGATGGCGTCGCGCACTTCCTCTGACACGCCAAATCTTGCATATGCGAGTGCAGCCCCTGATTTGGCGTGCAGCAGCTTGTCTTCTGCCGGTTTGACCTCGCCCACTGTTACGCCGCTTTCTCTAAGAACACTCAGATGCCCTTTCGTGTCCAGCCTCTTGGTTATGTCGTGGAGTATTGCGGCCTCGCGGGCCTCGTCCACATCCACGCCCCAGCGCTCAGCGAGGCTTACAGCAGCATCTTCACAGGCTGCAACATGGGGGATTCTCTTTTTTTCGAGCATGCTGTAGGCTTTTTCCCTAAGCCAGCCCCAGTCAGGTTTGGCACTATAAAGCCTGCTATCTATTATATATGTGTAATTTGTATCTTTAATGTATCCAAATCCTTCTCGTTTAGGAAGCATTTCGCGCAGCTTGGAGGATGAAATGGACACAACTTCATTGTCGATTATTACGCAGCCTTTGCTGTAGGTGTCATTTAAGTGGGCGGTGAACTTCGCAATACTCTGGCGGTCATTTTCATCACGGGCAAATACCGCCGCCGTGACGAGTTTGGTTAGGGTATTAAAACCTTTCCATGACTCAAGTGAGAGGAACATGTCTGTGCCGCAGAGCAGAAATAGCTCAGCATTGGGATATTTCTGCGAGATTATTTGCACGGTGTCCACCGTGTAGCTTGGTGAGGTGCTGGTTATTTCTATATCTGAGATTTCAGTGTTTGCAAGCCCGCCAAAGGCATTTTGAGCCATTAGGAGGCGGTCTTTTGCGCAGGCGGTGCCCGGAGGCAGCGGCTTGTGGGGTGGAATGCCTGACGGTACAATAATGAGCTTGTCAAGCCCTAGCTGGAGTGCAGCAGTTTTTACAGCTTCTTCATGCCCTATGTGGGGCGGGTTGAATGTTCCGCCATAAATTCCAACTCTCACTAATTGCTCCTTTCCCGCAGCAGCGATGCAAACTTCCTAAGAGCTTTCCCCCTATGGGAGATATAGTTTTTTTCCTCAGACGACAGTTCTGCCATCGTCTTGTTAAGTTCTTTTACAAGGAAAATGGGGTCATAGCCAAAACCGCCTGTCCCGCGGGGAGCCGAAATTATTTCGCCTAGGCACTCGCCGTCTGAAACTAGGGTGTTCCCATCAGGGAATGCACAAACAATTGTACAGACGAACTTTGCCTTACGGAGCTTCTCGTTTTGCATATTGCTCAGCAGAAACTCGCATCTCTGGCCGTCGGTGAGCATCGAGCCGCCATAGGAGCTTGAGTAAACTCCGGGGGCTCCGTCCAGGGCATACACCATGAGGCCTGAATCATCCGCTATTGCAGGAAGTCCAGTGGCATTGCAGATAGCGCGGGCTTTAAGCATTGCATTTTCCAAAAAGGTTTCACCGGTTTCATCCACTTCGAAATCAATGCCCAGCTGCGCCCTGCTCTTTACCGTTATGCCGAGCTCTTCTAAAATGCCGCTCATTTCCTTTACTTTTCCGGGGTTGGCAGTCGCCAGCACGTATGTCATCCCAATATTGCCTCCGAAAATTCCCGGCTGTCAAAATCTATGAGGTCGTCCGCCTGCTCCCCTACTCCGACGAGCTTTACAGGGATGTTTAGGTCGGATGCAATCGTATAAACTATGCCGCCTTTTGCAGTGCCATCTAGTTTTGTCAGGACAATTCCGGTGATATTGGCGGTTTCCTTAAACTGGCGGGCCTGTATGAGGCCGTTTTGACCTGTGGTGGCGTCCAGTACGAGAAGGGTTTCCCTATCTGCATCAGGCAGTTCACGGTCAATCACCCGGCTGATTTTATTTAGCTCATTCATAAGGTTTGATTTATTGTGAAGCCTGCCGGCTGTGTCGCAGATAACTATGTCTACATTTCTGGCTTTAGCGGCGCTCAAGCCGTCGAAAATCACTGATGCGGGGTCCGCCCCTTCTTCCCTGCGCACTATGTCCACCCCTGCGCGCTGAGCCCATATTGAAAGCTGTTCGCTGGCTGCTGCACGGAATGTATCACCTGCGCAAAGCAGGACTTTTTTTCCCTCATTTGTAAACTTCTGGGCGAGTTTGCCTATCGTGGTGGTCTTCCCTACCCCGTTGACGCCGATTACCAAAATAACTGAGGGTTTCGTAGTTATTTTTAGGGATGTGTCGCCCACGTCAAGCTGCTCTGCGAGAATATCTGAAAGAGCTGCTTTAATCTCTTCGCCGGTTCTGTAGCCTTCTTGCTTAGTTCTCTCCCTAAGTTCCTCAACGACTGCCGCCGCCGCCGATGCGCCCAAGTCGGAGAGTATTAGCACTTCTTCAAGTTCTTCAAAAAATTCTTCATTTGCACCTGTGAAGTGGGCAAACATGCCGCCGAGTTTCTGTGAAATGTTTTTGGTTGTTTTCGTAAGACCTTCTCTTAATTTACTGATAAAACCCAAGTGAGTTTCCTCCTAAACTTACCTTGTTGCAACTTTTGTATTCATCTGCCTTTCTGCTTCGTCAACGTCCACCATCAGCAGCGTGGAAACGCCCAGTTCCTGCATTGTAACACCGTACAGAACATCGGCTTCTTCCATGGTACCGCGTTTATGGGTAATAACTATCATCTGCGAGGTACTTGACATGCGGCGCATATGTGAAGCAAAGCGCAGGACATTTGCATCGTCGAGAGCCGCGTCAATTTCGTCCATTATAACAAAGGGTGGCGGCCTGACTGTAAGTATGGCGAAGTATATTGCAATGGCCACGAAGGCCTTTTCGCCGCCCGAGAGAAGCGTTAATGTTTTAAGGGATTTTCCGGGTGGCTGAACTTCTATCTCAATACCGCAGTTGAGGACATCCTCAGGGTCCTCAAGCACCAAGGACGCGCGGCCGCCGCCGAAGAGTTCCTTAAAGGTTGTTTCAAAGCCTTGGTTAATAATATCAAATTCACGTATGAATATCTCTTTCATTTGTGTTGTTATATCGTCAATAATCCCCACAAGTTCTGATTTGGCTTTTTCAACATCATCCCGCTGCTCTGTGAGGAATGTGTATCTGGAATTTACTCGGTCAAATTCCTCAATTGCACCGATGTTAGGGTTGCCGAGCCCTGAAATTGACTTTTTGAGGCTTGATATCTGTTTCTGAGCTTCTCCCATGTCTTCCACAGGGGTGCCTGCATCCGCCGCAGCTGTCCTGGTTAGCTCGTATGATTCCCAGAGCTTATCCACAATTTGTTTTTCTTCCATTTCCGCGGCTTGCTTTTGCTGTTCAAGCCTGGCGCATTCGCGCTCCATGCTCAAAACTTTATTATTTTTATCTTGAAGCGCCTTTGACAGAGCGCTGCGGTTTGCTTCAATCTCAAGTTTTTTGTTGTTTATATCTAAAAGCTGTTCCTTATAGTTGTCAATCTCGCCGGATATCGCTGATGAGATGCGTTCTTTTCTCTGAATTTCTGAAAGAATCTCTTCGTTTCTCAGTTTGAGGCCGTCAATCGCTTCAAGCTGACGCTCGCGGTCGCCTGACATCTTTTCCCTAAGTTCCGAAAGTTCATTGACGGAGTTTGTCAGTGCTTCCCTCTCTGCTTCAAGTGAAGCGTTTTGAGCGTTTAGTTCTGCAAGGGCTGCATTTATAGCTTCCCGTTCCTGGGTCAGCTTCTCCTGGCCTGCGAGCTCCTGTTCAATTTTTTCTTTAACGTCGGCAGCTTCGGCCTCAAGGGTTGCTATCTGGCTGAGTGCCAGCTTAGTTTCAGAGTCGTTTTGCTTGATTCTTGCATCAATGCCTTGAATCTCTTCTTCAAATGTGCTGATAGCGCCGAGCGCAGTTTGAACAAGTGCCGCACTATGCCTTTCTTCACTTTCGCTGGTGAGGAGTTTGTCCTCTGCTACGCGCAGCTCCGCAAGTGCTGTTTCAAGCTCATATTCAGCGGCATTTTTCTCTCTGTCACATTCTGCGCTAACCCGCTGGGCTTGAGATAAATCCTGTGAGCAGGTGCCTATGCGGCCTGTAAGCTGCTCAATTTCGTTGGCTCTGGAGAGTACGCCTGAGCGGCTGGCAGACGAGCCGCCTGTCATCGAGCCTCCTGCGTTAATTACCTGTCCGTCAAGAGTTACTATGCGGAATCTCTGGCCGTGTTTTTTGGCTATTCTGATTGCGCTGTTGAGGTTGTCGGCAATTACAACCCTGCCTAGAAGGTTTGCGTAGATGCCTGCATATTTTTGGTCAAATTCGACCAGTTCGGCGGCGATTCCTTCAAAGCCTTCGTCTCCGCCTACTTCGCTTCTCTTGAGGGTGTTGCCTTTGACTGTTGAGATTGGTAAAAACGTGGCCCTGCCGCCATCCCGGTTTTTGAGAAAGTTAATAGCGGCTTTGCCGTCATCTTCGGTATCGACAATTATATTTTGCATCGCGCCGCCTAGGGCTGTTTCGATTGCAGCGGTGTACTTGTCCCCTGTTTTAATAAGCTCTGCCACGGTTCCGTGGATGTTTCTCAAAGCTCCTCTGCTGCGCTCCTGCATTACGACTTTTACGGCCTTTGAGTAGCCCTGATAGTCTTTTTCCATATCGGCGAGGAGGGCTTTTCTCTGCTCAAGTGAACTTAGTTCTAGGCGGAGCCGCTGATGCTTGTCGCCCGCTTCGCTTGCTTTTTTTCGGCGGTTTTCAGCTTTTAGCTGCAAGCCGTTTACAACATTTCTTAAAGAGGTAGCCTCTTCCTTGGCTTCTTCAAGGGTTACAATATTATCCTTATGCTCCTGCTCACAGGTGCTTAGGTTCTCAAGTGCATCTGCCCGCTTTTGCTTTATGCTCTCGTCCGTATCATAGAGCTCTTGAACCAGTGACGCAAGGGCTGATAGTTTAGATTTTTCTTCAAGCAGCTTGCTTTGGTTATCGCTTTCTTGTTGTAGGTGTTTTGTAAGAATCTCACCGGACTGGCCTGCGCTGTTGCTCTTTTCAATCATTTGATTCGTCAGTGCGGTGGTTTTTTCTGCCAGGGAGTCAGTCATGTCTTTAATTTCAGAAAGCCTGTTTTCCCTCTCGCTAATCTGCTGCCCCACGCCGTCTTGGGTGTCGTCCTGATTTGAAAGTTCGGCAGAGAGGTGCTCAATCTGCCCCACATTACCCTCTAGCTGAGATTTTAAGACTGCGATTGCATTTACCTGTTCGTTCAAATTCGACTCGGCGCCGGAGATTTGCCCGCGGACAGATTCAGCTTCCACATCGCAGTTGCGGGTTGATTCCTCAAGGGATTCTGTTTCGCTGTAGCCTTTTTCCAGCTCTTCGTTTTCACGCTGCAAATCTTGCGTTGCAGTGATATGATTTTCCTGAGCTTTGTCGGCTTTGATACGGAGCTTGTCAAGCTCGTTTAGCCATACCGTTATCTCAAGCCCACGCAGTTCCTCCCTGAACTTTAGATATTTTTTTGCTGTTTCAGCCTGCTCACGCAGGGGTTCAACTTGTAATTCAAGTTCTGAAATTTTGTCGCCTATTCTCAGCAGGTTATCATCTGTTTGCTGGAGTTTGCGCTCAGATTCTTCTTTTCTGTGACGGTAGCGGGAGATGCCCGCTGCTTCTTCAAAAATCTCACGCCTGTCCTTGCTCTTTGTGGACAGAAGTTCTGCAATCCTGCCCTGCCCGATTACGCTATAGCCGTCGCGCCCAAGGCCTGTGTCCATGAGCAATTCGCTCAAGTCCTTTAGCCTTACTTGGCTGCGGTTTATGTAGTATTCACTTTCTCCCGAACGGTAATATCTCCTGGTGAGCATTACCTCGTCTTGTTCCATGTTAAGGCGGTTATCGGAATTATCCAAAATCAGCGAAACCTCGGCGTAGCCTACTTGAGTCCGCCTTTGGGTCCCTCCAAAAATTACGTCCTCCATTTTGCCGCCGCGCAGTGTCTTGGTGGATTGCTCGCCCATAACCCAAAGAAGGGCATCGGAAATATTGGATTTTCCGCTGCCGTTGGGGCCAACTATTCCTGTTATTGGTTTATCAAAGGTCAGTCTGGTTTTTTCAGGAAATGACTTAAAGCCTTGTATTTCAAGGGATTTCAGGTACAGGGTGAACACCAGCTTTCAGCAAATTGCATATATTACAAATTCAAGTTCTTACAGAACCACACGATAGTATACTATATAAAACAAGAAAAGACAATCGTTATCTTGACCAATTGCGCGAAGATGCCATAAACATTTCGTCAAAAAAGTTCCGCGCGTTCACAGTCGCTTTCCAATACTTTCAGTGAGTTGAGGGCGTATTCGGCTTTGAGTTTTGTTATGTTTTCGCGCTTTCTGCCTATCATTTGAGATAGGTGGCCTTTCGGCACCAATATGACAGCGTCGCTGCCTGGTGCAGTGTTTTTAAGAAGTTCGGAGGCCGTGTTGTAGTAAAGCCTGGAGTATACAAGCTCTCCGAAAGCGGGGTGGTATGCCCCTGCTGCCACTTCCCTGCTCAGGTCGTCTGAGGGGTTGAGCCCGAGGCGGATAACAGGTATGCCTGCCAGCTCAAATATGGCATATAGCACTGAGCATAGTTCCACCGCCTCATCTACGCTATGTTCTTTATATTCGCCGCGCTTCCACATCCGGTAGAGCTCAGTGCCTTTTACTATGGCTGTAGGATATATCCTCACGCCACTAGGCTCAAGTTTTGCAAGTTCGTTAGCGGTGTAGATAGATTTTTCGCTGCTATCTCCAGGGAGCCCTGTCATCATTTGCAAAATCAGCGACAGGCCCGAAGACTTAATAATCTTGGAGGCGGTTACTACATCCGAAGGGCTGTGCCCGCGGTTTGATTTGAGCAGGACATCCTCACACATCGACTGCGCTCCAAGCTCAATGATTTTAACTCCATAGCCAATCAGCATTTGTACAGCCTTACTGTCTATGCAGTCGGGCCTTGTGGAAATTCTTATGCAGTTATCCGGCCTTTGAGCAATAAGCGCCTGTGCGGAGCTTAAATATTCAATTTGCTGCGGTATTGGGAGGGCAGTAAAGCTCCCGCCGTAAAAGGCAAGCTCAACAGGGCGGGATGGATTTATGCCGGAAAGCCCCTCTAAGATGGCGCTTTTGACAATTTGATGCACTTTTTGTGCTGTGGGTGGGTCACTTGCTCCTGAAATACTGCGCTGGTTGCAGAACACGCAGTCGTGGATGCAGCCGTAATGGGGTATAAAAATAGGGATTATCTGCCTTTTGGCCAAAGCTCTTACCTCAGTCCTCAGTTTTACATAGATTCTATGGCAGCTTTAGCTGCGTTTTGCTCCGCTTCTTTCTTGCTATTGCCATGGCCGGAACCCATCGGCACTCCATCGAGATGCACTTCGGCTGAAAATGCTTTCATGTGGTCAGGGCCGCTCTCCCCGACGATATGGTAGCTTATAACACGGCCGGGAATGACCTGGACTATTTCTTGCAGGGCAGTCTTATGGTCGGTGTTCGGCCGCTTCTGTCTATCAGCGTCCCCCACTAGGTTTAACTTTATAAATTCCGTGACAATTTCAAGGCCGCCGTCTAAGTACATTGCAGCTAAAACGGCCTCCATGGCGTCTGCGAGAATGGATGCGCGCTTCCGCCCTCCCCCTTTTTCCTCACCGCGCCCAAGTTTGATATAGCTGCCCAGGTCAAATTTGCCTGCAAGCGCAGCCAGGCTTCTCTCGCAGACAAGTTCCGCCCTTAGTATAGTCATGCGCCCCTCAGGCAGCTTGTTTTTGCTTCCAAAGAGGATAGTTGAAACAGTCATTCCCAAGACGGCATCGCCGAGAAACTCCATCCTCTCGTTGCTGGAGCTTCTGGGCTTTCTATTTTCATTTGCATAGGAGCTATGTGTAAGAGCTGCTTTAATAAGCTCCGGATCCTTGAAGGTGTATCCTAACTTATCTTGTAAGCTACTAAGAGTTTGTATGTTCATATTTTAATGGCCATCCCTTATAAAATGCTAACATAAAATGAGGCGGGTTTAGACCCGCCCAGTAGAGCTATGCAGTTAGTCACAGTTGTCAGAGATAAACTTAAACAAATCGCCGACTGTGATTATCCCTTCGATAAGTTCGTCGCTGAACTCTGGAACGTCAAAGGCCTCTTCAATGGCCATGATGAGGTCAACGGCATCCAGTGAATCAGCTCCTAAGTCGTCAACAAAAGATGTATCCATCGAAATTGAGCTTTCGCTGACAGAAAACTGCTCTGAGATAATCGAACGAAGCCTTTCGAAGATCATGAGATACCATTCCTTTCGATAAAGATATTCCGTGAGCTATACCCCAATGTTAAAACTTCAATTTGATTTTGTCAACTATTTTCTTGCGTTACTTTCATCTTGTGGGCATTTTGGTGAGTTGACAAAGTAAGTGCAACCCCCGTTGGAAAAGATAGTTGCACTAAGTCTGACAAAACGAGGAGTGGCGTTTAGATATGCAAAGAGAAGGCAAATGAGGGAGCGTGAGGTTTTCCAATTAA
>Ga0209755_10001561_pt1 | contig 34911 bp, 27 predicted proteins | sample TergutCo191P1_FD_187301 | JGI IMG/M metagenome (GOLD analysis project Ga0209755, IMG submission 187301) | Cornitermes sp. P1 segment gut microbial communities from Petit-Saut dam, French Guiana - Co191P1 (SPAdes) (version 2) | ecosystem: Host-associated > Arthropoda: Insects > Digestive system... | reverse complement strand
GACTGGGATATTTATAAACAAAGCGGAATGACCGACTGCGTGGGAAAACCTTTTACGTCTCAGGAACTCTGGAGATGCCTTTTAAAATACATTAAACCGGTAAGCGGCGGCGGACAGAAAGACACGGATATTAAGAAAACAGATTACTTTGGCTCGAATATAAAAGATTTACACCTCGACGCGTTTATGGAATCCAATAAAAATATTTTCGCGGAAATTACCGAAGCTCTTGAAAAAGATGATATAAAACTGGCGCACAGGCTTGTGCATAATTTGAAAAGCAATGCGGCGATAATCGAACAGTATGATTTGCAAAAGGCAGCCGCAGACATTGAATTACGCCTTAAAGAAGGCAATGATACCGTAACTCCGGGACAACTGGCTGCGCTTGAAACTAAATTAAATATAGTGCTTGATAAAATTAAACTGCTATTGGAATCAAACGCTGATTAGCGCTAAATGCGCCTAATTAAACGCATTACGCGAGATTTTTCTCAATTTCTTCTATTAACATATCCGGCTTAACAGGCTTAATTAAAACGCCGCAGGCGCCTGAATTTTTCGCTTTTTCAAGGAAATCCGCACTTGTATTGCCGCTTACGATAATAACAGGCACATTCTCATAACTTGGGATTTTTAATATATCTTCAAGAAATTCAAAACCGGAAATATTGGGCATCATAATATCCAGAAGAATTATATCGGTGACTTCCCTGTTTAAAAAACTAATCGCTTCATAGGCGGATTTTACAACCCTAAGGTCGTATTTTAAGCTTAGTATATTTCTAAATTCGCTCAGCTGCTGAACATTATCGTCTATCGCCAGCACTATTTTTTTATCTGCCATAATATCCCCCTGTTATTAAATTATTTTAAATATCATCCTAACGGTAAATATTAGCATATTTAAAAAAAAAATTCAATAAATCAATTTATCAACATAGGCGCCTGATCCTGTGATATACTGATTAATATGACCGGCGCCGATAATAAAAAAAATAAAAACAAGGTACTTATTGTTGACGATCAGCAGCTTAATCTTAAAGTTTTAAATAAAATTTTGTGCGATGATTATTCGATTCGGATGATAAACAACGGCTCTCTTGCCATTGAAATGGCAAAAAAATATATGCCCGACCTTATTCTTCTTGATATTATGATGCCCGATATGAACGGGTTTGATGTCCTGATGGAGTTAAAAGCGTTTGAAAAAACACGGAATATCCCGGTTATTATTATTACCGGACTTGATAATGTAGAAGATGAAGAAAAAGGACTTGCCCTTGACGCGGCGGATTTTATTCATAAACCTTTTAGTTCAAAAGTTGTTAAATCGCGGGTTAAAAATCAAATACAGATCGTAAATCAAATCAGAGAGCTGGAAGAATACGCGCAAATTCAAGCGGTTCTCGCCGCCGCTGAGGAAAAAAGCAAATTCTTCGCGAAGATGAGTCATGAAATGCGGACGCCTCTTAACGCAGTTATCGGTCTGTCGGAAATGATTCTTGAAGACGAAGGGCTAAGCGATGATGTTCAGGAAAATATTGAAAAAATCTGCAATTCCGGAACATCGCTGCTTGGCCTTGTTAACGATATTCTTGATATTTCTAAAATGGAAGGGCGTAAATTTGAAATTATGCCTGTTGAATATGATACGGCAAGAATGATAAATGACACTATTTCTCAGAGTATCATGCATAAAAGAGATAAACCTATTGAGTTTTTTCTTAACATTAACAGCGATTTTCCAGCGCGCTTGTTCGGCGACGATGTCAGAATTAAACAAATTTTTAATAATCTTTTGTCTAACGCGTTTAAATACACAAAAGAAGGAAAGGTTGAATTTAATTTAAGCGCGCAAAAGAATAAAAAAAATTATTTACTTACAGCTTCAATAAAAGATACCGGTATCGGCCTGCCTCCGGGAAGCATAGAAAAAATATTTTCGGAATTTGCGCAGATGGATACAATTTCCAACCGTGAAATAAACGGGACAGGTTTGGGGCTTTCAATATCAAAAATGATGATTGATATGATGAAAGGATCAATTACTGTTCAGAGCGAATACGGCAAGGGCAGCGCTTTTACCGTTAAGCTTCCGCAGAAGCATGTCTCCGATGAAATTCTGGAACCTATTGTTATAAACAACCTAAAGCGTTTCCATTATTCAACAAGAAAAAATAATATTAAATCAAGATTGTCGCGCATCAGCCTTCCGTATGCCCGCGTGCTTGTAGTAGACGATGTGTTGATCAATCTTGATGTCGCTAAGGGCATGATGAAGCCGTACAGAATGTGCGTCGATTGCGTTTCAAGCGGACAGGAAGCTGTCGACGCGATTCGAAATGAAAATGTTAAGTATAACGCTGTTTTTATGGATCATATGATGCCTGTAATGGATGGAATTGAAGCGACGCGAATAATACGTGAAGAAATCGGAACCGAATACGCGAAAAATATTCCGATAATCGCTTTTACCGCCAACGCGTTTGTCGTTAACGAGGAAATGTTTTTAAGCAAAGGCTTTAACGCTTTTATTTCCAAGCCGATTGACGTTATGCACCTTGACGCTGTTTTAAGGCAGTGGGTGCGCAACGAGGAAATGGAAAAAGATCTGAAAGAACAACAGGCTGCCGAAGGCCGTGAAACTTTTGATATCCGAGCCGGAACTGACAGGCGTCAGGGAAGAGGCGACAGAAGGAAAGGCGACAGGCGCGTGTTCGCTCAAAAAATCACAGGCGTTGATATTGGCAAAGGGCTGGAACGTTTTAACGGCGACTGGGAAACTTACCTTCAGATAATTAAATCATTTACGGTAAATTTAAAACCTATCATTGATACAATCCATGAAATTAATAAAGAAAATTTATATGATTATGCGATCATTGTTCACGGAATTAAAAGCGCGTGCCGCGGAATTTGCGCCGAAGAAGCAGGCAGTAAAGCGGAAGCGCTTGAGTTAGCCGCAAAAACCGGCGATCTTGATTTTGTGCTGGAAAATAATCAGGCTCTCATTAATGTTATTTTAGGATTAATAAATAATATCGACAATGTATTTAAGGATGAAGTTAAAATAATCAAACCAAAAAAAGATAAACCGTATGCCGAAGCGTTATCAAATTTAAAAACAGCCTGTTTAAAATGCGCCATAGAAGAAATTGAAAAAGCCATGAATGAAATTGACGCGTTTGAATACGCAAAAGATGACGGTCTTGTTTTATGGCTGCGCGAAAATGTAAACGATATGAATTATAAAGAGATAGCCGGAAGAATTTCTGGTTTATAATAAGAAAGGAGTGATATAAAAATGTTTTTTACGCGGCAATTTAAAAGATATTTTTTTTCTTTATTAATTTTAATAACGGCGGTATTGATGATGGGATGTCAGAATAATTCAAGGAATTCTAATCCATATAATGATATTATTATTCCCGGTACGCCTGAAAACAGGGAATCGTTTAATGATTTAACCGCGGCTCAAACGGCAGCGAATATCAAAATCGGCTGGAATCTTGGGAATACGCTTGACGCGGTTGGTTTAACTTGGCTTGGCGCGAACCCTTCCGTTTCCGATATGGAAAAAGCCTGGGGTAACCCAATAACAAGCGCCGCGAATTTCGCCGCGTTAAAAGACGCCGGCTTTAACGCAATAAGAATTCCTGTTTCGTGGAGCAAGGCCGCAGATCAAGATTATAATATCCGCGAAGACTGGCTTGCGAGAGCTGCGCAAATCGTTAATTACGCGGCGGAAAATGATATGTATATCATTATAAATTCACATCATGACGAGGATATTTTCAAATTCACAAACGCGCAGGTGGAAGATTCTCTTGCCGCGTTTAAAAAAATCTGGCAGCAAATCGCGTCGGCTTTTCGCAATTACAATGAAAAGCTGATATTCGAAGCGTTAAATGATCCAAGAACCAAAAATTCGACGAAGGAATGGTCGGGAGGCGCCGCCGAAGAACACAATAACCTTAATCGTCATTACGAAGTTTTTATTGATGTTGTAAGGGCAAGCGGCGGCAATAATAACAAACGCGTGCTGATGATCAACCCGTATGCCGCTTCTTCCGAGCAAATTGCTTTAAGCGCTCTTGTAATTCCGAAAGACACTGTCCCTGATAAAATAATTGTTTCCATTCACTGTTATACGCCATATGATTTTGCGTTAAACGCAAGAAGTCCTGTTAATACATGGGACAAAAATAATTCATCGGATACGTCTCCAATCACAAGTTTTATCGCGCGCGCTTATGATACATTTTTAACCAGGGGAATCCCCGTTGTATTCGGCGAGTTCGGCGCAATGAACAAAGACAACGAAGAAATAAGAGCGCAGTGGGCGGAATTTTATGTCAGCGCCGCGATGGAAAAAGGAATACCGTGTATCTGGTGGGATAACGGCGTTTTCACAGGCGGTGAAAATGTTGAAAAATTCGGCCTGCTTAACAGGAGAGATAATACTTTTGCGTATCCGCTAGTTGTCGAAGGTTTAATGAAGGGAGTATCAGGCTGGTCTGGCCGCTGACAAATTTTTTTAAACCGGTCAGGTTATTTTTTATCTATTCCCTGTTTTTTCAGATTATCAATATGCTTCTTTGCTCCCGCATGCCCGATAACCGCCGCGTAATTATACCATTCATACGCTATGAGTAAATTCTTCTGAACGCCAACGCCGTTTTCATAGCAGAGACCCAGATGGAACTGCGCCTGGCTGTTTCCATGTTCGGCGGATTTTTTATACCATTTCATCGCCTTATCAATATCCTGCTTTACGCCTTTGCCGTTTTCATAACAATCGCCCAAATTTAACTGGGAAAACGCGTTTCCCTGAAGGGCGGCTTTTTTGAACCATTTGTAAGCTTTATTTAAATCCTGCTCGACGCCGTTTCCTCTTTCGTAGCAAAATCCAAGGTTACCCTGAGCCGGAGCATACCCTTTTTCCGCCGCCATGTTGTAATATTCGATGGCTTTTTCAATGTTTTCATCAACTCCGTTTCCGCTTTCATAACACCAGCCTAAGTTACATTGCGCCGGAGCGTATCCCTGACTTGCGGATTTTTTATAATATTCAACGGCTTTTGCGTAATTTTGCGGCACTCCGTGTCCTTTTTCGTAGCAGAAAGCAAGGCTGCATTCAGCCGGGGCGTAATTATGTTTTGCGGCTTTATAGAAGCAGTCAAACGCATCGGCGTAATTGTTTATCATTCCCGCGGCATTGCCAATATTAAATAATGCCTCGGCATCATTGATAGAATCTAAGTTCATAATGTCCTCCGTCTCTTGCTGATATTATTACAGCTAATATGTGTATTGATACATACCGTTCAGTATTATGATTATATTATCTTTATAGTTATTATTACGCGACCACAACTCGCATAACTGGCTGATATTTCCCGCTCTTCCCTGCATACTTCCAAGCAAATTATAACGCGGATCTACAATCTGATTACGGGGAAGCTGTGTGCTTCCATAGCCTTTTAAATGCTGGATATGCGCCCGTACGCCGGTGCGCATATTTGGAAATCTTCCATCCCACCGGGCGCCGCTTGTACTCAATCCGGCGTAATTATAAGACGATATATTATTTCTTAGGTAATTTGTCGCGTAGAGCATTTGAGCAATGGCAATATCATGGTTTACTCCCTCAAAATTTGCTTCTTCAATGTATGTATCAATCAGACTATCTAATAATTGGCTGCTTACCGCGGGGTTTTGAAAATATATATATGATATTGCGTTTATTTTATTAATATGACCACGGCTTATAATGCTTTCTGACATAATCGCGCGGTGAAAACCATCACCTGACCGGAAGGGATGAACATTTCGTTTACGGATATTGCCCAACGAGGAAAACGGAGTCGCCTCAATATTAGGCAGAATATTTTGTGTCATAAATATACATAAATGCGGAAGCCCGTCCTGAGAGCTGATAATATAATGTTCAGTGCCGTAATTCGCCAAAGACAAAATATAACTGTCTGAGTAACAGCTTTTCTTAAATCCTAATAGAATGATTTCTCCATGTTTATGAAAAGAAATTATGAAAGTTTCCTTATCGTTAGGCGCATTTGGGATTATTGTATGCAGTCTGCCTATGTCTGTAGTATCAAAATTAAATGTCTTTGTATTCTGCGATCTGTCAACAAAAGCTCCTTCATTGTCTATTTTTGGACCATTGTTCATTACAGGCAGTATCAGGTTAAAACGCCCGGATAATAAGAATTTTAATTGTCTCATATCTTCCAGCTCATCCACTGAGCTGCGTAACTGCTGCAATTTATTTTTAATATCATATGTTACCAGTACCGGCCTGTTATCGGAATTTCTTTCCTGCGCGGAAGTTCCGCTCCGGTTATTGTAGTCTTCATTATAATCCGATGTATAATTGTTATTATCAAAGCCGGTGTTGTAAACTTTATAAGGACGTTCATATAAAGGATCAGGGCCGAATTGATTTATTTTATTAGAAGGCGGCGGGCTGGTTAACGCGTCACAGCCTGAAAATAAAACAAGAATAATTAAAAGAAATACGGTGTTTTTCATATTAGCTCCTAAATATTTTTACAAATGAATTATATCATGATTATCAATATACCGCAATGGAGAGCTTTATTATTGTCTTATTACATTGCCGGACTAAGCCCAATAAAGCAGCATTTTGGCAAGCTTTGGAACAGGCGTTGACTGGTTGTTTTTCAGCCAGTGCTGAACAAGGCCGATTGCTCCATGAATTAAAAAAACCGAATAATATGTTTTGGCTTCGGAGTCCTGCTGTTTGTCTGTTATATATTTTTCTATCTGGCTGTGATTTGTAAAGTGCTGAAAAATTTTCATTTGAAAACTTAAATCGCCGTTTTCGCTTAATAAAACCTGAATTGAATTTCCGTTATTTGCAATATAGGTCAACATTTCTTCAACCATCTGGGAAGTTTCCTTTCTGCTGTGTTTGTCTCTGTATTTTTCCAGCATTCCCTCAAAATAGGCGAGAGTTTCTTCTTCAATCTGGCGCAGCAAATCGTATTGATCCTTATAGTGAGCGTAAAATGTTGAGCGGCTTATATCGGCAAGCTCGCATATATCTTTGATTGAGATGCTCAAAATGGATTTAGATTTCATCAGTTCCATAAGCGCGTCCCGTATCACCATTCTGGTATAACGGACTTTTCGGTGCATATTGTGTTTTTTTTCGTTTTCATCCATAAAAGCGTTATAAAACCTCCTACATTTTTCAAAAAAAATAACAGAAATCGACAAAATCGTGTTATAATGTACAGTATAGTACATATTTAAATGAACTGTTTGTAGTGTATAATACTAAGTGTTGTTTATAATAAGAAAAGAATCAAGATGGAAAAAATATTTAGTAAGCCTGCCTTGATTGCGGGCGCTGTCGCTGTAATAACTGTGTTTTTTGCTCTTCAACTGCCAAAGGTTGAACTGGACAATAATAACATCCGTTTCCTGCCTGAGAAAAATCAGGCGAAAATTATCTCCAATTATATTGATGATGCCTTCGGCGGACAGGTGATTATTCTTGTCGGGCTGGAGCGTCCGTATAAATCAATTTTTGACAGGGAATTCTTGCAGCGCATAAAAGAATTTTCTCTGGCTGTGGAAAAAGTCGCTTTTGTCAAATCGATCAATTCGATTATGTCGACGCAGTACATAACAGGCGACGCGGAAAGCATCATTGTTTCCGATCTTGTGCCGGATGATTTTTCTGGTACGCAGGATGAAATCGCGGAGTTAAAAAGACGAATCGGTTCATGGGATTTGTTCCGCGGTTCAATTGTTTCCGACGATCTTGCGGCTACCCAGGTGCTTATCACTTTTGATGTCTTTACCGAAGACTTCAGCCGTCCCGAAGTTGTGCAAAGCCTTAACAAAATCAAAAGGCTTGCCGGTGAAATATTCACAAAGGAAGAAATTGTTTATTTCGCGGGACAGCCGATACTCAACGCGACAATTAATGAATCAATAATAATGGATAATCTTGTTTTGATTCCGCTTGTTATTCTTGTTGTTCTTTTTGTTTTATACTTTTCGTTCAGGCGTTTTATTTTTATCATTCTGCCGCTGCTGACTGTCGCTATCGCCGTTATCTGGACAATCGGTTTAACGACAATGTTCGGGGTAAAACTTTCCGTTATAACCACAATTCTGCCTGTAATTCTTGTCGCGGTCGGTCATGCTTACGGCGTTCATATAATTACTCATTACGTCAGAGATATCAGAAAAGACATTCAAAATGTCGATGAGCACAAGATTATCGTTTTTGAATTAATGAAAAAAATGATAAAACCTGTAAGCCTTGCCGCTATTACCACAATAACAGGCTTTTTATCATTTTGTTTTACGCCGATTGTTCCAATGCAGGAATTCGGAATGTGCGCAAGCCTTGGAGTGCTCACCGTTTACATTGTCGTAATGTTTTTTATTCCGGCGATGCTGCTGCTGCGCGGGCCGCGTATTTTAAAGCTTCAGCAGGCCGGAGATAATTACAATCATGTGGTAAATAAAAGCGATAATTTCAGCAATTTAATCGCGAATATTTTTCTTGGCATCGCGGAAAAGAAAAAACTTGTTCTTTTTATCGCCGCGGTATTGGTTATAATTTCTATTATTGGTTTATTAAATGTCGTTGTCGATAATTCGGTCGTTGATTTTTTCCGCAAAGAAACCGAGATTAGCCGTTCAGACAGTTTTATCCGCAAACACTTTGGCGGCTCAAGGGATATTAATATTGCTTTTCGCGCCGGTACTACGGAAGAAATTCTTCATCCGGTCGTATTAAGCGCGGTGGACAACCTATCCCAATATCTGACGAAAAATGTTCCGAATGTAGGAAAGGTCACAGGCTTTACCGACATTATTAAACGCATCAATCAGGTTTTTAATATCGATCAAAACCCTGAAGGATTGCAGCCGGTTGTTTCGTATAACGATCCAAGCGGCGCTTTTGGTTTTAGCTCTGACGGCTTTGGTTTTCAGGATAGTAACAGCGACAGTTTCGGCTTCGGGTCTTTTGGCTTTAATAATGATAGTGCCGCTCAAAATAATTTTTATGACGCTCCGGCGCAGAGTTACGATTTATCAATGTACAGCGCGTCCGATATTATCGGGCTGCTTGAAAAAGCGGCGGGAATCAATCCTGTAATGAGCGGAAGCGAACTTGTGCGTGAATTGAAACGTCTTACCAATTTTGACGGCATGTCTTATTATGAGATTCCTTCCGATCCCGCGCGTTACGGGAAAGAGACGGATGAAGAACTTCAGCGGCTGATTGCGAATTATCTTGTCCTTCTCGCCGGCGATGAAGACTCCGGGTTTTCAGACGATCCGCTTGAGCCGACAGCGGTAAGAATACTTGTGCAGATACGCACGACAGGAACCGCCGATACAAAAGAAATTATTAAAATTATTGAAAATTTTATCGAAGCTAATTTCCCGAAAAATATAACGGTATTAATCGGCGGCAGTTCATTACAGGAAATGGCAATTACCGATTTAATTTTTAATTCGCAGATTATTTCTATTTTTATTTCGGTAATGATGGTGCTGCTTATCGTGGGATTTTTCCATAAGTCGCTTATCGCCGGAATTGTCGGCGCCGTTCCCTTAGTGCTCGCTGTTATGTGTAACTTCGCGATTATGGGTCTGCTTGGCGTTAAACTCAATCTTGGCACGGCTCTTATCGCAAGCCTTACAGTCAGCATAGGCATTGACGACGCGATTCACTTTCTTGAGTTTTTCAAAAAAGAATTCAAACTCGGGGAAGAAGGCGCGCTTCGCAGGACTTTTCTCGCGTGCGGAAGGGCAATATGCGTAACGGCAATTTCTGTAGGAGCGGGATTCGCGGTGCTTGCGTTCTCGCAATTCAAGATTATTATGGAACTGGGGCTTCTTATCGGATTCAGCATGGTTTCTACAACACTTGTAACCCTTACTATAATGCCTGCGCTGTTAATGGTGATTAGACCGAAATTTATTTACGGGGAGAAGAAAAAATGAAAAAAGCGTTTGTTTTTACTCTATTGGCGCTGTTAGGTGCAAATATGCTTTTTGCGCAGCAGGACGCGGTTTCTATTATGAATTCCGCGAGAGACAGGGCTCAGTATGAAACAATTTCATCAAGATCGCGCATGGTGATTACAGCAAGAAACGGAACTACAACGGAAATGCGCATCGATCAGTATTCAAAAGACGGCGCGAACGGATCGCGTACAGTGGTAACTTTTCAGAATCCGGCGAATGTAGCGGGTACCCGCTTTCTGACAATGGATAACGCGTCGGGAGGTTCGGATATGTGGATTTTTCTGCCAAGCCTTGGCAGAGTCCGCAGGATAGCGGCATCTGAAAGCGGCGGCAGTTTTATGGGAACTGATTTTTCCTACGATGATATGTCTTTTATGGACAGGGATGTTTCTCTTGATACTCATACAATTGCAAGAGAGGAAACATTTAACAGCCGCGCCTGCTACGTTATTCGATCTGTTCCGCGTAACAGCTCATGGCAGTATTCCGCTGTGTTAACATGGATTGATAAAGCTAATTATTTAATCTATAAAACCGAAATGTATAATAACCGCGGAGAAACGGTTAAACTGATGGAAATGTCCGATTTCAGAGACGTTCAGGGACGCGTAACGCCGATGCAGACAAGAGTGTCTACAATAGCGGCGGGAACATCAACGACAATATATTTAGAAATTTTAAGATATAACGATCCGGTTCCCGAAAGCGTTTTTACCACGAGGTATCTTGAAACCGGAAGACCTTAATGAACGCGGATATGATAAAGCAAGGAGTGTGGAGCAGTATGTTAAAAAAATTTGCTTTAATAATAGTTTGTATTTTTTTTATTGGACAAGCATGGGCGCAGGATTTTGGCTTTGGTTTCGGATTTGGCGATGATGTAGAGGGCGGCTCTTACGGTGCAGCTTCCGGCGGCGGATTATCGGTTTCCATAAGCGGCGATGTATCGGCCGCGGTAATTGTATATATTGATGAAGCCGCAAAAGGCGCTGAGAATATCAATACCAGAGATATGTTTATGTTCTCGGGAAAACTGAATTTTCTTGCGCAGTCGTCATTCGCGGAAGGCGTAATAAATTTAAAACTGGTTCCCGCGCTTGTGCCTGTCAGTATTGACGAAGCATACATCCGAGCTTTTTTCGGAGACTTGGAATTTACCGCCGGGCTGCGAAAACTCGCGTGGGGTAAAGCCGATCAGCTTGGTCCGCTTGATATTATCAATATGCCTGACGCATCAAAAATGTTCATTGAAATGGCGGATAACACAAATCTTATGGGCGTGAAAATCGCGAACCCGCTTATTCACGGCGCGTTAAGATTCGGACAGTATTCAAAAATTGAAGTGGCGTTTCTGCCCAGTTTCGAAATAGTCAGCATGGCAGTATCATCATTATTCGGCGGCTCAAATGAATTTTTATCTTTAGTCAGCGGTCCTGTTTCCGACAGATGGATACCTGCGCAAATGAAGCAATTATTAAATATGTATCCTAAAAAAGATGACGGCACAATTAACTATGAAGGTATATTAGTTCCCATTGACACTTCATGGCTTAATTACGCGCAGGTGGGGCTAAGATATACTACTACAATCGGAAGCGCGGATATCGGCGCGCAGTATTTCTACGGACGGATGTTTCAGCCTGCTATGAAAGTTGAATATGATCCATCATCATTTCCTGCGTATCCTAATCTAATTATCGATTCTATCGAATTAATTTTTAACAAATATCACCACATTGGACTTGATTACGCGCAGGTGCTTGCAGGTTTTAACATCAGGGCGGAAGTTGCAGCTAACATTACCGAAGATTTAAAAGGCGATGATCCGTATATTTACAACCCTTCTATCGGGTGGTCTTTTGGGTTTGACCGCGATCTTTTTCTTGGCGTCAATTTAAATCTTCAGGGAAACGGGACTGTCCGGCTTTTTCATGATAAAGTCGGCAGTGATCCTGTTAATGGCAGTTTTGATAATGAAGCCGGTACATCAATGACCGCGACCCGGATTACATCAATGTTTTCCAGAAAATTTCTTCGCGATGAGCTTGAACTGCGCGCCGCTGTTGTCTGGGGCATCGAAGATAAAGACCTCGCGGTTATTCCCGCTCTTATTTGGACGAAAGACGATTTGCGGGTCGCGTTGTCAGGAAGCTTTTTTACGGGCGATTCAAAAGGGCAGCTAGGTCAGTATAAGGATAATAACTTCTTAAAGGTTTCTGTCGCATACGTGTTTTAAAATATCAATTTTTAAAACTTTTTCTTGCTAATTTGATAATGTGAGTATAAAATTATATAAGTTTTAAAAACCAACGGGGTGTATCCTCTGGTTAAATTTTTTTCAAGGAGTGATTTTATGGACATTAGCAAAGCAGTAGACAAGGCGTTTGAGAAAAAGACTTTTAAAGAAATTGCCGATTCTCCGGTTTCAGCTCTTCAGGGCGTAAGCGAAGGCGATGCCCAGAAGCTGAAAGAAGCTTTTAACGTAAAGACAGTAAAAGATTTAGCTAAGCTTAAATATGTTAAATGGGCTCAGGCAATTGTGACTTTTGCTGATTTAGAAAAATAATCTTTATGGAGAATTAATGTTTTCATCTTGAAAATGTTTTTTCTCCATATAGAAGGAGGCATTCATGGCTTCATCGGCATTAAGCATTTTATCGGGAATAGGAGCGGCGGCGGCTGGATTAGCGGGAGAAAAAGTACCAAAAAGCGGATCGATTCCCGGTTTGGATATTGCGACAATCATTCCCGCGCTTTTAGGAAATAAAGCGGCAGGCGGCGGCGTTCTTGGAAAAGTAGCGTCGGTCGCGTCCGCCGTGTCAAAAACCGGATTATTAAAAAATGTTGATCTTGGAAATCTCGCAGGGCTTGCGGGTTCATTAATTTCCACAAAAGCGGTAAAAAGCTCAAAAACCGCGGTCGAAGAAAAAGGCGGAATTGCTGGTCTCGCGGCGGCAATCATGGGCGGCACGGGAACAGGCGCGAGCCTTGCGTCAATCGCGACGCTTGCATCCAAACTTGGAAAAACCGCCGAGGATGATAAAGGGCTTAATGGAATGGCATCTGAGTTAGGCAAAACTTTAGCCGGTAAATTCGGCGTTTCATTCGGCGGATCCGGAACAGCGGTTAAAGCGCTGGATAAAGTTCTTGAAAAAGACACAAAAACAGATCTTTTTAAATCCATTCTGAGCGGACTTGCGAAATAAACGGCGGTTTTATTTAATTCACTTGAATTGTCCGGGAACTTTTGTTTCCGGACAATCCTTTAATCTTTCGTCACAATACCGGAAGCTTCGCCGCATACATTTATAACTGCGCTGTTAGAACATCTCTTGAAAATTAAGTATAATTTTTAATATCGCTGAATAAGGAATTAAAATGAATAAAAAAGCAATGATTTTATGCGGCGGATGGGACGGACATGAACCAAAGCTTGTAACAGATCGTTTTAAAAAATTTCTGGAAGAAGAAAATTTTGAAGTAACTGTCGAGGAGAGCGTACAAATTGTCACCGATAAGAAAAAACTTGATGAGCTTGATCTTTTTATTCCTGTCTGGACAATGTGCAGCGAGAATCCTGGTTATGGTTTTTTTGAACCGCTGCTTGACGCTGTCGGCGGAGGACTTGGGATGGCAGGCTGCCACGGCGGAATGTGCGACGCTTTCAGAAATAATGTTGAATACCAGTTTATAACCGGAGCGAACTGGGTCTCTCATCCCGGAGGCGATGGAACCAAATACAGAATAAATATAAAAAGCAAATCAAATCCTCTGACCGATGGCATAGATGATTTCAATGTTTCATCGGAACAGTATTATCTTCATGTTGATCCCGCGAACGAAGTGCTTGCGTCAACAAGGTTTCCGGCAGTGCGCTGGTATCATTCAGCTAACGGTGAAGTTGATGTGCCTCAGGTCTGGACAAGAAGATGGGGCTACGGGCGGGTTTTTTATAACGCGCTGGGGCATCATAACGATGTTTTTGAAATTCCGCAGGCATGGGAACTTATGAAGCGCGGATTGCTTTGGGCTGCTGAAAGCAAAAAAATCGCGCGTAAGAATGGCTTTAAAGCCGATGACTGGAAGAGCCCTGTAAAAATGTATTAGGAGAAAAAGATGAGCACAATGTCCGGCGGAGCTTTGCCGCGAATAGGAGTTATCGGCTGCGGAAATATCAGCGGTATTTATTTAACTAATCTTACAGGAATGTTTTCAAAGCGCGTTAAAGTTACGGCTCTGACAGACTTAATCCCGGAAAGAGCGCATAACGCAAGCGGGAAATATAAAGCGCCTTATATAAAAAATACCGAAGATCTTATTAATAGCCCTGACGTGGATATAATTTTAAATATTACAGAACCTTTTAATCATTACGCCGCCGCTCTTGCCGCTGTAAAAGCCGGAAAACATTTTTACGGCGAGAAACCTCTTTGCGCGAAACGCGAAGAAGCCGGCGAGATTTTAAAAATCGCAAAGGAAAAAAATCTTCGCATCGGCAACGCGCCTGACACTTTTTTGGGAGCGGGAATTCAAACCTGCCGGAAACTTCTTGATGACGGATGGATAGGAAACCCTGTCGCCGCAACAGCTTTTATGGTGAATCACGGTCATGAGCATTGGCATCCCGGGCCTGAGTTCTATTATAAAAACGGCGGAGGCCCTATGTTTGATATGGGCCCTTATTATCTGACCGCGCTTGTAAATCTGCTCGGACCTGTTACGCGCATATGCGGTTCGGCTAAAAAAAGTTTTGATGCAAGGACTATCACAAGCGAGCCGTTAAACGGCGCGGTTATTAATGTTGATGTTCCAACCCATATTACAGGAATATTGGATTTTGAATGCGGCGCCACGGCGACTGTTATTACAAGTTTTGACGTGTACTCGCATACTCTGCCGTGCATCGAAATCTACGGCAGCAAAGGAACGTTACGCGTTCCCGACCCGAACACATTCGGCGGCCCTGTATTTGTTAAACGCTACAACGATAATGACTGGTCTGAAGTTCCGCTTCTTGGAAGTTATCCTGAAAACAGCCGCGGTCTTGGCCTTGTTGACATGGCGGAAGCTGCTGCCGGAAACAGGCCTCACAGAGCGTCAGGAGAATTGGCGTATCATGTTCTTGAAATAATGCATGGTTTTCACGACGCTTCTGCATCAGGCGTTTATTATAATGTTAAAAGCAAATGCGATAGGCCTTTGCCTCTTGAATAATTATTTGGAGAAAAATTTATTTATAAAGACATTATTAATGAAATTGTTAATATTAAACACAATGAACTAATCAAAATAGTTTTCGCGCTGCCTAAGAAAGACGCGCCAAAAGCCGTCATTAAGCCGATTCTGCTTAAAAATAATAAAGCATGGCAATGCGAGAAATTTATCGCAAAGTCGGCGTTTCATGAAAATATTTGCGAATCTGATCTGTGCGCGTATCTTGAAAGGCTCCTCGACGAAAACCTGTACAGGCAAATTCACATAATTACTGTAGATCATATTATTGTATGCCGCGTATCAAAGAAAAATAAAATCTCCGTGACAAAATCAGCTAACAGGGAAGAGAGCGCATCTTCTAAACCATCGCTTAATCACAACAACGAAAAAAATTATCTTTTAAAAGAAGGAATGCCCGTATTGCCTTTGGTTGATTTAGGCGTTTTTACAAATGATTTTCATGTAATTAAATCAAAATATTTTAAGTTTAAACAAATTAACAGTTTTTTAAAAAATATTGTTTCCAGTATGAGCGAAGATATTAACAGCGCATTGCATATTGTGGAATTCGGCTGCGGGAAATCATATTTAACATTTATTTTATACTATTATTTTTTGTTTGTTAAAAAAGTTGATGTTAGTATTACGGGCTATGATAAAGACAGGTATGTTGTAGACTTTTGTAATAATGTAGCGCGGAAATATAATTATGATAATTTAAAATTTATCGAAGGAGATATTTCTAAAGTAACATTGTATCAGGGAAATGTTGACATGATCGTAACGCTGCATGCGTGCGATACGGCTACCGACTACGCGCTGTATTACGCGATTAAAAACAAGGTTAAGTACATTTTCAGCGTTCCATGCTGTCAGCAGGAATTAAACGCGAAGATAAAACGCAGCGATGAATATTCGCTTCTTTTGCGTTACGGGCTGTACAAGGAACGCTTTTCCGCCCTACTGACAGACTGCATTCGATGCGAAATTTTAAACAACAGCGGATATTATGTTGATGTAGTTGAATTTATCGGTGAGGAAAACACGCCGAAAAACGCGATGATTCGTGCGCGTCTTACAGGTCACAAAAAAAATAACAATGAAGATATAAAAAAGCTTACGCAGCAATTCGGAATAGAACACACATTATTAAAACTTATTGACGCGCCTTAGGAAACTTTGTGCAAGTATGGAATTATTATGAACAGATTTAGTTTTATTGTTGAGCTGCAGGCGTTTGAAGGCGTTAAAAGAATAGCAAAAAAAATCGCGTTGGATTTTAAAAAAGTAACAAATTCGTTTCCATTCATTACAGAATCATTCCACATTGATGAAAACAGTGAATGTAATTCCGCTCTATGTTACAAAATAATTTTCGCGACATTGGGAAAAAGTCCGTTTATTGATAAATTAAAAAGCGAAGGTAAATTTGATCAATCATTAATCAGCGGGAAGAGAGAAGTATATCAAATTAAATTTATTGATGATTCTTCGATGACAAAAACGCTTTTAATTTGCGGAAGCGACAAACGCGGGACAATTTACGGAATGTTCGCGTTATCTGAATATATCGGTGTTTCTCCTTTGCATTTCTGGGGCGATGCGGAGCCTGTCCGCAGAGAAGATATTGAAATAAACGCGGATATTGAAATTGTTTCTAAAGAGCCAAGCGTAAGATACCGCGGGTTTTTTATTAATGATGAATGGCCGTGTTTTGGAAACTGGACATTCAACCAATTCGGCGGTTTCACATCCGTAATGTACGATCATGTTTTTGAGCTTTTACTGCGCTTAAAGGGCAATTATTTGTGGCCCGCGATGTGGACATCCTCATTTCCGCTTGACGGGCCGGGCAGCCTTAACGAGGAGTTAGCTGACATCTACGGAGTTGTAATGGGCTTATCGCATCATGAGCCGTGCCTTCGCGCAAGCGAGGAATGGGATAAAGTCAGAGGACCGGAATCCGAATACGGTAACGAATGGAATTATTACACAAATAAGAAAGGTCTTTTAAAATACTGGGAAGACGCTCTTATCAGGAGCGGAAAGTACGAGAAAATCATCACAATCGGAATGCGCGGAGAGCGTGACAGTTCTATGTTAGGCGATAATGCGCCTCTTAAAGATAAAATAAATCTTTTAAAGGATATTATTAAAAATCAGCGAGAACTTATTAAAAAATATGTTAATCCTGATATTACGAAAGTTCCGCAGGTACTTGCTTTGTACAAAGAAGTCGAAGAATATTTTTACGGCGATGATGAGACAGAAGGCTTAAAGGATTGGGATGAGCTTGACGGCGTTATCTGTATGTTATGTGAAGATAATTTTGGCTTTATGCGCGCGCTGCCTGATGAGGAGCTTCGCAGGCGCGGCGGCGAATTTGGAATGTATTATCACTTTGATTATCACGGAGGGCCTGTTTCCTATGAATGGATGCCGTCCGCTTCATACGAGAGAACATGGGAACAGATGTGTATGGCATACGATTACGGAATTAAAGACATTTGGATAATTAACGCAGGCGATATAAAATTTAACGAAATGCCGTTATCTTATTTTATGGATCTTGCATACGATTTTGAAAAATGGGGAACTAATTCGCCTAACAGAATTGATGATTATACAGCGATGCTGATTAAAAAGACATTCTCCTGCGCCGGAGTGGCAGTTCATAAAAAAATGGCGGATGTTCTTCACGGATTTATACGGATTAACGCGATGCGCCGCCCCGAAGCGTTAAACGTAAATATTTATCATCCGTGTCATTATCTTGAAGCGGACAGAATGTTAACTCTTGCTGATAGCATCGAAAGTTTAAATGAAGAAATTTACAGCGGAATTACGCAAGGATCTTCGGCGAAAGAAGCATATTACAGCATGATTTATTTTCCGGCGAAAGCAAGCATTAACCTGCTAAAAATGAATTTATTTGCTGCGAAAAACATGCATTACGCTAATCAAGGCAAAAAAATCGCAAATAAATACGCAGCATTTGTTACCGGATGCATTAATAAAGATCGTGCGTTATGTGAAGAATTAGCATCATTTAAAGAAGGCAAATGGAAGGGAATGGAACTTGGGCAGCATATAGGTTTTACAAAATGGAACGAAGATAACTGCAGATATCCGCTTCGCGTTCAAGTGGAGCCTGCTTATAAACCGAGAATGGTTGTTTCACGAAAAGACAGCGAAGAAATATATACAAAAACATACGGAAGTCCAATGATTTTGTATATTGATGACTTTTTATACGCGGGAGTTTCAGAAGTTATCCTTGAAATCGCAAATGACGGAATTAACAGCATTGATTATATAATTGAACAAAACGAAAAATATGACTGGCTTAAAATTAGTTCATTAAAAGGAACTGTTGAAGCGCAGAAAGAAATAACTTTGCGCTGTGAAATAAATACGCTTGCTTGTAAGAAATCTGTTGGTGAAATTCAAACAGCTCATTTTTTAATCAAAGATAATGAAACTGTTGTGGCGGTAGAAGTAAAAGCAAAATATATAAATACCGGAAATCTGCCGTCAATGACATTTCTTGAAAATAAAGGCGTAATAGTTATGCACGCTAATCATTTTTATGAAAAAAAAATGTTATCGGCGCCGGTTTTATAGAGCTTAAAAATTACGGAAGAAGCGGGTGCGGCATGAAGGTTTTTCCGACAACAGTTGACTTTGATATTAATGATGAAAAGCCTTTTCTCGCTTACCGTTTATTAATTGAAGAAGCCGGAGATTATACTGCCGAAGTATGGACTACTCCTGTAAATTCTGTGCGGAATATGCGTCCGTTAAGGTTTCAGCTAACGGCCGGAAAAAAGAATGATTGTATTGTTACAACTGTTCTTGCCAGTTTTAAAGCTGGAGATCTGGATTATTTTCCATGGTGTCAGGGTGTGCTTGATAATATTCGAATAAATAAAATTTCATTATCATTTGATAAAGGCATTCAGGAAATTTCAATTAGTGCGCTGGAAGCTGGTCTTGTGCTGGAAAAAATTCTTATTTACAGGAATGGAAATGAACCTTTGAAATCATATCTTGGGCCGCCTGAGAGTTTTTATACAAAATAATTATAAATTTACAAATTTATTCTTGCAACGCCGCTTTTAACCGCGGCTTGCGCTGCTGCCTGAGCGACGGCGTCTTTTATTCTTGGATCGAAAGCAGCCGGTATAATATAATCAGGGCGCAACTCGTTTTCTGACACAAGGCTTGAAAGAGCGTAAGAGGCCGCGATTTTCATTTCGTTATTGATATCGCTTGCTCTGACGTCAAGAGCGCCGCGGAAAATTCCAGGAAATGCTAGAACATTGTTAATCTGGTTTGCGAAATCGCTTCGCCCTGTTCCGACAACGGCGGCTCCCGCGGCGATTGCTTCATCAGGCATTATTTCCGGCGTTGGATTTGACATTGGAAATAATATAGCGTTAGGCGCCATCGATTTTACCATATCCGCGGTAACCATGCCCGGAGCCGATACGCCGATAAATACATCTGCGCCTCTTAACACTTCCGCAAGAGTTCCTTTTTTCATCTGCCTGTTTGATATCTGCGCCATTTCTGCTTTTTCATCGTTAAGACCAGACCTGCCGCGGTAAATAGCACCCTGACGATCGCAAAGTACCGCGTCCGAAAGTCCAACCGCCTGTAAAAGCCTTATAACAGCGATTCCCGCGGCTCCCGCGCCAAGCGTTACTACGCTAATGTTATCAAGTTTTTTTCCTGTTAATTTTAACGCGTTAAGAAGCGCGGCAAGAGTCACAATGGCGGTGCCGTGCTGATCATCATGAAAGATTGGTATATCGCAGCATAATTTTAATCTGCGTTCAATTTCAAAACAGCGCGGCGCTGAAATATCTTCAAGATTTATTCCGCCGAAACTTCCGGCAAGCATTGCCACGGTTTCTACTATTACATCAACATCTTTTGATCGAATGCATAGAGGAATCGCGTCTACTCCGCCGAATGCTTTGAACAATACGCATTTGCCTTCCATGACGGGCATTCCCGCTTCGGGTCCGATGTCGCCAAGTCCAAGTACGGCGGTTCCGTCTGTGATGACCGCGACTGTATTCCAGCGGCCTGTTAAGTCCCAGCTTTTTTCCGGGTGTTTTTGTATTTCAAGACACGGCTGAGCGACGCCGGGCGTGTATGCTAAAGATAAATCCTCGCGCGTTGCTACCGGCATTTTATGATTAATTTCAAGTTTGCCTTTCCACTGGTAATGTTTTTTAAGAGATTCTTCCGCGTAGTTCATTTTTATTCGCCTTATTCCTTAAAGATTTCAAATGTATATTGATTGCGTCCGTTATTCTTTGAATTGTACAGAGCAATATCAGCGGGTTTTATATAATCTGTTTCGTTATGTGAAAATTTAACCATGCCTGTAGTACCGCCCGCGGAAACCGTTACATACGGGGAGGCGTCGTTTTCCTTGTGAGGTATTTTACAATCAAGCACATTCTTTAATAATTTTTCAGCAATAAGAGAGGCTCCGTTTTCGTCGGTATTTGGCAGTACAATTACAAATTCTTCTCCGCCGTATCTGGCGATAAAATCTTCTTCTCTTGTAATGGATTTAGAAAGCGCGGCTGCGACTTCCTTCAGGCAGTTGTCGCCCATATCATGACCGTAATTGTCATTGTATCTTTTAAAGAAATCAATGTCAACCATCAACAGGCTGAGTTTTCCGCCTGTTCTTGAAAGAGATTTAATCAGTGTTTTCATATTTCCGTCAAAGAAACGCCTGTTGTAAATTCCTGTAAGCTGATCAATTATTGTCATTGTTAAAAATTCGCCCAGCGTTCCGATCTCATTCTTTTTTTGTATTACATCATGATCCTTTAAATCCCAATCATTTGAAATTTGACTTACTTTTTTTACAATGTTATAAAGCGGTTCCAGTAATATAGCCACAAAAATGTTAAATGCAACTAAAACCGCTAAAACAATAGCGGCCATTACAATAAAAAGAAATGTTAATCCTGTCTGCAGCGGTTCAAGATTTTTAAAATAGTAAATTGATGCTATATACCATCCCAATGCCGGAATAGAACCGACAGCGGCAATTCCCGCTTTACCGTTTATTTTAAAACTATTTATTTTATCTTTTTCAAGGTTTTTTATTTGAGCCATTATTTCCGTTCCTGCCGTACCGAGTTCATGTTCAATGTTTATTTTATTTTTTACAAGATTGATATTGTTTGCTCCCGTAATTTCGCCCGCGGCATTGAAAAAATATAACGGCATAGAAATAGAATCATTTTTATAAATATTATTTATAAAGTTTGATATGTTAACGCTTGCTCCAAGTATTCCGATAGGATTATTTTCGTTGTTAAAAACCGGCGCGTTAATCCATAGATTTGTTATATTCAGGTCCGGATTATAATTAATATTTAAGTTAAATGATTCAGTTTCATAAAGAGTCATGTTATACCAATAGTTATGTAATTGTTCAGGATCGATAGTATAAGAATCATAATTAGTATCATTAAATATCTTATCGTTGTTGTTAATCCAAAAAATTGATATTTCCTCCGATGTCCGGCTGTATGCGTTTATTTCTTCGACGACAAGCTCCTCAAGCGCGCTGTCGTCAGGGTTAGAAAAATATTTTTTTATTAACGGCGATTCAGTCAGATTATATACTATTGCTATTTTTTCGTTTACTGACGCTTCAAGCCGGAGCCGTTCAAGTTCAATTATTTTTATCAATTCATCTCCTGAATCTCTGTGAAGTATTTGTTCCATTAATATAAAAAAAACTATTCCGCCGATGAAAAGAACAAGGAAAAATAATAATGCGGAAAAAATGATAAATTTGCGTTTCATTGAAGATTGATGGCTATGTGTTACCGGAATGGAAAATATATTTTTATAAGTCATGTTATAAGCCTGATTATATTATATATCAGGGTAATTTAAAAGAGGAAAATATCTTTCATGTTCTGACGGATTATTATTATGCCGATAATCCGCGTTTTCGGTAACATAATCCGAAAATCAACGCAAAAACAGTAAAGTTAGCCGCGATAATTACAATACGCATGAGGGAAAGTTCGCCGTCAATAAGCTCTATCAGTGCAATCCCGATTTGCTCGGTGAAAAAATAACAAAGAATATTATCAATAAAAAAATTGCCCTTAAAAAGAGGCGGAATAATGACAAGCAGCGCGAGAGGAACGGTCATTGTGGAAGCGGCTGCCTGATTTTTCGCAAGAAGCCCGAAAGTCGCGCCGAAAGTGATTGCGGCAACGGCTCCAATGCCTGTTATGAGAAAATATTCACCGAAAGGAATAATCCCCTGCGCGCCGATAATGAAATAAATTGCGGTGTTGCAAATAATTGTGATTGTAGCGGCTGTAAACACATTGCCGAAAAGGAAGTCCATGCCTGATACAGTCGAAGTGATTAGAACGTTAAGTGTATTTTTTTCTTTTTCTTCGGCGATTAACACGCTCATTATCATAACTCCGCACATGATCGCGTTCATTATTACAACCATATTCATTAAAAAGATTATTATTTCGACAGGAGCGTCGTTTGGTATCATGAAAGCACCGAATAAATAAGACAGCACCAGTATCGCGGCAGGCGATGTCATAATAAAGGGATTATAAAAAATATTTTTCATATTTTTGACGTAAAGGGCGGAAATTTTTCTAAGTGAAATCATGACAGCTCCCTCCCCGTAAGTTTTAAAAAAATATTTTCCAATGACGGCTCCTGCGTATGCATCGTAACTACAGCGTTTCTGCTGATTAGCATTTCGATTTTTTGGCTGTTATCGGGAGTTAAATTAAAAACAACTTCATCGCCTGTATTCAAAATTATTTTTACTCTCTTTTTATCATTGTACTTTTGGCTGAGTTCATCAAGAGTGCCTATATCGGCTATAACGCCTTCGTTAAATAACGCGATGCGATCGCAAAGTTTAGCGGCTTCCGTCATGTTATGTGTGGTCAGAAAAAAAGTTGTTCCGTCATTTTTCATTTGTAACATAAGTTTGTGAATTTCCAAAGCAGTTGAAGGATCAAGACCGCTTGTCGGTTCGTCTAAAAAAAGAATTTTAGGCTTGTTTAGCATTGCGCGGGCAAGAATAAGGCGCTGCTTCATTCCTCGTGAAAATTTCTTTACCTGTTTTTTGCCTTCGTCTCCAAGACCAACTTTACAAAGAAGATCGGGAATTTCTTTTTTATCTGTTTTTAAAATGCGCGAGAATAAAAGAAGATTGTCATAAGCGCTCATGTTCTCGTACAAACCCGAATTATCGGTCACAATTCCGATTTTTCCGTAAATCTCATTATTCAATGTTGTCGTGTCACGCCCTAGGATCGCGGCTTTTCCGCCGCTTTGTTTAAGCTGGCCTGTTACTATTTTAATGGCGGTAGTCTTGCCTGCTCCCGAAGGCCCAAGAAAACCGAACAGTTCTCCTTCTTTTATATCAATAGAAAGATCCTTAATCGCGGTTTTATCGCCGAAGACTTTATTGATATTTTTCATGGTGATGGCATATTCCATGGATGCTCCTTTATAATCATTATTCTTCCGCTAAAAGAATTTATTTTATACTTATTTCTACTACTGTATCAATTTTATCCGGCAATGGATAGCTGCCGCCGGATTTATTTTCGATGCCTTCGGGCGGAAACATCTGCCCGGGGCAGGAAAAGTCGCCCGCTATTTATCCTCCGGTTCCTCATTTATTACAAACATCACATTTTTCATTGCGCTTAATATCAATTAAATCGAAACTCATGCGCAGTCCGTCATACAGCAAAAGTTTGTTTTCAACCGGATTTGGCAGGTCAAGCAGATATAAAAGCGCGATATTGGCTTCGATTGTTCCGGTTATGCCGGCTGTTGTGCCAAGCGCGCCCTGCGTCTCTTTTTTTGCTGATGTTTTCACAGCTAAAGCAGCGGGAGGAAACACGCAATTTAGGCACGGCGTACGCGGCGGATTTGAAAACAAAACACAGCCTGAGAATCCGTTTATGCCGCCGTCAATGTATGGAATGTTAAGTGAAACACACGCTTTGTTTATTACAAAACGGGTTTCAAACGAATCAACCGCGCCTAGAATTAAATCGTAACCTGAAAAAAAATTCTTCGCGTTTTCTTTTGTTATGCGATCTGAAAAGGTTTTTATTTCTATTTTATTATTTAACCGGGATAATTTTTCGCCTGCGGATTCCGCTTTTAATCTTCCAATGTCGCCTGTGTTATGCAAAAACTGCCTGTTAAGATTACTGAGCGCCGCAGTGTCTGAATCGATTAGTCCGATACGCCCGACGCCTGCCGCGGCAAGATATGTTAACGCGGGCGAACCAAGCCCTCCCGCGCCGGCGACAAACACAGAAGAACGCGCAAGTTTTTTCTGGCCTTCACTGCCAATTTGCGGGATTATTATCTGCCTTGAATAGCGGTCATCCATGAATTTTATTTTAACACAAATATTACTTACAGCGCAATTTCCAGTATTTACTGCGAAGTTTCAAATATTGCTGCTATTTTTTAATTTAATATATTTTGCATCTTGACACCGTTGACATTAATTAAAATAAGTCATTACATTATAATTAGGATATAAAATGCACGTTACTGAGCTTGTTGCTGAACTTGTTTTACAGGTTGGCGTAATTTTATTAGCGGTTCGCTTATTCGGACATTTTGCAAAAAAAATTGGAATTCCTTCTGTTCTGGGAGAATTGCTTGCGGGCGTTGCGATCGGGCCTTTCGCCCTTGGCGGCATTCCGCTTCCTTTTTTCCCCGAAGGAATATTTCCCATTTCTGAAACTAGCGGTCTTGCCGTGAGCGTTGAATTGTATTCTTTCGCCACAGTCGCTTCTGTTGTTCTTCTTTTTTCTTCCGGCCTTGAAACAAATTTAAGTCTTTTTCTGCGTTATTCATTCGCGGGAGGAATCATCGGCGTAAGCGGCGCGCTGCTTTCTTTCGCCGCAGGAGCCTTGTGCGGCGTTTTTCTTTTTAACACTTCTTTCTGGGATCCTCATTGTCTTTTTCTTGGTGTTATCGCGGCGACCACTTCTGTCGGCATCAGCGCGCGCACATTATCCGAACGAAAAAAAATGGATTCCCCCGAAGGCGTCACGATTTTGACAGCCGCTGTTTTTGATGATGTAATATGGATAATTTTGCTCGCGGTTGTTTTAGGAGTTGTTTCGATCATGGGCGGAAACGCGGGCAGCGGACTTTCAGCGCAGGATATACTTTTTATGGCGGGAAGAATTTTCGGAATTTGGTTTGCCGTTACAGCCGTGTTTTTAATCTGCGCGAAACCGTTTGCTTTGTTCCTAAAATTATTCAAACACAAAATGGAATTTTCCATGCTCGCTCTTGGGTTTGCGATGATTCTCGCGGGTGTTCTTGAAAAGCAGGGCTTCGCTCTGATTATCGGCGCGTATATCGCCGGGCTCTCTCTTTCTAAAACTGATATTGCGGCTGTCATACAGGAGCGTATCCGCCCGTTATACGAATTTTTTGTGCCGATGTTTTTCGCGGTAATGGGAATGATGGTAAATGTCCGCGAAGTAATTTCGCCGCCCGTATTGATTTTTTCCGGCATTTATACGTTAGCTGTCATTTTTTCAAAGGTTATCGGAGCGGGCGGCCCCGCGCTTCTTTTCGGATTTAACCGCATGGGCGCACTTCGCATCGGCACAGGAATGATTCCCCGCGGCGAAGGAGCGTTAATCACATGCGGCATCGGTCTTGCCGCCGGTGTTCTTGATAATCAATATTTCGCAGCGTCTGTTTTCATGATCTTTTTAACAATTGTCGTTTCGCCTCCGCTCCTTGCTCTTACGCTTAAAATACAAAGACAGGGAACAAGAAAACCCGTTAAGGGCGATGATACAATCCATGAAGCATGGAAATTCGAGTCTGATGATATTGCCGATATTGTCATGGATAAACTTTTGCATGAACTTCGCATAAGCCATTTTTTTGTTCAGAGGATGACAGGCAGGCATAATATTTCCGCTCAGGCGCGCAAGGGCGATATTTTTATCACCATTTCAGAAGAAAATAATTCTGTTGTCATTTCGACAGCAAGAACCGATATGCCTTTTGTTAAAAACGAAATTTACGAAGTAATACTGGAGCTTTCGCATGACATCGAAAAATTAAAAATATCGGCAAATCCGCAGAAAATGAAAAAAGAGCTTTTAGATGTCGAAGCGCGGACGACAAAAGACATATTCGCTCTTATCGACCCGGAATTATTTTCCATGAATTTAAAAGGCGAAACAAAAAAAGAAATCATCGAAGAGCTTGTTGACATCCTTAACGCGAATGACAAGATTAAAAACCGCGATCAGGTTCTTGCCGATGTTCTTGAACGCGAAGAATCAATGAGCACGGGAATGGAATTCGGCATAGCCCTTCCTCACGGAAGAACCGACGCGATTGTTGAATCAGTTGTAGCGATCGGAATTAAAAAGTCGGGGGTAAATTTCGATTCCATGGACGGCTTGCCTTCGCGGCTTTTTATATTGATAGTTTCTCCGAAGAAAACCGGCGGCCTGCATGTTCAGTTCCTTGCCGCCATCGGTTCGATTCTTGGAAACGAAACGCTTCGTGAAGACGTAATCAACGCCGCCTCTCCGCAGATTGCCGTTGAGCTGCTTAGAAAGAAAAAGTAATTATTTTAAATCATGGTTTTAAAAAAAATATTGACATATTTGTTTAGCAAGGTTTAGACTTATAAATAGGTTATAACATTTTTAACAGAGGGTAAAAAAATGATAAATGTAGAAGCTGAAGTAAACAAACACAAAAACTGTAAAGACAGGGACGAGCTTTCAAGACACATTAGTGATTATAAAGCTCTCGCGCTCCAATCCGCGAATAATCTTACCTTGGCCGGGCAATATAATATGGTGGCGCTTAAACTGCAGGAAATTAACGACAAACTTCCGGCTCCGCGTCTGAAGAATCTGGCCGCCAGCAGCAGGCCCGACGCTCCGACCAAAACAGCCAAGATATCCAAAGAAGAGAAAGCCAAAATTAACGCCGCGTGGAGTAAAAAAGCCGGAAGCGGCAAAAAATAATTTTAGCTAGTATCCGTTTAGCTGAATAAAAATTCAAAATAAATATTTTTATATTATTGATGAAAACATTGTGGCGCATTGCGAAAGAAGCCGTCAGGTATAAGTGGTGGCTTTTATTGGCTATCCTCGGGACATTTATGCTGACAGGAGTCAATCTGATCGCTCCGCGCATAATGGCCGCGATGACGGGTCTTGTCGCGGAAGGCATAACAGAAGAAAAACTTGTAACCATAATCTGGATGGCAGGCGGTCTTTTGGGATTGTTCCTTATAAGAATTCTTTTCAGGTTTATGAGCAGCTACTTTTCGCACAGGGCGGCGTGGAAGCTTGTTCTTGAACTGCGCATGAAAGTCTACAACGCGATTCAATCGTTTTCCATGGATTATTTTCACGACAAACAGACGGGTGAACTTTTAAGCCGCGTCATGAATGACGTCGCTACTTTTGAATTAATTTACGCGCACATCACTCCCGATATTATTACAAATTTTGTTACGCTTACAGGCGTAACCATCATCCTTTTCAGCATCAACGCGCAGCTTGCGCTTATCACATGCATTCCTGTCCCGTTCATTCTTTTATCAGGCTGGATTTTCAGCAAAAAAGTTCGTCCCAATTTCAGAAAAATGCAAAAGTCGCAGGGAGAACTTTCCGCTCAACTGCAGGATAATTTTTCCGGTATTCAGGAAATACAGGTATTCAGCCGCCAGTCATCGGCGTCGGAAAAAGTTTTAAACAAGGGCGAGGACTTTACACGTAACATGCTGCGCGCGCTAAAAATTAACGCGATCTTTCATCCAAGCGTTGAGTTTATGACATCTATCGGGAGCGTTATCGTCGTCGGCTGCGGCGGATATTTAGCGTTCAGAAGTCAGCTCTCGGTTTCTGACATTGTGGCTTTCATGCTCTACCTTGCTTTATTTTACGCGCCGATAACAGGGCTGGCGCAGCTTCTTGAATCCGCGCAGCAATCACTCGCCGGGGCTGAAAGAGTTATCGAAATTCTTGACGCGCCTAACAGTATTGTAAATTGCCCTGACGCCAAACCCATCGGAAGAGCCGAAGGCCGCATCACTTTTGAAAATGTAAATTTTTCCTACATCAAAGATGTGCCTGTGCTGGAAGATGTTTCTTTTGATGTTAAGCCGGGAAAAATGGTCGCGCTTGTCGGAGCGACAGGAGTCGGCAAAACTACGCTGAGTCAGCTTATCGCCAGATTTTATGATCCTGTTAACGGCAGAGTATGCCTTGACGGAAAAGATCTTCGCGGCATAACGCTGGAAACGCTGCGCCCGAATATTTCGGTTGTTCTGCAGGATACATTTTTATTTAACGGCACGATAGAAGAAAATATCGCATTCGCTAAACCGGATTCCACGTTCAGCCAGATTGAAGAAGCGGCGAAAATTGCGAGAATACACGATGACATTATGCTGATGCCCGGCGGATACAGCACGCAGGTTGGCGAGCGCGGCGTAAAATTATCTGGCGGACAAAAGCAGCGCATTGCAATCGCGCGCGCTGTTCTTTGTCAGGCGCCTGTCCTCATTCTTGATGAAGCGACCGCGTCTGTCGATGTCCGCACTGAAGCGCAGATTCAGCAGGCAATCAACGAAATAGCCGGAACGCGTACAATTGTAATTATCGCCCACCGTCTTTCAACCGTGCGAAACGCGGACACAATTTTTGTTTTTGAAAAAGGGCGCATTGTTCAATCGGGCAGCCATAATGAATTGATCGGACAGGACGGCCTTTACCGCAGGCTGTGTCAGGTACAGGAAAAGAATTAAATGTTTTTTATTTAATTTTTGCTTGCCGGTAAAATCAAATTTTCCTAAATTCTATTATAGAACATATATTATAATTTTTAGGAGGAATTATGAAAATTCAGGAATTATCGGATGAGACCGCTATTGTACCGGAAGAAATTATCGGTACCAGATGGATCGGCTGGAGTGAATTTATCGGTGACAGGATATCAGTGGAATTTGTAGATCACGCGAATTGTGTTTATACATCACGGCCAAATAAATATCCAATGACGTATACTGTTACAGGAGGCAAAATGTTTATCAGTTATATTGACGGGGCCTTTGAGCTTAGAGGGAATGTGCTTTTTAATAACGATCTTCCTGTTTTCGAAAAAGCGGCGTAACGCCATTGTATCCCTTTCGTCCGCCTCTTATCCGGCAAGAAGCCGCTTCCCGCTTTATGCGGCCGGAGCGGTTGTTTTTTTTACAAGATTGATTAATTTGCCGCATTATCAACGCAATATTTTATTTTCTGTTTTTTCCGTTACAATTTTTAATTGCTAGAATTTTATTTTCTGTGGTATAATGTATTAAAAATCGGCGTATCCAGTGTGTCCTGATATATTTTGCCGTATAGATAAAGGTGTAAAATGACAATTCGCCTAAGAGCGGTGCTTGTAATTATTCTCACAAATTTAATTATTATTTTGTTCAGCGTTTTTGTCGGCATTAGCTATGTAAACTGGAATATTGATATAAGTCTTGATACCGATCTTACTGTAATGTCGAATATGGTTGATCACTATTTGAGCAGCGAAATTATCAATCTGAAATTAAAAGCCTATATAACAGCTGAAAATCTTGAGCGGTTCGATGAATCAATATGGCATGAAGCTATTTTTTATCCGAATATTTCATATCCTGAATTTATCGGAATTGCTATTCTGGACGCGGGCGGCGCTTTAATTGCCTCGGCGGGGGAAAGGCCCGCGGGTGCGGAAGTTATTAACGATAAATACGTCAGAAAGGCGTTTCTTGGCGAGAGCGCGATTTCTTCCACAGTTCCGACAGACGGCGGCGTTGTGTTTTATCTTGCGGTTCCGCTTACCGTTTCACATAACAGAATACTTGTTCTTACGCTTCCGGGATTGTATTTCCGCTTGCGGCTTTCTCCGTTTGTTATTTGGGATTCCGGGCATGTTTATATGAGCGACAGCGAAGGATACGCGATATCCAATCCGCGCGAAAATTGGGTGAATGATCGCTTTAATTATATTCATGCCGCCGATACTGATAAGGAATTTACTGAATTGTCAGATACAGTAAAACTTATGATAAACGGGAAATCAGGAACAGGGTATTATACGGTTTACGGAATTCCGCGCACATGCTCATACAGGCCTGTTTCCGGATCGACAGAAGGATGGAGTCTTGGGGTTGTCGCGCCTCTTCCTGAAAGCCCCGTAAAAAATGTTGATGTCGGGCTTCTTCTTGTAGGTTTTATCAGTTTTATCCTCAATGTTATCTTTGCTTTGATCGCTTCAAATTTTATAAAAAAACCTTTTGAGCAAATCGCCGTTTTGAAAATAGCTGCAGAAAACGCGAGCAAGGCGAAAAGTTCATTTTTAAGCACGATGAGCCATGAGATACGAACGCCGATGAACGCGATTCTGGGAGTAACAGAAATACTTATACAATACGAATCGCTTCCTAAAGAAATTGAAGAAGGGCTTGGAAAAATTTACAGTTCATGCGATCTGCTGCTTGGAATAATCAATGACATATTGGACTTCTCTAAAATCGAAGCCGGTAAGCTTGACATAATACCAAATGAGTATAAAACCGCAAGCATGATAAACGACTCAATACAGCTTAACATGATGAGGATTGGAAGCAAGCCTATCGAGTTTGAGCTGCATATAAGCGAAGATGTGCCTGCGAATATTATCGGCGACGAGCTTCGCATCAAACAAATATTGAATAACCTGCTTTCAAACGCGTTCAAATACACCGAAGAAGGCAGGGTAATACTGACGGTCGCTTCAGAATCCGCCGGTGAAATGACAGCTAACGGAAGGGACATAACGCTTTTAATAGATGTGCGCGACACAGGCTACGGCATGACAAGAGGACAGCTTGACAAGCTGTTTGATGAATATTCGCGTTTTAATCAGCAGAGGAATATCAGCGTAGAGGGAACAGGTCTTGGGCTTGCGATAACGCGGCGGCTTGTGTCGCTTATGGGCGGCGAGATCACCGTGGAGAGCGAGCCGGGGAAAGGGACGCTGTTCTCGTTAAAGCTGCCGCAGACAGCGGCGGACGCGGAAACGCTTGGCAAAGAAGTTGTTGAAAATCTCAGCCAGTTCCGGCTGAATTATATGACGCAGAAAAAGTGGGCGCAGATTAACCGCGACCCGATGCCTTACGGGAGCGTGCTTGTTGTGGACGATGTGGAAACAAATATTTATGTCGCGGTCGGCTTAATGAGGCTTTACAGGCTGCAGATTGATACGGCAATGAGAGGGCAGGAAGCGATTGATAAAATAAACAGCGGCAAGGTCTACGATATTGTGTTTATGGATCATATGATGCCGGAGATGGACGGAATAGAAACGGTAAAAAGAATTCGCAGCCTTGGGTATAACGCTCCGGTGATAGCGTTGACAGCTAACGCGGTATCGGGACAGTCTGATATGTTCCTTAATAACGGATTTGACGATTTCATTTCAAAGCCGATAGATATAAGGCAGCTTGATGTTGTGCTTAATAAACTTATCCGCGACAAACAGCCCCGCGAAGTGATAGAAGCCGCGCGGATGCGGAATAACGGCTCTGACGGCAGTTTGAAAAACGCTCAATTCTCCGAACAGAATAAAATTCAAGGCGGGCAGGCGTCGTGGTTGATTGAAAAAAGAATTGAAGGGCTGGATATTTTAAAAGGGCTTCAGCGTTATGAATACGATGAAAATTTTTATATCAAGGTTCTGCGGACATACGTGTCAAGCGTGCGTTCCATGCTTAATAATATTGAAGGCGTAAATAATGATACTCTGTCAAGTTATAGAATTAATGTTCACGGCATAAAAAGCACCAGCCTTGATATCTGCGCGAGAAAGATCGGCGAGAAAGCCGGTTCTCTCGAAGAAGCCGCCAGTAACGGCGATGTAAATTTTATTAATGAAAATAATCCCGGGTTTTGTGAAGCGTTAAAAAACATGGTTAACAACATCGAAGATTTACTTATCATGCTGGATAAAGAAAACCCAAAACCTGTAAAAGAAAGCCCGGACAAAGAACAACTGTTAAAACTCCTTGCCGCGTGCAGGGATTATGATATGGACAATGCGGATGAAGCGGTGGAGGAAATTGAAAAATATCAATATGAATCAGACGGTGATATTGTTCCGTGGTTAAGGGATAATATTGACAGGATGAATTTCAATGAAATTATTGAAAAACTTTCCGGGTATGAAGAAAATTAGACGTATATTTGCGGCAAATATGTTATAATTAAGTATGGATTGAACAGGATAGGCGGCAGGAACAAGGAGGTTTTTTGTTGTGGTAAGCGCCCGTTTTACGCCAGCGTCTGATGCTCTGAGAATCAGAAAAAAAGTAATATATGTTGATGATATTGCTTACAATCTGATAGCGATAAAAAAAAGCTTAAGCGCCTGTTATGAAGTTTATCCTGCTGATTCTGTTGATAAATTATTTGAAATACTTGAAAAAATAAAACCTGATATAATAATTCTTGATATTAATATGCCGAATGTAAACGGCTATGATGCGATTAAAAAATTAAAATCTGACGATCGCTACGTGGGCATACCCGTAATTTTTCTGACCGGTAAAAGCGCGAAAGAGGATATTGTCAAAGGCTTAAGCCTCGGCGCGGCTGATTATATAATAAAACCTGTTACATCATCAAAGCTGATTGACTGCATCGAAAATAATATTGATATTAAAAAACGTTTTATATCAATAAATGACAATGGCGATGAGGACAAACCGGCGGTTCTTGTCGTAGACGATGTTACCAGCATGCTAAGATCGATTCAATTCGCTTTGCAGGATAAATATAAAGTTTATATGCTGTCAAAAGCCGAAGACGTGCTGGAATTTTTACGAAATAAAAAACCGGAATTAATTCTTTTGGATTATCTTATGCCTTTATTAAACGGATTTGATCTTCTTCCCATGATTCGATCATTACGCGGTTATCAGGATACTCCAATTATTATTATCACAACCGAAGGAACTCTTGAGCATTTTAACAACGCGAAAACGCTTGGAGCCACCGATTTTATTGTTAAACCATTTCATGATAATGAGCTTCAGGATAAGATTGCCGGGTATTTAAAATAGCGTCCGGCGCGCGCTGATTAGGCTGCGCCTCAATATTCGCGAAAATTTTTTCAAGCTCGTCAATTTTGCTTACCTCAAGGATTACCGCGCCCTGATCATCTTTCACCTGACCTGTGATAAGCAGCGGCTGCTGATCAAAAAGCAATTTATTGTACTTGTCATAAACTTGAGGAAAAATAACAGTTTCATACATTGCGGTTTCATCTTCAAGACTCAGAAAACTCATTGTAAGCCCGTCTTTTGTCCATACTTCTTTTTGCGTAACAGGCCAGCCGATCAAACAAACGCGGCGGTTTATGTACTTATCAATATGAACGGCTTTGATTCTGTTTTTCGCGGCCATCACCTTATCCTTCCATAAAACAAGCGGATGCGCGTTTCTTAAAAAACTAAGCGCGTTATATTCTTCAAGCAGCGCGCTGTGATTAGCGTAGAGCGGCGAATGAGAAGTGATGAACGCTGAACGCGGAATTTGAAGCGGGGATTGAGAAGAGATATCCGAAAACAATTCGCCGTTTTTCTTTTCGCTTTTTACATTAAGCATTCCAAGTAAGCGGCGCGCCTGCATTGGCCGGGAAAGACCGGCGGCGATGCTGTCAAAAACTCCCGCAGGGCAAAGTGATGTAATATCATCGCGGGAAATTTTTACGCGTCTTGAGAAATCTTCCAGCGATAAAAAATTTCCGCCGCGTTCGCGCTCTTCCATAATTAATTTGGCGCCTGTTGCCGACAGCCCTTTAACCGGCATGAACCCGATAACGACAGTTTCGTTTACTCCGTAATAACGCCACCGCGAAATATTAACGTCAGGGCCCTCCGTAGAAAGTTTCATGCGGCGGATTTCCGCGATATATGCGTGAGGACGGTAATATCCGCCCTGATTGGAAAGAACAGCCGCCATAAATTCCGCTGGATGATGAACGCGCAAATACGCGGACTGAAAGGAAACCATCGCGTAACTTGCGCTGTGCGGTTTGCAAAACGAATATCCGTCAAATGAAAGCATCATTGCCCAGATTTCATTTATCGTCTTTTCGTCCACGCCGTTTTTCCGGCAGCCTTCAAAAAATTGTTTTTCATACGCCTTTAATTTTTCCGCCCCGGCTTTTTTCGCGATGATCTTGCGAAGCTTGTCGGCGGCTACATCGTCAAAGCCCGCGAGCGCGACCGCTGTTTTGCTTACATCTTCCTGATAACACAGAATACCGTATGATTCATTCAGTATTTTATCAAGGCGCGGATGCAGCGGATTCCATTTAGCGCCTTTGAGACGCTTTACATATTCGCAGATAAATTTGTTCGCCGCGGGGCGGATTATGCTTGAGTGAATAACAATGTGATCAAAATCACCCGCTCCTGTTTTCTTTTGTAGCTGCCGCATTGCCGGGCTTTCAATGTAAAAAACGCCGATGCTGTCGCCTTTTGCGAGAGCCTCGATTGTCCGGAGA